>TARA_B100001057_G_scaffold490281_1_pt1 | contig 16605 bp, 14 predicted proteins | sample TARA_B100001057 | Tara Oceans TARA_B100001057 (sample SAMEA2621839) | marine metagenome | biome: marine biome (ENVO:00000447); feature: surface water layer (ENVO:00002042); material: "saline water (ENVO:00002010), including plankton (ENVO:xxxxxxxx)" | depth 5 m
AACAGACGGAAGGTTTGATTTTGAAAAATATTTGGACGCGGTTCTTAATCCTAGTACGATAGACTGGAGACCAGTAGAACAATTTATGCAAGATATTTACTTACCTAGCTACAAACTTCAACAATACATTACTAACAGTATATCTATAAGCCCAGAAGATATTCGTAAAAACTATGAAGAACGTTTTGTTGATTATGAAATCGAAGTTCTACACATAACAGAAGAATCATTAGACAAAAATATATTAGTTGATGGACCATCTAATGATGACTTAAAGAAGATTTATCAAGAAAATGTTGATAGTTATGAAATGCCTGAAATGAGAGTAATGAAATATGTTAAATGGCCAATATTATCTGATTCAAATGATACGCTCAGAGTCAAGCTAGAAGCTGATGATCTAATCTTTAGAATTAATGAAGGAGAAGATTTTGCTCAATTAGCTAATACTTACACGGAAGACCCAAGTAATAGCATAAATCCCTACTCTTTAAAAGGTGGTAATTTAGGGTGGTTTGATAAGGGCCAGATGGTTCCTGAATTTGACCTAGCTTCTTTTGATGCAAAAAAAGGAGATATTGTTGGTCCAATTCTTACAGATTTTGGATATCATATCATTAAAATTGAAGACAAAAGAACAACCGACGATGGTAAAAATCAAGTAAATGCTTCTCACATCCTTCTTACAATCAAACCTGGAAGAGGAACTGAGAATAACTTGAAAGATACAGCAAGTATTTTTGCACTTGAAGCAGAAGAGTATGGATTTTTTAACCATGCTGATTCTTTGGGGATGGAAATTTTTGAATCAAACGGAGTTGAAAAAGAATCCATTTTCATATCTGATGTAGGGGTCGCTAGAAGTGCAGTGAATTTTGCATTCAGAAATAATATTGGATCAATTTCAGAACCTGTCAAGAATGATAATTTTTTCTTAGTTTTTTATCTAGATCAAATTAACAATGAATCAGTAAAATCTCTTGATGAAGTAAAAGAAGAATTAACACTTAAGTTCACAAACGATTTAACAAAAAAACAAATCAAATCATTGGCTGAATCTCTCAATTTGAATACTAGTTCAAATTTTAGTGATATAGCAGATCAAAATAAAAATATCGAGTATGTTGCTAGCGTAACTTCTAAACTAAACGGCAGCTTCCAATCTATAGGAAAAAGCAATTATGTCGTTGGAGCTTTAAAAAATTCAAAAATAGGTGAAGTCATCGGTCCCATTCCAACAATTAGAGGTGAAGCATTTATAAGAGTTTTAAATATTGGCCTTGTTAATGAATCTGATTTTGAAGAGAAAAAACAGGCTATCAAAGAAAGTTTAATTATAAATAGACAAAATTCTATGTGGAGTAATTGGTTACAAGCGCTTAGAGAAGCATCAGATATTGAAGATTATAGATACGATTTCTATTAATCTTCTCTAAAAACTCCTAATTTATCATATCTTTCAACTCTGAGATCTAAGTAATTTTTAGTTATACTCTCTTGCATGCTTTTTATTTCTACTAATATTGCATCTTTAAGAATATCTGCAGTTTCATCAAAATGTCGATGAGCACCACCTGAAGGTTCATAAACAATACTATTGCATATGTTATGCTCCATTAAATCTTTAGGAGTCAATTTAAGTGAATCTGCAGCTTCTGGAGCCTTGGTTGAGTCCTTCCAAAGTATTGAAGCGCAACCTTCTGGGCTTATTACTGAAAACCAAGTGTGTTCAAGCATAATCATTTTATCACATAAACCAATTCCTAATGCTCCTCCACTTGCTCCTTCACCAATTACTACTGAAAGTATTTGTGTTTCGATTGATGCCATTTCAAAAAGATTTTTAGCAATTGCATAACCCTGACCTCTTTCTTCTGCTCCAATACCAGGATCCGCTCCCGGTGTATCAATTAATGTCACGATTGGTAAATTGAATTTTTCAGCAAGCTTCATGACTCTTAAAGCTTTTCGATAACCCTCGGGCTTCATCATCCCAAAATTTCTTTGAATATTTTCTTTGGTATTTCTTCCTTTTTGTTGGCCAATAATTGCCAACTTTACTCCTTCAATTATTCCAATTCCAGCCACAACGGCGCTATCATCTGAATATGCTTTATCTCCATGAAGCTCTGTAAAGTTTTCACACCATTTATTAATGTAATCAAGCGTATAAGGTCTATTTGGATGCCTTGCTAATTGAACAGTTTCCCAAGGTGATAGATCTTTAAAAATTTCTTTTTCAACCTCAGTTCTTTTATCATCTAAAATCTTAATATTTTCAGATTCAGGATCATTGGAAATCAATTTTTCAATTTCAATATCCAAATCTTTAAGAGGTTTTTCAAATGGTAGGTAGTGTTTTTTCATTATCTTTTCAATTTAAATAGTCTCCAAAATCCAAATAGCCATACTTTAAAAATAGCTTCAATCATTACAAATTTACTCATTTTAGACTCACCAACTGTTCTATCTGTAAAAACTATAGGATGCTCTATCAATTTACAAGATTTTTGATATGCCCTAAATGATGTTTCTATTTGAAAACAATAACCTTGAGATGAACATTCTTCGATATTAATTTTTCTGAGTGTCTCTGCATTCCAAGCTTTAAAACCAGCTGTAAGATCTTTAACAGGCACTCCACTTATTAATCGTGCATATATATTTGCAAAATAACTTATGTACAATCTACTGACAGGCCAGTTGATCACTCTTAAGCCTCCGATATATCGACTTCCAATTACTAAATCATTTTTGTTTAGTAATTCAAACATCGGTGTTATTTCAATTGGGTCATGGGATAAATCAGCATCCATTTGAATAATTTTTGAATATGAATTATCTAGTGCCCATTTAAAGCCATTAACGTAAGCTGAACCTAAACCTTGCTTTGATTCTCTCTCAATTATAAAAATATTTTTTAAATCTAAATCTTTTACTAATGCGGCAGTTCCATCAGGAGAATTATCATCAACTATTAAAATATCAGCGTCTGAACCTTGATTATTAATAATTTCAATAGTTTTACGAATATTTTTTGATTCATTGTACGTTGGTAATATGATAAGTTTTTTCATTATTTTATTGTAATTGTTTTTGCAATCATCTCCATCTGTCTCATATAAAATGCTTTCTTTCCTCCAGGATTGAAAACTTGAAAGCTTATATAAAATGTTCTGTCATTATTATAATCATAAAATAAGTAACCTTCAAAAGGTCCACCTTTTGCATCATCCGTTGCCTCCCAAAGTCCAAATATTTTGTATGCAGCATCATCTCCAAAATCAACAAACTCAATATTTACATAATCTAAATTATACTGAATATTTTTAAAGTTTTCTTGTGGAAAAGTTTGAATATAATTATATGCATCATCATATGAGAAAAAATTTCCGTCTCTCCATTGAACCGATATCCATCGAAAAGGTAGCTCTTGCCCTATCCAAAAAAATGAGGATTCAGAGTTGTTTCTAATGACTTCCCACCCCCATGGTATCTTCATTGTCCAATTATAGTCTTTTTGAAGTGCAGTCTCCACTTCTTCTTGTCTTTCATTTTGGAGAAAATACTGTGCTTGCTTTGAAAAAAAATTATCATCGAACATTTCTTTTATATAATCACCATTACTATCTAAATATTCTTCAATTTGATCTTCATCTTTAGCACTTATTATCATGAATAACTGATTCTTTGCAAATTGATCTTTAGACAAAATAACGGGGTTTGAAATAAGTGTATTTTGATATTTACTATTCCCCAATAAACCTTTAACTAATTTTGTTCCTGGATTTAGTTCATAATCTCCAATTGAGGCAATAACAAGATTAGTCTGAGTTTTAAGAGCGTTAAAGCTTTCAGGTTCTGCAAATTTGATGTTGTAAAATGTTTCTGGAGCAGGTGTTTTTAAAGTATCATTAAAAACAATAGATAATAACTTTTCAACTTTTTGCCTGTCTTCTTTTGCAGCAAGAACAACAATATCATCATTACCACCAATAGCATCACGCTTATAGTCACATGAATACAAATTAATTAAAAGTAGTATTAATAAAGCTTTAGTCATTTTTTCTTTGGTTGATTTCATAAAATAATACCATAAAAATAGTTAAAAGTATAAAAATAATCATTGGCTCCCACGTAAGGAAAGGATATCTAATAAATCTATCATTTGCTGTCTGAGGAACCTCAATATCTGTATCTTGGGTACTTATATTTGCTGCATATTCAATTGATGTATTACCATGGGGATTATAATAACTTAAAAAAATATCTGAGGTTGTATTTTTAAGATAATTACTACTAATTGATTGGTAGAAAGTTAAACCATTTTGATCTCTAACCTTTTCAAAAGAAATATTTGAAGACTGAACATCAAAGTCTTCTGAAGCAAAAGGAATCTGAACTCCGAGAATAAATGTATTTATATCTTGATTAGAGCTGAATAAATAAGAAAAATCTCGCGGTCCAGGATTTTTTATAAATTTATCTAAAAAAAGATAAATTGTATGATTACCATTTTGACTTACTGACTTCAAGCTATTGTTTTTAACTTGAATAATCTCTTCAAACTCTGAATTTTCATTAGATACGGTATACAAAACTGAATCTACTTGTGATGGAACAGGAAAAACAAAGTTATCATCAAAATTTTTATCAAACTTATATTCCATAGCTACACCAGGATATGAGAACTCAGGATAAATTGTGACAGATAACGTATCAATTGTGGTTTGGCACATTATCCCTGAAACGAAAGTAAAGAAAATTAATAGTCTTTTCATACGCTAAGTTAAACGAAAAATTACAAATAAATCATAAAATGCATGTGTTAAAGCAACAATACCAAAGCCTCTTACTAAGTATATCAATGAAAGATAAATTCCAGCTAAAGACCTAATTAAAAACGCATCTAAAGTATATAATTCATCTCCTAAAAAGTGAAAGGCGGAAAATAGAATAGAGCTTATTATAATTGACAAAGATATAACTACTAATCCTTTTAGTTTAAAAATAAAACTTAGAGTTTTTGAAATTATAAAAATCATTAAAACCCTAAATATTAGCTCTTCATAAATTCCAGCACCGATAGAAAGTATAAAATTGAAAATTGTATTTGATGTTAAGCCTTGCATCAAATAAATATTCTTCATGATGAATACAAGGAAGAGAGCATAAAAAATAGACTCTAAAAATATAAATGAAAAATATTTACCATTTATTTTATAAGAATTGTAAGTACTCCTCTGTTTATATGCTACATACAAAAAAACTAAAAAGAAGATGGAAGTTCCAATGTAATAAGCATCAAGTCCTATACTTGAAATAAATTTTTCAATTAATACATCAGCGCCATTTTTAACGTAGGATATTTCCGAATTGAAAAAAAAGAAAATTCCCAGCTCATACATTATAAATAGTGGAAGAGTAATTATGAAACTATAGAATGAAGACTTTGATTGAGAAAAATAATCTTTTAACATATTAAATTTTTAATACAGCTAAAAGAGCTTCTTGCGGAACCTCTACTCTTCCTATCATTCTCATTCTTTTTTTACCCTTTTTTTGCTTTTGAAGAAGTTTATTTTTTCTGGTAACATCTCCACCATATAACTTTTCAGTCACATTTTTTCTAAATGGTGCAATATTTGTACGTGCAATAACTCTGGATCCGATAGAAGCTTGTATCGGAATTTGAATTTGATGCCTAGGGATTAGTTCTTTCAGTTTTTGACAAAGTGCTAATCCTCTATGATATGAGTCTTTTTTTGCACATATCATTGAAAGAGCATCCACTGGCTCTTTATTAATCAAAATATCTAATTTATCTAACTTGCTTTCCCTGTATTCTTTAAATGTATAATCAAATGAAGCATAACCTTTTGAACCAGACTTAATTCTATCATAGAAATCAAAGAGAATTTCTCCTAAAGGTAATTCATAGATAAGCTGGACCTTTGTTTTAGAAAGATAAGATGTTGACTTATATTTTCCTCTTTTCTCTTCACATATTTTCATAACATTTCCAATAAAATCTACTGGAGTTAAAATTTCAGCTGTAACTATTGGCTCCATTAAACTTTCTAAATGTTTTGGTTCTGGTAATAAAGCTGGTCGTTGAACTTCTACTTGTGATCCATCTCGTAAATTAGCTAAGTATTTTACATTCGGACTTGTAGTAACTATTGACAAGTCAAACTCGCGCTCAAGTCTTTCTTGAATAATTTCCATATGAAGTAACCCAAGAAAACCGCAACGATATCCAAAACCTAATGCATCACTTACTTCAGGTTCAAAAGATAATGAAGCATCATTCAGTTTTAATTTTTCAAGTGCTGTTCTCAAATCATCATAGTCTCCTGCATCAGATGGAAATAAACCTGAAAAAACCATTGGTTTTATTTTCTGAAATCCAGGTAATGCTTCTTTACATGGCTTATTAAAATTTGTAACAGTATCACCTGCTAATACGTGTTCAATATCTCTTACATTAGCAATAATGTAACCAACTTCACCAGCTTTGATACTATCGGATTTTTTTCTATCAATAATGAAATGTCCAACTTCGTCAACATCATAATGAGTATCGTGAGCAAAAAACTTAATCCTACTACCTTTTTTGATTGAACCCTCATAAACTCTTACATAAGCTACAACTCCTCTATATCTATCAAATATTGAGTCAAATATTAAACCTTTAAATTCATCATTTTGAGGTAAATCGGGTGGTGGAATTTTTTTTATAATTATGTCGATTATGTCTTCAATACCTTCCCCTGTTTTAGCGCTAGTCTTTAAAATATCTTCTTCTTTACAGCCAACCATTTCAATAATTTGTGCTGTAACATTTTCAATATCAGCATTAGGTAAATCGACCTTGTTTATTACAGGTATAATCTCTAAATCATTTTCTATTGCCAGTAAATAATTTGTCACAGTTTGAGCTTCAATTCCTTGTGCTGCATCAACAACCAATAACGCACCCTCACTCGCAGATAAGGTTCTGGATACCTCGTATGTAAAATCAACATGTCCAGGAGTATCAATCAAATTAAGTATATGACCTTTGTAATCAATTCTTATAGAATGACTTTTTATTGTAATGCCTCTTTCTCTTTCAAGCTCCATGTTATCGAGGACTTGATTTTGCATTTTCTTTTTTGATATGGTGCCAGTATGCTCTAATAATCTATCAGCTAGGGTTGATTTTCCATGATCAATATGCGCAATAATGCAGAAATTTCTTATAGAACTATTCTTAATCATTGAAATGATTTACAATCGGAATTCTTCTGCCAATACCGAAAGCCTTTTTGCTAACTCTTAGAACAGGAGCAGCTTGCCTTCTTTTATGTTCATTAATATTAACCTTCTTAACTAGTTCTCTATGCTCATTTGCAACAGTAGAACCAAGAATGATTTCATCAACTACTGGACTTATATCATCATAATCAAATGGATCATATTGTTCTGGAGCGAGTTCAGCTGAAGGTTTTTTATTGATAATATTTACAGGAATAACTTCATTTTTTCTATTTTTCCAATTTGATAGGCTATATACTTCTTTCTTATTTAAATCGCCAATTGCAGATAATCCTCCACTCATGTCTCCATATAATGTACAGTAGCCTAGTCCTAACTCTGTTTTATTACCAGTTGATAAAACTAAATAGCCAAATTTATTTGAAATTGCCATTAAAATATTTCCTCTAATTCTTGACTGAATATTTTCTTCTGCTACATTTGGAGATGTTCCTTTAAAAGTATTTACTAAAGCATTTAAATAATTTTGAAATAAGTTATCAATGTCGATCATTTCAAAATTTGCATTTAAATTTTTTGCTAATTCAATAGCATCATTTTTACTATGATCGCTTGAAAATCTTGATGGCATTGATACTAAATAAACATTCTCAGAACCAAGAGCATCAACGGCTAAACATGCTACAAGAGCTGAATCTATTCCACCACTTAAACCAATTACAGCTTTTTGATGACCTGTTTTTTTGAAGTAGTCTTTAATACCTAAAACAAGAGCATTATAAATTTCATTTTCTTTGGATTTTTGTTTGATTTCGATACTTGAAATGCAGTCTGAAATAATTAAGTCCTCATCAAAACTTTTTGCTTTATTAATAAGCTTCATATTTTTATCGAAAATCATTGAATTTCCATCAAAAATTAACTCATCTTGGCCACCAACAGTATTACAATAAATAAATGGGCAATTAGCACTATAAAATTTTCTTTCGATCAGACTTTTTCTGTCCTCAAACCTGTTTTGAGCATATGGCGAAGCAGATATATTTACTATTAAATCCGGATTCATCTGTAAAAGTTCAGCAGATATTTTTCTTTCATATTCATCATCCCACAAATCTTCGCATATTTGTAAACCTAAATTAATTTTTTTACCTTCAATCTCAACCTCAAATATTCCTATATCTTTTCCACTTTTAAAATATCTTTGCTCATCAAAAACATCATAATTAGGTAAATGAATTTTATGATAAGTATGCTGGATATTTCCATTAACGCATATTGCAGCAGCATTAAAAAGCTTTGAACCACTTCTATCAACATATCCAACAATACATGGAATGGATATTTTCTTGCTGATGGCTTTTATTGAATTAAGATTAGCCTCTATAAAACCGTCGTTATCTAAAAGATCTTGTGGAGGATATCCACATACTGACATTTCAGGAAAAACAACAAAATTAGCTCCTTTTTCAAGAGCATCGTTATATTTCTGAAGAATTAAATTCTGATTACCTTCAAAGTCGCCAAGAGTTGGGTTAATTTGGCAAACAGCAACTTTTAAATTTTGAGACACCTGTCTACTTCCTGAATTAAAAGTTTAACTGAATCTACTTTTATTGATTTGGGAATATCCCACGTATTATAAGCTATTAATTGCTTGTCTTGTGCTAAAGTGAAAGCAATTTCGCTCAATGTTCCATAAGCACCTGATATAGCTACACCAACATCACAATTATAGCTTATAAGTGCGTTTCTTGTAATGTCCATTCCTGTTGAAATAGGAATAGTTAAAAAATCATTACCAGTTTTAAAATCTTTATCTTTCAAAATTCCAATACATGTACCATTTTCAATAGAAACTCCTTTAGCAATAGCCTCCATTACTCCTTCACCGCCTCCACAAAAAACTAACCAATTTTTCTTGGCCATCTGTCTTCCAATCTCTAATGTATCATTATAAATCTCTTCAGTAATATCTCTGCCTCCAAAAACTGCAATTCTTCCATCGTATTTCATTAAGGCTCCAATCTGCTCATTGTTCTTGGAAAAGGAATCGTTTGTCTAACATGATCAATACCACATATCCAAGACACAGTACGCTCTAAGCCTAAACCAAAGCCAGAATGTGGTACAGAGCCGTATTTTCTCAAATCTAAATACCATTTGAAAGCATCTAGCGGTAATCCATGATTCTCAATTCTTTTCACAAGGGTATCATGACTATCTTCTCTTTGACCTCCACCAACAATTTCTCCGTAACCTTCTGGTGCAATCACATCCACACCTAGAGCCAATTTATCAGTTTCATCTCTTTTCATATAAAATGCTTTTGTCTCATGTGGCCAATTATAAATCATTACAGGGCTATCATATTTTGACGCAATAAGTTCTTCGTCTGGAGAACCAAAATCATTACCATATTCAAATTTTTGATTATTATCGTTTAAAATTTTTACTGCTTTATCGTAAGTGATCCTTGGAAAGGGTGACTTTACTTTTTCTAATAAAGAGATATCTCTTTCTAAAATTTGCAATTCTTTTTTACAATGTAGCAAACTTTGATCAACTATATAATTAATGAACTCTTCAATAAGATCCATATTTTGGTTTAAATCACAATAAGCCATTTCTGGTTCAACCATCCAAAACTCTGTTAAATGTTTTCTAGTTTTTGATTTTTCAGCTCTAAAACATGGACCAAAACAATACGTCTTTCCAAAGGCCATTGCTCCAGCTTCTTGATATAATTGTCCACTTTGCGTTAAATAAGCAGATCTTGAAAAATAATCAGTTTCAAAAAGTGTAGTCGTTCCTTCAACAGCATTACCAGTAAACATCGGTGAATCAATTAAAACAAAATCTTTATTATCAAAAAAGTCTCTAATTGATTTAATTATTCTTTGACGAATTTTCATTATTGCAAATTGCTTTTTAGATCTTAACCATAGATGTCTGTTATCCATTAAAAAGCTTACACCATGCTCTTTTAACGCTATGGGATACTCTTCAGCAATACTTACTACCTCAATTCCTTTTACCAAAATTTCAACTCCTAAATCAGATCTTTTGTCTTCTTGAACAATACCTTGTATAATAACAGAAGATTCTTGAGTTAAGCTGCTTTCAAGATTAAAAACTTTTTCTTCAACATCATTGCTTGTAACAACACATTGAACAAAACCTGTTCCATCTCTAACTATAGCAAACCATATTTTACCAATGGATCGTAGATTGTAAATCCACCCATTAAGTTGAACCTCTTTGCCAATAAAGTTATTTAATTTGTTTATAGTTGTTTGTTTCATTTTTCTACCATGTTGAAAGAATTGAATTTACAATATCTGATGCAATTTTGTTAATAGCAATATTAATTGCCAACTCTCGTGAATCACCAAACTCATCATCATCATTTTCATCTAATATTCCATCATTATCATTATCTATTCCATCATTTGATGGATCATTATCAATGCTGTATGTACCGAATCCTGTAAAATTTTGTTCAATTAGTTTTTTATCAGAGATATTATCAACCCATTCTATTGATACTGTCAAAGTAAATCTATATTCACTGACTTGCTCATTGACATCAAAAGAGTAAGGTCCATCACTAATGTTTGTAATTTTACCTAGAATTGTACTATGGCTGTTTTTTTCGTCGCTTATAATCTTCAAAATATTTTGAATAGCAATTTCATCTACGATATTTGAAGTAATTTTTTCAGATATTTCAAACTCAGATGTTTCATTTGTAAATAATGGTATATTTACATTATCAATATCAGGAGGTAATGAACCTGCCATTGAATAATAGCTACATCCAAAAAGAAATGTTAAGCTTAAGATACTAATGTGTTTTTTTAATTTTTTTCTCAATACCATAGTCGTTAATCTTTCTGTATAATGTTCTTTCGCTCATATCAAGAGATTTAGCAGCGGCACGTCTATTATTATTATAATGTTCTAAAGTCCTTATAATCATCTCTTTTTCAAGATCTTTTGTATTAAATGCCCCTATTGCATCTCCTTTGATAAGATTATCATTTTGACTAATAATTTCATTATTTTGAATAGCATTATCAAAATTTGGATTTATGTTTCTCATTGAATTTAGTTCAGAAAAATTAGATTCTTTCATCATTAATTTTAGCTCTTCAATGTCTTGCCTCAAATAAAGAAGTTGTCTCAAAATAAGTTCTCTTTCAGCTTGGTCAGGATCTCTGTTTATTACAACTGGCAACGAATCATTCTTAATTTGGGAATCGCTTTCGTTAATTAACTGATTTTCAATCATTTCTGCAGTGATTCTTTCACCTTTTTGTAAAATTAGTATACTTTCTACAAAATTCCTTAACTCTCTAATATTTCCAGGCCAATTAAATTGATGCATCGTTTTTATTGCTTCAGGAGTAAAGCCTTTGTATTTAATATTATTTGTTCTGCTAAATTGCAAAGCAAATCTATCAACTAATAATCTTATATCATTTTTTCTATCTCTCAATGGTGGAATATTAATTGTAACAGTTTTAAGTCTATAATATAAATCCTGCCTGAACTTTCCTTCCTTAACAAGCTTGCCTAGATCTTTATTTGTAGCTGCAATAACTCTAACATCTGTTTTTTTTGTCTTTGAATCTCCAACTCGCATGAATTCACCAGATTCCAAAACTCTTAGAACTTTAACCTGAGTTTCTAAGGGCATATCTCCTATTTCATCTAAGAAAATTGTTCCTTTATCAGCTGTTTCAAAATACCCTTTTCTTGTATCACTTGCATCTGTGTACGCACCCTTTTTATGTCCAAAAAGCTCACTTTCGATTATACCTTCTGGAATTGCACCGCAATTAACAACCACTAGTTCTTTGAGAGATCTTTTGCTACCCAAATGAATGGCTTTGCTCACTAATTCTTTTCCTGTTCCAGACTCACCATTAATAAGAACAGATATGTCAACATTTGCAACTTGCCCAACCATTTCTAATACTTGGTTTATTCCGTCACTTTCTCCAATAATTCCTGATTTTTGTTTTATTAAATCAATGTTCATTATATCTCCATATTTTTAAAGCTTAATTTCTTTTTCCAGCTTATTCATTTCATCTCTTAAGTTTGCTGCTTTTTCAAACTCCAGATTTTCAGCTGCTTCAAGCATTTCTGATCTAATCATCTCAACGACAATTTTCTTATCTTCATTAAGGAATTTATCTGTTTTGATATCTCTCTTTACTTCAATCTCGCTATCTCTATATGATTCTGCAACTCTGGTAGACTGCATAATTTCTTCAACAGACTTTTTAACAGTTGTTGGGGTTATATTATTTTTTTTGTTATAATTCATTTGAATGGTTCTTCTTCTCTCCGTTTCATCAATTAAAAATTGCATAGAGGCAGTTATTTTATCAGCATAAAGAATCACAATACCATCCTGATGTCGAGCTGCTCTTCCAGCAGTTTGAATTAATGAGCTTTTGGATCTCAAAAAACCTTCTTTATCAGCATCCAATATTGCAACAAGTGACACTTCGGGTAGATCAAGTCCTTCTCTTAAAAGATTAATACCAACTAAAACATCAAAATCTCCTAACCTTAAATCACGTAGTATTTTAACCCTTTCAATCGTTTTTACCTCTGAATGAAGATATCTCACTCTTAAACCAACCGAGCTTAAATATTCAGATAAATCTTCAGCCATTTTCTTTGTTAAAGTTGTAACAAGTGATCTCTCATCTTTCTCAGTTCTTATTTTTATCTCTGATATTAAATCGTCAATTTGTCCAGCTGAGGGCTTAACAAAAACTTTTGGATCAATTAAACCTGTTGGACGATTTATAAGTTCAGTAATTACTCCTGATGATAAATCTAACTCCCTATGTGAAGGCGTAGCTGAGGCATATATTACTTGATTTTGCATGGAAGCAAATTCATCTGATTTTAACGGTCGATTATCATATGCAGATGGAAGTCTAAATCCATAATCAATAAGATTATCTTTTCTCTTTCTGTCACCACCATACATTGCTTGTATTTGAGGAAGAGTAACATGGGATTCGTCAATAACTGTTAAAAAATCTTTTGGGAAAAAGTCTATTAAAGTGAATGGTCTTTCTCCTACTTTTCGACCATCAAAATATCTTGAATAATTTTCAATGCCTGAACAATATCCAATTTCATCTATCATTTCAATATCAAAATTTGTTCTTTGGTTAAGTCTTTGTTCTTCCAGAAATTTTTCATTTTCGTTGAAGAATTTTAATCTTTCTTTCAAATCTGATCTAATATTTTTTATCACTGATTCGTTTTTATCTCTATCAGAAATGAAATGTCGTGCAGGATACAAATAAAATTCATTCGCCTCGGAAAATTCTTCTCCTGAAATTGGATCAAAAGTTACTATTGATTGAACTCTATCATCAAAAATATCTACTCGTATGGCCTTATCTTCGTAAGCAGGAAATATCTCAAAAATATCTCCCATAATTCTAAAATTACATCTTTCAAGAACTTGATCATTTCGTTGATAATAAATATCGACTAATGATTCAGTTAAACTTCTCCGGCTAACTTTTTGGTCAAGAACTAAGTGAACCATCTGATTTTTCCATTCCTTTGGATTTCCCAAACCATAAATGCATGATACTGAACTAACAACAATAACATCTTTTCTTTGTAAAAGAGAGCTGGTTGCTTTTAATCGTAGCCTATCAATTTCCTCGTTCATAGAAAAATCTTTTTCAATGAAAGTATCAGTTACCGGCATATACGATTCAGGCTGATAATAATCATAATAACTAATAAAATATTCAACAGCATTATTTGGAAAAAGATTTTTGAATTCTCCGTAAAGTTGAGCAGCTAAAGTTTTATTATGTGATATAATTAGTGTTGGTTTTTGTACCTCCTCAATTACTTTCGCAACTGTATAGGTTTTTCCAGAACCAGTGACACCCAACAATGTTTGATGTTTACTATTATTTTCAATTCCTGCAGTAAGATCTTTAATTGCTTTTGGCTGGTCTCCTGCTGGTAAAAAATTTGAAATTACTTTAAAGTCTGCCATTATGACGATAAATTTAGTAAATTATGACGAAAAAACAAGAAAAATAGTATGACAATATTGAGGTAATTTATTTCACATCAAGAAAGAATCTTATATAATCTAACATACTTATGAAAAGCAGAAGAGCTGAAAACTGAAGGATATAATTTGTAAGAAAATATAAATTTTCTACTCTTAAAGCAAAAATACACAAAGCAATACCCAGAAAACAAACTCCAGTTTTACCAATAATATTTGAACCATAAACTGTTTTTAATTTTGGTAGATAGACTAATGATAGAATGAGAATTACTAATTGTCTTAAGAAGTAAAATATTAAAAAATAATTGCTAATTAACCCTTCCCTGTTGAAAAGAATAATAAAAGAAAATAATGTAATTCCATCTGCAATTGGATCTAAGGTTTTTCCTAGTTCAGATTGTTGATTTAACCTTCTTGCAACTATACCATCAAGAAAATCAGTAAAAAGAGAAGTGAATAGTATAATAAGAAAATATGTTTGTAAACCTTGCTTAAAGGTAATTATCATTGGTGCGATTAATAAAAATCGAAAAAGAGTTATTAAATTTGGTATCAAAAGAAAATCACTTAATTTAAAAAGCTTACTCATAAATATGCTCCATAATGACTTGCGTTGCGCCTGAATTATCGTATACATAATTTTTTGCTGACTGAGAACTCGAATTGGATATTTTTTTGTTTTCCAAATCTAAGATAACTTTTATGAAATTTTCAGAGTCATTTACTAAAAATCCTCCATTTTTTTCAATAAGGTTATTTGCATCTTGTTTATTAGAATCGCTAAAAATAGGACCAAACATTACAACATTTGAAGCCACTGCGGGCTCACTAATATTATGTATTCCATTTTTTGAAAATCCTCCGCCAACATAAGCATGAGTTGTATGAAAATATAGCTTAGACAAAAAACCAACCTTGTTTACAATTAAAAATTTTTCTGGGAAGTCTAAAGTTTTTTTGTATTCGTCAATTACATTATATGAAAAACCTTTTTTATCAAGAATTGAGCAATAATAATCAAGATAATTTTTTGATATTTCATGGGGTACAATTAAAATTTTGTTGAAATGGTTAACAACATTAGAATTTAAAAAATCTTCAAAAATGATTTTATTATCTTCTTTCCACATACTCGCAAAGATAAAATTTTTACTTTTTTTAGTATTGATATTATCAGTTTCATAAGAAGAGCTATGATAATTTGCTAATATTCTGTCAAAACGAGGATTTCCAGCCAAGAATATATTTTTACAGTTATTATGTTTACTAATTAACTGTAAATCTTTATCGCTTATACAAAATATCTTATCAAACATTTTAAAAAATATATTATAAGATTTATTATATCGTGCAGATGTTAGAATTGTATTTATACGAAGTTTTTTGGAAACAAATAAAAAACTTGGCCAAAAATCATTTGAAGTAAAAAATATTTTTTTTGGTTTAATAATTTTCAATGATTTATAGCAAGCGTAAATAAAGTCAAAAGGGAGATAAATCTTTAAATCAATATTAGGATCCTTAACATTTTCGAATCCTGAAGGTGAAAAAAATGATGCTATGATTCCAATTTTTTTATCTCTTTTTTTTATTTCATTTATTAATGTTTCTACCTGTTGATATTCTCCATGTGAAGAAGAGTGAAACCAGTATATTTCTGAAAATTTATTTGTATTAAATTTCTTGATTTTAGATATAGATTGCATTCTCCCTTGAAAGCCTTTTCTAATTTTATTATTAAAAATCGAAGCTATCATTGCTAGCAAAAAAATAAGAGGTAAAAAAATAAGATTATAAAAAATTAAAAAAATTTTCATTTTGTTAAAGCCTGATTTACATTTTCAAAAACCTTATCACTGTCAATTTCAGACATACAATATTGTTCTTTTCGGTAGCAAGGTCTACTACCATTTTGAGAACATGGTCTGCACCACAAATCTTTATTCTCAATTACCTTAGAATCATCTAAAGTAACTCTCGCACCAGTTTCTAGAGAAGTTGGTCCTAAAATCATTGTTACAGGCGTACCCATTGCCTCTGAAATATGTAATAGACCAGTATCACTTCCTAGAGTATGTTGTGCATGCTTGACAATACCCATTGCCAACCTTAAAGATGTTTTATCTTTTAAGTTAATAATACTTTTGTCCTTGATAATTTGATCGCAAATGACATCATTCGTAGAACCCAGTATTACTATTTTTGACTTGAAAGAATCAATCAATCTTCTCATTAAATTATTATAATTATCAATTGACCATTGTTTT
>TARA_B100001057_G_scaffold2297_1_pt1 | contig 16600 bp, 15 predicted proteins | sample TARA_B100001057 | Tara Oceans TARA_B100001057 (sample SAMEA2621839) | marine metagenome | biome: marine biome (ENVO:00000447); feature: surface water layer (ENVO:00002042); material: "saline water (ENVO:00002010), including plankton (ENVO:xxxxxxxx)" | depth 5 m
GCCTTTCTAAATCCGCATTCTGATGAAGCAATGGTTAATTTAAAAAATGCGATGATTATAAAATCTTTAGAAATGCTAACACCAGGCGTTTCCTGTGATTTGGTTTTGGATGCGAATGTTGAAACTTTTAAAGCCATTTTAAATAAAATTTCGACGATTTCATTTCCTCGAATTTCTTTTAAGATATGGCCAAAAAATAGTCAATATTGTGTAGGAAGTGATACTTCTAACCAAAGGGGAGAGGTGGTTCTTTTCAATGAATTTTTATCTTGAACATCCCTATAAATAATTGATTATATCCGTAATTTTAGTTAGTTTTGCATTGCGAATTACTTCCATTACAAATACCAACTATGGCAAAATTTGAGCTCAAACTTCCCAAAATGGGAGAGAGCGTTGCAGAAGCAACGATTAACACATGGTTAAAAGACATTGGAGACCGGATAGAAATTGATGAGTCTGTTGTGGAAATTTCAACAGATAAAGTCGACAGTGACGTCCCAAGTGAGGTGAGTGGTATTCTAACAGAAAAGATATTTGATGCCGATGCGGTGGTGGAAGTGGGTCAAACCTTTGCCATCATTGAAACTGATGCTGATGTTCGCGAACCTTCCTTGGAGGTTACATTTGAAAAAGAGGACAAAAGTACTGTTAAACCCAGCAATACTCAATCCTCAGACGAAGTTGACGCACTAGAAGCAAAGGTGTCTGCTGCAAAATCTTTTGTGGCGTCTGTCAGCTCTAATAGCAATCGATTTTATTCACCCTTGGTGAAAAATATTGCTAAAAAAGAAGGTATTTCTCAAGCCGAATTGGATCAAATTTCAGGAAGTGGCAAAGATGGCCGTGTGACCAAAATGGATATTTTAGATTATTTGGACAACAGACAAAATACGCAGCCTACTTCCAGTGATAATAAGCCTGCAGTCGCAAATCCAATTGTTTCTACACCATCAAATTTTATAAATATCGAAGCTACATCAATGCAATCAGAAACAGCTCAATCCAACAGTTCTTCAGATGAAATTATTGAGATGACTCGTATGGGCAAACTCGTGGCTAAACACATGGTTAATTCTGTTCAGACTTCGGCACACGTTCAGTCTTTTATTGAAGTGGATGTAACTAAAGTTTGGAATTGGCGCAATAAAATAAAGGCGAAATTTCAAGAAAGTTATGGGATGAAAATCACATTTACGCCTATTTTTATGGAAGCAGTCGCAAAAGCACTGACCCTGCATCCCATGCTGAATATTTCTTTAGACGGCGATCACATTATAAAACACAAATCCATAAACCTTGGAATGGCAACAGCATTGGCCGATGGCAATTTAATCGTTCCCGTTATCAAACAAGCGAACCAGCTGAATTTGATGGGATTGACCAAACGAGTAAATGATTTGGCGGTACGCGCAAGAAACCACCAACTCAATCCAGACGATGTTCAAGATGGAACCTATACTGTGACCAATGTGGGTGGGTTTGGAAGTATTATGGGTACCCCCATTATCAACCAACCACAAGTTGGAATTTTAGCTTTAGGAACTATTAGAAAAGTGCCTTCAGTGATTGAAACTGAAGCTGGTGATTTTATAGGCATTCGACAAAAAATATTTTTGTCACATTCTTACGACCACAGAGTAGTTAATGGTGCGTTAGGCGGTCAATTTATCAAAACTATCAAAGAACTTTTAGAATCTTGGGACGAAAATAGACCAATATAAACAGATGCAATTAAATTTAAAGAAACCAATTTGTTTCTTCGACTTAGAAACAACCGGTATCAATATATCTTCAGATAGAATTGTCGAAATTTCTATTTTAAAAGTTTTTCCCAGCGGAAAAGAAGAAAAAAAAACATGGTTGGTTAATCCAGAAATCCCTATTCCAGCGCAATCCACAGCTATTCATGGTATTTCAAATGAAAAAGTTGCAGATGCCCCAACTTTTAAAATGCTAGCCAAAGAAATCAATTCCTGGATTACAGATGCTGATTTAGGAGGCTTTAATTCCAACCGTTTTGATATTCCAATTTTAGCTGAAGAAATGCTTCGATCTGGATTGGATTTTGATATGAAAAACAGAGAATCTATAGATGTTCAAACTATTTTCCATAAAATGGAGCAGCGCACTTTGACGGCTGCATTTAAGTTTTATTGTGATAAAAATTTAGAAAATGCCCATACTGCTGAAGGCGATACCATTGCCACTTATGAAGTCTTGAAAGCGCAATTAGAACGATATGATGAGCTTGAGAATAATATCAAGTTCTTGGCACAATTCAGTACCCGACAAAAATTTGCTGATTTTGCAGGATTTATTCGTTTCGATGAAGACGGAGAGGAGTGTTTTTCATTTGGAAAACACAAAGGTAAAAAGGTGACAGTGGTTTTACAAAAAGAACCTGGTTATTTTGGTTGGTTGTTAGATGCTGATTTCCCACTGTTCACAAAAAAGGTTTTAACGGCCATTAAATTGCGGGCTTTTAATAAAAAATTATTTTAAATGAAACTGATTTGTATTGGCCGTAATTACAGTAATCACATTGCAGAGCTTCAAAACGAAACCCCTGATACTCCAATTATTTTTTTAAAACCGGACACCTCCATACTCCTAAAAAATCAACCTTTTTTTATCCCAGAATTCTCTGATAATATTCAGTACGAAGTGGAACTGATTGTAAAGATCAACAGAGTCGGTAAGTACATTGCTCCTGATTACGCTGCCAAGTACTATGATCAAATTGGCTTGGGTATTGACTTTACTGCCAGAGATTTACAACAGGACCTAAAGCAAAAAGGTTTGCCTTGGGAAAAAGCCAAAGCCTTTGACGGCTCTGCGGTCATCGGAAATTGGGTTTCTAAATCAAATTTTAAGAATATTGATCAATTGTCATTTGGTCTAAAAAAGAACGGTCGTTTGGTTCAGTCTGGAAATAGCCAACAAATGTTGTGGAACATCGACGAGCTTATTGCTTATGTATCCCAATACTTTACTTTAAAAATTGGAGACGTGATTTTTACAGGTACACCCGCTGGTGTGGGTGCAGTGGCAGCGGGTGATACTTTAACCGGATATATTGAGAAAGAAGAATTTTTTTCTGTTAAAATAAAGTAAGTGAAAGCTGAAATCATAACCATAGGGGATGAAATACTGATTGGACAAATTGTTGATACAAATTCTACTTTTATCGCCAAGGCTCTTAATAAAATTGGTATTTCTGTATCTCAAATCACCTCTGTTCAGGACGAGAAAGCACATATTTTACAAGCTTTAAAAAATGCCAAAGCCAATTCTGATTTGGTGCTTTTAACGGGGGGCTTGGGCCCTACTAAAGACGATATTACAAAAACAACATTTGTTGAATTTTTTGAAGATCAGCTCGTTCCAGATCCTGCGGTATTGGCCCACATCAAGGACATTTGGAAAAAGTACATTAAGCAACCGCTTCTGCAAGTTAATTTAGACCAAGCTTTGGTACCTTCAAAGGCCACCGTTCTGATGAATGCTTCGGGAACTGCACCTGGCTTGTGGATGGAAAAAGAAAGCAGCGTTTTTATTGCCCTTCCTGGGGTTCCTTTTGAAATGAAAGCGCTGCTACAAAACGAAGTATTGCCACGGCTGTCTAAAACCTATGAATTGCCTTTTATTTTACACAAAACGCTTTTAACCTATGGTCTGGGAGAAAGCATTATTGCCGACCGCATATCAAATTGGGAATCCAAGCTTCCCAAATCCATTAAATTGGCTTATCTACCAAACCTGGGCCGTGTGCGCTTGCGGCTGTCTTCCAAAGGGTTTGATAAAGCGCTTATAGAGAGCACTATGGCCAAAGAAATCCAAAAACTTATACCTTTAATCGCTGACGTTTTTGTGGGTTTTGAGGAAGATACATCGATCGAACAAATCATTGGGACCAAACTGCTTGAAACTGGGAAAACCCTTGCCCTGGCTGAAAGTTGTACAGGAGGTAAGATAGCCGCTCAGTTTACTGCACATTCAGGGGCTTCAGGTTTTTTTAAAGGGGGTGTGGTGGCATATGATACCAACGTAAAAATTACAGTTTTGGGGGTTCAAAAACAGCTCATTACACAACATTCTGTGGTTAGTACAGAAGTCGCAAAAGCCATGGCTTTGGGGGTTCAAAAACTATTGGATTCTGATTATGCCATTGCCACAACAGGAAATGCTGGCCCTGCAAAAGGAGATTCAAATGCCGATCTTGGAACAGTTTGCATTGCCATAGCCACTCCAAATCAAGTTTATGCCCAAAGTTTTAGCTTTGGAAAAGAACGGCATCGCGTTTTGATAAAGTCTTTAAATATGGCTTTAACACTTCTCCAAAAAGAAATTTTTAAAAATTGAGTTACAAAATTTGTGAACTTAGCAAGTTTTCGTATTTTCGCACCTCGTTTTTGAAACGATAAAACAAATAAAACAAAGCGCATGTCTAGAATTTGTGAACTTACGGGGAAAAAGGCAATGGTTGGAAACAATGTTTCAAAGTCTCTAAACAGAACCAAGCGTAAATTTAACGCCAACCTTTTAAAAAAGCGTTTTTACATCCCTGAGGAAGATAAGTGGATCACTCTTAAAGTGTCTGCTGCTGCATTAAAAACAATCAATAAAATTGGTATTTCTGCAGCTATTAAAGAAGCAAAATCAAAAGGATTTTTTAAATAATCTAAGTAAAAAGTTAGAAGATTATGGCTAAAAAAGGCAATAGAATTCAAGTGATCTTAGAGTGTACAGAGCATAAAGAATCTGGTCAACCAGGCACCTCAAGATACATCACAACAAAAAATAAAAAAAATACACCTGACCGCCTAGAGATAAAAAAATTTAATCCCATTTTAAAGCGGATGACGGTTCATAAAGAAATTAAATAATTGAATTATGGCAAAGAAATCAGTTGCAACCTTACAAACAGGCTCTAAACGTTTAACAAAAGCCATTAAAATGGTAAAGTCCCCCAAAACTGGGGCTTATACGTTCGTGGAATCCATTATGTCTCCAGAACGAGTCAATGAATTTCTAAGTAAGAAATAAAATACACATTATGTAATTATGAAAAGCTGCTTTACCACAAAGCAGCTTTTTATTTTTCACTAACTTGCATAACGTTTTAAAGCGATACCGTCTCTAACTTATGAGTTTTTTTAAAAAGATCTTTTCTTCCGAAAAAAAAGCAACCCTTGATAAGGGGTTGGAAAAGACTAAATCTAGTTTTTTTGAAAAACTAAGTAAAGCGGTTGCTGGTAAATCCAAAGTGGATGATCACGTCCTAGACAATCTCGAAGAGGTCTTGGTCACTAGCGATGTGGGGGTCCAAACCACGCTTAAAATTATTGAACGTGTTGAAACACGTGTTGCCAAAGACAAATACTTGGGAACAGAAGAATTAAATCTTATTTTAAGAGAAGAAATTGCTGCTTTGCTTTCTGAAACTGATTCGGGGAATGCCACAGAATTTTTGGTCAATTCTCAGGCTAAGCCCTATGTTATCATGGTTGTTGGCGTCAATGGTGCAGGAAAAACAACCACCATTGGAAAGTTGGCATATCAGTTAAAAAAACAAGGTTTAGAAGTCGTTTTGGGGGCTGCAGATACATTCAGAGCTGCGGCGATTGACCAATTGCAGGTTTGGGCCGAGCGTGTAAACATCCCAATTGTAAAACAAAACATGGGAAGTGACCCTGCCTCCGTTGCGTTTGACACGCTTGAGAGTGCTGTGAGTTCAAAGGCCGACGTGGTCATCATAGACACTGCTGGTCGTTTACACAATAAAGTAAATTTGATGAATGAGCTGACTAAAATTAAGCGTGTTATGCAAAAAGTAGTGCCCAATGCGCCCCATGAAATTTTATTGGTTCTCGATGGTTCTACAGGTCAAAATGCCTTTGAACAAGCCAAACAATTTACAGCTGCCACTGATGTGAACGCTTTGGCCGTAACCAAGTTAGATGGCACAGCCAAAGGCGGCGTGGTCATTGGCATCAGTGACCAATTTAAGATTCCAGTAAAGTATATCGGCGTGGGGGAAGGGATAGAAGACCTCCAAGTTTTTAATAAAATTGAGTTTGTAGATTCATTCTTTAAATAAGCGCTGATGAAAAAAACGACACTTCTTTTTTTGTTATTTGCTTTTTTTGGATGTAAAAATGAGGGCAAAGATTCAGAAACCATTGTAGGAGATATTTCTGAAAAATCTTTTAGAACTTTTAAGGTTGAAGATTCAAAATTTATTGATTTAGACTCTTTGTGGGCACCATTTCAGACTGCACTTTACAACTTTTCTGACCCCACCTATAACAGTTTAAAACCAATTATTTTAGACCAAGATATTCCAACACTTCAGCAACACATTGACCAGGGCAGACTGAGCTATGAGTTACTAGTGAAATTTTATTTATACCGAATTAAATCATTAGATCGCAAGAACGATAAATCACTTAATTCAGTCATTTCGCTAAATACACGGATTGTCAAACAAGCCAAGGAAAAAGACAATAACAGACCCAAAAATCTTTCTAACTTTTCCTTATATGGCATGCCGCTGCTTTTAAAAGACAATATTAATTATCAGGGGATGGTGACCACTGCTGGGGCCGTTGCATTGTTAGACAATGTTACAGATGATGCCTTTATGACAGAGCAATTGAAAGCCTCGGGGGCCTTGATTTTAGGAAAAGCAAATTTGAGCGAATGGGCCTATTTCTTTTGTGGCGATTGCCCAAGTGGATACAGTGCGGTTGGGGGTCAAACATTCAATCCTTTTGGACGAAAAACATTGGATACTGGGGGTTCAAGTTCTGGTAGTGCTGTGGCTGTTGCGGCTAACTTCTGTGCTGCCGCCATTGGCAGTGAAACTTCAGGCTCTATATTATCGCCTGCAAGTCAAAATGCAGTGGTTGGTCTTAAGCCGACAGTAGGTGCAATAAGTCGAAGCGGCATCGTCCCGATCTCATCCACACTCGATACTGCTGGACCCATCACTCAGTATATCATTGACAATGTATTGGTGTACAATGCCTTGATTGGAAAAGATTCAAATGATTTTAAATCTAAAGCAGTGCCCAAAATTGATTTGGAAGTACTCAAGAATTCTACATATAAAGGCAAGCGTTTTGGAGCAATTCGAGGATTTCTGGATGATTCGCTATACAATGCTGCAGTGGATCTCATCAAAATAAAGGGTGCAGAAATTATTATTGTTGATCCAAAAGATCAAGCACTTCCAGGATTTTTAAGACTTTTAAATTTAGATATGCAAGCTGATTTGCCTTTGTATTTTGAGAATTTTAGTTCTAAAAATAATGATTTTAACGGGGTTCAATCCATTATTGATTTTAACAATGGAGACAGCCTGAACAGGGCGCCATACGGGCAAAAAATTTTCCAGGGTATTGTGTCTGATACAGCCACAAAAAAGGAGTTTAAAGAAATAAAAAATATTCTCAAAGCCAATGGACGCGCCTATTTTGAGCAGATGATGAAGGCCCATCAGCTCGATGGTGTTTTATCCATAAACAACTATCACGCTGGCTATGCTGCAGTGGCCGAATACCCAGCACTGACTGTTCCTATGGGGCTTTCTTTAAATTCAGAACCAAAAGGACTTACTTTTATTGCAAAACCCTTTTGTGAGGCCGATCTCTACAACTGGGGATATCATTACGAAAAGGCCGCTCAACCACGTCCCAGTCCCAAACATTATAATTAAATATTTTAATGAGAACAAAATCCCGCAAGACCAATAAGATCAATGTTGTTACCCTAGGCTGTAGTAAAAACGTATATGACAGCGAGGTGCTGATGGGTCAACTCAAAGCCAATGGCAAAGCGGTTGCTCATCAAGAGGATGGCAATATTGTAGTGATCAATACCTGTGGATTTATTGACAATGCCAAAGAAGAAAGTGTCAATACTATCTTGGATTTCGTTCAAAAAAAAGAAGCTGGAGAAGTGGATAAAGTTTTTGTAACGGGATGCCTTAGTGAGCGTTACAAACCGGATTTAATTAAAGAAATACCAGACGTAGATCAATATTTTGGCACCACTGAACTCCCTCAATTGCTCAAAGCTTTAGGTGCCAATTACAAACATGAACTCATTGGAGAGCGTTTGACCACCACTCCCAAAAATTATGCATATTTAAAAATTGCAGAAGGTTGCGATCGTCCTTGTAGTTTTTGTGCCATCCCACTGATGCGAGGTAAACACCGCTCCACACCCATAGAAGATTTGGTGACTGAGGCCAAAAAGTTGGCGGCTAATGGGGTCAAAGAACTCATATTAATTGCCCAAGATTTAACTTATTATGGCTTGGATCTTTACAAAAAACGAAGTCTTGCAGAATTGCTAAGGGCTTTGGTCAAAGTCGAGGGTATACAATGGATTCGCTTACATTATGCCTTTCCTACAGGTTTTCCCATGGAGGTTTTGGATGTCATCAAAGAGCAGCCTAAAATTTGTAACTATTTAGACATTCCATTGCAGCATATTTCCAATAAGATTCTCAAGAGCATGCGCCGTGGTACAACACAAGAGAAAACCACCAAATTGCTTCAAGCATTTCGCAATGCTGTCCCTCAGATGGCAATTAGAACTACCCTTATCGTTGGCTATCCAGGTGAAACCGAAGCAGACTTCCAAATCTTAAAAAAATGGGTTGAAGCCATGCGCTTTGAGCGCCTGGGGTGTTTTACCTACTCCCATGAAGAAAATACCCATGCTTACAAGCTGGTAGATGATGTTCCTGCAGAAGTTAAACAGGCCCGTGCCAATGAAATTATGGCCTTACAATCACAAATTTCGTGGGAGTTAAATCAAGCTAAAATAGGACAGACCATGGCTGTAGTGATTGATCGGAAAGAAGGACAATACTTTATTGGTCGCAGTGAATTTGATTCTCCTGATGTGGATAACGAAGTGCTTATTAATGCTTCAAAAGTATATCTAAAAACCGGTGAGTATACCACAGTGCGCATTACAGATGCTGCTGATTTTGACCTTTATGCTGAGGTGGTTTAGGTTTTTTCTATCTAATTTATTAAAGTATCTTTACCAACCACAAAATGAGTTGATGACTGGGCCGTATATTTCATATGCAAAAACCAAGACACTGTCTAAACTCCTTCAAGCGTTTTTGGAGGAGCATCCTGTTTTGGCCGATTTTTATGGACGCGCCCCAAAACTTGATAATTTTGAAGCCCAAATGGCCGCTAAATCCGTTCAGTACTCATTAGAAAAGCGGCAGTTGTTAGCCGATTGCTTACAGCATCAATATAAAACTTTAGCTCCAGATCCTTTAATTCAGTCCCAGATAAATGCTCTGAAATCAACTTCGACCTTTTGTGTCACAACAGGCCATCAGCTCAATTTAATGGGAGGTCCACTGTATTTTATTTATAAAATTATTTCGGTTGTTAATTTATCTAAGGCTCTGAGCAAAAAATATCCAAACAATAGATTTATTCCTGTTTTTTGGATGGCTTCAGAGGATCACGATTTTAAAGAAATTAATCATTTCTATCACAAGGATGAGTGTTTTGAATGGGATTTAGATGCTGCGGGCCCTGTTGGCAGGCTCTCAACAAAGGGCTTGGATTCAATGTTTGAAAATTTTTCTAACAGTATCAGCAATGACCCTGCGGCTGCTTCCCTAAAGAAGATTTTTAAAACCGCTTATCTTTTACAGACCAATCTGGCCGATGCGACTCGAAGCTTGCTGTATCAATTGTTTGGTCAGGACGGCGTTATTGTAGTTGACGGAGACGACCCTGGGCTCAAGCGCATGTTTATTCCACAGCTAAAAAACGAACTAGAGACGGCGCTTCTTTTCAAATCGGTATCTTCTACCAATAAGGAATTAAAAAGTATTGATTGTGGGTTTAAAATTCAATCCAATCCACGTGAGCTCAACCTATTTTATATTTTGGATGGATTGCGGGAACGAATTGTAGAAGAAAATGGTATTTTTCGGGTCAACAACACTGAGATGGAGTTTGGCTTAAAATCAATTTTTAACGAAATAGATCAACACCCCGAACGCTTTTCGCCCAATGTTCTGATGCGTCCACTGTACCAAGAAACAATCCTGCCTAACTTGAGTTACACGGGCGGCGGCGGAGAATTGGCTTATTGGCTGCAATTAAAGTCTTATTTTAAAAATTCTAAAGTTGATTTTCCCATTCTAATGCATCGAAATTCGGCTTTGTTGATAACAGAAAAACAACAGAAAACTTTAGACGCTTTAGGATTGTCTGCCTGCGATTTATTTTTATCTGATGATGAATTGACTGCTAAATTAACAAATACTCTCACTCAAATATCAATAGATTTGACCCCTCAAAAAAACTATTTAAAGCAGCAGTTTCAAAACCTTTATAAAATTGCAAATCAAACAGATGCCTCCTTTTATGGAGCCGTGGCGGCCCAAGAACAGAAGCAAATCAAAGGCCTTTCAAATCTAGAAAAAAGACTTTTAAAGGCGGAAAAAAGAAAACATGCTGTCCAGCTTGAAAAAGCTCTCAAACTCAAAGCAGCTTTGTTTCCCCACAACACACTACAAGAGCGCCACAGTAATTTCTCTTCCTTTTACAGCTTGTATGGTTCTACTTTTTTAAAATCTCTGAGGGCTGATTTTCAGCCTTTTCAACAAGGCTTTTACATACTTTCTTTATAAGTTTTTATAAAAAATTTATTTAGAATTTACAGATAAGTGGTACTTTTGATTATGCAGCACGACAAGGTATTAATTCTCGATTTTGGATCTCAATACACCCAGCTCATTGCACGCCGTGTCAGAGAGCTGAATATTTATTGTGAAATCCATCCCTTTAATAAGATTCCAACTCAAATAGAAAGTTATAAAGCTGTAGTGCTTTCAGGCAGTCCGCAATCTGTACGTGCAGCAGATGCTTTGCATCCCGATTTATCCGAAATTCGTTCTAAAAAACCGCTGTTGGCTGTTTGCTATGGTGCCCAATATCTAGCCCATTTTTCTGGCGGCAATGTCGCTCCCTCCAATACCAGAGAATACGGCAGGGCAAATTTGTCATATGTCGAAAGTCAAGACTTATTTTTTAATGGGGTCTCTAAAGGTAGTCAAGTCTGGATGAGTCACAGCGATACCATTAAAACCCTACCGACCAATGGACTGTTGTTGGCCAGCACCCACGATGTTGAAAATGCCGCTTATAAAATCAAGGGCGAGACCACTTATGCCATTCAATTTCATCCTGAGGTCTACCATTCGACCGATGGAAAAAAAATTTTAGAAAATTTTTTAGTTCATATTGCAGGATTGCGACAAGACTGGACACCAGATTCTTTTGTTGAAGAAACAGTAGCCGATTTGAAATCTAAAATAAACAGCGATAAAGTGGTATTAGGCCTTTCTGGCGGGGTGGATTCCACGGTTGCTGCTATTTTACTAAACAAGGCCATTGGAGATAATTTGTATTGTGTTTTTGTCAATAATGGATTGTTGCGTAAAAATGAATTTTCCAGCGTCTTAAAGCAGTATGAGGGCATGGGTCTCAATGTTAAGGGGGTGGACGCTTCTCAACGTTTTTTGGAGGCTTTAAAAGGCATTGATGACCCTGAAAAAAAGCGAAAAACCATTGGACGTGTCTTTATTGAGGTCTTCGATGACCAGGCCCAGCTGATAAAAGACGTCAAGTGGTTGGCACAAGGCACCATCTATCCAGATGTCATTGAAAGTGTTTCGGCCACTGGTGGGCCCAGTGCCACCATCAAGAGCCATCACAATGTTGGTGGCTTACCAGATTTCATGAAATTAAAAGTTGTTGAGCCCCTAAAAGCGTTGTTCAAAGACGAAGTGCGTCGTGTCGGCGCTTCCTTGGAAATAGATCGAGAACTACTGGGAAGACACCCTTTTCCTGGTCCTGGACTGGCCATCAGAATATTGGGAGATATTACCGCTGAAAAAGTGCGCATCTTACAAGAGGTCGATGCCATTTTCATCAATGGCTTGCGCGAATGGGATTTATATGACAAGGTATGGCAGGCAGGTGCCATGTTACTTCCCGTTAACAGTGTTGGGGTCATGGGCGATGAGCGAACCTATGAAAAATGCGTTGCACTCAGAGCCGTGGAAAGTACGGATGGGATGACTGCTGATTGGGTCAATTTACCCTACGAATTTTTACAAAAAACTTCCAATGCCATTATCAATAAAGTCAAAGGTGTCAATCGGGTTGTTTATGACATCAGTTCTAAACCACCTGCCACCATTGAATGGGAATAAGATTTGCATATCTCGACTTGAGGCATTAGTTTTAAGATCCCATAGAACCCACTCAACAGCATGAATAAATTTATTTTTAGCAGCATCTTCATTCTTTTTATCAATCTGGTTTCCGCCCAGGTATTGCGTCAGCACCGTGTGGATGCCCAAGATACTTTAGAAAGTATTGCTCAACGTTATGGGGTTCTCCCAGAAGATATAGTTTTTTTGAATCCCGAGGCTAAGGCCCAACTTAACCCTGGGAAGTTATTGGTCATTCCCAACCCCATACAAAAGAAAGCTTCTAAGACAGAAGAGATTCAAGAAGTCGTTTCTTATAAAGTTCACCGCGTTAAAAAGAAAGAAACCTTGTACAGCATCGCAAAAAAGTACAATGTGACAGTTGAGGCCATAAAAGATAACAATCAACAACTTTTTGAAGCGCCGCTTCAGTTTAAAGATAAAATTTACATTCCAAAATTTAAAATGCGAACCGTTGTTGTGACCCCCAAAGCCCTTCGCGCATATAAGGTACAACCAAAGGAAGGAAGATGGCGCATTGCCTATAAGTTTGGAATTTCAGTATTAGAACTAGAAGCTTTAAATCCAAATATGGGACCGGACTTGGAGCTGGGGCAAACTCTGTTTGTTCCCAATATTGAAGCTGCAGAAGAACAAACTGTTACAGAGGCGGGTTTTGACTTTTACAAAGTATTACCAAAAGAAGGATACTATCGCTTGTATAAAAAATTAGGCATCAGTCAAGACAGCTTGGAACAACTCAACCCCACCTTAAAACAAACAGGCCTAAAACAAGGAATGGTATTAAAAGTTCCTATAGCCAGTATGGAAGGAGTGGATTTACACATTACTGACCTTAGACAACAAATAAAATATTTAAGTCCAAAAAATATTGCTTTATTATTACCTTTTAAATCTAATTCTATCGATTTTGATTCTATTCAATTAGCCAAACAGCAGATTCAACGCGATGGTTATATCCGAATTTCCACGGAGTTTTACGCTGGGGTTGAAATGGCTTTGGACTCTGCAAAAGCATTGGGTATCTCCACAAATTTAGATGTCTTTGATACAGAAGCCAATCCTGAAATAATCCGTCAATTAATGGGTTCCAAGGATTTTTCAAAATACGATCTTGTTCTTGGCCCAATGACTTTAAAAAATTGTCAATTGGTTGCAGAATCTTTAAAAGCAACCAATACTGCTGTTGTCTCTCCATTTGTAAAATTTGAAAGTAGAAATTCCAATCTCATACAGAGTATTCCAAGTGACCAATGGATGGCTGATAAATTATTGACCTATGCAAAAAAAGATAGCATTTCGCATCAAATAGTTGTCATCTCAGATTCTAAATCTATGGATCGAGTTGCTAAAATCCGCAGCGCCTTTCCAGATATTAAAATTTTGACATCTGAGCGTGACGTTGAAGGTAAAGAACAATATTATATTGAATTCGAATCGGTACAAAAAGCGCTTTCACCAGGTAGGACACTGGTGTTTTTAGAAACTAATAATGAGAGCTTTGCTTCCAATGTCACAAGTATGCTCAATGGTTTAAGCGGCCTTACATTGGAATTACAAGAAGCCGAAAATGAATCCGAAGAGGAAATCGAGATTGAGGTTGAGCGCGAGCTAATACTTATGACGACCAATCACAACAAGGCTTTTAAAGGTAGCCATATATCCAACAGCGATTTGTCTAATTTAAATTTCCAATTCCCATCTGTCTATAACTATGAAGAGGGCTTGAGTGATTTTAGTAAAAACTACAAATCCCGTTATGGAAATTACCCAAGCCGTTATGCCACACGTGGTTTTGATTTAGCCCTTGATCTGTTACTTAGACTGGCAGCATTTGAGTCCTGTTATGAGGAATTGACAAATATCCAAACGAAGTATTTAGAAAACAAGTTCAAATATTCTCAACCCGAGAGCGGTGGATTTATAAACCAATCGGCTTATATATTAAAATATCAAGATTTGTTCATAATCAAAATGGAGGATTAAGATTTCCATTTAATATTACACCCAATACTGGGTTTTTGCGGTATTATATTGGTAGTATGGGTCAGCATGCAATCCATGGCGTGTTTTAAATCTGAAGCATTTACATCTAGTCCATTACCAGGCCTGGATGCATCCATTTGTCCGCGATATATTAGTTCTAAGTTTCTGTCAAACAAATAAAAATCTGGTGTGCAAGCGGCATCATAGGCTTTTGCAGTTTCTTGTGTTTTGTCGTATAAATATGGAAATGGATATCCTACATTTTGGGCTTGTAATTTCATTTCATCTGGACCGTCCTGTGGGTAGTTCTCAACATCGTTGCTCGAAATTGCAATAAAATTTATTCCTTGAGTTTGATAATCCTTGGCAATTGCAACAAGGGTGTCATTGATGTGAATTACAAAGGGGCAGTGGTTACAAATAAAGACAACCAGCGTACCTTCACTGCCTTTAAGGATATCTAATGTCTTATAGGTATCACTTTTTGTATCTAATAAATTGAAGTTAGGGGCTTTGGTGCCAAGTGATAACATATTTGAGGGAGTTCTAGCCACGTTATTGTATTTTTAATTATATCTTTATGCTGTAAAGTTACGCATAAAATGTCTGAAATTTTATTAAAAGATTTTCAAAAAATTGACTTAAGAGTTGGGACCATTTTGGCGGTTCAAGATTTCCCGAGGGCAAGAAAACCTGCATACAAATTAAGCATTGATTTTGGTCCCTTAGGGATCAAAAGATCTTCTGCTCAAATCACAACACTCTACAACAAGGAAGATTTGATTGGCAAACAAATAATTGCCAACGTCAATTTTGAAGAAAGGCAAATTGCAAACTTTAAAAGCCAATGCTTAGTTTTGGGGGCAGTGGACAAAGACAAAGTAGTTTTGTTAAACCTATCAGCAAAGGTTCCAAATGGCTCCACTGTTCAATAGTTTAGAATAACGTCCTGAAAAATAAAGCATTCATCAACAATTTATTGGTACCATACCAAAAGGCTCTGAAGTTGGTGTTGTCAGTAAATCCAATAACTTTTCCATTTCCAAGTGCGGAAGATTTAAACGCTGAACTTCCTTTTAACAATTCTAAATTTTCTTCAGAAATATAGCCGCTTAAAAGCGGATCTTTACTGTATTGAATGGGGTTATTATAACTATTCTTATCGGGTTTTATAAAAATTGTTGTATTTCTAAACAAGGCCAGTTTATTATTATTATAACCAAAGTTGATGGGGTGTGAACGGTCTAAATATGCTTCAAAAATTGCTCCGCCTATACCTTGTGCTCCTTGGTATTTTGACCGCTGTTCAAAGGAGATATTTTTGGCCTCCATAGTTTTTTTTGCAAACTCCACTGGAAACAGTTCACATTTTTTAAGCCATTTAAGCGCATTTTGATAGGCAATTAGGGTTCCCCCATTTTCTACCCATTTTTTTAGCTTTATTGACAATGCTTCATCCAGGTCATAGGCGTTTGGTAAAACTATGCAATTGTAGCGATTTATGTCAAAACGCATCAAATTTGAAATATCTAACCTTGTAATTGGTATGTTATATCGCGTATCCATCAAATGCCATATTTCTCCAGCATCATAAGCATCTATCCCTTTCCCCACAATCATGCCAACACTTGGTTTTTTCAAAGTTTTAAATTGGTTACTTCCTAAATCTGGCCCATTGGCCAAACCTGTAGTGACCCCATAAATATCCAAGTAGCTGCTCTTGGCAGTTTTCTCTAATATTTGAGTCAATTTCTCAGCTGAATGTATTTGATTTTGAACGGGTATCAAAATACTGCCATAATCAAATTCAATTCCGTCTAATGCAAAGGGTTGCAAGCCTACTTTGACCCTAATATTATTTTGCATTAAATGGTATAATGCCTTTGGGCTGTAATAATCGGCCCAAGGCATCACATAGGCATAATCACTTTTTTGATTTAATTTCCCATGTGGTGGACTGACTTTTATTTTCTTATCTGTATACTTTATTTTTCCATTTTCAGAATAATCTAAGTTAAAGGCATGCGCAAGCCCCCAGGCGGAGATGTCGTAAAACAGGCTGTCTTTAAATTTTGTCCGTGTTTCGAACATGGCTTTTATAAGCCTGCTGTTTTTTTGTTGTTTTGGAATAGTATATGCAGTAGACTTTGAAAAGAAAGTACCATCAATTTCTATATCTTCTTTTAAAGGATGCACCTCTATATGATGAAAGTCTAAGAGTTCAGCCAAATGATAGGACTTAGCACGGTCGCTAACATCTCCAAAAACATAGGCATCTCCCAATTCTTTGGCGCTTTCTTTTCTAGCATTTTTAAAAAA
>TARA_B100001057_G_scaffold94661_1_pt1 | contig 16548 bp, 13 predicted proteins | sample TARA_B100001057 | Tara Oceans TARA_B100001057 (sample SAMEA2621839) | marine metagenome | biome: marine biome (ENVO:00000447); feature: surface water layer (ENVO:00002042); material: "saline water (ENVO:00002010), including plankton (ENVO:xxxxxxxx)" | depth 5 m
GAAGCAGCTATTACTCCAAAAACTAAACTTGTAATGTTCAACTCTCCCAACAACCCTAGTGGAACAATTTACACAGAGGAAGAATACCACGCCTTGGGAGCGGTTTTAAAAAAGTATCCGAACATATATATATTATCCGATGAGATATATGAACATATAAACTATGGCATACCCCACTTTAGTATTGCTGCTATTTCAGATTTATACGACCGAACGATTACTGTTAATGGTGTTGCAAAAGCGTTCGCCATGACTGGATGGCGCATTGGTTACATTGGTGCTCCTGAATGGATCGCCAAAGCTTGCAACAAAATACAAGGACAGGTTACTTCTGGTGCCAATTGTATCGCCCAACGAGCAACTATTGCTGCTGTTTCGGCCCCAACTAGTAAAATCCAATATATGGTGGATGAGTTCAAATACCGTCGAGATTTAATTTTAAAGTTACTTTCTGAAATTCCTGGATTTAAAATAAATCAGCCCCAAGGTGCATTTTACGTCTTCCCAGACATATCCTCATATTTTGGAAATAGAATCAATGGGAATAAAATTGAAAATGCTAATGATTTTGCACTATTTCTACTCGAGAAAGCACACGTGGCTACAGTTACAGGGGAAGCTTTTGGAAACCCAAACTGCATAAGAATTTCATATGCAGCATCTGAGGATGATATTAAATTAGCAGTTAAAAGGATAAAAAAAGTATTGAGCTCAAAATAAAATTTCCTCATCAGGTACTTTTTTATTTATCCGTTTATTACCTTCTGTTGATGATTTATTGACTCTTGATGAATAGATTTAAATACACGACTTATAAAATCCTCACTTAATCCTCTTTGTTCACCCTCAATTTTCATTGTCTTTAGTATCTCACTCCAACGTTTATTTTGTAAAACAGCGACATTATTATCTTTTTTAATTTTACCAATAGAAGCAGCTATTTTCATACGTTTACCCAAAGCATCTAAAAGCACTTGATCAGTAACATCAATTTGTTCACGGTAAGTTTCTAGCTGTGTCTGGTAACCTGCCTCATCAGTAGTCTTTTTACGAATTTTCAAAGATTTCATTATCTCAGTAAGACGCCTAGGAGTTACCTGTTGTTTGGCATCACTCCAAGCATTATCTGGATCCCAGTGTGTTTCAATCATTAAACCGTCAAAGTTCAGGTCTAAAGCTCTTTGACTTAAGTCAAAAATCAAATCCCTACGTCCTGCGATATGAGAAGGATCACAGATCAATGGAATATCAGGAAACTTATTTTGAAATTCCACTGCTATTTGCCATTCGGGATTATTACGATATTTGGATTTATCATAGGTTGAAAACCCTCTATGTATAACTCCTAAATTTTTGATATCTGCAGTATACAATCTTTCCAGACCACCCATCCATAATGCCAAATCAGGGTTAACAGGATTTTTCACCAATACAATTTTATCTGTTCCACAAAGTGCATCCGCAATTTCCTGAATCATAAATGGACTAACAGTCGTTCGAGCACCAATCCAAAGAATATCTATGTCCGCCTCCAAGGCTAATTTGACATGGTCTTTATTGGCAACCTCAGTCGTAGTCATTAAACCAGTTTCTTCTTTCACTTTTTTAAGCCACTCTAAACCGATTGCTCCGACACCTTCAAACATTCCCGGTCGGGTTCTAGGTTTCCATATCCCGGCACGATATACAGTTACATCGGTGTCCTTTAATTCATGTGCGATTTTTAAAACCTGCTCCTCGGTTTCCGCGCTACAAGGGCCAGCTATAACAAGGGGATGACCTAATCCAAAGTTATCCAGCCAAGTTCTCATTTCTTTACTGTTTTCCATTTTTATTAATTGTTTTTTGTGGTTTTGGCAATGCCGTCTAAAATCTGATCAATACTATTTATATTTTTAATTTTATCGTACAATTCATCGTACTTTTCGTTATCAAGAAGTGATTTAAACTTTTTCAAGTTATTTATATATTCTTTAAGTGTTTCACTAATGTTATCTTTATTCTGTTCAAAAATTGGGATCCACATGCTTGGTGAACTTTTTGCAAGGCGAACAGTAGAAGCAAACCCACTGCCTGCCATATCGAATATAGTGGCTTGGTCTTTTTCTTTTTCCATTACAGTTTTCCCCAACATATATGAACTAATATGAGATAAATGAGAAACATATGCGATGTGCTGATCGTGCGCAACTGGATCCATTTCCCTTAAATTCATGCCTATTTTTTTAAACCAGTCTTGTGCCCATTCTAATAAATCTGGACGAGTTTTTTGTGTTTCACAGAGAATTTGAATTTTATTAAAAAATAAATCAGGCAAGGCAGCTTCAGGTCCAGAGTATTCTGTTCCTGCAATTGGATGAGTTGCGAGAAATTGACCCCTTTTGGAATGAAGGGCTACAGATTGACATATTGGATGTTTTGTAGAGCCAAAATCGATCACTAAACAGTTGTCATTGACTTCATCAAGTAAATCAATCAATTGATTCATCGCAATATCTACTGGAACTGTCAACAAAATTATATCCATAGATTTTATGTCATTTTTTTGTAATTCAAAATCTATTAATCCCATTTTCAGTGACTTTTTAAGGTTGGCCTCGCTTTTATTACTGCCGTAAATTTCAGAATCGGGGATATGTTCACGTGCAGATAAAGCAAGTGAACCTCCAATTAATCCAACACCAATGATACCTGTTTTCATTTTTTTGTTATACGTTTAATGGCTTTATTAATCTGGTCTTCCTTTACACAAAGTGAAAAACGGATATAGCCTTCACCCAGGCTGCCAAAGATACTTCCAGGAGTAATAAATAGATTGTGTTTTTGTAAAATTTCCTCAATCACTTCGACCGAACTTTTATTAGTATCTTTAAGTTTAGCCCAAACAAATAGGCCACTACTACGCAGATCAAATTCAGTATTTAAAAGTGCAGCTAACTTAAAAATCAATTTTCTTCTTTTGGCGTAAGTATCATTCAATTGTTCAAACCAGATTTCGTTAATATCAAGCGCAGCAATTGCCCCCTTTTGGATTCCTAAAAACATTCCAGAATCCATATTACTTTTAACCTTCAGCAGTGCTTTAATATTTTCTTTATTGCCTAAAACCATTCCTACCCGCCAACCAGCCATATTAAAAGATTTACTCAAAGAGTTTAATTCCATACCTACCTCCATTGCCCCTGGCACCGAAAGCATGCTCTGGGGGCGATCAGTAAGAATAAAACTGTAAGGATTGTCATTTACCAAAAGAATCTTTCTCTCTCTCACCCAATCAATTAATTTTCTGAATGTTTCTTGTTTAGCATTAGCTCCAGTTGGCATGTTAGGATAATTGACCCACATTATTTTAACACCATTCAAGTCCATTTGATTTAATGCCTCCAGGTCAGGTTGCCAACCATTTTCAGGACTCAGATCATAAAAAACAGGGGTGGCTTGCAAAAGTCTAGTTACTGATTGGTAAGTTGGATAACCAGGGTTGGGAATCAACACCTTATCTCCAGGATTTAAGAAAGCCATTGAAATATGCATTATACCCTCTTTTGATCCCAAAAGGGGTAAAATTTCACTATCGGGATTTGCGGTAACATGATAATGCCTTAAGTAAAATTTTGCAATTGCAATTCTCAGCTCAGGAATTCCCTGATAACTTTGGTACTGATGAATTTTGGGATTGCTAAAACTTTCTTTTAACGCGGTGACTACGTCAGGATGAGCAGGTAAATCAGGACTTCCAATACCCATATTTATTATCGGTTTACCCTTGGCTATCATAGCAGATACCTCTCTCAATTTCTTGGAGAAGTAATATTCCTTAACTGTATCTAATCTTTTTGCCATCATGATTCATCAGATTTATACTCACCTAACACTTTAAAGGAGGTAGCCATTATTTTCAATAACGATTTCGCTTTAAAATAATCTGTTGACTCGTCAAAAGTAACGTCTACAAAAAAGGCATATTTACCAGGAGTTTCGATCACAGGTAATGATTGTATTTTAGTCAAATTTAGATTGCAATCACTCACAACATTTAGTGCCGTTGCTAAACTACCACGTTTATGATCTAACACAAATTTCCAAGCAGCCTTGTTTATATTATCTTGCCATTCAGGGATTGTCTTTTGAACTATTACAAAACGTGTTACATTATTTTTAATCGTCTGAATAGATTCACTTATAATACTTAATCCATAAATCTCAGCGGCCCTAACGCCTGCTATAGCTCCACGACTCTTAATATTTTTTTCACTTATTTTCATCGCCTCTTCTGCAGTATCATAACTTTCAACCAACTTGATGTAGGGATAATCCTGGAAAAAATTTTTACACTGTAATATAGCCATAGGGTGAGAATGTACTTCTTCAATATCAGTTATCGATTGCCCTGGAAGAGCCATCAAATTATGCTGAATACTGAGATAAAACTCACCTACAATGATTAATTCGTATTGGTCCAACAATGCATAGTTAGGCAATATAGATCCTGCAATTGAGTTTTCAATCGCCATTACTGCCTGATCACAATCACCCGCTAAAACAACTTGTGATAAATCATCAAAGGTACTGCACTCGACTAGGGATAGGTTGCCATCATAATATTCACTTACCACCTGATGATGGAAAGACCCTTTAATTCCTTGAATGGCTATTTTTCTTGTCATATCCTCAAAAAAAAAGTCCCGATAAATCAGGACTTTCATTCTTAATTATATTTTGAATATTACAAAGTCCATATTGCTTCTGAATAGAAGTAGAATGAGGAAGTGTAATATGTCTTTTTATTATTCATTTTAATTATTTGGACAAAAGTAAGATAGGTTTTCACAAAAACAAATGATTTTGTAAATTTTTTATAATTTAAAATTTTTTTAAGTTAAATTAATTTCTTTTCCAAAACTCTATACTTTAGCTTTTTATTATTCCCCTTAGATTATATAATTTTAATTAATTTCTTAATAAAATTAAATGAGTTTAATTCTACATAAAGATTATGGACATTAAGATTGATTTTTTATCGAAAAGTTATGGAAGTTTTTCGGTACTGAAAAAAATATCTCTCCATTTTAATCAAAATGGAGTTATAGGCCTTTTGGGACCTAACGGTGCGGGAAAAACAACTTTAATGAAAATCATGACAGGCTGCCTAAACCAATGGGATGGTGAAGTAAAAATCGATGGGGTTGATTTAAAAAAAAACTTAAAGAAAATACAAGCTCAAATTGGTTATTTACCAGAAAACAATCCACTTTACCCTGAAATGTACGTAAAGGAATACCTAAAGTTTGTTGGACAGTTACATAGAATAAAGACTCCACTAATTGAAGAGTTGATCGAAAAAATAGGTTTGTCTTCTCAATTTAAAAAAAAAATAGGTAACCTTTCTAAAGGCTTCAAACAAAGAGTAGGGCTTGCTGCAGCACTATTACATGATCCTAAGTATCTGATATTAGACGAGCCTACTACTGGACTTGATCCTAATCAAATAATCGAAATTCGAAAAATAATTCAAGACTTGGGAAAGAAAAAAATGGTTTTTATATCCACTCATATTCTACAAGAAGTAGAGGCAGTGTGTAATGACGTCGTAATCATACACAAAGGAGAAATAGTCTTAAACCAATCCCTTAAAGAACTTCAATCTAATAAAGAACAAATAATTGAAGTGAGTTTTGACTACAGAGTGGAAAATTTAGCACTAACAAAAATACCTAAACTGAAAACGGTAGTGAATACTTTCGACTTTAACTACGAATTGACCTTTGACAATAGTGAAGATATGAGACCAGCAATATTTGACTTTGCACACGAAAATGGTCTAAAAATTTTGGGGCTAAAACAAAAAAATCAAAATTTGGAAAAAAGATTTAATACTTTGACCAAAGAAGTTTAAAAAATTTGATAGCTATCATACTTATCCCCTTGATTTAACAATCAATAAATTTTAATTTCATTTGTCATTTTTAACTTTGTAGAGAAAATATTTGTTTATTAAATCTAGATATATTTCTAATGAAGTATGCTGATTTAAGTTTATTAAGTCTTAAATATATTTCTAAGTATTTTAGATATTGCCTTATTCTCAATTAAAAATGCATCGTGTCCGTGAATGGAATTAAGTTCATGATAATAAATTTTCTTTTTGAAATTTCTACCAATTTTAAAAGTCTTCTGATCTTCTTCGGGAGTAAAAAAAATATCGCTATCAATTGCAATTAAATGAATGTCAGATTCAATACTTTTAATCACCTTTTCAATAGATTTTCCATTTCTTGTAATATCTACAGAGGCTAATAAATGATTCATAGTCTTATAGGCTTTTAACAAAAAACGTTTAAAAAGTTTATCACCATGATGAATTAACCAGCTCTCTACATTGTAAATATTCTTCTCAAGGTTTTTAGTTCTCCCGAAACGCTCTGAAAAGGAAGCTGGAGTTCGATAAGTTAACATCGCATGAATACGAGCATCTCTTATGGGATCATTTGAATTTTCCAATAAACGTTTTTGGAGAAAAGTATTTGCAATAATCCAATCTGAAGCTTTCCAATCTGCAGCAACAGGTATCAAATTTTTGGTTAATGAAGGATATAGAGCTGCCATCTCCCATGCAATTCCACCCCCTATTGAACCTCCAATTAAAGCAAATAATTTTTCAACTCCTAAGACTTGAAGTCCTTTGTAAAATATCTCTGCAATATCACCTGTATGAAAATCTTGATAGTTTTCTATAGTGTAGTTATTTACACCATTTCCAGGTATATTAAATGCCAAAATTGCATAAGTTTTTGTATCTATGGTTAGGTTCGGACCTACAATCTCATTCCACCACCCCGAAGAACCAGCGACATTTGCATCACCAGTTAGGGAGTGGTTTATGAGAACCACTGGGGCGTTAATATAATTTCTGCCAAAATGCTGATAGTGCAATTCAACTTTATCGTAATAGCTACCACTAGCAGTTGTAAAATTAGGAATCGATATGGTTTTAACCTTAGACATTTATTCCATATTAAACTGCTTTAAGTGCTTGGTCCAAATCTTCTTTTAAATCTTCAATATTTTCAATTCCAACTGAGATTCTAACCAAATCGGACGAAACTCCTGTACTACTTTGCTCTTCTTCATTTAACTGAGAATGAGTAGTGCTGGATGGATGAATAATCAAAGATTTAGTGTCACCAATATTTGCTAATAAAGCAAATATCTTTGTGGACTCAGCAACTTTCTTAGCAGCCTCAAAGCCTTTTTTAAGTCCAAAAGTAACTATACCGCTTTTTCCGTTTGGTAAGTATTTATCGGCTAAATTATGGTATTTAGACGAATTTAAACCTGGATAATTAACCCAACTTACTTCTTCTCTTGACGATAACCACTCGGCTAGTTCTAAAGCATTCTGGGAATGTTTTTGCATACGCACCTCAAGAGTTTCAAGGCCTTGAATGACTTGAAAACTATTTAGCGGACTAGGTGCACTACCTAGGTCTCTTAAGCCCTCTACTCTAACTCTCGCGATAAAAGCAATTGGACCTAAAGCTTCATGATACTTAAGGCCGTGATAAGATGGTGAAGGCTCAGTAAATTCAGGGAAATTTCCATTTGAGTAATCAAAAGTTCCAGCATCAATAATAATTCCACCTAGAGTAGTTCCATTACCAGTAATGTACTTGGTTAATGAATGGATAACAATATTGGCTCCATATTTAATTGGATTAAGTAAGGCAGGAGTTGCAATAGTGTTGTCGACAATAAAAGGTACTTTAGCCACTTTTGCATGATCACTGATTCCTTTTAAATCAATCACATCCAACTTTGGATTGCCCAAAGATTCAACAAAAAATGCTCTTGTGTTAGGCTCAACTGCTTTAGCAAAATTCTCTGTATCATCAGGGTCAACAAAAGTTGTAGTAATTCCAAAACGGGGTAGGGTATTACTTAACATGTTATAAGTTCCTCCATAAAGGCTATTAGATGCTACAATATGATCTCCAGACTTTAATAAGGTCATAAAAGTGGTAGCAATAGCTGCTGTTCCAGAGGCAGTTGCCACTGCAGCGACGCCTCCTTCTAAGGCAGCCAAACGTTGTTCAAGAACATCATTAGTGGGGTTATTTAATCTGGTATAAATATACCCTGCCTCTGTAAGTGCAAATAAATTGGCAGCTTGATCAGAATCCTCAAATACATAGGATGTGGATTGATAAATCGGAACAGCTCTTGTTCCTTGTGTTTTTTTCACATCATGCCCAGCATGAAGTGCGTTTGTTGCTAATTTTAAACTCATAATTCAAAAGTGTTTTTAATTTTATTTAAATAATCTAATTTTTCCCAAGTAAAAAGCTCTACTTTTTTTTCTACTCTCCCACTGTAGGGAGATTCAAAAACCTTGGTGATTTTTTGAGGTGATCTCCCCATATGACCATAAGCAGCTGTTTCAAGATAGATTGGGTTTCTAAGTTTAAGTCTTTGTTCAATTGCGTAAGGGCGGAGATCAAAAATCTGACCTACCTTTTCCGCAATTGCTACATCACTTAAAGGTACTTTCGCAGTATTGAAAGTGTTTACGTTTATTGATGTTGGTGATACCACCCCTATTGCATAACTTAGTTGGACTAATATTTCTTTTGCAACACCGGCAGCTACAATATTTTTAGCGATATGACGAGCCGCATAAGCCGCTGATCGATCAACTTTACTTGGGTCTTTTCCACTAAAAGCTCCTCCACCGTGGGCTCCTTTACCTCCATAAGTATCCACGATAATTTTCCTACCTGTTAGACCGGTATCCCCGTGTGGACCTCCAATGACAAATTTCCCTGTAGGATTTATATGGTAGATGATATCATCATTAAAAAGCTTTTGTATATGCAATGGCTCCTTAATTATAACATTTTTAACAGCTATATTAATAATATCACTTTTAATTTTTTTCAAGACCTTCTCATTACTCTTATTAAATGGGTCGTGTTGAGTAGAAACAACAATTGTATCAATTCTGATAGGCTGGTGGTTGTCATCATATTCTATGGTAACTTGGGACTTAGCATCGGGACGTAAATATGAAATTTGCCTACCATCCCTTCGTAAATCAGCAAGCTCAATCAAAATTTTATGAGATAGATCTAATGAAAGAGGAATATGGTTATCAGTTTCATCTGTAGCATAGCCAAACATTATACCCTGATCACCTGCCCCTTGTTCTTCTTTATTATCTCGATCGACCCCTCTATTAATGTCTTTAGATTGTTCGTGTATTAGAGAAATAATCCCACATGAATTTCCACTAAACTGATATTCATCTTTAGTATAGCCAATGTTATTGATTGTATCCCTAGCTATCTGTTGAACATCAAGATATGTACTACTTTTAACCTCTCCTGCAAGTACTACTTGACCAGTAGTTACAAGTGTTTCACAAGCAACTTTGCTTTCGGGATCAAAAGCAATAAAATTATCCAGTAATGCGTCACTGATTTGATCAGAAACTTTGTCAGGATGACCTTCGCTTACAGATTCAGAAGTAAATAAATATGACATTCATAATTGCTTTGGAAAGGATTTGACAAAATAAAGTCTTAAAGCAATACTGCTTTAGCATTTTTTTAAGAGGTTGCAATCAGTCAAATCCTTCCTCGTTTGAAGTGCAAAGTTATTATTTATTTTTAAATTTTAAAAAAAAATGTAATTAAAATTTAACTCAAGAGCTTGAGATTGATAATTGATAATTTTTAATTAAAATTTGAACGAAAATTAAATACATCAAAAAGAAAAAGTATTTATCTTGGCATCAAACAAAATATTTTAAAATGCAATTTGCAATTGCTGGAAATATTGGCGCAGGTAAAACAAGCTTGGCTGAACTACTTTCGAAACACTATAAATGGGAGCCTCATTTTGAGGACGTTATCGATAATCCTTATTTAGATGACTTTTATGTTCACATGGAGCGATGGTCGTTTAATCTTCAGGTTTATTTTTTGAATAGTCGTTTTAGACAGCTAATGAGTTTTAATGGATCTGAAAAAAGTGTTGTGCAAGACAGAACAGTTTATGAAGACGCGTATATTTTTGCTCCAAACCTTCACGCTATGGGGTTAATGAATCAAAGAGACTTTAAAAATTATCTATCACTATTTGAATTAATGGAATCAATGATTAAAGCTCCTGAGCTTTTAATTTACTTGAGAAGCAGTATTCCTAACTTGGTAAATAAAATTCATAAAAGAGGCAGAGAATATGAAAATTCAATAAGTATCGAATATTTAAGTCGCCTCAACGAACGTTACGAGGCTTGGGTATCAACTTATGATAAGGGTAAATTACTTGTTATTGATGTTGACAATTTAGATTTTGTTCATAATAAAGAAGATCTAGGTTTCATCATCGAGAAAATTGATGCCGAAATGAGTGGTTTATTCTAAATTTCACATTACTCTTTTTCAACCAAAATTAAAATTTTAAAGACATTACAATTCTTTTTTATTCTGAATGGTTTTACTATTTTTGGTCCCGCTTAAAAATAATACTTCATGGAAATTATAGTTAAATTTTTACCTGCATTTGGAATTATAGGTTTAATATTTGTCTTAGTAAAAAACAATTGGGTAAATAAGCAAGAAGTTGGAAATGAAAAAATGGCCACAATTGCTAAAAATATTTCAAGTGGTGCTATGTCTTTTTTAAAGGCAGAATATAGAATCCTATCCATATTTGTGGTTTGTTTAGCCATTTTACTATACATAAAAGGTAGTAATGAAGAAGGATCTCATGGTATGGTAGCATTATCATTTATTGTTGGAGCTGTTTGTTCTGCCTTGGCAGGCTTCATAGGCATGCGAGTCGCAACTAAAGCAAACGTAAGAACTACCAATGCTGCTAGAAAATCTCTAAGTAAAGCTCTTGAAGTGGCTTTTGCTGGAGGTTCTGTAATGGGGCTTGGAGTTGTTGGGCTAGGGGTTCTTGGATTAAGTGGACTATTTGCCATTTATCAGGAAATCTGGCCAGGTCAGGATAACCTAACATTGGTTCTGAATGTATTGACCGGTTTTTCTATGGGTGCTTCTTCCATCGCACTTTTTGCAAGAGTTGGTGGAGGAATCTATACCAAAGCCGCTGATGTAGGTGCTGACCTAGTAGGCAAAGTTGAAGCTGGAATCCCCGAAGATCATCCACTAAACCCAGCTACAATAGCAGATAATGTTGGCGATAATGTTGGAGACGTTGCAGGAATGGGAGCTGATTTATTTGAATCATATGTCGGTTCTATTATAGGTACAATGGTTTTGGGTGCTTTTATAATTACACCAGATGTAGCTGGAGGAATGGGAGCTGTTTTCCTTCCACTTGTCATTGCTGCTCTTGGAATAGTAATGTCTATAATAGGTACACTTTTTGTTAAAGTAAAAGAAGGTGGTAATCCACAAACCGCATTAAATATTGGTGAATTTGGCTCAGCAGGCCTAATGGTAGTTGTTTCATATTTTGTCATTAATGCAATGATCCCAGAATCAACTTCAGGTTTACCACACGGTGCAATAGGAATATTTTTAGCAACAATATCTGGTCTTGTTGCAGGATTGGGTGTTGGAAAAATAACTGAATATTATACAGGAACAGGAACTAAACCTGTTACTTCAATTGTAAGACAATCTGAAACAGGATCTGCAACCAATATTATTGCAGGGCTTGGAGTAGGAATGATGTCTACAATGATTCCAATTTTATTAATTTCAGCTGCTATTTTAATCTCTCACTACTACGCAGGTCTTTATGGTATTGCAATTGCTGCAGTAGGAATGTTAGCAAATACAGGGATTCAACTGGCTGTTGATGCATATGGACCAATTTCAGATAATGCTGGAGGTATTGCTGAAATGGCCGAGTTACCTGCAGAGGTAAGAGAACGAACTGATACATTGGATGCAGTAGGAAATACAACAGCTGCCATTGGTAAGGGATTTGCTATTGCATCTGCAGCACTTACAGCTCTGGCCCTATTTTCTGCATTCATGCAAGTTGCCAACGTTACTGAAATAGATGTCTCTAAGCCTAAGGTTATGGCTGGACTTCTAGTTGGTGGAATGTTACCTTTTGTTTTCTCGGCGCTTTCTATGAATGCTGTTGGTCGAGCTGCAATGTCCATGATCGAGGAAGTTAGAAGGCAATTCAAAGATATTCCTGAATTAAAAGCAGCGTTAGAGGTTATGCGTAAATATAACGCTGATATTTCAAAAGCGAATACTAAAGATCGTTCCATTTTTGATGCCGCATATGGTAAAGCTGACTATGAAAAGTGTGTTGAAATTTCAACCAAGGCTTCCATTAAAGAGATGGTTATGCCTGGATTATTAGCAATACTTGTTCCCGTTGCAGTTGGTTTTCTGGGTGGGGCTGAAATGCTCGGTGGTCTTTTAGCTGGTGTTACCACCTGTGGTATTTTGATGGCTATTTTCCAGTCTAATGCTGGAGGAGCCTGGGACAATGCAAAAAAAATGATTGAATCTGACGGCAGAAAAGGCACAGATGCTCACAAAGCTGCAGTAGTTGGAGATACAGTTGGAGATCCTTTCAAAGATACTTCAGGACCTTCTTTAAATATTCTTCTTAAGTTAATGTCAGTTGTGGCTCTGGTTATTGCACCAAGTATCGCGTTGAATTTAGATACAATGAGCGAAAAATTTGAAAATAAAGAATACAATATCACTTTTGAAGTAAATAAAGACACAAACATAGCTGACGACAATATTACTTTCGAAAGGGCTGTTAAAAATTAGAAGATAATTTTTAATGAATGATTGTTTGAAACTCTTCAAATATTGCTTTGCAACAGGGTAATAATCACCTTTGATAATTCTAGGTCGAATACATCACCTTTTTAACTGATTTAATTACGTCATTTGCGGAAGGCAGCCACTCTGCAAGTAGAACAGGTGAGTAAGGCGCGGGAGTGTCAGCAGTATTTATTTTTTCTACTGGTGCATCTAAATAATCGAATATTTGACTCTGTACTTGATAAGTTATTTCAGTAGATATATTTCCAAAAGGCCAGGATTCCTCTAGAATTACAAGGCGATTTGTTTTTTTTACAGATTCAAAAATTGTTTCGTAGTCCATCGGACGAATTGTTCTCAAATCAATTACCTCGCAATTAATACTTTCCTCTGAAAGAATTTCTGCTGCCTTATAGGCTTCCTTAATAATTTTACCAAATGATACAATAGTAACATCTTTACCTTTTCGTTTGATCTCAGCTACACCAATTGGAAGTGTAAATTCACCATCAGGAACTTCTCCTTTATCTCCATACATTTGTTCAGATTCCATGAAAATGACAGGATCATTATCTCTAATAGCAGATTTTAAAAGTCCTTTAGCATCATATGGGTTAGAGGGTACAATTACTTTTAATCCTGGACAATTTGCATACCAACTCTCAAAGGCTTGAGAATGAGTAGCGGCTAACTGACCTGCAGATGCAGTAGGACCCCTAAATACGATAGGGCAAGGGAATTGACCCCCCGACATTTGTCTAATTTTTGCAGCATTATTTATGATTTGATCTATACCTACTAAAGCAAAGTTAAAAGTCATAAATTCTATTATTGGACGATTTCCAGTCATTGTTGAACCAACCCCTATTCCAGCAAATCCCAATTCTGATATTGGGGTGTCAATTACACGTCTATCACCAAACTCATCAAGCATTCCTTTTGATGCTTTGTAAGCGCCATTATACTCTGCAACCTCCTCTCCCATTAAAAAAATGGTATCATCTCTTCTCATCTCCTCAGTCATGGCTTCACATATGGCCTCCCTAAATTGAATTGTTTTCATCAACATATATTTTAACAATACAAATTTAAATAATTGCTCTGTGATTATTTGAATTAATATATAAATATTTTATAATGAGTCATCCCTTAAAATCGTTTATTTATCGATGATTTAGTTAAATATTTTACTAATTTGGTATTGCCTTAACTTATGAAGTTAGTACAATTAAACATTAAGGGAATTTCATATAGCGAGACCCAAACTGGAGCCTATGCACTTATATTAAGTGAAATAGATGGAGGTCGTAGACTTCCAATTATTATTGGAGGTTTTGAGGCTCAATCTGTTGCAATTGCACTGGATAAAGAATTAAAGCCTAAAAGACCTCTAACCCATGATCTTTTTAAAAATTTTGCTGATCGCTATAGTATTTATGTTAAACAAGTAATTATTCATAAACTTGTCGATGGAGTTTTCTACTCAAGTTTAATTTGCGAAAGGGATAAAATAGAGGAGATTATAGATTCCAGAACATCAGATGCAATTGCCTTAGCTTTGAGGTTTCGCGCGCCTATTTTTATATATGATACTATACTCAATCAAGCAGGATTTGATGAGAAAAGTATTCGTAAATCCAAAAAAGATAAAACCGATGAGAGTTGGATTCAAAATTTTGTTGAAGAGCAAAACGAGCAAAAAAAGATTCCTCAGGATTTAAAAAAACTTTCTCTATCCAAATTAAAATCATTACTCAATAAACTTGTTAATCTTGAAGATTACGAAAAGGCTGTTAAGATTAGAGACGAAATTTCTAAAAGGGAAAATAAAAATTAACTGTTAATTTTTTTTTGAAAACTATTTAATTTGGAAAGCTCACCTTAAGTAACGATGAGTATTTTTAATCAAATATTTAATTTATGCAGCAATATTTAGACCTGATTAGACATATTCAGGAAAATGGAGTAAAAAAAACTGATCGAACCGGAACCGGTACAAAGAGTGTTTTTGGATATCAAATGCGTTTTGATCTTCAAGATGGTTTTCCACTTGTAACCACAAAAAAAATTCACGTAAAATCTGTTATTCACGAACTACTTTGGTTCCTAAAAGGAGATAGCAATATCAATTATCTAACTGAAAATGGTGTTAGAATTTGGAATGAATGGGCAGATGAAAATGGAAACCTAGGACCAGTTTATGGACACCAATGGAGAAACTGGAACAGTGAAGGGATAGATCAGATTAAATCTGTCATCGACACTTTAAAAAATAATTCTGATAGTAGGAGAATGCTTGTATCAGCATGGAACCCTAGTGTTTTGCCTGACAATTCTGTTTCATTTTCCGAAAATGTTGCAAATAATAAAGCAGCTCTTCCACCCTGTCACGCTTTCTTTCAATTTTATGTAGCAGATGGAAAGCTTTCTTGTCAACTCTATCAAAGAAGTGCAGATGTTTTTTTAGGTGTTCCATTTAATATTGCCTCTTATGCCCTACTGAATATGATGGTAGCACAAGTTTGTGATCTCTCACTGGGAGAATTTATTCATTCTTTTGGAGATGCACATATATATTCCAATCATTACGATCAAATTCAAGAGCAACTTTCTCGGAATCCAAAACCACTTCCAAAAATGATTCTCAATCATGAAATCAAAGATATTTTTTGTTTTAAATTTGATGATTTTAATTTGACTGGGTACGATCCTCACCCTTTAATTAGCGGAAAAGTAGCTATTTAAATCAGGCTATAGCCATTTTTTTAATGACCTCTATTAAGTTTTCAATATCATCTAAACTGTTATAGAAGTGGATAGAGAATCTAATATAATTGCCTCGATGAGCAACCTTTATGTTTTTTTTCTCCAATAATTTGAAAAAACTTTCATCATAATTAACACTAATAATTGAGCTATTTTTTTTACGTTCATGACAGGCTGGTTTGTAACCATTTAATATTAGTGCATTACGTAATTCATTACTGAGACGATGATTGGTTTCGACTAATTTAATAAAGTTATTTTCTATCAAACGCTCCAATGCAAAAACCAGCGATGCGGCTCCAAGAATATTAAAATGACCTGCATACACCTTTCCTGCAAATTCTTTAGAACTGGAATTATATTTAGCTAAAAAAACATCTGATAATGCAACGAATCCATTTCCAAAACCAGCCAATAACCACTTATAACCACTGCAAACAATGGCGTCAAAGGGAGAGTCATTGAAGTTGAAGACATCTGTCCCAATATATTGAGTTGCATCTCCAATAATGGAAAGTCTGGGATATTTTTGTTTTAAATCGCTTAAAAAATCAAAATCAACTAGCAATCCATTTGTATACTGAACCATACTGATAACTAAAGTGTCAATAGGATTTTTTTCTAATGAAGATGCAATGTCTGTTTCAATATTATCTGACATCTCAATCGGGAACAACTTAAATTTCTTCTCCTTTATTGAGGAAACTAAAGAATGATAATCCTCTTTAATATAAAGTACGTTTGTGTCTTCTGGAAGTAAATTCATAACATAGCGAACGCCAGTAGAAAAATTTGACACAAAATAGGTCTGCTCTTTTTTTGAACCAATGAATGAAGCAATCAAAGCTTGAGTTTGAGGTAAATTATCGTACGCTTTTAATTTATATTCATCACCATTATAAAGATAGCCTCTTTCGAAATTGACTCTGAAATCGTATAATGACTCAGACATTAAACCAACGTAAGCAGTATTGAAATACGTACAAGATTTCAGTAGCGGGAAATCATT
>TARA_B100001057_G_scaffold497484_1_pt1 | contig 16547 bp, 15 predicted proteins | sample TARA_B100001057 | Tara Oceans TARA_B100001057 (sample SAMEA2621839) | marine metagenome | biome: marine biome (ENVO:00000447); feature: surface water layer (ENVO:00002042); material: "saline water (ENVO:00002010), including plankton (ENVO:xxxxxxxx)" | depth 5 m
TGCCTTGAGAGATGGATTCTCTGCTGTTACAACCCATGATAAGCAGTTGATATCTCACTTAAAGGCTAAAGGAGACTTAACTTAGATCTCAACCTTAAAACTTACCTTTGCATTCTTCAATAATCCTAAAATTGATCGCTTCACTCAATTCTTCACAAAATTAGCAATTGATAAAGCCGTTTCATCACTGATCTCAGGACATCCTAGAAAAATCTCAGTACCGTGCACTGAACCCATTACCTGTCTGCATTGAGCCTCAACATCTGCTTCTCTTAAAAGTCTATAAAAATTCACTCCTTCATCCCTCAATGGATCAAGCTCATTAACGATGATATAAGTTTTTGGCAGGCCTCTTACATCTTCTTCTTGAGCAAAACTCGGCCAAGCCAGGAGATCTTTATTCTTGTACGCATCAATTCCATAGATTGTCGCACCAAAAGAATATTCGTGCTCATTATGTAAAGAAAGAAGGATGCCTTCATTTTCTTCCGATGAAGGATTTTCCGGCAGTGGCCACTGCCCAGCTATATAAGGACATAAAGCATATAAACCTTTTATCAAGCCAACATCACCGTCTTGCTTAAGTTTTAAACTCATTGCTATTGTCAGATTACCTCCGCCACTTTCTCCAGCGATAACAATTTTATTTTGATCAATATTTAAGTCTTTGGAATTGGCATGAACCCACTTTAGACCAGAAACACAGTCATTTAATCCAGCCGGATAAGGTTCCACTTCGGGTGCGGAGGAAGCCCACATAGCATTTCTAAAGTCTACCATCGCGACTGCAACACCTTGGCGTGCTATGCATCTTCCCCATGCTGCATACATTTCATCAAAACATGAGCTCACCATCATGCCACCACCGTGGATGTAATAAACACATCCTAGTTCTTCTTCGGTATCAGGTCTAATGTATTGAATCTTAATTGTATTTCCGTCCGGATCCGAAATGAATTCTTTTGAAGTTGTTATCAATCCTGTTTCTGGAACAGCCTCTTTGTAGTGAGGTGAATTATTAATCAATTCCATTACAGCTCTTCCTTGTTTAGCTTGCTCACTTTCTTGTTCGGCTAAAATGCCTTCTCTTGTATCTGCTGTACTGGAGGTGACTGTTTCAAAATCCAACTCACCAAAGATAGCTCTCAATCTTTTATCAATTCTCAAATCATTCTTTACTTTATTTGCCATTTTTATACTCCTATTTACCTTTGAATACAGGCTCTTTTTTTTCAACAAAAGCCTTAGTCGCATTTCTATGATCTTCTGTTTGACCACAGTGTATATGATGCGTAGCTTCTAAATCTAAACACTCATCGATTTCTCCACCAATAGCTCTATTTAAATTCTCCTTCATATATCTGTAGGCAACAGCAGGTCCGTTTGAAAGTTTTTGTGCAATCTCCATTGTTTTCTCCATAAGCTCATCTGGATCACAAACCCAATTTGTTAGGCCAAGATTAAGTGCATCATCGGCTGTTACTCTATCTGATAAAAAATATAGCTCTCTTGCTTTAGCAGATCCAATAAGTTGAGTCATAAAGTAGCTTCCACCGTAGTCTCCAGAAAAACCTACCTTTGCAAAGGCTGTAGTCATAATTGCGCTGCTAGACATTATTCTTAAATCACATGCAAGAGCATATGATAAACCTGCACCGGCTGCAGCCCCAGGGAGGGCAGCTATAGTTGGTTTAGGCATTTTGAAAAGCTTACCTGCTGTTGCTCTTTGATGGACTCTTTGCCTATGTATGGCAGCATCAATTGTATTTTCTCCCACAGTGCCATCACCTGAAGAAGCCATTCCTTTTACATCTCCACCGGCACAGAAACCTTTTCCAGCTCCTGTGAGCACTACACATCTGACTGTTGGGTCAAGTTCTACTTCAGCAAGCACATTTCTCATTGCTTCATTCATTTCTCCAGACATTGCATTTCTTGCTTCGGGACGATTCATCGTCAATACAGCCACACCATCTAATTTTTCGAAAATAAGGTGCTCTGTTCCTGTCTCTATTTTATGCATATTCTTTCTCCCTCAGTTCTATCTTTGCTATTCTATACTCAAGATGCAAGCAAAAACTTATCGACTAGGATTACTTTCTTATGTTTTGTATTTACTGACTACTCAATCCTTATTATGCGAAGTAAAACCATCAATTACTTTTACCGAAGTAGAAAACCCAAAATCAGTACTTTTCATAGGTAATAGTTTTTTCTACTACAACAATGGAGTCCATAAGCCTCTTTTAGGAATGGTAAAGGCTAATAAATCTCTTGGAAGTGGCCACAGATTTAGAAATATAACTATAAACAGCTCTTCTTTGGAATGGCATGATGTTGAATCTTATGTAACTAATGAAAAAATAGGATCATTTTCTATTACATCAAAAAATAAATATAAGAGATATCAGCCCGAAAGCTATGAGTTAGCAATCATGATGGACTGTAGTCAATGTCCAATTCATCAAGATAGAAAAGATTTATTTAACTTTTATGTTGATTCCCACAGTAAAACATTAAGAGATAATGGAGTTGAACCTTCTTTGTTGATGACATGGGCTTACAAAGATAAGCCTGAAATGATCGATGAGCTTGCTTCGGCTTACCTCATCGCAGGTAATAGAAATACATTGATGGTTTATCCAGTCGGGTTAGCGTTTAAGATGTCGTCAGAAATATATCCCGATATAGAGCTTTACACTCCAGATAAAAGACATCCTAGCAAGGAAGGTACATATCTCATGGCATCCGTTTTGTATTCTTCTATATATAATATGTCACCTATAGGAAATTTATATGATTATGGGCTGAGTTCAGGAACACAGGAGAAACTTCAGAAAATAGCTTGGAAAACTTTAAATAATTATAGAAACTCAAAATAAGGATTTAATTATGGGGACCGTTTTTACTTTTCTAAAGAAATACGCTTTGATTATTTTCATTTCTTTCATATTGGGAGCTTATATTGGTTATAAAGTTCTTGAATCACTTGGCCTACAAGCCTTAATTGATGCTATTCCTATCCCAGAGGGCTCGTTGGCTGATAAAGATGTTTCAATTGAATTGATACCTATCGGAAGACCACTTATACAGAAAGAATTATCTATTGTTGAAAAGAAGGCAAAAAATATAATTCTTCTCATAGCTGATGGAATGAGCATCAGCCAAATAACCTCATATAGACTTTTAAAGGGAGGACCTAACGAAAGAATTTCAGTCGATAAATTTCCCGTATCAGGGATAGTGTTGACCCACGCCGAGGATTCTTTTGTAACAGATTCAGCTTCCTCGGCTACAGCATTTAGTTCAGGTAGAAAGACTAATAATGGAGCTCTTGGATTGGATAACGAAAAAGAAGAACTTGAGAATATTACTGAAAAGCTTCATCAGTTTGGTTTTGTAAGCTCCCTGATATCAACATCGGAAATCACTCATGCTACACCCGCCGCTTTTGCATCACATGTGGATTTGAGATGGAAGACCGACGAAATTAGCCAACAGATGATTAACTCCAATGTGATGACAATTCTTGGCGGTGGAAGGAATTTCTTTTTACCTGAAGATGTTGGAGGAAAGAGAGATGACGGGGTAAATTTGTTAGAGAAAGTAAAGTCTACCCATACATTGTTAACTGAAAAAAGTGAGCTTGAAAGCTTTGATTTAACTGAAACAGGCAAGGTTATAGGCCTATTTGCGAAAGAACATCTGAGGGACTTAGAAGATCCCGATAATCACTCTAAGGAGCCTTCCACGAGTGAGATGTTAGATTTCGCTATTAAAAGATCACAATATTTTAGGGAAAATGGATGTAATGGATTTTTTATTATGGTTGAAGGTTCTCAAATTGATTGGGCTGGTCACTCTAATGATATGAATTATTTAGTCCAAGAAATGGAAGATTTCGATAATGTTGTTCAGATGGCACTTGATTTTGCCAAGAAAAGTCAGGACACTTTAGTAATTGTGACCTCAGATCACGAAACAGGCGGCTTATTAATAGAACCGGGCTCTCCAACAAACTACTCCACACCAGAAGTAAAATTTTCATTTAATACCGGAATAGGGTATGGATCACATACCGGTGTACCTGTGCCAGTTTATGCTTATGGACCAGGTTCATCAAACTTTACAGGGACACTTGACAACACCGATATTTATTTTGCGATGATAGAAGCTCTAGACCTGAAAGAGCAAAGTGGAAGTTGCGTAGATTAATTCAAGGTTCTAAAAATCAGGAACAACATATGGACGATCACGTTTAAGAAAATTTTGAAAAAATTACTTAAAAATTTTTTAAGTGCATCAGTTTTGCTTTAATGGACTTAAACTTCTCCATGAAGAATTTTTCTCAAGTTGCAAGCTTAATTCAAGAATAAGACGATCCTCACCAAGAGAGCTCGATAGTTGAATGCCTATTGGAAGTCCAAGTTTATCAGTAGCACAGGGTAAAGTTATTGCAGGAGAGCCAGAAATATTTTGATACTTAGTATAAGGAAGAAATTCAATTATCCTTTTCCAATGTGTTTTGCCATCAACTTCGGGACCAAATTTACCTAAGGGTGGCGTTGTTGTTCCGAGAGTTGGTGTTAACAGGATGTCATACCTATCAAATAATTTCTCATAATCAGCAGAGAAGCTTCTGAGTCTGCGAAACGCAAAAGGAATTTTGTGTAGATTCTTCCAATGTTTACTTACAAGATATTTAGGCCACTGCTCTAACTTGTTGTAGTCGAATTTTGGATCAAACTCTTTGCCACCTCCATATCGAATATAAAACGCTAAGTGAGACCATAACAGCCAAAAATCAGAATCAAATCGACTATAAAATGGATTAGAGATCAATTCTATAGTGTGTCCAAGAGACTCGCATTTTTTTGCTACGTCATGAGCTGCCTCTACCAACTCACTCGGACTTTGAGTTCCACAACAATCCTCAGTTAGTACGGCTATTCTCAGCGGTTTTGGTTGTTTATCAGATATCTCTCCAATGGGAGGAAATTCAGTTGCTGGCATATTTTGTTCTATGGATGAATGAAATGCCCATGTATCGCGAACTGTTCTCGTGACTACACCATCATGAAGTATGTTTGCCGGAAGGTAACTAGGCACTTCTTTATCCTTTATGCGACCTCTCGAGGCCTTCATTCCAACCAAACCACAACATGATGCAGGAATTCTAATCGAACCTGCTCCATCATTAGCATGTGCAATCGGAATAACTCCAGCTGCAACCAGCGCAGAACTACCTCCTGATGAGCCACCAGTTGAGTAAGCCGTATTCCATGGATTACGTGTTGAACCAAAACGCAAGCTTTCAGTTGTGCCTGTTAATCCAAATTCTGGAGTAGTACTTGTTCCTAGGCAATTAAGTCCAGTATTTAAAATCTGTTTGGCTGCCTTAGAGAATCTAGTCGATTTTTCACCAGGCAAAGTTCTACTACCGAGGTATAAGGGCAGACCTTCAACTTCATCGGTATCTTTTATGAAGGTAGGAACGCCATTGAATATGCCCGGAAAAGCACTCTTTGATCTTTTGAGTGCGGAGTCAAAATCCTCAACAACAATGGCATTCAATTCAGGATTTACCGACTCAGCTCTAGCTATTGAATCTTCTGTAACAGTTCGTTTATCTAAGATTCCTAACTTAATCTTATCTGCGATAGCCACGGTATCATCATTTCCAAGAGAGTCTTCCTTAAAGGCATTAACCAAAGTTTTTGAGTCCATTTTTAATTTTCCCCTAATAAGTACACTATAGCTTACCTCATTTAGAAAAATTTTTAGCTTCTATGGATCGATTATATTCTATAAAATCTCAACTATATAACTCCGGAGAATTTATGAAACATCCATTAGAGCAAATAAGTGCAAACGAGATAAATGATGCAGTGCATATATGCAAAAGTGCCGAAGGTTTTGACGAGGGCTCTTTATTTGTTGGCATTAGTCTTGTTGAGCCTACAAAAGATTTTTTAAGGAGTTATAGAGAAGGTCAGGAATTCTCAAGACAATTAAAAATCAGAGGCATTGATTCAAAAAGTGATGGTGGGTTTGTAGCGATTATTGATGTATCAAGTAAAGAAATAATTAGTCTAGATAGAGTTTCTGAAAAGGCACAAACTACTTACAGTATGGCTGAAGTATTTATGGCACTAGAATTAACAAAAGCCGATGAACGCTATCAAGAAGCTTTGAAAAAGAGGGGCATCACTGACATGGAACTTGTCCAAATAGATCCTTGGCCAGGTGGAGGTATAGTTCACGAAAGTATCAAGTCTGGCCACCGAGCTTTAAAGACTATTTCTTTTTTAAGGGAGAGTGAGACAGATAACGCCTATGCAAAACCAATCAATGGAGTAATTTCCCATGTCGATTTAACTCTTAAAAAAGTAACACATGTTGATGATTATGGTGTTGTTGAAATACCCAAAGCGCATGGTAGATATGATACTGACTCTCAGACCGAACTGAGACAACAACCAAAAAAAATAGATATTACTCAGCCAGATGGCCCTGGTTTTGAAATAGATGGTAACCTTATTTCATGGGAAGGATGGCAATTAAGGGCCTCTGTCAGCCCAGATGAGGGACCCGTGCTTCATCAATTATCGCTTGATGGCAGAGCTATAGTTCACAGAGCAGCTCTTTCAGATATGGTTGTTCCCTATGGTTCAGCTGATCCTATGCATAGTTGGAAAGCAGTTCATGATGGTACGGAATATGGTTTTGGAACATTGGTCAACTCTCTTACTCTGGGTTGCGACTGCTTGGGTGAAATTCATTATCTTGATGCCAATATGCTCATGTTTGATGGATCTGTGAATAAAATTGAAAATGCGATTTGTATTCATGAAGAGGACTTTGGTATACAGTGGAAGCATACAGATATCAATATGCTCGGAGCTAATGAAGTCAGACGTTCAAGAAGATTAGTCATTAGTTCAATTGCAACCATTGGTAATTATGATTACGGGCTTTTTTGGTATCTATATCTCGATGGCACAGTTCAATGCGAAGTCAAGTTAACTGGTATAGTTGGAATAAGTGCTTATGATGAGAAAATTCATAGGAATGACCAAGATTTCAGGATCTCACAAGAATTGGTTTCTCCAATACACCAACATTTATTTTGCGTAAGATTAGATTGGGATTTAGAGAGTGGGAATAACCAATTATATGAGACTAATGTCGAGGCTCTTCCTATTAACGAAGACAATCCTCACGGTATGCAGTTAAGTGCGGTATCAACTCACCTTAGATCGGAAAAAGAAGCCAAAAGAGATGTTTCTGCAACATCGAGCAGGGTCTGGAAAGTTATTAGTTCTGATAAAAAAAATTCTTTTGGCATGCCAATTGGTTATAAGCTTTTACCCGGTAATACACCTACATTGCTTGCGCATCCCGATTCTCCGCCTGGCATAAGAGCTTCTTTTGCTAAACATAATCTATGGGCTACACCTTTCAAAGAAGGTGAAATGTCTGCTGGAGGAGAAAATTCGGTTATGCACTCCGGAGAAGGAGGGCTTGATGATATTACCTCTTCAGATCGCGACATCAGTGAGTGTGATTTAGTTACTTGGTATACATTTGGAGTCACACACACTCCAAGACCAGAGGATTGGCCAGTCATGCCAGTTGAATACTGTGGATTTCATTTAATTCCAGTTGGATTTTTTGAAAAAAATCCGACAATAAATTTACCTCCGTCTTGTAACTCTAAAAGTAAATCAAATAAAGATTGAGAATATTGAAAATGAAATATTTAGAATTTACTGATGTTGAAATACATGAACTAAAGTCAGAAATAATTGGAGAGACTTTTGAGATTTTAGTGAAGCAACCTGATCCACAAATATTATCCCTATTTGGTGATAAACCTCTTCCAGTAATTTATGGCACTGATGCAAACATATCAGCAGGGAGTTATATCGATACCATTGAAGGATTACTTCTGGGTGGAGAAATTCCTCCAGTTCTCTTTATAGGTATAAGATATAAATTAGGCGATGAGCCAGACTTCATGCAATTTGTTACTAATAGAACCCGTGAATTTACTCCCACAGAAGATTTAGAAAATCAAAACTTAATGGAGCAAATGACTTTGAGAGAGGTTAAAGGTGGAGGTGCTGAAAACTTTTTAAAGTTTTTGACAACCGAATTAAGAGATTGGGTATCAGAAAGGTTCAATGTCTCAGATGATACTACATACATTGGTGATTCAATGGGTGGTTTATTTGGGCTTTATACATTATTTACAGAACCTAAGACTTTCAAGCGTTACGTCATTGGTAGTCCATGGCAAGAATGGAATTATCCTAAAACTTTCGAGCTTGAAAAAGAATATGCAGAAAATAATAATGACATGGAAGCTATTGTTTATATGGCTTCGGGTGCCGAAGAACATATCATTGGTCCTCATTTAGAAAAAATGAATCCTGTTATGGTTGAGATTTTCTCCAAGGCTAAGACTGCTGAATATACACTTCAAATGATAGAGAAGTTGAATGGAAGGAAGTATCCGAACCTTAATCTTAAAGGCTTGATTTTAGAAAATGAAACTCACTTCACCATTATGGGCGCTTTATTTGCAAGAGGTCTTAGGCATGTTTTTAATATTGATTGATTAATATGAAGAATCTAAAAAATAGAAAATGGACTTTGGCTAAACGACCCGTTGGTATGGTCGGAGAACATAACTTCTCTTTTGAGGAAGAGGAAGTGCGTGATATTGAGGAAGGGGAGTTTTTAATAAAAAATATTTATCTCAGTTTTGATCCTGCTCAAAGAGGATGGATGGAAGATAGAAAAAGCTACGTCCCTCCAGTTGGAATAGGCGAGGTAATGCGAGCAGGATCTGTAGGTCAGGTAATCGAGTCTAACAACCCTAACTTTAATGTGGGAGATAAAGTTCAAGGAACTTTTGGTTGGCAAGAATATGCGATATCTAATGGAAAAGGGATTTTAAATGCGACAGTAATTCCAGAAGGTGCCTCTCTAACCGCACCTTTGAGTGTGTTTGGAATAACGGGACTAACCGCTTACTTTGGTTTGCTAGATATATGCGAACCTAAGGAGGGAAATACTGTTCTTGTGTCGGGTGCTGCTGGATCTACTGGGTCAATAGCTGCGCAAATTGCAAAATTAAAAGGTTGTAGGGTAATAGGCGTTGCGGGCGGTGTTGAGAAATGCAGATGGTTGACCGAAGAGGCAAACATAGATGCAGCTATAGATTATAAGTCTGCTGATTTGGAAGAGGTCATTCCTGAGCTTTGTCCCGAAGGGATCGATATAATTTTTGATAACGTGGGTGGAGAATTTTTAGATTCAGCTTTAATGAATATCAACCAAAGTGCAAGAATAGCTATATGCGGAGCTATCTCAGGATATAACAATGAAATGCCTGCACCGGGTCCTTCTAATTACACAGCTCTGATTGTTCAAAGAGCAAGGATGGAAGGCTTTATAGTGCTAGATTATATAGATAGATTCCCAGAGGCAGTCAGTGATTTAATGCAGTGGGTGCAAGAAGGAAAAATTATTTATCAAGAAGACATTCAGGAGGGCATTGAGAATGCTCCCAATACTCTTCTTCGGCTTTACTCAGGCAAAAACATAGGTAAACAACTTCTAAAAATTACTGACCCTGAATAATTTTTTTAACCTTTTATACAGATCTGAATAAATTTTATGAGTGTTAGAGAAATTATAAAAATGGGTAATCCTGTTTTAAGAGAAGTAGCTAAAGAATTTACTGTCGAAGAGATAGGTAGTGCTGAGACAAAGTTATTAGTAGAGGACATGTGGGATTCTATGCAGGCAGCGGGTGGTATAGGTTTAGCGGCGCCTCAAATAGGAATATCTAAACAATTAGCAGTTATCAGGCTGCAGGAAAAATCAAATAGATATCCTGATATGTTAGATAGTGAGGATTTCATCATTTTTAATCCCAAAATCACTGTATTAGATAAAACTGAACAGGGTTTTTGGGAGGGTTGTCTTAGTATTCCAGGTTTAAGAGGTTTTGTTGAGAGACCAAGAAATATTAGAGTGGACTATCTTGATGAAGATGCAGAGCCTCAATCTATTGAGATTGATGAATTTTTAGCAACAGTTTTTCAACACGAAATAGATCATTTAATTGGAAGGCTTTACGTTGATAGGATGAAAGATATAACCACTTTGACTTATGAAGATGAAATGGTGCTTGAAGCTGTAGAAAAATAGAATTCAAGAATTGGGGAGAAATTATGGAAATTGAGGACAGGATTAAAGCAGCTTGGGAAGGAAGAATCTCCGGGTGTCTCCTAGGAAAACCTGTTGAAATGGTTTCAATGAGAGAAGGACCGAGTGGTCTCAATAAGTTCTTGGAAGAGTCAGGATCACTGCCGCTTAGAGATTATGTGAAATATATGGATCACCCGTTACTCAGAGGCGCGAATAAAAGATGTTGCTTAGGAATGATGGATAAAGCCGAGGTAGATGATGACATAACTTATCTTGTCTTGGCTTTAATGATGATGGAGCAGCATGGATTAGACCTTACTACCGATGATGTAGCCAGATCTTGGATCAACTTACTTCCAGTTGGAGCAACCTTCACTGCCGAGAGAGATTCATATCTCAAACTAATTGAGAAATCGAATATGGCTTATCAATTTGGAGGCCCTAGAGATTTTGATTTAGAAGAAATTAATGATGGCGAATACAATGACTGGATAGGAGCTCAAATAAGGATTGATATGTATGGCTGGTTGCTTCCGGGTAAACCTAAATTGGCTGCAGACCTTGCCAGGAGAGATGCTGTTCTGTCTCATAGGTCTTGTGCTGTTGAAGCTTCCGCTTACATAGCTGCACTTTGTGCCCTAGTTCCTGTTTCTAAAACTAGGGAGGAGGCTATAGATGCAGCTTTAGAACTGATAGAAAAGGATTCTCCTGCCTATGAGGCAGTTAAGATTGGTATTCTATTTAAAAATAAAGATGCCTCTAATTTACATGACCATTACGGAGACATGTCTCCCGTTCATAGTCTAAATAACTTAGCCGTAGTAGTTTGGGCTTTTTTATCTTTTCAGGATTCATTTGATGAAGCGATAGGAGAAACTATATGTTGCGGATGGGACACCGACTGCACAGGTGCTACAGTGGGAGGCTTAATTGGTTTGGATAAAGGTTTTATCCCTAATACTTGGACTGATCCATGGCAGGGAAGAGTAACAACAGCTATTGCTGGAGTAGGCGAACTAAATCTTGATCATTTAGTCGAAAGAACCTGTACTTTGGTCAAAAAGTTTTCTTCCGAGACTGATCTTAAATAACTTCTAATGCAAAATCGCATTTCTGTTTTTGGGAGTATAAATATGGACTTAGTCATATATAGTAATGCTAGTCCATCAGAAGGGGAGACTATATTTGGAAATAGCTTTGAAACTTTCCTTGGTGGAAAAGGGGCCAATCAAGCCATTGCTGCAGCGCGAATGGGATCAGAGGTGTCATTTGTTGGCAAAGTTGGTAGCGATTTATTCGGAAAAAAATTAAAGGAAAAATTAGAATCAGAGAACATTGATACTGAGTTACTTCAAGAGCATGCTGGAGAGTCTGGAGTTGCCTTTATTAACGTCATAGAAAGTACTTCACAAAACCAAATCACAGTTGTTTCAGGTGCAAATACTCATGCTCAATCAGATCAATTAAGCGATGAAGTCCTCTCTTCATCAGAGATAATTCTTTCTCAACTAGAAATGCCTCTCCAAGAGATTGAGAAACTATTTTTGAGAGCTTCCAGCGATGGTTGTTTGCGGATTTTGAATGTCGCGCCTGCTTTGCAGCTCAGTGAAACTCTATTTAATGAAACAGATATATTTTTAGTAAATGAACTGGAACTATCAGCATTATCTGAAAAACCTCTCCTTATAAATGACATAAACTCCATTAAAGAATGTATTGATTCTTTACAACTTCATGATGACCAGTCAATAGTTGTGACTTTGGGTTCTCAGGGTGTATATGTTCATCAACAAGGTAAAAATGAATTTTTCTTAGGCCATGAGGTAAATGCTGTTGATACTACAGGTTCAGGGGATTGTTTTATCGGGGCTATGGCAAGTCATATGCTTCTGAATAAAAACTTATTCGAAGCCTCAGAATTTGCTAACAAAGCCGCAGCCCTTTCTGTGACAAAAAAAGGTGCCTCTATTTCTATGCCCAGTAGGCAAGAGGTTTTGGATTTCTGAGCTAAAGATTTATTAAAAAGTCCAAAACCCTTTCTTGAAATATAGTGTTAAAGGCATCAACATCTATATCTAAAGCTACCTCAGAGTTAGGTTTTGGTTTGAATATTTGACCCATAATGGATTCGTTGAATTCACTTACTGTTTGTCCGTCCGTAAATTCACCCTTTGTTTCTATAGTGACAAAAGCGTCTTTGAAAGACGCTATTTCTGGCATAAAAGAGAGAGTCATTGCCAATGAATCATACAAATGAAGACCTTGATCGATTATTTCTTTATTAGGATTTATTTTTAACCATGGATCTACAGACTGCTGCACAAATTGGCAAAAGGTATGTTGATTTGAACTAATTTCTTTAAGCTGTTCTCTGCTAAATCTTGTTTTATGACACACATCTAAGGGGACCATTCTTATGGGAATTCCACAAGCAAAAACTTTTGCAGCTGACTCTGGATCGGCCCAGACATTAAATTCCGCAGAGGGTGTTACGTTTCCTTGAACAGTAGCGGCTCCCGCCATCATGGTGATTTTATTAACATGATTACATAGCTCTTGATCCATATCCAAAGCATGTGCGATATTCGTTAAAGGGCCTATTGTAACCAGCTCAATTTCACCGGAGTTCTCTCTAGCAATTTCGGTAATAAATTTTGCTGCACCTTTTTTGTCATTTTCTAACGATACCAGTGGTGTGATTTGCTCCATACCACCTCTATCGCTTAACCATTTTCTTTTCTCGTTTCTATCATGTTCATATGTACCTGGTCTGCCAGTATGAACAGGTATATTTTTATTTAACATATCGACTAGATATAATGCATTACTGTAGCCTCTTTCAACTGGAACATTTCCTTGAACCGTTGTAATACCCAAAATTTCAAGTTCAGGTGAGTTCATTGCAAGCATAATTGCAAAACAATCCTCCGGATCTCCTCCTTTAGTTCCCATTGCAGGATCGGTATCAATTATTATTTTTTTTCTCATATTTTGTTTAATGAAAAGAGATCTCCTTAAAAAGAAAGAAATGGACTAATCTGTCTGGCCTTTTCTGGATGCTTCTCGAATTGCTTTAAATTCATTTCCTTCATACCATTCTGGCCACTCTTCAGAATTAGCCAACCTGTTTACCATATTTCGAGTTATCTCGAGATGCTCTTTAAACCCGCTCAAATCCCAAGACTCTAAGTATTCATCAGAAGGTTGGTGATAGTGGTATTGAGTATATTCATTAGATATCTGACTTCCTAAAGTAATACCTCCATCATGCGTATCAATCCCTCCATCAGCATAGAGCATAGGGACCCCTTTTTTTGCGAAACTTATGTGATCAGATCTATAAAAGAATCCTTTTTCAGGAACAGGATCAGGAGTTATATACATATCTACTTTCGAAAGCTCTTCCTTAAGAATATCTTCCAATTCAGAGGCTCCGTAGCCTACAACAACTACATCTCTAGTCCTACCAATTGGCAGGACTCCGTCAAAATTGTATCCTGCAACTACATTAGATAGCTTGATGGGAGGGTACTCTCCAAAATATTGTGATCCCAGAAGCCCCGACTCCTCTGCCGTAACTGCAAGGAATAATAAAGATCTATCCAGCACATCATTTTTAAATGAATTTGCTAGTTCAAGAATTCCTGCTACACCAGTGGCATTATCAACTGCCCCGTTATAGATCTGATCATTACTTATAGAGTGATTTCCCCTTTTGCCCAGGTGATCCCAATGAGCTATCATCAAAACATATTCTTCTGGACTCGTTGATCCAATTTTCAAACCTCCAACATTGTGAGAAACTGAAAAACTTAAGTCATTCGATAGCTTGGCATTCATCTTTATTCCATTCAGCGGCACAGGAACAAAATTATTTGATAGGGCATTTTCTTTTAGTTTTTCAAGATTTAAACCTGCCTCATTAAATAATTCTTCAGCAACCTCATTAGTTATCCAGCCTTCAACTTTTATTCTGTCCATACCAAGGTTAGGTCGCTTTAAGTCAATCTGCTTACCAGACCAACTATTTTGAACAACCATCCAGGGATAAGATGCAGGCTCAGTCTCATGAATTATAATGAGAGCTTCAGCGCCTTGGCGAGCAGCTTCCTCAAATCTATATACCCATCTTCCGTAATAAGTCATGGCATTGCCATTAAATAGATTAGGGTCTTGAGTTTTGAAGCCCGGATCATTTATCAGTGCAATAAGTGTCTTGCCTTTTACATCGACACCTTCGTAATCATTCCATTCGTGTTCAGGAGCAACTATTCCATATCCAATAAATAAAACCTCACTATTCTTTACCTCTATATCCTCTTTAACTCGCTTAGACCAAAAAACTGTTTCTTTTCCAGGTATCAAAGTCCTGACACTTTCTCTATGATTAAATTTTAAGTATGATTTGTTGAGGTTTACTTCCATTTTGGACAAAGGAACTTCGAGTAAAAAGCTATCTTCTATTGGTTCAAGTCCAGAAGATTCAAAACTATTTTTTATATATTCTTTGGTTAATTCACCTCCAAATGTTCCTGGCTCTCTGCCTTCGAATTGGTCAGAAGAAAGTTTTTTTACATGTAAGTGGAGGTTTTGTTCATTTATATTTTCTGTTTGCGAACATGAACTTGTTAAAAATGAGATGAAAAGTATTAAAAATATTTTATTGTTCATTATTTACCCCGCTAAGCGCGCCTTATAGAGAGACCTCCATCGACCGGAAGATAAACTCCATTGATATATGACGAGGAAGGTAGACATAAATTTAATGTTGCATGTGCAACTTCTTCAGGTTCTCCATACCTCTTTAGTCCAACTCTCCTCCTAGCATATGTATCCTTATCCTTTGGATCTATTGCTGAAGTCATATTGGTGTTTATTGGGCCAGGGCAAATACAATTAACTGTAATACCTTGTGGTCCAAGTTCAAGTGCAAGAGAACGAGTTAGACCAATTACACCATGTTTCGCTGCTGTGTATGGACTATGGTAAGGTGACGCACCAAAACCTTCGGTCGACGATATATTTACTATTCTTGCGTTGTCAGACTTTAGTAAATTGGGAAGTGATGCCCTGATTAATCTAATTTGTCCGGTAAGAACAACATTAAGGGTATCATCCCAATAATCCTCGTAATTTTCGTCTTCAATAGATGTGACAGATGCGATGCCTGCATTGTTAATAATAAAATCTAGTGACCCATACATATCAACTGTTTTTTTTAAGCAATTATCGATATCAGATTTATTAGTTACATCTAACTTAAATGCGGTGCACTCTCCTTTAGAATTTCTTATTTCTTCAGATACTCTATTGACAGATTCTTGATCTACATCCGTTGCAACAACCCTTACACCCTCAGCAGCAAACACTTTAGCTGTAGCTTCACCCATTCCACTTCCGGCACCAGTTATTATTGCTACTCTTCCCTTGACAGATCTGGAGAGTTTCTTAAAAAATTTCATATTTAAAACAATTGAGTTATTTAATCACTTATTAGATTATAGGAAGATTAATTATTTAAAAGGAAAAACTATGACGGATCAACCAGCAACTTTAACTCAAGAGGGAGATGTATCGATAATTACCCTAGATGATGGGAAAGCAAATGTCTTCTCCGCAAATATGAGTAATACCATTAATGAATTATTAGATGATGTTCCAGATGATAAGGGTTCATTGCTGATTACAGGAAGACCGGGGCTATTTTCTGCTGGGTTTGATCTTAAGACTATTCAAGGAGGAGATCCCAAAGCTGCTATTGAGATGACTACTGCTGGCTTTAAGTTACTATCCAGGATTTACAGCTTTCCAAGACCAGTTATAGCTGCGTCTAGCGGACATGCAATTGCTTTGGGTGCATTTGTGCTGTGTTGTGCTGACTACAGAATTGGGGCAACTGGTAATTTTATAGTTCAAGCGAACGAGACAAGAAATGGAATGTCTATACCGACACCGATTCTAGAAATATCTAAATCAAGAATTTTGAAGAATCACTGGTATAGAGCGATACTCAATGCTGAGGCATATTCCATAGCTGATTCGATAGATGCAGGTTATATAGATGAAGTAGTTGAACCTGATGAATTGATGCCTAAATCGCTAGAAGTTGCGAAAGATTTAGCGACTTTAAGTCATCCTCATTACAAACAAACAAAAGACTTAGACCAAAAAGAAGTGCTTGAAAGAATTAATTCCTCAATAGATTTAATGAGCAGGGCTAGTTAAAAAAATATAAATAATACTTTCTTAGTTTGAGGTTTTTGTTAATCTACTCAACCCTAAGTGGGGCCATAGCTCAGCTGGGAGAGCGCATCCCTTGCACG
>TARA_B100001057_G_scaffold497119_1_pt1 | contig 16546 bp, 21 predicted proteins | sample TARA_B100001057 | Tara Oceans TARA_B100001057 (sample SAMEA2621839) | marine metagenome | biome: marine biome (ENVO:00000447); feature: surface water layer (ENVO:00002042); material: "saline water (ENVO:00002010), including plankton (ENVO:xxxxxxxx)" | depth 5 m
ATGGCTATGAAAATGGATTTTTTTTAATACCTATTGCAACCAACTTAAAAGATACAAATGAAATAAGAGATCGTTATTTCGATATCGTTATTTCAAGATTAGAAAAACATATTGGTAAAAAACTTCGAAAAAATATTATTTTTAAAGAGAGCTTCTGTGTTAATGATTTCAAAAATGTATACAATTCATACGGAGGAAATGCATATGGATTAGCTAACACATTGTTCCAGACAGCATTTTTAAGACCTAATTTAAGAAGTAATAAAGTCAAAAATTTGTATTTTAGTGGGCAACTAACTGTTCCCGGACCAGGAGTTCCTCCTGCAATAGTTTCAGGGCAATTGGTTTCAGATTTAATAATTAAAGATGAAAAGATTATTTGATGAGGTTTCTGAAAAGTGTTCCAAAGTTGTAACACTAAGTTATAGCACCTCTTTTGGTTTGGCAACCAAAATGTTATCTTCGTCAATTCGTCCTCATATTTACAATATTTATGGTTTTGTAAGGTTTGCTGATGAAATTGTAGATTCATTTCATAATTATAATAAGACAGAATTACTTGACAATTTCGAGATTGATTTACGCTATTCATTAAAAAATAAGATAAGTCTTAACCCAATTTTAAATTCATTTCAGAGAACCGTTCACAAATACAACATTGATATTGAACTAATTAATTCTTTTTTAAAGAGTATGAGATGGGACTTAGAAAAAAAAGATTATTTAGATAAAACTGAATTTAATGAATATGTTTACGGATCAGCTGATGTGGTAGGTTTAATGTGTCTAAAAGTATTTGTTGATGGAAATAAATCTCTCTATGAAGAATTAAAACCATCGGCAATGTCACTCGGGTCTGCATTTCAAAAAGTAAATTTCCTCAGAGATTTAAAACAAGACCATGAAGGTTTGAACAGAAGTTATTTTCCAAATTTGAATCTAGATAATTTTGATGAAAATACCAAAGTAGATATTTTGAAAGAAATCGATGATGATTTTTCCAAAGCTATAATAGGTATTTTCAGACTCCCTAAATCATCAAGATTTGGAGTATATACAGCCTACAAGTATTATTTAAAATTATTGAACAAGCTAAGAAATACTCCACCTATAAAAATTAAGTCAACCAGAATCAGAGTTCCTAATTATCAAAAAATGAACGTTCTCGCCAGGTCTTATGTTAGATATCGATTAAATATTTTATAATGAACACTCTCATCTGGATTACAATTATATTAATCACTTTTTGTTTCATGGAAATTGTAGCCTGGGCAACTCATAAATATATTATGCATGGATTCTTGTGGGTTCTACATAAAGATCATCACAAAAAGGACCATGATTCATGGTTTGAAAGAAATGATTTATTTTTTCTTCAATTTGCTGGAATCAGTGCGGTTTTTGTAATTCTTTGGGGTGAATTTGATATTTGGTTTGGTTTACCTATAGCGATAGGAATATTTTTATATGGTTTGGCATACTTCATCGTTCATGATATTTTTATTCACAGAAGATTCAAGGTTTTTAGAAATATTAATCATTGGTATGCAAGAGGAATTATGAGGGGTCACAAGGTGCATCATAAGCACCTTGGAAAAGAAGATGGAGAATGTTTTGGAATGCTCTGGGTTCCAAAAAAATACTTCAAATAAATGACATTTTTATAGCAGCTATTGCAGCCTCTTCTCCTTTATTTCCAAATTTGCCTCCACTTCTATCAAGTGCTTGTTGAAGTGTGTCATCAGTGAGAACACAAAAAATAACAGGAGATTTTCCTTGAACATTCAAGTCTTTAATTCCTTGTGAGGTAGATTGACATATGTAATCAAAGTGGGATGTCTCGCCTCTAATTAAACTTCCAATAGCAATTATAGCATCTACATTTTTATCCTGCATTTTTTTACAGCCATAAATTAACTCAAAACTACCAGGAACACGAGTTATGTGTATATTTTTTTTAAGAACACCCTTAGATTTCAACAAATCTAAACTTCCAATTAATAAATTATTAGTGATTTCATCGTTCCATTCTGAAACAACAATACCAAAAGATTTATTTTCAGCATTAGGAACATTTGTCAGATCTAAATTATAATTTGATGAGGACATTAATTAATTGATTGAATTCTTTCCAATCTGAATGTCGATTAAATTTGATTCTGGAGATTTAGAAAAATCTTTTTTAATTCTTTCGTAGAATTTTAAAGCATCAGATTTTTTTCCAAGCAGGTTAGAAATATTACCAGCTTTAAGTAAAAACTTTGGTGTAGTGAACTGATTTTCAGTAGAGCTTAAAGCCGATTTGTAAGAATCAAGAGCATCATCTAATTGATCTAGTTCTGCAAATGAATCCCCTATCACACCTAACGCCAATGCATTTAATATTTCATCGTCACTATTAAATTTTTGAAGGTAGTTTATTGATTTTTCAAAATCATTTAAATTATAATAAGCCATACCAGCACTGTAAGTTGCAATATCGGCTGCATTTGTAGATCCGTAATTTTCAATTATGTCAAGAAATCCAAATTTTCCTTCGGCACCATATAGTGATAAGTTAAAAAGAGAATCTTTATTATCGTTGTCATTTAGAGCTTCATTAAAGTACTTTTGAGCTAAAAATAGTTCATTATTAGCTTCTTCAGATTGAGGATTGAGTATAAAATTTTTGTAACCTAGGTATGATAATACAACTAAAATAGTTAAAGATATAAACCCAACTATAAGGTTTTGATATTTGGAGACAAACAACTCAGTTTTTGATGCACCAACATCTAATGATTCGAATACCTCAGCAGTTGTACTTTCATTAACTGAAGTATTTGAATTTTTGTTTTTTGATTTAAAGCTTTTCTTCTTATATGTTGCCATGATCTCAAATGTTGAGCAAAAATAAAATTTTATTCGAATGAATAAATATAAAATACTAATTATTTTATATAATTTGCAATGAAATCAATCGATCAAGTAAATTTACTAACCATATGGTACTGGAAAAGCTTTCTTTGTTAAATTTTAAAAACATAGAAAATAATTCACTTATTTTCGACCATTGTATTAATTGTTTTATTGGAGACAATGGTGTTGGAAAAACCAACATTTTGGATTCAATTTATCAACTTGCAATGACAAAAAGTTATTTCGGATCAATTCTATCACAATCAATTAGACACAATAGTGATTTTATGATAATAGATGGAAAATTCAAAATAAATGATAATCAAGAAAATATCATAACAAGTTTAAAAAGAGGAGAAAAAAGAATCATTATAAGAAATGGAAAAAAATACAAAAAATTTTCTGATCACATTGGTTTTATTCCCATTGTCATGATATCACCATATGATATCGACTTAATTCAAGAGGGAAGTTCAAATAGAAGAAAATTTATAGACCATGTGATTTCTCAGAATAATAAGATTTATTTAAGTCAGCTTATTGATTATAATAAAGTTTTGACTCAAAGAAACGCACTATTAAAATATTTTAAAAAGAAGAACACATTTGATAAAAAAGTTTTAAACATATATGATGATCAACTTAGCGATCTTAGTAAACCAATTTTTAAAACCAGAACACAATTTATCAAAAATTTTGTTCCCGTTTTTATTAAACGGTATAACTCTATAACTCAAAATAAAGAAAATGTTGATATTATTTTTCAAAGTCAACTAAATAATAATAGTCTAGATCAATTATTAGAAAAATCAATAGAAAAAGATAGATTTATGCAATTCACAACCTGTGGAACTCATAAAGATGATTTAATTTTTGAGATAGATAACTTTCCAATAAAAAAATTTGGAAGTCAAGGTCAACAAAAATCTTTTCTTATCTCATTAAAATTGGCTCAATTCGATTTTTTAAAAAATGAATCTAAGTCTTCACCAATTTTACTATTTGACGATATATTTGATAAGTTAGACAACAAAAGAGTAGCACAATTGATGAATCTTGTTAAAGATGATGAGTTTGGACAATTGTTTATCTCTGATACTGATCTCTCTAGAACAGAAAAAATAATAAAAGAAATTAATTGTAGCTATAAAATTTTTGAACTATGAAAAGAGATTTTGAACTTAAGAAAATTAAATCAATTTTAAATAATATAATTGACAACAGCTCTTTAAAAGTTGGACTTAATAATGTGAAAATTCAAAGTGTTTGGAAAAAAATGATGGGCTCTAACATTAATTCTTACACATCCGATATATCATTAAAAAACCGTACTCTTTACATAAAACTTTCCTCATCAGTTCTTAGAGAAGAATTAAGCTATGGGAAGGAAAAAATTATCAAAATTCTAAATGAAGAATTTGGTGAAGTTATAATAGATAAAATTGTCTTAAGATAATATTTCATAATCTTCAAAATGAAAGTTGCTCTCTAAAATTGCATTTTCATCACTATCTGATCCATGAATAGCATTTTCACCCATTGAGGAAGCGAAAAGTTCTCTAATTGTACCTTTTTCAGCTTGATCTGGATTTGTAGATCCAATCAGTTTTCTGAAATCTTCTACAGCATTTTCCTTCTCAAGAACAGCAGCTACAATTGGACCTCTACTCATGAAGGAAACTAATTCTTCAAAAAAAGGTCTTTGTTTATGAACATCATAAAATTCTTTAGCTTTTTGAATACTTAATTTTGTGTATTTCATAGCTATAATTTTAAAACCAGCTGAATTTATTTTTTCTAGTATTGCTCCGATGTGTCCATTCTCAACAGCGTCGGGTTTAATCATTGTAAAAGTTTTATTACCCATATTTTTTTTTGCAAACCTAATAAAATGTGTTTAAACTTCGTTATAGTTTATTTGTATTTTTGTAATGTGTTTAAAGTTGTAATAATAGGTACAGGCAATATTGCCTTTCATTTTTCTAAAGTTATATTAGAAAACAACAATTTAAAGCTTTGTCAAATAATTGGTAGACAAAAAAAAATTGATCAAAAGTTCGAGGAAAAGATAGACTATGAAAATAACATTAAAAAAATAAAACCTGCGGATTTATATTTAATTTGTGTAAGTGATAATGCAATACAAAGTGTTTCAAATAAAATTGAAAAAAATTCAAGTTCTATTGTAGCTCACTGTTCTGGATCAACTGATATTGAAATTCTTTCAAATCACGAAAATTACGGAGTAATATACCCATTACAAACGTTTAGTAAAAATAGGGAAATCAAATTCAGTGACCTACCAATATTAATTGAATCAAACAATAAAAAAACATTAAAAAAACTCGATTTTTTTTGTAAATCTTTAAGTGAAAAAATTATTTACTGTAAAAGTAATCAAAGAGTTTTTGTTCACATATCAGCTATTTTTACTAATAATTTTGGTAATTATTTAAATGTGGTTTCACAAAAAATTCTAAAATCAAATAAGTTAGATACAAAAATTATACTTCCACTTATAAAAGAGACAGCTGATAAATTATTTGACCTTGATGCAAAAGATTCACAAACAGGGCCTGCTATTAGAAATGATGATGAAACAATAAAAAAACACTTACATTTATTAAAAAATTCAGAGTTTTTTGAATTATACGAAATTTTGTCTAAATCTATTTTAAAAAACAGAAATGAGTTATAAAGAGAAATTAAACAAAATAAAAAACTTTGTATTTGATGTAGATGGTGTTTTTACTGATGGAATAATCTATGTTGATTCACAAGGTAATGAAACAAGAGGTTTTAATTCAAAAGATGGAATAGTTGTAAAAAAAGCATTAAAGTGTGGTTTTAATATTGTAATAATTTCAGGTGCAAACAACAAGGGGATCTTAAAAAGATTGAGAAAGCTTGGAATTAAAGACATTTATTTAGGTTCTGAAGACAAATCATCTGATTTAAATGAACACATGAAAATAAATAATATGAAACGAAATGAAACATTGTATATGGGAGATGATATTTCTGATTTAGAAGCAATGAAAATAGTTGGATTGAAAACTTGTCCTAACGATGCGGTTTCTGAGGTTAGAAATACTTCAGATTACATCTCACCAAAAAAAGGGGGGTTTGGATGTGTTAGAGATGTTTTGGAACAAACATTAAAAGTCCAAAAGAAATGGAAAATTAGAAACTCTGATCAAAATATTTGAATGCAGAATCACATTTCAAGTTATAAAGTGCTGTTAGCATCCTTATCGAAAAGAAGACATTTGTTGCTTAATGAAATGAAAATCAAATATGAAATCTTAAATCAGGAAGTTGATGAAAGTTTCTCTGATAAATTAAAAAAAAGCTTGATTACTGATTTTCTCTCCAAAAAAAAATCAGAGCCCTTTTATAGAAAATTAAAAAAAAATCAACTTTTAATAACTTGCGATACAATTGTTTGGTTTAAGAACAAAGCACTAGGAAAGCCCCTAAGCCTAATTGAAGCTGCTAGTATGTTAAAATCTTTGAGTAACGCGATGCATAAAGTTTACAGTTCAATATGCTTAACTGTAAATGGGAAACAAGTAATTTTAAATGATGAAACAAAAGTTTATTTTGGAAAGCTAAAAAATTCTCAAATAAATCATTACGTTAAAAATTATGATGTGATGGATAGAGCTGGAGCTTACGGAATACAAGATTATATAGGTCACATAGGAATTGAAAGAATAGAAGGATCTTACAACAATGTTTTAGGTTTCCCAACTCGCCGCTTTATCGAAGGTTTAAAAAAAATGAATATTTCAATATAATTTATAAAATGAATAATTGGAAAAATAGCTACACTATAATTTTAATTTTGAACACAGTTTATGTTATTTTCTTCTACTTAATAACAATTTCTTATTCGTAAAAATGGAACAACTTGATTGGATAGTTCTTATTTCTACACTCGTTTTTATAGTTGCCTACGGAGTTTTAAAAACAAGATCAAATAAAGATTTAAATCAATATCTCAAAGGGGGTAATTCATCAAATTGGTGGACAATAGGACTTTCTGTTATGGCGACTCAAGCAAGTGCAATTACTTTTTTATCAACACCAGGTCAAGCATTTACTGACGGAATGACTTTTGTTCAATTTTATTTTGGTCTTCCACTGGCAATAATTCTTATTTGTATGGTTTTTATTCCTATTTACCACAGGCTAAAAGTATATACAGCTTATGAATATTTGGAAACAAGGTTTGATTTAAAAACCAGAACGTTGGCAGCAATTTTATTTCTTGTGCAAAGAGGGTTAGCTGCAGGAATCACCATATATGCTCCTTCAATAATTCTTTCATCTGTACTGGGTTGGGATTTAAAGACACTTAATATAATCATAGGCCTTTTAGTGATTATTTACACCGTTAGTGGTGGTACTAAAGCAGTAAGTATAACACAAAAACAACAGATGTTTGTAATTATGATTGGTATGTTTACTACTTTTTTTGTGATAATTAACTCATTTCCAAATGATTTAAACTTTTCCAAAGCTCTTGAAGTTGCGGCAATTGGTGATAAAATGAAAATCTTGGACTTTTCACTAAACTTAGACACTAGATACACCTTTTGGAGTGGTATAACAGGTGGGTTTTTTCTTGCTCTTTCATATTTTGGAACTGATCAAAGTCAAGTCCAAAGATATTTATCTGGAAAATCAATTAAAGAAAGTCAGCTTGGATTACTTTTTAATGCAGCTTTTAAAATCCCCATGCAATTTTTTATTCTTTTTGTCGGGGTTATGGTTTTTGTTTTTTTTCAATTCAATATTTCTCCAATTCATTTTAATCCAAAAGCTAAAGAAATTATTGAAAACAATAGTAATATTCAATTTAAAAAGATCAATGAAAATTATGACGATTTGAATTTAAAAAAAATAAAACTTCAAAATGATTTTATAAATTCAAATGATAATATCCAAAAATCCGAGATAACAAATGAAATCAAAAAAATACACATTCAAGAAAATGAAATTAGGAAGATTGCCAAAGAATTAATTGAAAAAGAAAATAAAAGCGTTGAAATTAACGACCGAGATTATGTTTTCGTGTATTTTATTTTAAATTTCCTTCCGAAAGGATTGATCGGTTTGGTATTGGCTGTAATAATCAGTGCAGCTATGTCATCTACTGCTTCGGAACTAAATGCTCTTTCTGCCACTACTGTAATTGATTTGTACAAAAGAAATCAAAGAACAATTAAATCAAAACAACATTATGTCAATGCTTCCAAATGGTTCACTTTTATGTGGGGAGTAATTGCGATAATGTTTGCGAGTTTTGGAACATTATTTGAAAATTTAATACAACTTGTAAACATAATTGGATCTATTTTTTACGGAACAATATTGGGTATTTTTCTAATCGGATTTTTTTTCAAAAAAATTAATGCGAATAATGTTTTTTGGGCAGCATGTACTTCTCAAGCATTAATTTTTTTAATTTATGGTTTTACTGATATAGGTTATCTATGGCTTAATTTTATTGGTGCTTTCTTGACAATAATTATGTCAAGTGTTTTAAACCACGTTTTAAAAAAATAAATTTATCTTTTATTTAACCTTTCATTTAGGTTTTTAAGTAAATTTATTCCATCAGGAGTGTTACTGGCTTTGGCCTTTTCATAACCAATTTTTGCATATTGTTTCGCTTTTTTCATTTTACCAGCCTTTTCATATATCAAAGCCTTATAATTCAACTGCCAATATTTTAAATCATCAGAATCTTTGAAGGCTATATCAATCCACTTAACTGCTTTATTTAAATCAATATTTTCTTCATAATAATAAACAGCTGCTTTTCTATAATCGTTAGGTGTTGGATTTTTAGACATAGTCTTGTCAATATTTTCAATCATTTTATCTTTAGTCATTACATCGATCATATAAGTTGCAGATTTTTTATCCCACATTAAATTTAATGATGATCCGTTATTTGAAATATTGTTTATGGATATTGTAAATGTTTCGTTAGAAAAATCTCGGTCCCTAAATTCAGCAGATACTCTGGCCTTAATCAATGACTCATCAAATTGAGATAAAGAACCCCATGCGTCAGTTTTTTCATAAATTATAAGATCGAGATTCGTTTTAGTAGGAACTGAGTAAATGTGATATTCTCCTTGCACAACCAATTGATTATTAATTTTTACATCACCTGAAAACGAAATAGTAGTAGGGTTATTGGCTCCAGTTCTCCAAATTTTATCAAATGGAACCAAACCTCCAAATATTTCTCTACCTTTCTTTGAGGGCCGAGAATAATCCAAGTTAATATCAACTAAACCTACTTTCTGAGAAATATTTGCTCTAGGACTTGCAACTGGAGCTTGAAGTTGAGCGTAAGAGAAATATGTAAATAAAAATAGAGTAAAGGAATAGTAAATAATATTTTTCATAATAAGTTTTTTATATGTGTAAATTTATTAAATCTATTTCAATGAATAAATTATGAGCATTAAAAAACTTACTTTTGGCAAAAAACTATTAATTGAAGTTATATCAACTAAGGACAAAACAAGAGTTACCCATTTCATTGGAAAAAGCTTGGAAATTTTTTAGTGATCCAAAAAATTTAAAGGATATCACACCTAATGAAATGAATTTTAATATAATTAGTGGCGCTGATAAATCTATTTATGCTGGGCAAATTATACAATATAAGGTATCTCCAGTTTTAGGAATCAATTTAAAATGGGTTACTGAAATTACTCATGTTAAGGAGAATGAATATTTTGTTGATGAACAAAGATTTGGACCATATTCATTATGGCACCACAAACATTTTTTTAAAAAAATTAATGGTGGGATATTAATGGAAGATATTGTTGACTATAAAATTCCTTATGGTTTAATAGGACAATTTGCTCACGTAATTTTTGTTAAAAAGAAACTCAAAAAAATTTTTAACTATAGACACACTAAACTCGAAAAATTATTCGGAAAAATGTAATTATGAAAAAAAATATTTTATTTATTGGAGGTTCAACTGGAATCGGAAAAGAAACAATTAAACTAATTTGTGAAAACCATAATATCTATATCGCATGTAGATCTGATGAAAATTTAGGGGGATTAAATGTAACATTCATCAAATTTGACGCAACAAATGACGAATTTCCGATAGAAAAAATACCTGAAACACTAGATGGTTTTGTTTATTTCCCTGGTACCATAAATTTGAGGCCTTTTAGAAGCCTTAAAGTTGAAACTTTTATAGAAGATTTAAATATAAATTTTTTATCAATGGTTAAATGCTTAAAAAGCGTGATAGGAAACTTAAAAAAATCTGAAAATTCAAGCATAGTTTTTTTTAGTACCGTTGCTGTAAAAATTGGAATGCCTTTTCACACGAGTGTTTCGGCATCTAAAGGGGCTATTGAAGGTTTTGCCAAATCTTTATCGGCCGAATATGCGCCAAACCTTAGGGTTAATGTTATAGCACCATCTCTAACTGATACTCCAATGGCAGACAGATTTCTAAATAATGATTTGAAAAGAGAAAAAGTTAGTGAAAAGCACCCACTGAAACGATTTGGTAGTGCAGCTGATATAGCAAATACAACTGAGTTTTTATTAAGTGATAAAAGTTCTTGGATAACCGGACAAATTGTAAGGGTTGACGGAGGAATGTCAACGATTAATAATTCCTAAAATTGAAAACCATCTCAATTTTTTGGTTTCGAAGAGATCTTCGTTTAGATGATAACAAAGGCTTATATCATGCATTAAAAGAAAATAATAATGTAGTTCCAATTTTTATATTTGATATAAACATTTTAGATAAACTCAAAGAAAATGATCATAGAATTCAATTTATAAAGGATAAAATTGTTGAAATCAATAACGATCTATCAAAAATTGGCAAGTCAATTATCCAATTTCATGGGGATCCAAAAAAAGTGTTTGAAAATTTAATTGAAAAATACCAAGTTCAAACTATTTATTTTAATCGTGACTACACACCGTATTCAAAAAAAAGAGATGATGAAATAATCAAGCTTTCAAATAAACATAATATATCTTGTAATAATTACAAAGATCATGTTCTTTTCGAAAAATCAGATATTACAAAAGATGATGGCTCTCCTTACAAAGTTTACACACCCTATTCAAGAAAATGGTTAGCAAAATTAGATTCAAATGGAATCAAAAATTATTCATCAGAAGAATTAATTAAAAATTTAACAACTATTGAATCAAACTTTAATTTTTCATCTGTTGGATTTAAAAAACCTTCAATTACTTTATCAAAAATAAATCTTTCCAAAAAAGTAATCGATGAATATGAAATGACTAGAAACTTTCCCTTTGTAGATGGAACATCAAAAATTGGTGTCCATTTGAGATTTGGAACAATTAGCATTAGAAAAATTGTGAAAAAGGCAAAATTATCTTCAAATATTACTTTTTTGAAAGAGTTAATATGGAGAGAATTTTTTCAACAAATATTATACCATTTCCCGCGAACGGTTAGCAAGAGTTTCAAACCTCAATATGATAGAATAGAATGGTTGAACAATGAAAACGATTTTTCAAAGTGGTGCAATGGAATGACAGGTTATGCATTGGTTGATGCAGGCATGAGAGAGTTGAACAAGACCGGTTTTATGCATAATAGAGTAAGGATGCTTGTTGGAAGTTTTTTATGCAAACACCTTTTGATTGACTGGAGATTTGGTGAATCGTATTTTAGAGAAAAATTATTCGACTATGAAACAGCAAGTAACATTGGAAATTGGCAATGGGTAGCTGGCTGTGGTGTTGACGCAGCACCTTACTTTAGAATATTCAATCCCCATGAACAAATAAAAAAATTTGATAAAGATTTAAATTATGTTAAAAAATGGGTTCCTGAATTTGATTCACAAAACTACGTTGGCACCATAATTGATCACAAGTTTGCTAGGCAGAGATGTCTAGAAGTTTATAAAAAAGCCATCAAATAATGAATTCTGCCCAATTAGTTCTTCCTAATCAGCTATTTGAAAATAGTTCTTTTTTAAACGATAAATTACCTGTATTTTTAATTGAAGAGCACTTGTTTTTTAGACAATTTAATTTTCACAAACAAAAAATATTTTTTCACAGGGATAGTATGAAAAACTATTTTAATTATCTCGCGGAGAAAGGTTTTGAGATAAATTATATTGATTCAAAAGATAAAAATTCAGATATCAGGATCTTTCTAAAAAACACTACCATAGACACTTTACATATCTATGATCCTGAAGATAATTGGCTTAAAAAAAGAATCAAATCTGGATGTGAGCAGAATAATATTAAATTAGTAATTCATCCAAATCAATTGTTCCTTACTGCGAAAGATGAATTAGAGCCTTTTTTCAGTTCTAGTAAAAAAAAACTTTTTCAAACTACCTTTTATAAAAACCAAAGAAAAAAATATGATATTTTATTAGAAAATGATGGAAGTCCAGTTGGTGGAAAGTGGACATATGATGATATGAACCGTGAAAAATTTCCAAAAAACAAGGAAACACCAACAATTGAAGTGCCAAAAAAATCAAAAAATTTTGCAAGTTCGTTCAAATATATTGAAGATAATTTTTCCGAAAATTTAGGTGAACTTAATTCACTTTTGTATCCCACAGATTTCAAATCTTCAAAATTATGGTTTCAAAATTTTTTAAAAACGAGATTTAATGAATTCGGAATCTATGAAGATGCTGTATTAAAGGATCAATCAATAATAAATCACAGCGTTCTCTCTCCATTGATTAATTGTGGACTTTTAGATCCACGTTATGTTTTAAAAGAGTCTTTAAGTTATTCGAAAAAAAATAATATTCCTATAAATTCAGTTGAAGGTTTTATTCGCCAAATTATTGGATGGCGCGAATTCATCAGAGGAGTCTATTATTCTAAAGGTAGTGAAGAAAGATCAAAAAACTTTTGGGGTTTTAAAAGAAAGATACCAAATTCATTTTACAATGGAACAACAGGTATAGAACCTGTTGATGACACCATAAAAAAGGTTTTAAAGTCGGGATATGCAAATCATATTGAAAGATTAATGATCTTAGGAAATTTTATGGTATTATGTGAATTTGATCCTGATGATGTATATGTGTGGTTTATGGAACTATTTATTGATTCTTATGATTGGGTTATGGTTCCTAATGTTTATGGGATGAGTCAGTATGCTGATGGTGGAATAATGTCAACAAAACCTTACATAAGCAGTAGCAATTATATATGTAAAATGAGTGACTATAAAAAAGGTGCTTGGAGTTCTACTTGGGATGGTTTATTTTGGAATTTTATGGACAAGCATAGAGATTTTTTTTTAAAAAACCCTCGAATGAGAATGTTGGTAAGTAGTTTTGACAAAATGGATCAAATAAAAAAAGAAAAATTACTGAATTCAGCTGATCAATTTTTAAATAACTTGGATAAATGAAATTTGACATTGATGAAATTGATAGAATAATTGAAATGGCATGGGAAGACAGAACACCATTTGAAGCTTTACTTTTTCAATTTGACATAAATGAACAGGAGGTTATAGAATTAATGAGAAAAGAGCTTAAACCATCTAGCTATAGGCTCTGGAGAAAAAGAGTTCAAGGAAGAAAAACAAAACATTTAAAACTAAGAAATAGTTCAGTAAAAAGATTTAAATGTTCCAGACAAAAATCAACAGGAAATAAAATTTCTAAAAAAAATTAAACTCTTTTAATTTTGGCACCCAAGTTGTTCAATCTTGTCTCAATATTTTCGTATCCCCTGTCAATTTGTTCAATATTGTTTATCACACTTGTACCTTTTGCAGAAAGGGCGGCAATTAATAAAGAAATACCCGCTCTAATGTCGGGAGAAACCATTGTAGTTGCTTTTAGTTGAGACTTAAAATCATGACCGATTACATTAGCTCGGTGAGGATCACAAAGAATTATTTTAGCTCCCATATCTATAAGTTTGTCAACAAAAAACAATCTACTTTCGAACATCTTTTGGTGAATCAATACACTTCCTCTGGCTTGAGTAGCAACAACGAGAACAATGCTTAGTAAATCAGGAGTAAAACCTGGCCAAGGTGCATCTGAAACAGTTAATACTGAACCATCAATATAATTTTGAATTTCATATCCATTCTTATGCTCAGGAATTAAAATATCATCTCCCTGTTTGGTCAATTTGATCCCAAGTTTTCTAAATACATCAGGGATTTGACCAAGATTCTTCCAACAAACATTTTTAATAGTAATACTGCTTTTAGTCATAGCAGCCATACCAATCAAACTACCAATCTCAATCATGTCAGGTAAAATAGAATGTTGACATCCATTTAAACAATTTACTCCTTCAATTTTTAAAAGATTAGAACCAATTCCAGAAATTTTAGCTCCCATATTAACTAGCATTTTACACAATTGTTGAATATAGGGTTCGCAAGCTGCATTGTATATCTCTGTAATTCCATTTGCTAATGAAGCAGCCATCAAAATATTAGCGGTTCCTGTTACTGATGCTTGATCTAACAATATTTCGGAACCCTTAAGGGACTTCGATTCAACTCCATAAAATTTTTCTTCTTTATTGTACCTAAAATTAGCACCTAGTTTAATTAAGCCTTCAAAATGCGTATCTAACCGTCTTCTACCAATTTTATCACCGCCTGGTCTAGGTATATAACCCTTACCAAAACGAGCCAACATCGGGCCAACAATCATAATTGAACCTCTGAGTCCACTACCCTTTTCCTTAAAAGAGGGAGATTTAAAATAGTTAAGATCAATATTATCAGCTTTAAGAGAATATTTATTGTTGGAAATTTTTTTTATTGACACACCTAATGAAGACAACAGGTCTAGCAGTTTCTTAACATCAATAATTTCTGGGATATTATTAATAATAATCTCTTGATCAGTGAGAAGACATGCACAAATAACCTGTAGAGCTTCATTTTTAGCACCTTGTGGATGAATATCACCATTCAATTTATGTCCACCTTCAATTTGAAAAGAACCCATTTAAATAAATTTAATTGTTATTTCTTTTTTTGAAGCTTCTGTAGGGTTTTTTATTTTTGGAATTGTTTTTAGTAAACTTTTTGTTTGTCAATTTGATGAGACTTTGGGACTCTGACAATGGTTTAAGTGAGGGATCAATTTTAAGTTTTCCGTCAGATAATTCATCAAGATGATTGAAAATAACATCATCTTCAACTGTATCTTTGTTCCAATTCAAAAAACATTTTTTCATATGATTTGCTATTACATACACTAATTGTTTTTTCATTTCATTGTCTTCCCATTCAATAGCAACATCAATCATTCTTTTTATGTTGTTTCCATAAAATCTATATTTAGGAAAACTCTGGGGGTAATTAAGTTTTTCAGGTCTTTGAGAATAAACTTCCTTGACAGGTTTTGGAAAAGGTGAATCGACATCTAAGTTAAAGTCAGACATTATAAAGAGTTGATCCCATAACTTGTGTTGAAAATCGGGAACGTCTCTGAGGTGAGGATTTAGATTACCCATAACACCAATAATTGCTTTAGCAACCTTATTTCTATCTTTTATATCATTAGAGCTTAACGCATGGTCAATCATTTTATGAATATGCCTACCATATTCAGGAATGATAAGCTTTGTTCTTTCAGTGTTATATTCAAGATTATCAATCAAAATTTGGGTATTTTATTAAAATAGAACAACAAATTTAGTAAATATTTAATCATAATGATATAATACCATCAATTTCTGACGCCAATTTATATATTTGGATTACATGATCAGAGGAATTCAATTCGACTAAAATAGTAAAACTTATAAATTTTTTTGTGGAAGAGTGATTGGTATAAATTTTAGTTTTTAAATTTTTAAAAATTTCAATTAGTTTTTTTTGGTCTTTGGAATTTGATTTTAAAATAAACTTGAATTTATAATTTGATGGCCATTGAGTTGAATTATCAAGTTGTTCTTTAAGTCTTAAATAAAAAGATTCGGTAGATTTTGACATATTTCCAAAGATATCACAAATAAAATTCTATTAATTAATAAATTTGTTTTGATGATATCTCAAAAAAAGATTTTAATAACTGGGGGACCTGGTTCTGGAAAGACAACAATAATCAATGAATTAAAGAAACGGAAGTTTGAATGCAGAGATGAAATTGTAAGAGATTTGACTTTGAAAGGAAAAAGTAAAGGAATTAATCAGGTTTTTTTAGATAACCCATTAGAATTTAGTGAATCTTTAATGAAGTTAAGGTTGAAACAATTTTTTATTAAAAGTAATAATAGATTTATTTTTTTTGACAGAGGTGTACACGAAATTGTTGCTTACTTAAATTTATTTGATTTTAAAAAAACCCATAGATTTTTAGATCTATGTAAAAATATTAAATATGATTTTATTTTTATTCTTAAACCATGGAAGGAAATCTATAAACAAGATAATTGCCGATATGAAAGCTTTGATGAATCTGTAAAAATTTACCAAGAAATATTAAAAGTATATAATATCCTAAAGATGAAAACAATAATGATTGACAGAAACACAGTTGAAAAAAGAACAGACATAATTTTAAGTCATTTAAAAAAGTTTTAATGGAAAAATTAAAGATCGTTTTTTTTGGGACTCCAGAGTTCG
>TARA_B100001057_G_scaffold464956_1_pt1 | contig 16536 bp, 10 predicted proteins | sample TARA_B100001057 | Tara Oceans TARA_B100001057 (sample SAMEA2621839) | marine metagenome | biome: marine biome (ENVO:00000447); feature: surface water layer (ENVO:00002042); material: "saline water (ENVO:00002010), including plankton (ENVO:xxxxxxxx)" | depth 5 m
TTTTAATACCTTGGGGTTGATGCGAAAAAAATTAAAATTAATATTACTATACTTTCTGTTTTTAGGAAACACATTTGCTCAAGACATTCAAGCTACGCATCAAATTAATTGCGATACAGCGCATTTTCATCTTAAGGACTATATTGATTCAATAAAGTTTTACGAAATGCAAATGGGTACGAAAAAAAACCTCAGCACCCTTGACGAAAGACTAAAGCTTGCCTTTTACGTAGCGCTATCTCGTTACCCCGAGCTTCATCATACAAGGATCATCTTGAAACACAAACCAATCAATAGCACGATGCAGGCTCAGCCAAGTCCCGAGTTTATATTTAAGCGAAAAAATAAAAGAGGGTATAGAATATTCGTGAATAACAACCCCCTCCGAACAGGAATAGACTACAAAGAGCTTAGCTTTAATGGATTGGTAGGATGGATTGGACATGAATTTGCCCATCTAATTGATTACAATACCATGAAAAATAGAGAACTACTTGGTTTCATCGTAGGGTATGTATTCAATAAAAGAAAAATGCGCCGAACCGAGAGAAATGCGGATCGGGAAACCATCAAACGTGGACTAGGCATTCAGCTTCTAGATGGGGTGAGCTTTTTCGAAAAAAATAATAAGACCTCAAAAAAATACCGTAAGAGAAAGCAAAAAAATTATCTTTCTGAAGCCGAAATCATGCTTGATATTAAACGAAACTGTGCTCCTTAATACAGAATAAGCAAAATAAATTAAATCATGAAGTATCTCATTCTTATCCTATATTTTATCCCGACAATATTCATATGTCAAGAGCTCACCGGCTCAACTAATCTCGACATCACAAAAGCTTGGTCCCAGGAGCCACAAGGATGGACCTACCAGATGAATATTTTTATACCCGAAGAAACAAGTCCTGAAAATGGATTTCCGATATGTATATTATTACATGGCAATGGTGGGGTAGCAACTGAATTCATCAATGAATTTTCACAGCACATCTCCTGTCATATTTTAATTGCACCTGCCGGCTACATGAACAGCTGGAATATCTGTAGTGAGGAAAGCGATGCACCTGATATGGAAATGCTTGACGAACTAATTGCGTCATTAAGTTCATATACAAACGTAAATTCATCGGAAATCCGATTACTTGGTTATTCGAATGGTGCGGCACTTGCCAATCGTGTTTTGGTTGAAAATAATAATCCAAATATCGATAAGATATGTTCAGTTGTTTCCCAGTTATCTGAAATGCAAGCACGTAATGGCAACTTTTACGGACCTTCAGGAGAAACAGAGGCGTCAATGACCTTTTGTGGCTACAACACACAACAAAACCCTCTCGTTGGAAGGGGTTATTTAAACATTTGCAATACCAACGACCCGATAATCCCCTACAATGGTGGACCAGCAGTAGGTGCTGTCTTTATACCTTCAAAAGTTGCTATTTATGAAATTGCAAAGAGCCAGGGTTATTCTGGCACAATCATTGACGGAGATGGACAAGAAATAAATTCATCAGGTATTTTCGAGTACAATTACCTCTCTGGTCAAGTCGTTCACCTCAGGGGAGATGCGGGTCACGGTCTGAACGAAACGCAAGTTGAGCTTATTTCAGACTTTTTCGTATATGACTGCAGTTCCAATGGAATAACAGATCAATCTGAAGTAAAAATTAGTATTTACCCTAACCCTGTGGGTGAAACCTTATCGATTCATGGAATTTTGATGCCCACTGACGTTGAAATTTTCGATACTAAAGGAAAATCTATGTTGAAAGAAGAAAATAGCTCAGGAAAGATAAATATCAGTGCGCTAAAAGTTGGTATATATTATGTCCATATCCATTATAACACCAAATTGGTCATAAAAGAGTTCATAAAGAGTTAAACATGATTTTACACCCGCCTGTGTAACTTTTGAAGGGCTTTATTTGTAATAAAAGAAAAGCTCTTATGAAACTTCTCGCAACATTCTCCGTGACCTTTCTGATGCTCCCCATATTTGGTCAGCATATTTACGGATCACTATCTGGAGGTATTCAAAACATAATTCCTATTGACGAAATAAATGCACCAATGGTCAACACCATTTACAATATGACTCAAGTCAATTACAGCACTATACAACCCAAAAAATCATTTAGACATCTCTATTCTGCTGATATAAATTTTGGTCATATGATTCATAAAAATTTTGGTTATGAACTTAGCGCCTCGTATCTACGTCCTACTAATTATTACCGTGAATTATTTGTTTATAATAATTCAACTGGAGAGGCCTCTGAATTACCTACATATGTCAAAGATAGACATAGTGGTCATTTATTGCGGTTCAATCCAAAGGTAGTATTGAATACTGACTTTGACAAAATATCAATTTATATGAAAATGGGATTCTTAGCCGCAATGGGTAAACTTCAATACCATCAACACACTACAACCGATGCTCCTAGTTTTACTGACGCACAAACATCGATGATCTACGAATATGAAGGAAATATCTCCTTTGGATTTAATGGCTGCATTGGAGCAACGAAAAAACTGAACGACAATATTGCGCTATTCATTGAACTTACTGCTGCTCATCAAAATTTCAGTCCCACATTCGGTCAAAAAACACACCATACCAATGAGGGAGCCGATATGATGACTTCTGGAACAAGACCCTATTATGACGAAATAATATACGGTGATGAATTTGAAACAAGTTGGACACCCACTGAATCGAACAGTAATCCACAAAAATTTTATTCACGAAATTACTCGCTATCGGGATACGGCATTACCATAGGAATGATGTTCACACTATGGGAAAAATAGACGTGAATATAGAATCATCGTCTTTCGTAAAGAGAAATCTTGGGATATATTTGAAAACATAAACACCTCATGTTCACATTTATTCAAAAAATACTTTAGATTTACAATATGGAATGGTATATGAAAAACCGTTGGTGGATTTGGAGCTTAATGGCCGTTTATTTGGCCTACAGAATCTATCTATCCGTTGTCTACTCTACCTAGTGTCGAACTACCACACGTTTTTTAAGCATCCCCTTCGCCCCTTCTCCAAAAAGTATATACATGCCATTTGATAACTGAGATACATCGATTACCTGAGGTGATGTATTTACATCGATAGAAATCATCAGTCTTCCATCCATATTAAACAACATTAAGGATTCAAACCCAACGCTCTCCGGCCACATCACAACGAATTGATCCTGCGCTGGATTAGGATAACACCACCAGTCACTTTGAAGCTCCTGAATACTTGCATCGTTGTAATAAACGAAAGGTGCCGTCAAGAAATCACATCCAAGACTATCGTATACATAAGCCACATAATCTCCGTTCTCGTCAGGTTGATGGTCATAGGTGGTCGCTCCATTAATCTCTATACCATCTAGATACCATTGCACGCCATAACCTTGCGGTAAATTCGGTACGTACAGGTTTTCCGCTGCATCTATCTCAATGTCAAAACTCAATGTGGTATCACAATAAATAACAAATACAGAGTCGGAAGTTGAACTACAACCCAGTGGACTGTATGCTGTAACATAATAATAACCAGTTTGGTCTATGGATTCAACAGAATCCGTATGCCCTGTCCAAAAAACACTGTCAATGGACCATTGTAAAATGTACTGTGAAGAATCTGTTGCGATTGTGTAGGCCGATGAATCATAGACAATATTCGGAATACCTGGTGCCGCACCTACAACAATTGTATCTAAGCTCTGAACAGAAGGGACAGGGAAAATTTGTTGATAGTCAATGTTATAAGCAACATCTGAATAAGAACCGGCTCCGCAGCTAGAGCAACTCGAAAAATTCATAATGTGACTTCCACAATTGTCATCTCCCCCGTAGGTAATCTCTGCTGTATTGGTTTGAGCTGCAGTTTCATCAGCATCCATCACCTTAATCTTATATTGCTTTGCAGGATCCATATTAATATTTACAGACCAAGTTATAGGCCCGTCGTTATTGTATTCATAGTTGGATTGGTATATTAAGTTGCCATCCTCTAAAAGTTGAAAATAGGGATCGGGATTATTTCCATTGAGTAGCTCCCATCCCCACGGTTCACCTAACCAATTCTCACCAACATTCAGTATCGTCACCTCAGTAAGGGTATAATTATCAAGTGTATCCATATTGCTATATCCCGAATACTGAACTGGATAACTACCCGATTGTGTATATGTTTGAATTCCTGGATTTTCATCATTAGTGGTGACACCATTTCCAAAGTCCCATTCATAATATAGTAATCCCGGGTTGTTGTTCGTAAAATCAACCTGAAGTGGTAAGCAACCAATCTGTGGATTAGAATTGAATCCTGAGTTACCGATTGCGGGGGTCTGAATTTCAAGTGTAATAAAGAAAGGTACCGGGATATTATCAATATTTGCTCCCGAAGCAGTCACATCAACTAGAATACTGACCTCTACCTCATAAACTCCCGCAAGAATAGGTGTGCCATATACATTGATACAACCATATACATTGTTCTGAGGATTGTAATTACATCCATTTGCGGCATTATTACAAACCCAACTAAGCCCAACCGGTAAGGCAATGCTAACGATTTCAAAGTTATTAATAGTAGCCCCGCTTGTATCTGTTGGCATTACAAAAGTGATGTCCTCAGAATAAGGCTGACCTGCAAATCCAACTGGAAGAGGATTTGGATAAATTCCAGCGACGGTATAGCTATTGTCTACCGTGCATTGTGCAAGCGAATGTGTATATGTAAAAAGAGAAATAAAAAAGAGGGAGATAATGAATAATGGTCTCATAGTTTGGCTATATACTGACATCTATTTTAGATTCGTTCGTCTAAATATAATGGTATTTATTTTATCGTTTTCAACAATTGTTGATAAGTATAAATTGTAATATGTTGATAAGTAGAATCTTAAATATGAATAACTTCAATTTCGTTTTCTTGCTTTTGCTACACATGTTTCGTTATTTCATATCACCAAACGAGGGATAAAAGGTTTGTCAACGGACAAAATCTTCCCGACGAATTTCGAGCTGATGTATTTAGAAGGGTTATGAACAATGCGAATAAAGTTCATTACTGAGAAGGGTTTACCCTCAGAATTTATACGAAGCATTTGATGCTGTGAAAACATAAATCAAAAGAAAGTTTGTCTAAGGAACATTGCGCAAGTAATCGTTCTACGTGTTGAATGAAGCTTGAAAACCAGTCGCATGAGAATCAAGAGGCATTAGACAAAGTGATCTAAAGCAATGAAAACCTGGGGTTTAAAAGCTGAGATGATTGGAAGTTTAGAAGTACTATTTTAAGTTTTCGGGCAAAAAATATTACAGAAACCTTACAACAGTAGTTTGGCGATACATGTTGTTCGCAACTGAATTGAAAGCGGTTTGCAATCCATTACGGAATGCAAGTCGCTTTACTGTTTTATGGACTTTACTTTTTCTTAAATACCTTTAGAGTTCTGTTCTCAAGTTTTAAGTAGTATATGTTTGGGCTGAGCTTCGAAAGGTCAATTTTAGGATTCATTTCATTGATTTCACCATCGAAAACAAGTTTACCATCTACACCGAAAAGTGAATACTGAATTGGGTATTCTATCACTCCATTTATCATGATGAGATCGGCAGAAGGGTTCGGATAAACTGAAATTTGCTCTGACTCAAATTGATATAGCGATGCCGATGGGCTACAATCTACGACCGACGACAAATAATTGAATCGTGTCTGAATGAAAGACTTTAAACCATATATGGCTCCTCCTGGTCCAGGTCCTGAATTCAAATTGGATTCAATATTGGTATCAAAATCATTGTTGCTATACATTTTGTTGTTGTCTGCATAGACGTATTGCTGAATCAAAGACTTATAGTCGTTGATAATTGGATTCAGATAAGTTGGATTAAATACAGTATTTAATAGCAGGCAAATCTCTGAGGTATATTGACTCATGAATAAGTCATTCTCAAATACACGCTCTAATAAAGGTCGCTGCCCCTGAAAGAAGTCAATGGGCAAGTTGGTCATGGGTGTTTGAACACCAAAAGCATAAGACCCGAAGGTTTCATTGGCATCCCATTTGATCCACTCCCACTGGTCTGTGGACATATTGTGATAGAGGTAATAATTTCTTGCAGACAAGGTGTATGTATCGAGATTGCTAAATAAACTATTGAATGCAACAGAACTCAAAAATGGACCTAAATCCAAACGTGAGGGTAAACCTGATTCAAATTCTGCATCCGATGAGCTATTCAAGAAATAAATAAAATCAATGAGATCATACCAGTCGTTGTCATCTTCGTTGGACTTTAACTCATAGGAGAATTCATATAAGGATTGATCTAATCCCAGATAGACTAAACTAGCTTCTCCATCTCCAAAGTCAAAATTTGAGCCTGCTTTAAAAAGATTTCCGTCGTCATCCCCGATTCGCCAATCTAAAAACTGGTCATCAATCTGCTCAATCATCGTGTAAAAGCCCCAAGCTTCACCATTATATGTTACACTGGCATAATTTGCCCTAGGTGCAGGGACACCTCTTTCTCTGCACAGATCAAAAAACAGCTTTTCACGCATAAAGGTTGGGTCTTTGAATCCATTGCTGAAATTTAGTTTTTTCAATCCGTCATAGTTTTGACCAGATATAAACCTATTGAAGTCGATTTTGAAAGACTTTTTATCACCAGGATGCATGCCACTTGAATTGCCCTTCAACCGGATACCCACGCTGTCGAAAGTATAAGTTCCCGTAACATCTGTTAAAGTCAAGCTTGCAGGAATATAAACAGACCCATTGACATCCATATTATCATAATTATATTCTAATTGTTGCCAAAAGTCATTTTGCGGAAAATCAAGTTCTATAGATACTATCTGATCGGTAGAAAATAGATTTGCACCTTCAATTTGGGAGAAGATATTTCCGATAAAAAAAAAAGAGGGTATAAGAAAAAGTAATTTGAATGTTTTCATTTGAGATTGAATTCGAAATTTATGGTTAATACAAAAAACGTCTATTTATCGATGCAAGTGCGTGTCTCCTTTAAAATTTATTCACAATCTTGAAAGACGCGAACCTTTATAAAAAGAATTAACCTTGGTGCACCTCTTCAATTACCGGAGTTACAGCTTTTAGCACCTCAAAAGCGGCCGCTGCCATTCTATTTTCGGTATCTAAGGTGGGATTTACCTCAACAACCTCAAAGCACGCTGTTTTGCCTGTTCGGATGAATGTACTGATAATTTCAACAACCTCATCTATATCAAACCCCCTTGGAACAGGAGTCCCCGTTCCTCTTGATATCCGGTCACAATCGAGACTATCGACATCAAAAGAGATATAAATCACATCGCATGAAGATAGTTTTTCAACGGCTTCTTCTAAGCAAATACTTATTCCCCTGTAGCGAATTTCATCGACTGTGTAATTCTTAATATCATGTGCTTTCATACACGCATCCTCCGGGTCTTCAGTATCTCTAACCCCAAAGTAAATGAGCTCAGAAGCTTCAAGTTTCTTACCGGTAATCCCAACATTTTTTAGATTCGCCCAGTGTGCTTCAGTTTCCTCGGGAACTTCATTTATCTGATGTTCCTTGTTGTCAATAGATAACCCTGCGGCAAGTGGCATTCCATGAACATTTCCAGAAGGAGAAGTATAAGGTGAATGCAAATCGGCATGTGCATCCACCCAAATCACACCTAATTTTTTGTTCTTGTTTGCCGCTTTTACACCGCTCATTGTTCCCAAGGCCGACGAATGGTCACCTGACAAAACAATAGGATACAAATCATCTGTAATGTTTCTACAAACATGTTCACTCAAGCGATCACAAACATTCACAACACTGCCAATTCGCTTGGCAAAACTATTTTTAACTTTATTATAAATTGATTCGTTTTCTGTTTCAATATCCTCATAACTGTATCGAGCGAAATAATTATGGTTTTGATTTATGGCCGCAATTTCTATTGCATCTATACCTAAATCTGCACCTCGGGTGCCTGCACCTATATCAGACCTATTTTTTAATAATTTTATTTCTTTCATCACGATATCTTAAGTTTCTTTATATTCAATCGATTAGCGCCGAAACTAATGAAATTTTATCAACAAATAATATAATTCCATTTTAATTGAGGTTTTTTAATGTATTGTATTTAGGGTGAATTGCTTTGTTTTGTACCTTTCTCATCAAGTAGCATTATTTTCATAAATCAGATTTAAAATATGTACCTATCACCTGTTTTTAGTAAAACGTCAATGCTGATTTTGACTCAGCTTTTATTTACTACTGCAATATTAGGGCAATCACCGTCATCATTTTCGGGTGAATTAATCTACACGATAACGAAAATTGACGAAAACAAAATGCAAAGCGGATTTGGAAATGACCATTCAAATGCAGAAGAAAAATTAATCATCTACACCAAAGACTCTCTAGTAAAACGCGTGTATTTTAATTCTGAAAATGGGATTCAAGAAAGTATTGAGCACTTAACATATGGTAAGAAAATTTTACTACTCAATATTGATACAATGAACTATGCTGTTCAAGTGCCAACAAATAAAAAAAACCAGACTGATGATCTAGATAGCACCTATAGTCTATCTAAAAAATGCTTCCCAAAAGTTTATTTTGCCGGTATAAAAGGTAAACCGATGTTGCTGTCCCATCCGATGCTAAGCAATAAGCTATACATATGGTACAGCAAAAAAATACATCTGAAATACAATTCAGTATACGCACAGCTACCTGGGCTTCCATTAAAATACTATGTTGCCTCCCAAAAAGGCCTTTACTTATACGAACTAGAGTCATTCAAGCGTTATGACCCTCCACTTTCTTTATTTCAAATACCTATTGGATACGAGATCCTTTCACTTGAAGATTTTCTCAATCTTCTTGAAAACCATGAGTAACAAAAGACAACTACTGAGTTTATAATGAACACTTGAGTGTTCAAATATATGGAGCAAAAGCCCAAATTCTGAGAGGCTTAAGGTTATATTCGTAAAACAGTACAAAACGAATGGAGGAAAACGAATTCATACCCGTAGACAATACGAAAACAAAAAAACGTCCTGCTAAAAAATCTAGTAAGTCAAAAAAATCTAGTAAGCGTAAAAATGGCACCTCCCTATTTGCCAAAATAGACGGACAAAAAATAGCAACTGTTTTAGGTTCATTTTTCCTCTTATTTTCTGTTTTTCTATTTCTTGCCTGCGTTTCCTATTTTTTCACCTGGCAGGTCGATCAAGATAAAATCTTGAGCTCCTCTTTCTTTGAATTTATATTCAATCAACCGGACGTTGAGGTTCAGAATTGGCTTGGGAAATTTGGTGCATGGATGGCGCATCTAATGATTTATAATCTTTTTGGCGTTACCTCCATTGGCATCAGTTTTCTTATGTTTTTATTTGGCTTCAAAATTCTATTCAAAAAATCATTATTGGCAGGAGGGAAATCATTTTCAATAACTATAGCTTTTATGCTGTGGGGCTCAATATTCCTAGCATTCTTCTCAGCAGACATTCATATGCTTGGAGGAACTTTTGGTTTTTATGCCAATAATTGGCTCATTCAAACGCTCGGAACAATTGGAACAATTGGCTTAGATATCGTATTACTGTATATTATAATTACACTAATATTCAAGCCGGACTATAAAGCCATTTTCAATTACTTATTCCCAAAGAAAGAAAAAACAGAAGGCAATATAACTAACGAGAAAGACCTTTCTGAGGAGGATAACATGATTGTAATTAACCCTATAACCGATGAGGAGATTAAGGAAGATGTAGTATCGGAAACTGTAGATTTTACTGATGAGCAAAAAACAGAAGTATCGTTAGAACAAAACGAACCCACTATTGAAAACGACCCATTAGAAGTCCAGGAAAAAAACGAAAATACAACCGATCAAAGTGGAAATACTCAACCGGCATCAGATGACGAGTTTGAAATTGAAATTGCCGAAGAAGAGGCAATGGTTGATGAAAGCGAGCTTGGAGAACAAACATTGGCAGAAAAGTTAGTTGAAGAGCATGGCGAGTTTGATCCAAAAGCGGACCTAGAAGGTTACCTTCTTCCCTCTGTGGAGCTTCTGAAAGATTATGGTTCTGGAAGTGTTTCGGTGAATAAGGAAGAGCTAGAAACCAACAAGGATAAAATTATTGAAACCCTGTCAAATTATAAGATTGACATCGCCAAAATAAAAGCGACTGTTGGACCTACCGTAACGCTCTACGAAATCGTTCCTGCACCAGGGGTTCGGATCTCAAAAATAAAAAATCTTGAAGATGATATTGCTCTAAGTCTGAGCGCTCTAGGTATTAGAATTATTGCACCTATTCCGGGAAAAGGAACGATTGGTATAGAGGTTCCTAATTCTAGCCCGGATATGGTCAGTATGCGTTCATTAATTGCATCTGAGAAATTTCAGAATCACGACGGTCAGCTTTCAATAGTGATGGGCAAAACAATAACCAATGAAACATTTGTGTTTGATCTGACGAAAATGCCTCACCTACTTGTAGCAGGTGCTACAGGACAGGGTAAATCGGTTGGACTCAACGCAATTTTAATATCTATTCTGTACAGAAAACATCCTTCACAGGTCAAATTTGTACTTGTGGATCCCAAAAAAGTAGAGCTTACACTTTACAATAAAATTGAAAGGCATTTCCTCGCCAAGCTTCCAGGGGAAGAAGAAGCAATTATTACAGATACCTCGAAAGTTGTCAATACACTGAATTCACTATGTATTGAAATGGATGAACGATATGAATTACTAAAAGACGCACAGGTTAGAACAATAAAAGAGTACAACGAAAAATTTATAAAGAGGAAATTAAATCCTGAAAAAGGGCATAAATACCTCCCTTATATTGTGGTATTAATCGATGAGTTTGCAGATCTCATTATGACCGCAGGAAAAGAAGTTGAGCACCCTATTGCACGAATCGCGCAGCTTGCTAGGGCAATAGGAATACACCTCATAGTAGCAACACAACGGCCTTCTGTGAACGTAATCACCGGTATGATCAAAGCAAATTTCCCAGCGCGTATCGCATTTAGAGTGCTGTCTAAAATAGATTCTCGAACAATTCTAGATGGCTCTGGGGCAGACCAGCTTATTGGTAGAGGAGATATGCTGATCTCGACAGGACAAGAAATGATCCGACTACAATGTGGATTTGTCGACACACCCGAGGTTGAAGAGATTTGCAGCTTCATTGGAGACCAAAGAGCGTATCCCGATGCCCTTATCCTACCCGAATATGTACCTGAAGGAAGCGAAAGCAAAGGTGATATGGATATGGATGAAATGGATGCAATGTTTGTGGATGCGGCCCGTATTGTCGTCATCAACCAGCAAGGTTCAGCAAGTCTTTTACAGCGAAAATTAAAATTAGGATACAACAGAGCAGGTCGCATCGTAGACCAGCTAGAATCATTAGGAATTATAGGCCCATTCCAGGGAAGCAAAGCAAGGGATGTGCTCTACGCTGATGTAGATTCTTTAGAGGAATATTTGAAAGTAAAAGGATTGCTATAGACTAGTCAATATTTAGCGGCATTGAGTAATGTTTGAGGTGAGGAATGATGTACTCAGAGTAATTAGAATTGGCCAACACTAAAAAGTAATCCTCCCTTAAAAAAGTCCTGTCTTGTAATTTCTCAATCACCCCGTGAGCCCAACGTTTTCTTTCTTGAGACGAAGCAATATTCAAATTCACATCGTAAGGTGCTATTTTTTCCTCGAGCTCAAGCAAGCCGTATTTGCCTGACAAAATATAAATTTGGCTTGCGCCCCAGGATTCTGCGTAGTCCATCCAAGATTTGAAATCGGAAGAGACATACATCTCCGCTACGGCACAGGGCACCGATTTTTTTTCTTTAACACATGCAATTAGAGCTATTTTTTTGCTAGTCATTGCCAAAATATAAAGCATTTGCCACCAACAGCTTGCCATTCTCCCAAAACCCTCTAAAAAGCGGATTATCGCAGAAGTAAATCAGCTCACCTTTACCGAAATTTTCAACGCCAAGAATCATAGCTTTATCCTGATTTTCCTTTGCCTTAAAACCGACAAAGCCTGAAACTTGCTCGGCATTTTCTGGAAGCGAAAGAATGGTCTTCCCATTTTTTAAGCTAAAGTTTGATGCTGATTGTCTTAACGAGTAATATCCTGAATAGCCGAAAGTTAGTGGGCTAGACTTAGCAAGAAGGTCGCATTCATAAATAGCCCCAGTTATTAGGCCACTGAGCTCCTCTCTCTCAGTAGCTGAATAATCAATTTCAAGATCTCTTACCGAAATATCAAAATCGGCAACAAAATTATAGGCAGCATCCCCAAAAACAAGCAAGCGACCACCATTCTCTATCCACTGCTTGAGCTGTTCTAGCTCATCAGCAGAAAGTTCTCCTGCGGGAAGAACGATGATATCAAGTTCGTCGATCCTATTTAGCTCAGATAAACGAAACATACGAAAAGGCAGGGCCAATTCTTTTTCAAAGAAATGCCATATTTCACCTGTATTCAATGGTGATAAATCTCCACCGGAAAGCACGCCTACCTTTGGAAGGTATATTTCATTGTATGAAGAAGAACCAAAGTCCTTCCCTTTTGATACATATCCGGAAGCTACAGGATAGATATCAATCCATGAATCTTCTGCAGCACGCTGCAGAATCTCATCAAAATCATTGATGTCCTTATTGATTCCTCTTGGAATGACAAGTGTGCCAACAGGGAAAACCTCATCCTCAATCTGAAATTCCTTTTCAGCAACCTTAACAGTAATGTTCTGTGAGAGAATCGATTGTAAAAAAGAAGCTGAATTCATCGAATTCCATTTACACAAATACGCGTAGCAGTTCGGCATAGAACTCCTATTAAAACTTTGAAACCAATTTTTATCCATTTCAAGAGCTCCATTAAATCCATGTGCATCTATACCATATGCAAAGGGCAACGACCAAGCAGTAATATCGTAGGTCAAAGAATCAGAAAGATAGGTCTTAGGTTCGAAGAGAACCTCAACCATCGGCCCCTTCAGCTGACTCGTCGAAACCACGAGATCGCCTTTGTTGTAGGTCAAATTTTGTTCTATTTGCTTCCTAAAAGACCAGGCCTTGACCCTACCCTCTTTTGCAATCTGACCAAATTCAATGTCATGGGCGCGCAACAAGTTTGAAATCTTTTGTAGCTTGTCATTGTCTCCACGAAGAATGTAATGCGCGTACTTGTATTTTTTATCCACGCCAAAAGAGTTATAATTTTCAATAAGCTCATTTTTGTTTTGAAGGCTCACCTCTACAGTTGAAAGCCCAGTTGTAACATGATGATCAATACGGTCTTTTAAGGTCAATGTATCTCCGAGGTTTGTACGCACACTCCTTCCCGCTCTGCCACTACCCGCTTGTTCATAGGTCATTCCAATTGCACCGTTATACATGGGATAGGTATCGCCGTAGCTTGGATAAAGTAAATCGAATATTTCCTTCGAGAAATATAGCCAGCCGGCGCTGTCAAAATACTTAGCATGGTTCTTTCCGATGCGCTCCTGAAATTCCCTTTGCCAATCTGTGATCATCTCGTGAAAGGGTTCAGCTGCAGGGGGAAAGTAATAAGGTTCATTATATCCTTGCTCATGAAAATCAACATGCACATGCGGTAGCCATTTGTTGTAAATCTTCATTCGCTGCTGGCTTTCCACTTGCGTAAGCCATGCCCAATCTCGATTAAGGTCAAACAAGTAGTGATTAAACCGACCCCCGGGCCACGGTTCTTTGTGTTCAATGGATGAAGGATCTGTATTTTGAGTAATCGCGGCATATTGCTTAAAAAAATTCACATAACGGTCCCTTCCATCTGGATTGAGACAAGGGTCAATAATTACAATGGACTCTTTCAACCAATCTTTATGTTCTGTTAACAATTTATATGCCGTTTGAATAGACGATTCAGTGGCTGAGCTTTCGTTTCCATGCACATTATAGCTTAACCAAATAATAGGCAATTTCGAATTATTACCTCGCAGACGGTGCATATTTCGTACTTCATCTAATCGGCTGATATTTTCAGCGCTTCCCATGAAAAATAACATTAATTTTCGACCTTCGTTGGTCTCGCCGTACTCTAGTATTTTGCTCTCAGTCTCAAAAGCTTTATGGAGCTTCTCATAAAAAGAAATTACTTCGTGATGCCTCGTAAATTCGACGCCTATTTCATGACCTAAAAGAGATTTTAAGGTGGGTGTTTCTTGCGCAAAAACATTTGAAACAAGAAATAATAGGATAAATAAAATCGTTCTTTTCATGATAATTTTTTTTTAAAAATAATAAATATACCCCGTCGCGACTTAAGCATCGAGTTGTTGCATCTCAACAAGTTTGGCATAAACACCCTTATTTGACATCAACTCCTTATGCCTTCCTGATTCTGCAATTATACCGTTTTCAAGGACCAGTATCATATCTGCCTCTTTAATCGTTGAGAGCCTGTGGGCAATTACAATTGAAGTTCGATCCTTCATCAAAAGTTCTAAAGCCTCCTGAACCAACTTTTCAGAAACAGAATCAAGTGCGGATGTTGCTTCGTCAAGAATCAGAATGGTTGGATTTTTTAATATAGCCCGAGCAATTGCAATGCGTTGTTTTTGTCCGCCTGAGAGCTGTATTCCACGGTCACCCACTTCAGTCTCTAAACCATCCGGGAAGGCTTCAATAAATCCCCAAGCATTTGCCTTTGATGCCGCATCTATGACCTCTTTTTTTGAAGCATTTGGATTTCCAAATTGAATATTCTCATATATACTTCCTGAAAATAAAAGCACATCTTGAGGCACATAGGCCATATTCTGACGTAAATAATTTAAATCGTAATCCTCAATAGGCCTATTACTCATTTGAATCAATCCATTAGAGGCTGAATAGAAATTTAATATTAAACTGGCGATTGTCGTTTTTCCCGATCCACTTGAACCCACCAAGGCTACTCGATCTTTTTGACGAATATTAAAAGATATATCCCGCAAGACCTCTACATCCTCCCTTTGGGAATATCTAAAATTAACATGGCTAAAAGAAATCGACCCATCGATACCTTTTAAGACATCACCTGACTTTATTTGGGTCTCTTCTTGGTCGTTCAGAATGGCCATCAAATTTTCAATAGCACCTTTTGTCTTTTGAATATTTGCATATAAATCTGGAAGCGAACCCACACTCGCCCCCATCATTATTGTAAAAAGTACAAATTGATAAAAACCCTCGTTTGAAAGCTCGGGTTGCGCACCTTGCGTCATTAATAAGCCCTGCCAAACAATAAAAACAATGGCTCCAAACAGACAAAATATGATAAAAGAAACAAAAAGACCACGCCAAATACCGCTCTTCACGTTTAGGTTTCTAATTTCTTTTGTTTTCTTACCGTAATTTGAAATAGAAAACTGCTCAAAAGTAAACGCTTTGACATTAGAAATACCAGACAATGTCTCCTCTATAATCGAATTGGACTTAGCTGCATAATCTTGAGCTTGCTTACTCAAATTACGAATAAACCTTCCAAAAACAACAGCCAAAACAGCCATAACTGGAACGGTTCCGAGCATTATTAAGGCCAACTTCCAGGAAATCATAAATAAAAAGGCGACTCCGCCTAATATAATGATGACCTGACGGAAAAACTCGGCAATGGTCGTGCGCAATGTTTCTTGAATTTGAGTAATGTCAGAAGAAACGCGACTGGTAAGCTCTCCAACCTTATTGATATCAAAAAAATTCATAGGCATGAATACCATTTTTTTGAAGGCTGCGTTGCGAATATCTCGTAAAGTGTTTTCTGTAACATTGTTGAAAATAACAACACGAACAAACGAAAATAAGGCCTGAAAGGCAAATAAAATAAATAAGGCAATTGCAACATCAGTGGCATTTTCAAATGTCAAAAGCTGAAGACTATCTTTAGATTCGGCTACATTGATATTTGTAGAACCCAAAAGTTTTCCCATTAAATAAGGAAAGATCAAGCCAGCGGAGGACGAAAGAAAAAGAAAAATCCATCCAAAAAGATACCACCACAGATATGGACGTATAAAAGTTAGCAATGAAATTGTTGATTGAAACCTTTGTTTTTCTTCCATACAGCATTGTCCCAAAATGGGGTCTGAATTTTCAACTACAAAAATAATGGTTTCATCGAGTATTCTTTTTTTTTAATTTTTTTTCTTACTTACATTTGTATTCTATAAAAAAAAACTATCTTTGCAGTCCTCAAATAAACATTAATTTGAACTTTAAGAAATGAAAAGAACGTTTCAACCTTCTTTAAGAAAAAGAAGAAATAAGCATGGTTTCAGAAGCCGAATGTCCACGAAAAACGGGAGACGTGTTCTGGCCGCGCGAAGAAAAAAAGGAAGAAAGAAATTGAGTGTTTCGTCGGAAACGCTTGCTAAAAGATAGTTTAATACCTTCAAACCTACTGAAAAGCCCTCGTGTGAGGGCTTTTTTTT
>TARA_B100001057_G_scaffold171950_1_pt1 | contig 16529 bp, 6 predicted proteins | sample TARA_B100001057 | Tara Oceans TARA_B100001057 (sample SAMEA2621839) | marine metagenome | biome: marine biome (ENVO:00000447); feature: surface water layer (ENVO:00002042); material: "saline water (ENVO:00002010), including plankton (ENVO:xxxxxxxx)" | depth 5 m
CTCCTGCCCGAAACCAGCACCCAACAGGGTTGGCAACATCAGGAGGAGAGCAATCCAGCACTTTTTCATGGCCCGACTCCAAATTACCTCAGGTTCAAACTCACGGCAATCCTGAGATCTATTCCCTGAGCGGCGCAAGAACTCCACCATGCAGTTTGGATTTCTGATCCATATTAATTCGCCTCAACACGGAGCCGAATAAACCGGGGAGTGACCCCATCGTAAGGATAAAGATCCTCAGCCTGGACCCATTCCCCCTCGGTATCGGGCCAGATTACAGTTTCCGAGACCGATTCGGGCCCTGCTTCCCAAAAAAGAAGATCCGTGGAGACCTCTGGAATAACTCGAGTCGCTGCGGAGAGGTAAGGTCGAAAATAAACCAGAGTAAGCTCTCCAGTCGGAGTCAAAAAAGGAGATTCGAGAGCATCTCTGTCCCAAACACCAGGATCGAGTCCCAGGCCAAACTCTGCAAGATTGCTCAACCCATCCGCGTCCGGGTCTGCTTCGCTCTGCGCAGCCAACTGCCCAGCATCTCCAAACAGACGCTCGGCCCATGCCTCATAAGAATCGCGGAATATAACAGATACAACCCCTGCCTCAAAGGCGCCATCCACAGAGGTAGCTTCTAATACAAAGGTATACCGCCCTGCAACAGCGGCAGATACAACGGTATCTTCGTTATCGCTATTTCCAAACGTTGCCGGGGCAGGACCGTCCTGCTGACTCCACCTGAGTGTCACCGCATCCCGACTCAATGAGCCATAGCTCACCGTCGCATCGAGCGTTGCTGCCGCAGGAAGGTCAACCTCCTGATTCGCCCCTCCAAAGACAAAGAAACCACTACTTATCCCGGGCGATCCGCCACCTGCCACTCCCGCGGCCCAACTGCCTGACTCCTGCCATGTCTCCGAGCGCAGGGATTCATCGACGATCACCAGGGAAAACCCTTCGCCATCGGTAGAGGGATACCACCAGTCACGATAGGTGAAATCATGCACTGCTGCATTGAGCTCGGAAATCTCCAACCTCAACCGATCATTGTCGTTATCAAGCCGTCCAGACCACTCTCCCAGAACATTGACACCATCACCGTAAGCCGCCTCAAATTCATTTATACCGGACACAACCACCGCGTAGCCCCCCGGACCGAGGACAACATCTGGAAAACTGAATCGGACGCCCCGTGTAAATTCCACTCCCGCAAGACTGATTTCCACATCTCCCACATTCCGTAACTCAATATACTCTGAATCTGGGAACTCTGCCGGATGATACATAATCTCGGTAATCCTCAGGAACTGAAGGATCAGATTCTCTCTGGTAAGATCCGTGGTGTTAGAGAGACCAGGAGTCGGAAGGTCAAAATTACCAAAGAGAGCCGCACCGTCAGCCTCACGACCCCGAGACTGGTCGGGCGCATCACAGCTCGTGTGAATCCGATCAATTTCGACCTCATTAACTCCATAAATGGCCAACCATTCGTGCCCCGCCTCAAGCTTGAAAGGCAATTCGGACGGTCCCTCAGCCCCCGCCCCTACCGCTTCCAACACCACAAATCCACCACCTTTAATAAACGTCAGAGCTGGCAGTACTGCCCCATGGGCAGCACTCATTGGTTCATTCGTAATTCGAAGGCCCCCCAGCGAGACCGGGAGGGGGTCTGGATTATAAAGCTCTACAAAATCTTCGCTGTAGACCAACTCCGGCTTACTCAGCCACTCATTAATCCGAAGACCCGAAGGAAGCCCGAGGGAGTGCACCTGATTAACTGCCGAAGGTGTAGGCATGTTCAGGCTCCAGCTGGTTTCCGCAGCTCCACCCCGGCCGATCGAGAGATCTGGTATCTGTGCTCCAAAGGTTACGGAATCAATGAGGACACCCGCGGGGTCGTAAAATAGAACCTGTTCACCCGCCGCGCTCAGAGAGAACCCCAGCCGAACACCTGGACCATCTCTTGACTCTGCGTAGAGCACTAATCGCTGCCCTGAATCAATCTCTATACCTGGCGCAAAGACAAACTTCCGCGGATCCGACGGGTCATCGGTAAGAGAGTAGCCTGCGAGGGAGCGCCTTACCCCTGCATTTGCCAGCTCAATATAATCTGGAAATCTTCCCGCGACCTCGTGCGATGACTCGTTTAGCACAAGAAGCTCACTAAGATACAAAGCACCGCGGGGAGACTCCTGCGCAGTTAAGGTTGCAGGCTCGAGTCTGGGCGGCGCCCCTCCAAGCTCCCCATCGACTACCCCTCGCACAAAGGCACGGCGGGCGTCCATGAAATCAATCATATCCTCGATGACCCCGGACGGCACCCATCCCGAAAGATGATTGATTAACAGCGCGTCAAATCTTTCTTTGGAAAAACTGGTTTCTATCAAGTTACGAAGGGCCTCGAAGTAGCGAATCCTGATTCCAGGCTCTTCAAAAAGCGGAACAAGAGGGCCCAGAGATTCTCCCGATCGCACCATATCGAACAAGGTATGCTCGGGATCCGTGATCCTGGAGTCATCACCTCGGCCTAGTATTGTGTCCAGATCGTGGGGAATAAACTGGAACCTTGGATCAAGACGCCCCCGATACATGCTGTAATCATCGTCCGTGCCGTTACTTGCATTGGTCTCCCCATTGGCGATGAGAGTCTCAACAGCGAACCAGCGCATCCACTGATCCAGATTCGCGACCGCTTCAACCTGGTCAATGTAGTCTGAATCCGCATCTGCCTGATTCATGATCCGGAGGAATTCATCGAGATCTGCCCAGTCGTCTTCCGACTCGTTAGTTTGCTTCCCCCACCCGTCTCTCGCATATCGCGCGAGGTCGCCATTCCGATAGGCCCAGTTCACATCTGGGCGCACCTTCTTGTAGAGGTTACCTTGAGCATCATCCTGCATCTTATCATCTATGAACTCAGAGTTCAGAGGCTGCAGATGCACGAAACTCCCGTAATCCTCTTCAGTATCCTGCGCGAGATCCTGCCCGTTCCTCCGGATTGCAACTCGTTTACTGTCCGGCGCCGGCAGGTCGCTGACCTGAAATAGCTTCATGCCAATGAACTGAAGCCACGTAAACTGTGTGTTCAGGTTTAACTGACTCTCTCCATTCCACTTTCGGTCTCTGGGAAGACTCAATCGCATAGGTGGAGGAGTATCTCGTCTGCTACTCGCCCCGCGAACCCGGACTCCGCAAAGATACCTTACCACCGGACCACTGCAGTCATCTGCTAGCAGGGTGCAGTTGTGCTGCGCGTTGGAATCGCGATCTATTCGGTTAAACGCACGGTTTTCCGAAGCGGTCATAATCAAGCGGTAAATCCCCTCTCCCGGCGGATTGGGTGCATCGTCGACCTGATAGTGGAGGTTTGCCACCTGCCCTATGTCGGTCGGAGAAGGCCACGTCCTGACATTTGCTCCATCGCTTGCTGACAGGTAGAACTCAACAATCTCCTGATCACCCATGGCAGGCAGGGTAACACCATAGACTCCGTCGCCAGCGGCTCCATCATTATGCAGGCCATCATCCGACATGACCACTTCCGTAAAATCCGCAGGGTCCAGGGTAGACACCCTGAAGAATACAGTCACGGAAAGGCCTTGAGATGTGGTGTCATTCAGCCGGGCACGAATCGTCACCGGATCTGTCGAACTTGGAACAAGAGGACTGTGACCAACATCCAGAATAAAAGGTGCAATCTCGCTTTCGCTTAGAACATTGGAGTTCACCTCCCCGGGGGTAGCCCCACCATCGCTTGCACCCCAATTTTGCCCAGACTGGTTGGTGAGGGACGGATAAATGAGTTCGAGAGACTCTCCCTCACCATCATGCCTTGCCTCCCATACCCAACCCGGCTCTCCGGTATCGGTCACTCTCGTTCTTTCCGCCCAATCTCCTTGGTCATGATATCCCACTTCATCAACTTGCTCCCCTTTATCATCAACAAGACGGATACGCTCACCCCGATTACTCAGAGAGCCACTCCAACCTCCAACAAGGAGATCTACCGCTCCATAAACGGCGACAAATTCCTCGATATCTGCGGCCACTACTAACAACCCCCCAGCCGGAATAACAAGATCTGGGAGAACCATTCCGATCCCACTGGTGAATTCCCATCCTTCAACGCTCACCGGTCCGTCCCCAATATTGAGCAACTCAATAAATTCATGTCCCGTGGCCCCGCTGTCCGGGTGATACATGATCTCATTAATCACAATCGCGTCCGAGGCTCCACCCACCTGAATAGTTACTGTCTCCGAACTGGAATACAGAGCCCCATCACCGATCCTGTAGGTAAAACTATCGCTTCCGGAAAATCCTGGTGATGGCATATAGGAAAACGATCCGTCCTCATTCATCATCAGCTGCCCATGAGCAGGCGCCCTCGTCACTGATACACTCAGCGAAAGGCTATCCACGTCGATGTCATTAAGAAGGACTCCAGCCTCAGTCCCAATTACAAGCTCCTGATCAGCAATTGCCAGGTAGTAATCCTCACTGGCCAGAGGAGGATCATTGACCTCTGACACCCCAATCCGAACCAAAACCGGCTCTGAAGAGCGTGCGCCTCCCGCAGCGACATAACGGAACGAATCTGGCCCGTCAAAATTCTCTTCCGGCGTGTAGGCGAACGATCCATCAGAACGAAGATCCAATACTCCATGCGCAGCAGGAGAAAGCAGAACCGCGGCCAGAGAGTCCCCCTCCGCGTCACTATCATTGGCCAATACCCCTTCGTCGGCAGTGATCTCGAGCGTCTCATCCTCAGAGACAACATATTCATCGGCAACCCCTGCAGGAGCTTGGTCCAAATAAATTCTCACCGTAGTCACCGGGGATGAAAGAGCTCCATCACTGGCCCGATAGGCAAAGGATACAAGACCCGGGTTCTGATCGGCCGGTCGGTAGAAGAACGCACCGTTCGGGTTAAGAACCAGTTCCCCACTCGTAACTCCATTAACCAGCACAGCTTCAAGGGCTGACTGGTCCGGATCATAGTCGTTAGCAAGAACCCCATCTTGTTCGTCTACTATGATTGATCCACCGGGATCTGTCGCGTAGATGTCCTCGATAGCCACAGGAGAATCAGGCACGTTGCTGACATTCAGTATAACCACCTCCACCGGCGATATGGAGATGCCGTCAGATACAGTATAAGTGAAAGAGTCCGGTCCGAAATAATCACGGCTAGGAGTATAAGAGAACGAACCGTCTTCATTGAACACGAGCTCTCCATAAGCCGTTGTTTCCACAAGCGCTGCCTGAATCAAGTCCCCATCAGGATCTACATCGTTGGACAGCACGCCCTGCTCAGGGCTACGAAAGTATTCCACATCTTCTGCCACCTGATAGACGTCTGGCTCCGACTCGGGGATATCATTTGCGCCCGGCATCACATTGATAGTGACAACTCCAATCGAAGCCCCCTCTTGATTAACAGCTCGATAGGTAAATTGGTCCTCGCCCTCGAAATTCAGACGCGGCGTATAGGTAAAGGCCCCTGTCTCATCGAGATCGACCACCCCATTGACAGGACCAGTTTCGAGAACCGCAACAAGTCCCGCCTGATCCAGATCCAGATCATTTGAGAGCAGGCCCGACCTCCGGGCTCTGACAACCTCCAGCTCCAGATTAAAGCTGATATCGGAGCTTTGTCGGTCGCTCTGGTGAATCTCCACCGCGAGAGTATTTTCTCCCTCAACAAATAGGCTCGGAGACACCGTCGAGAGCTCGATCTCCAGATTCCCGTCATCCTCAGCACTACTAGCAAAGTCGTTATAAGACGGGTTTTCCTCAATATTATCGCGGCCTACTTCTGTCCCATTGAGATAGACGACGATTCCATCATCCCGGAAAACACGACACCTTGATCCTACGATTGAATTTACCGCCTCAACCGTAAATGTATGCCGGAAGTATGTGGTTGGGTTCCGGTTCCTAGGGCTTCCGCCAAAGCCAACCTGCGTATTTTCATCACCATCACCATAACCCAGTTCGGCGGGACCACTCGCCCACTGAGAGTCATCAAAATCAGGCTCCCGCCACGCCTCACCGAGGTCCGTCCCCGTGTCATCGTAACGCCAATCTGCTCCGTAAGGGATCACCGCCTCCTCGCCACTTTCTGTTCCGCCATCGACAATCGCCTGGAGGGCAACATTCTCTCCAACCTCGAAAAGGTCATCTCTTGCAATCGGCGCATCCGGCATCGGAGTAACTAGGAGACTGACTCGCACAGGCTCCGACTCCAATTCTCCATCGCTCACTCGGTAGGTGAAGGAGTCGGTCCCAAAAAAGTTTTCCTCGGGAGTGTAGGTAAACTGACCACCCGCATCCAGAGACAGAGTTCCCTGCATAACCCCATCCACAAGAATCGCCGAGAGGCCATCTCCCTCAAGGTCCTCGTCATTCGCAAGCAAGCTATTCGCGGCAACATCAACAACAAGCACCTCGTCCTCATCAAGCGCAAAGGTCTCAGGCATCGCGACCGGGGCATCATTCACAGGCACGATCTCGATAACAACTTCGGCCGCTCCGGAAACCCCGGCAACATCGGCAACTTGATAGGTAAACCTGTCCGTACCGAAGAAATCCGGGTCAGGAATATAGAGGAATACCCCGCTTGGAGCCATGTTGACGTCCCCGTTCACAGGAGGGCTAATCACCGTCACTACAGGATCGCTACCGACCGAATCGTTACTCAGGACGCCACCAATCGCTCCATCTCCCTGCTGAACGAGGACGTCATCAAAATACACGTTCACAACCTCATTCCCCCGACTCGTTCCACCACTGTATGCACCAAGCGCAATGGTATGACTACCAGCATCCAGCGACAGCGTAAAACTTGCAGACCTCCACCCGGAATCTCCCCCATTACTGATTCGAACCAGCGAATCATTCTCATCATTCCCATAGCGCACCCCATCAACTTCAAAGACCGCCTCGCCGAACTCACTTGCCTCTAGCGGATCGGAGTTTACCAGCCTGTATCTGAAATCCACTTGAACAGCTGCAGAAGACGCAATCGCGAAGCTTTGGGTAAAAGCTCCCGAGGTGGCATGAGGCCCCGGAACAAATCGATTATCCAAGCCTCCGATTGTGATCCGAAGCCCCGAACCAGCGAACCCTCCATCAGGATCGAGACTGCCGGCCGCGTAATCCGGTTGATTTGTCCCGAACACATCATCCAAAAACACAAAACCTCCAGAAGCCCCCACGCCCCCCTCAAGCGTTAAGTCCAGACCTATATCAGAGCTTCCAAGATTGGCTTGGTGGACTTCTACGGCAATCGTGTTCTGGCCTTCTCTCAGGACACCGGCAACATCGAGCTCAACCGTAAAGTATGACGACTCATCACTGTTCTCTGCCAGAGTATTCGAATCGATGACTCCATCCGGCATAAACAGCGAGCCAACCTTGACTCCATTGACAAAGATCACGCATCCATCGTCAACCGCGAGATTGGCAATCCACTTTTGCTCACTCAGCTCCTCTGCATTCAAGGTGAAGGTATTTCTAAAAAGGTAGGTCGTTACCAAATTCTGACCGTTTGGCCCATCGCCGATCCCAAGTAGAAGATTCGGAGTCGCGGCCGGAAATGCCTGCACTACACCTCCCTGAAGGGGGAGAACTCCCGAGCCCCATGGCCCAACAGTGGATGACCCCACATCAAAATCCACACTGTTCCAATCTCTCCCGAATCCGTCAACCGGGTAGCCCATCCCAGCTCCAAGCTGGTTCTCCAGCTGGTCGAGATAGTCCCAATCTCCATCAAACACCGGATTGATTGTATCAGAACTGCTATCAAGATCCGTTGAGATCAGAGGTCCCGATTGCGTGTTAAGGACTAGGTCTTCGGTGGTCTGATATTGATCATCTACCGCAACTGGAACAGCTGCAGCAGTGATACTCAGTAGCACAGGCAGAATTCCACTGGCCAACTCGACAGGCAGACCAAATAAGACTCTTCGAAGGCTGAGGGTTTCCATCGGGGGCTTTAGGGGGAGGAGGATAAATCTCCGGGGTCCCGAGAAGGATACACCAGAACGATAGGAGCTGCACAGCCAATACCCACCATTACATCACTCTCGGTTCTGGAGAGAACTACTCTCCCGCTCCCCCCCGTGGGTTATCTCGCCATGGAATGATCAAGTATCCAGAGATGAGATTCCTCTAATCCCTCGACGGCCGTGCCCCCGAGAAACCACCTGATCTTGCGAAGAGACATGGCATTCCCCTACGCTCACCGAAGGAAAACGGAAGGCGCCCTGAGCTGTTCTTGCTTCGATCGCTTGACCGGGCTAAACCCTCGAAACTTCCCACCAGTCCATGCCTGAGTTTAACACCGTCGCTATTCTGCTTCTCATCGCCCTCGTTATTCTCTGGAATTTGGACTTTGTCGCCACTCTTCTTACCCTCGGATCCCTCAAGCCCGAACTTCCTGAGGAGTTCGTCGATACTTATAACCCTGCGAAGTATTCCCAATCGCAGGAATACACCAGGGCGACATCCCGCTTTGGCATTCTCTCGTCAATTGTTTCACTAACAATCCTTCTTTGCTTCTGGTTTTTCGGCGGATTCGCGTGGTGGGACTTGTGCACGCGCTCCCTCTCCCTTGGAGGAGTTTCCACCGGCCTTATCTATGTCTTCGGCCTCCTTTTCGGAAATTACATTCTGAGTCTGCCTCTAACAATCTACGCCACCTTCATACTGGAAGGGCGCTTCGGGTTTAACAAAACAACACGAGCAACCTTTGTAATGGACCAGCTGAAAACCATTCTCCTCACAGCCTTGATTGGAGTCCCTCTTCTCGCCGGCATTCTTCTCATCTTTCAAAATGTTCCCGATGCATGGCTCTGGGCATGGATCACGTTCAGCGTCTTTATTCTGGCGATCACCTATCTTGCTCCCTCCTTGATCATGCCGCTCTTCAATAAATTTGAACCTATGGAGGAAGGAACCTTGAAGGACGCCATCTACAAAATGGCGAAGGAGTGCGAGTTTCCTCTCACTGAGATCACGGTAATGGACGGGTCGCGACGCTCGGCGAAGTCCAACGCGTTTTTCATGGGTTTTGGCAAGAACAAGAAAATCGCTCTTTACGATACTCTCGTCGAGAACCACTCACCCGAGGAGCTCGTAGCCGTCCTGGCCCACGAAATCGGGCACTTTAAGCGCAAGCACATCATACAGCGAATCGTCCTTTCTCTGGCTCAATTCGCCATTCTGTTTTTTCTCCTTGGTCAGCTTATCGACCCCGAGAGCAGCTTCTCCCGCCAACTTTTCGCTGCGTTTGGCCTCCCCGCAGAGAGCATCTCACCGCATGCTGGTCTTGTCTTTTTTGGAATTCTCTTCAGCCCGGTCAGCCGGTTCCTCGGAGTCTTCCTCAATGCGTGGTCACGCAAACATGAATTTGAGGCTGACGCCTATGCTGCAGGAGCACAACGAACTCCGGAGCATCTGATCACAGCGCTGAAGAAGCTCTCCGCAGACAACCTGTCAAACCTCACTCCCCACCGGTTCCGCGTCCTTCTTGATTATTCACACCCGCCCGTTCTCGTCCGAATTCATGCACTCCGGAAGCTCCCACCGGGCTCGACAACGTGAGCAAGCCTCTCTTCACGCATCTGGGATCTGCTCTCGCAGGTGGATTCGTCTTCCTGCTCTGCGCCCCGGAGGCTTCAAAACGGGGAGTTCCTGGCACCGAGGATGCCGCTCAACTCTCAAATCCTCTCCGCAAATCGACCCGACACCCTGCATCAGATACCGGCTCCAATCACTCTTCCCTCTCACCGAAGGTCCTGAAGACGCTTCCAGAGGGCGATAGCCTTGAAGAACTCCTTGCGATCACGGGCATCAGACTGCCCACCCGGGCAGAACTCAATACCTACCTTGCTGACAATAATTACCCAGCCGAAGGATATCTTGCTGCCGGGATGATTCTGCAGGACGCCAATCTCATGAGGGAAGCCATTATCCGGGAACCCTCCAATCCGCATATTCTCTTTGCCCTCGCCTCACGTGATGACTTCCCTGACGACGATCGGATTAAATGGGCCCGCCAACTTCAGGAAGCCCAGCCCGATAACTCGCTTGCATCCTTTCTCCTTGCAGCGCTCACCTGGGAAAACGGGGCTCAGAACCCGGCTCTAGAGATTCTCAGCCAAGTTGATCATCGCAAAAGGTTCCAGACCTTTACGTCAGAGTCCATCATTGGCCTTACCGAGGCACTTCGTGCAACGGGCAACAATCCCGACTCCTCCGCATACTATGCCATGCTGACAGTGGATTTACCTCACCTTTCCCAGCTCCTTTCCCTGAGCCAGAACCTTCAGGAACACGCTCAGCAAAGCCCTCCTGACGAAGCCTTCATCGCAAGACGGCGCAACGCGGGTCTCGGCACCTTCCTCGCCGGAGAAAACGACGTAATTTCGGGATTGGTTGGGCTTTCCATCCAAGGCAACGCCTACGAAGATCTTCCTCCCGACGCACCATTCCCCGTCGAGGGAATAAATCCTGAGGCGCTCTTCCTTTCGATTGAGCATCGCCGCAATCAGATCAGGGATCTCCCCATAGTGACCGACGCACTCCGGACTTCACCCGAGCTAACCCAAGGATATGGCATGCGAGCACTGGCACTTGGAGAAATCGAGGCCCTTCGCTGGTTACGGTCACGAACCCCTCCTCCTGCGGAATAGCAGGCCGACCATTCGACCATTCAGCCATCAGGCCTCTCCTCTGAGCGGCACTGCGATAGCCTGACATTCCTGTTCCCATCCGGGAAAATTCCATGTATTGGGAAATCCGCGACATTGAACAGGCTTCACCTCCTGAATGCGGCATTCATCCCCATCCAGCATTATACATTCGCTGCTCGAATCTTTATCGATAAGAGAAAGGCCCATCCTATTCGACCTGATTCTGGTGAACTCCTGAACAAAATCATGCTCTTCCATTCCGAGAAAAGATGCGATCGCTGTAATTTCTGAGTCCCCTACTTCCACGTCTCCAGGCCACTTGCAACATGCCGTGCAGCGCTGGCAGACATAGTGATGACGGGGTTTGTTCGGCACTGATTAGAAGAGGTTACCGGCCGGAAATTACTCCGCACTCATCATGGTTAACAACAACGCTGGCCCAAAAGCATTACCAGCCCTGGATCTTACCACGCTTTATGAGCTCCGGTGGAAGCGAGATCCTATACTCGAACATGACTTAAAGCTCATCGAATCGCATAAGACGGCCCCGGGACTGTGATAAGATCGTGGTAGTATTTCACTCTGGCCTGAAATCCTCTCCACTTTTTCCCAGGCCGCCCGTTATCGAGAAGAAAATGAGGGCAGTTCTTATGCGGAGGCTTCATCCCATAGCGGGGCCAATGATAATGAGGAACGACCTTGGAGAGCGGAATCCCGTGCTTATACATCAGGTAGGCCGCGAGCTTGGCCGTCCTATCAATCGTTCTGCTCAGACTGTTCCCCTTGTGCTCGCACATCTCGAGTCCGATCGAATATTTGTTTCCCGGCCCATTGAAGTCGGCATGCCGCCCCGTTATGTTCGTGGGCAGATGCTGCACCGCGACACTTTGATCGATAGTGTAGTGCCATGAGAGGCTCCCAAGCTTGCTGCGTTTCAGAGCAAGTGAATGCCGCCACGGATCCGCACCCTTGCTCCAGTTCTGGGTGCTATGGATAGTAATATAGCGGGGGCGCATCGAACTCTGCCCTTTCCGGCCACGAGCGCTTTTGGGAAGGTAATCCTTGTGAACCCTGACTTCCGACAGAAGCGTTAGAGGGGCCTTTCGCGGAACTGATGCAGGGGCACTCACAGGAACTCTCTGCCGAGCGAGCCCCGAACTCGTGATTGCGGAAGGCCTCTCACCCGTCACAGAACCGCTACTGGCGGAGAGCATCCCAGCAGGTCCTCCTCGGTAACCCGGCATCCCGCCGACCCTTAAACTTCTATGCGATGAACACCCCGTGAGAACGAGGGATGCAAGTGTAACGACAAATATTAACGGATTGGCGAGGAAGCTCCCCATGTGCTTTCAGTTATTTACAGGTTATTAACAAAATACCTGATTATTCACATTTGTGAAGATCTAAGTTGCCCAAGGCCATTCACCCTGTCTTCTCTGCCCACGAATCAACTCAGATTCCCCAGCTTCAACAATCTACTCGCCTGCGGACGCCCTTGCTTTCGCACGGGACAGGTGCGCCCTCAGTGAATCCTCCAAGCGAATTGAAAGCGAAAAACCTCTCTCTGTAGGGCCCATCGAACTTTCTGCGCAAGCCTTTGCAACTGCTCTGGTATCCCTTTCGCTCGGCCCGGACTCACAGCTCTGGATCCTGGGGGGCTCCGCCCGCCATAGAGAGCGAATCTCCTCCGAGCTGGCGGCCTGGGGCCAGAAGGTGGTGAGCATTCCAGATCCTCCCTCAGGCATCCTTGACGCTCAAATCCTCGACCCCGAGCCCGACGCCGAGCGCCTTGCCGCATTTCAGCACCTTGCCAAATGCCGCGAAAACTCCGGCAAGAAAATCATTGTCGCTTCCGCTGATGCTCTGTCCCATCCGGCCCCTGCCCCGCTTCAACTGGCATCTTCTCTCCTTCATCTGCGGACAGGGCAGGAGTGCGCTCCTGACTCCTTGCAGCAGCAATTCCTGGCAGCCGGCCTTGAGCAGGTGTCCCAGGTTCACGCCCGTCAACAGTTTGCCCGGCGAGGAGGAATTCTTGATGTATTCCCCACTCAGGCAGTCGACCCGTTGCGTCTCGAGTTTTTTGACCTGCAGCTAGACTCTCTTCGTGAATTTGATCTCGATTCGCAGACCTCTATTCGCCGACTCGACCATGCTGAGCTGATCCTTACCTCTCCGGTAATGGAGAACAGAATCTGCGACTGGCTCTTTGAAGCTGACACCATCATCGCGCTTGAGGAAGGAATCAAAAACGCGGACATGATTTTTACTGACAGCCCCTCCGGCGGAGCCCTCATGGTAGAAGCTTACGGAACTCCCTTTGCCCACTTCAATGCCGGCGACTTCGTACTCCAAGAAGCACAGCAGGGCACTGTATTTCATCACATCAATCAATGGCTTGCAGAGCAATGGACCATTTATATTGCAGCGGGATCCGAGGGTGAACGTGAACGTTTTCGGGAACTATCCGGAACTCAACTTCCGGAAAGCAACTATCGTTTTCTTGACCTCTCCATTCCAGAGGGCTTCGTTCTACGCTCCGCAAAGATGGCGGTTCTTTCGCTGGGAGAACTGCTCGGCCGCCCACAACCTTCCGGAGGAAACAACCGCCTCCGCCGCCTCGAGAAGGTGCGCTCGCATGCCGCAGCTACCGAACTGGATCAACTCAACGAAGGCGATCTTGTTGTCCATGCGGACTACGGAATCGGGCGCTTTCGTGGATTGACAAACGGAGAAAACGGGGAGGAGGAGCTTTCCATTGAATATCGGCACGAAAGCACTCTGCATGTGCCCATCGACCACTCCCACCTCATTTCCCGATATGTCGGAGTGGGAGGTAAGACCCCTGCCCTGAGCCGGTTAGGCGATGGCCGGTGGGGAAAAGTCCGCAAATCCGCAGAAACTGCGATCATGGACTATGCCGCTCGACTTCTCCGAACACACGCCGAGCGGGACTCTAAACACGGATATGCACACCCCGCAGACAGTCGGTGGATGTGGGAATTCGAGAACTCCTTTCCATTTACTGAAACAGCCGACCAAGCTCAGGCCATCTCGGAAACGAAAGCGGACATGGAGTCCAGTCAGCCTATGGATCGGCTCATCTGCGGCGACGTCGGCTTTGGCAAAACCGAGGTTGCCATTCGAGCTGCCTTCAAGGCGGTCACGGGAGGCTCTCAGGTCGCTATTCTTGTCCCAACTACGGTGCTGGCCGAACAGCATTGGCGAACATTCCGCGAGCGAATGAGCGACTTCCCCATCCGGATTGACCTCCTGAGCCGCTTTCGCAAGCTTAGCGAAATCACCGACACCATCCGAGGCGTGGCGGAAGGAAGTGTAGATATCGTGATCGGCACTCACCGCCTTCTCTCAGGAGATATCGTCTTTCATAATCTCGGACTCGCAATCGTTGACGAGGAGCAACGGTTCGGGGTTAAGCACAAGGAGCAATTCAAGGAACGCTTCCATCAGGTTGATCTCCTCTCTCTCTCGGCTACTCCCATCCCTCGTACGCTCTACCTATCTCTAATGGGCGTCCGCGACATGTCCACAATCGACACTCCTCCTCCGAACCGCATCCCGGTTCACACTTCGGTCTGCTCCTACGACGAACGCGTCATACGGGACTGCATTCGCCGGGAGTTGGAGCGTGGCGGACAGGTTTTCTTCCTCCACAACCGGGTTCAGAGTATTGAAATCATACGAAAGCGTCTGCTCGAACTGGTTCCCGAAGCCCGGATTCTGATTGGCCACGGCCAAATGGCCCGGGAGGACCTCGAAGATGTCATGCATACGTTTGTCGAGGGGAAAGCGGATGTTCTCCTCTCTACCACCATTATCGAAAGCGGAATTGATATTCCTAACGCCAATACCATCATGATCGACCGGGCAGATCGTTTTGGGCTGGCGGACCTCTACCAACTGAGAGGCAGAGTCGGCAGGGCTGACAGACGAGCCTACGCCATCCTCATGCTGCCACGAGACCAGGTCTCTACGGGCGATGCGAAAAAACGAGTGAGCGCGATCAAACAGTATACCGCATTGGGATCGGGCTTCAAGATTGCCATGCGCGATCTCGAAATCCGCGGCGCTGGCAACCTGCTCGGCACAAAGCAATCGGGCCATATTGCCGCTGTAGGCTTCGATCTCTACTGTCAGCTCCTGCGACAATCTGTCGAGCAGCTGAGCGGCCATAAGGTTCGCCGAAGGGTCGACGTAGTGTTTCGGGCGGGTTTTATTGTCTTCTCTGAATCCCGATACCAAGAAGCTGATGATGAGAAGCTTCCAGCGTATTTCCCCGCAGAATACATTCAGGACTCCAAGGCCCGTGTCGCAGCCTACCGAGAAATGGCCAGCCTCACCTCTCTGGAAGAGCTGCACGCCTTTGAATCAAGGCTCAAGGATCGTTATGGTCCAATACCACGGCCCACGAGAAACCTTATCAAAGTCACCCGGCTTAGATTTGAGGCTACAATGGCAAGCGTAGAAACCGTCGAGATCCGTGGAGATCGCCTCATGGTCCAGCGTAACGGCGGATTCCTGATGGTCGATAACCGCCAGTTTCCCCGCTTGAGGTCAAAGCATCCGAGCAGTATGCTTTCCGAGGCAATCGAGTGGTTAGAGTCCCTCAACCGACCATGAAAACTATTTTCTTCTTTATCGCACTTCTGACTTTTCCTCTGACAGCTGCCCCTGTCCCACTCCTCAAGACCGCAGCCACTGTCAATGGAAAGATGATAAGCACGAGGGAGGTTGAGCAGCAGCTCGCCCCCGCAATCTCCTCGCTACTCGCGAAATATCCTCGCCGTGGGGAAAAGTTCCAGCGGGCCTTCGCAGAGGCGAGAGACGAAGTTCTGGAGGAACTCATCGAGCATAAGCTGGTCCTGAGCAACCTCGAAGAGCGCAAGCTTCAAATCCCCGAATACATCGTAAAACAGGATGTCGAACGATTTGTCCGAATCAATTTCGACGGCGACGAACAAGAATTCCGGAAGTATCTCCAGTCAACAAGAATGACCCGGCGGGAATTCGAGCGGTCGCAACAGGAAAAGATTCTGGTTCAGTCCTTCAAACGGGAACAGTTCAAGGATGTTGCGCCTGCTACTGAGAGCGAGATCCTATCACGCTTCAAGCAACGTGCAGCAGATTTGCGCGATCAGACCGAGGACAAGATTACTTTCCGCAAAATCTACATTCCCGCGATCAATCAGGAAAACCCGGTCGCCACCCAGCAGGAACAACTCGCCCTCGCTGAAAAGCTTGCCGAAGAAGTTCGGGGCGGAGCAGACTTCGCTGCTACTGCCGAAACACACTCATCAGGAGCTTTTGCTGACAAGGGCGGCCTCTGGCAAGACACCTTGCGCTCGGACCTAGAAGTGGGCTTTGCTGATATCATTTTCGAGGCTTCCAAAGGCGATATTGTTGGCCCGCTTAAAGACAGGATCGGCTTTACGATCGTAAAAGTCGTCAAGATAAGCCCGGGACCAACTCCCGCACTCGATACGGAAATGCGCGAGCGGATGCGCAAGGAGGTTGAGATGGAAAAACGCTCGGTTCGCTATGATGAATGGATCAAGATGCTGAAGCGGACTGCCATAATCCGGCGGAACATCTAACATCTCCGACCGGTAGGCTCGTAACATCATGCACACGGCTGTTTACGCAGGGAGTTTTGACCCTCCAACCAACGGTCACCTCTGGATGATCCAACGCGGATTAGAATTATTCGATCGCCTGATCGTTGCCATCGGAACCAATCCTGGAAAGCAATACAGCTTCAGCGTCGAGCAACGGCTTAAGCTACTGAAAGCTTCCGTGCCCTCCTGTGAGCGCCTTGAAATC
>TARA_B100001057_G_scaffold124171_1_pt1 | contig 16517 bp, 8 predicted proteins | sample TARA_B100001057 | Tara Oceans TARA_B100001057 (sample SAMEA2621839) | marine metagenome | biome: marine biome (ENVO:00000447); feature: surface water layer (ENVO:00002042); material: "saline water (ENVO:00002010), including plankton (ENVO:xxxxxxxx)" | depth 5 m
CTCTTCAAAGCCATACGTCTGTGTGATGTACTCCACTACCAGATAGGATTGAAAGTAAGCGAAGCTAAGGTCAGCATTGTTTCGAGCCCCCGAAAAACCACTGTTCAGTTCGCCCACAGGCATAAGCTTTTGCTCCTGTGCTGCTCGAATTAAATCCAATCCCTGACGACGTCCCCAGTAAGGCCTGCCCTCTCGCTCTTCCCAGACAGAGATACCCTCTGACAACCATCGCGGCATTCGATTCTGCGTCATCTGCAACGTGATGACGTGCATGAATTCATGCCACACAATTTCCTGCCAGTTTGCCGTCAGAGTGTCCGGTGAAATCAGAGTGATCACCTTACCAAAACAGATTCCAACCAGTGGACCTATATCTGGAAGACCAACGGATCGCACCGCAAAGTCCGCGCTGTTCTCGAAGACTTCGATGAGAATCTTGCCTTCAGGCTCAAAGCCATATTTTGCGGTGAGTGTATCCCAGCTCTCCTCGAGCAAAGGCTCTAGGTAGGGCCAGAGAATGAAGGAATCCCTTTCACTCATGTGCACCTTGAAGTGTTCGCTTTCAACCGTTTCATAAGTTTCAAGGGTATCGAAGACCTTCAACATGTTTGAAGTCATTACGTTAAACGGATCATTATCGAACCCGATCTCAAGGCTTCGCTTTCCTTCTTCCTCCTCACCGAGACGAATCAAGTTGCTGCCCAGCAGCGTGTGGCCCTGCCAATATTCAGGGTCAGCCTCGAGGCTAGCGCGTGCGTATTGCACCGCTTCCGCAAATCGATAGCTGTTCCCAAAGCTGTCCGCGATATGCCCCAGAAATTCGGCGTTGCCGGGGCTGAATGCTTCAACTCGCTGTTGATAGCTTTCAAAATCTTCCTTGCGCTCTTCCAGTGCCGCCGCGGACGCCAGCGCACTCAACGTTTTAAGCGATTCGGGGTTCAGCTCTAACGCTTTGTCGAAATACTCGCGAGCTTCTTGCTCACGACCATTGATCATCAGAAGCTGTGCATATGTCTCCAGCGCCTGAACCGAATTTGGATTGATAGCCAGCGCCCGTTGCAATGCCCGTTCATCACCCACAACCCGAGCAATGCCTACTAAGGCCGGGACATATCGATCATTAACGTCTAAAGCATCCTGATAGCTTCGCTCGGCATCAGCTGCATTATATTTCTCCAGAAAAAGGTCAGCCCAAAGCGTGTGAGCCTCGAGATTGTTGGGATTTGCTCGGATTGCCTCATCAAACAAACTGTTGGCGTCATAAAAATTCCCCAACAACCAACTTGCAAGCGCGACCATTGCAACATTTTCAGAGCTAAACACCTGCCCCGCATTGTAACGCTGGACAACTCTGTCGAGCACCTGTCGCCATTGTTCCTTCTGTCCAACAAATTTGAGAAGGCTGCCGTACTGAACCAGGCTTCGCACCGGCGGCTCAACATTGCCTTCGATTACCTGTTGAAGAAATCCCAGCGCAACGCGGGACTGGCCCGTCATGCGTTTAATTTCCGCCAACTGAGTAGTCAGAAGAGGGAATCTTGCATACTCATCAGCCTCGATCGCATCGGCAACGAGGTTTTCGGCTTTCTGATAGTTTCCCATCATGACAAGCGCTCTGCTTGCGCCAATCAGACCATCAATGCGATCTAGGCCATCGGCTTGACTGAACATTTCACTGGCAGCGGCGTATGATCCGGCCAGCATCAATTCTTCACCACGATAAAGCGTGGAGTCCCCGTTCGAAATAAGCGCATCTTGAGCAATGGCGGCAGGAGCCGCAGCTAGAGCAAAGAAAAACGTAAAATACCGTGTGGCATACAATTGTTTCATGGGTAGGCTAATAGACATGAACTGCACCATTTATGGGTTCAGGGTGGATTGCGATTCTATCGACTCATCCGCTGAGTCGAGCGAAGAAGGCGCCGGTTTGAACTCGGCATTAAAATGGCCAGTGCTGCGCGCCAAATTGACCAACAGATCCTCCATTTGTTGCCAGTACTCTTCTTCAAGGTATTCCGCCTTCCTGCCTCGAAGCACGATCACAGAGCGCTCAAGATCCTGGATTCGCGATTTTAGCGCAAGTCCTTCGGCTGATAAGTTCTCGCCATCTTCAACCAAAGAGTCGATATAGGCGATTTCAGCAAGACCCCCGTCTGCAATATCGACAGAAGGATTAAGACTGAAAAGCGCATCGCCATTGTCATCCAGACCTGCGTGTTCGGAGGCCAAGCGACCCTGCTCTTCGTACCATAACTCAACATTAGCCCTAGCATATTCGAATGCCTCTAGCATGGATACGCGATTGTTTTTATCCCGATCTCCATTACGCTCATCCAGAGCCTCTATAAAGTATCTGGAGAAAACTGGATCAAAGCGCTCTGAAGAGGAGCGAGTTGATGAAATCACCACTCGACCTTCGCTGGACAGGGAAGAGGAAAAACCAAAACTTGCGCTAGTGGTGTTAATAATCACCATGTCCTGTTGATCGAACCTGTCAAGCAATGATGAAAACTCGACTCCCGTCATATCCGGACCAACGATGTTGAACTTCGCTTCTTCCGCAGCACCGGATCCGTGGCCAATGAGATATAGAGTAATCTGGTCACCTGTCTTGACAAGCTCCGCGAGTCGCTCCAAGGCAACCTCAATTCCCTCGCGACTGCAGGCTCCGTCGACTCGTTCGCCGCCAATAAAATTGCCATCACCATCGTCATAGAGCAGCGTAATGTTTCCCGAGCTATAGCCATAATCTCGCGCGAGGATATCGTGCAAGGACAGAGACCACTGGCGAAAACGCTCTGCATTGTCGTCACCAACAGCCGGACCTGTCATGATGACAGCGAATTTTGTTGTTTCGGGCGTATCGAGAAAACGTCCTTCAGACAGGTCTGAGACTAAATTCTGAGCACTCGTGATCCCCGTCAGAACCAGCCCGCAAATAAAAGTGAGTGCTTTCGCGCTTCGGACTTTACCAGTGATTGCGACCGAATCTTTCATCAAGACAGCCCTTTCAGTCGTCGCGCCGTCCAATCCAGGATCAACAGACTTATCAATAGGACAAGCAGCCAAGGCTGATCCCACAGATCATCTCTGACTTGCTCCGAGTAGGCATTGGGGGTAAATTGCACAGCACTTGCGAGCTGGTCGATGTCAGACAAATCAAAGTATCTCCCACCACTGAGCTCAGCGATGCGCGCAAGCAACCCCCTATCCATGCCGGCGTTATTGAATTCTTGCAGAGAAGGAGTTACCACAAAAGGTGCGCGCTTCTCAGATTCTCCCGAGCGCCTCTCGCCGGCGGCACTGGCAACATCTACTAGCAGGTCGTAAACCCCTTCCTCCTCAACAATGAAGCTGCCGCGATAGACGCCATCTTCTTCAATATCCCATTCCATAGACTGATCGACTAGTATGTCGAGCGGTGCATTGACCTGCATCCAGAGCGTAGCGTCGTTATCAGGCTCATAATCCAAATTCAGCACAGTCGCTGTAACGTGGACTTCATCTCCAACGTTATAGAATTCACGATCAAATTCAACGGTGACCCGCTCTGGAGCCGACACAGCAAGCCAGCGAAGCAATTGCCTCCAAAGGATTTCATGAGATTGATCAGCAGCTGCCATCATCATCTGCCACCGCCAGCTGCTGGCGGTGGCCAGCGCCACGCTTCGGCCACTGCCATAGCGCTGAGTCGTGAGAACCGGCAAAGCCTGATTCTGATATTGCAGGAGCGGATGCTCCATCAGGACTGTAGCTCCAGGCTTGATGCGGCCAGTCACGAATACCCCTTGCAGCTGTGGCAACTGCCGCCAGCGCGCGTCATTTTCTGCATCATCACCCGACAATCTGAGCAGCGGTGAGAATTCTCCATTATTGGTAAGTCTCGGAAAGAACAGTTCACCCGTTGGGTGACTTCCTCGGCGGATACCTCCGCGCAGATGAGACGGCAAAAAGCTTTCCTCAACCAGAGTAACCGGTAGCACATCTTCCACCGGCGTACCGATGAATTTTTCATCAACAATACCACTCATCAGGAAGCCGCCTCCACGCTCTGCGACGAAGTCCTGAATCATCTGCAGCTGATCCACGCTAAAAAAGCCCTCTTCGATATCGCCTAGTATCAGGGCTTCATACTGATATAACTCTTCCTTGGACCGTGGGAACCCCCCGCTAAGCTCTGTAGGGGTATTAATGCCTTGCCGGTAGTATTTCTCTGGTCCCGTTTGTAAATAGGTGGCGAGCCGGACAGACGTATCGTCCTCTACCGCTCTGCGGATAAACTTGTATTCGTTGCGCGGATGCCCTTCGATATAAAGAATGTCGAGTGGCTCTTTTTCTGTATTATCTACCAGAAACTGATAGACGTTGTTTTGCGAGATTATTTCATCATTTTGCAGTTCGACTGCCAGTTCATACACGATTACATCAGGACGCTCTGGCGTTAATTCAATTTCATAGCGACGCGTTACTCCGGCCGCACCGAGAGTAATCATCTTTGAAGCAACTTCCTGTTCGCCATCTAGTATAGATATCCTTATCTGTTGCCCAGCGTAACCCTCATGATTGATCCCAACTGAGACATTGAAAACGGAGCCTTCCAGCACAGTTTTCGCCGTGTTGACATCGACAATGCCGATATCTTGCGGTACACGCTCCTGACCAATACCTACGGTAAAAATTGGGATTTCACGACTACCAAAATTCTGAGCCCCAGCAAGTGGGTCAAGGTCGCTGTTATCCGCACCGTCGGTCAGCAAAATAAGCGCTCCCAAAGGAAGTCCTCCTAGCTGAGCATCAACATAGTCAAGGGCCTGACCAATTGACGAAGCTGTGCCTGATTCGCCCAGCCCATCTTCCCCCGCGATTCGTTCTGCGGTTTTATCAAATCTGAAACTACGAATTTGAAAGTTTTCTGCGAGCTCGCCCAGGATTCCACTGCCGTAGAGACCTTCACGCATCGCCTCCTGTCGGGTTCGACCTGAAGACATATCCGCAATTGTCATACTTTGCGAATCATCTACCAGGACCGCCAGATACGTTTCCTGAGGGGCAACCTGAACCGTCGTTATCACCGGACGTAGTAAGCAAAATAACAGGATGACCAGCACACTGGTGCGTAAGACGATGAAAAACGCTTTCCATGGCCGACTCAGGGGACGGGTCGTTTTTAGATAGCCAAACCAGACAATGGCCAAAACCACAACAGTCAGAGACAAAAAGGCGAAGGGGCTGACGCCGTATGCGAAGTCGACGGTACCCTCAGCAATAGCGGATAGAAGATTAGGTTCTGTGTATTGCATGTCTACTGTCTCGGGCTTTCTAACCCCTGACTTTCGGACAAAACACGATAATACTCCTGAACAAGGTCTCTATATTCCTCAGGCACCTCTTCGTCGAAAGACGCATACAGCTTGCTGTTGATGCTGTCCATTTCGGCTTGAGCGCGAAGGGCTCCTTCAAGCTCGATGATCGGCTTAAGAAGCTGGCGAAACAATTCCGGCTGATTGATGAAATCTTCGATGTCTTGCTGGGTCAATTGCTGCATTATCGAACGGGCATTTCCCCAGGGGAGATTGCTGCCCTCCGTATTAATCGCTCCATTCATACCGTTGCGCTCGCCACTTTCCTCTCTAGCGCTCCCATTCTGTCGACTATTTGCGAGCGCGCCAGCTTGCCCAACCTGAGCGCTTTGCAGTCCTCCCCTCGCCTGATCGCGCAACTCGTCCTGCAGCTGTTGCGCTAGTTGCTGACTGCGCTGCAACTGTTCTCGCATGCCTCGAAGATCCGGCTGCATGCGCTGCTGGCTGTCGCTATCGCTGAAGGCCAGCGCCTGTTGCTGCAGCGACTCTACCTGTTCCCTGAGGCTTCCCAGGTTCCGCGCAGCTCGCTGGATCTGATCAGAACCTGAACCCTGATTTACTGGGTCCAGGCCCGCCAGTGAATCAACCAGCGCTTCGAGTTGATCTTCGATCTCTTGTTCGATATCGACTGCAAGATTCACCATACCATTGCGGAGCACACGACTGCTCGTAGACATTTCCTCACGAATCGGACGTAAATCTCGGGTGGCTTCTTGAGCTTGCGACATGAGGCGCTGGTCCTCATTGCTGCCACGCGCAATGATTGCCCTCAACATATCTTCTATTTCTTCAAGGTCTCGCTGTTGCTGCTGCTGGGCCTGAATAAGCTCCTGCAAGCTTTCGTCATTAGCCATTGACTGACGCGTTTGGCCCAGCCCTTGTTGTCTGCTGGTTTCCGCGATTTGCTCCTGTAACTGCCGCTGCTGCTGCAGTAACTGCTGCCCACGCTGACTCAAATTTTGTGCCAGCTGATTCACCGACCTATCACCCTGTTCACTGAGCTGCTGCTGTTGCTGCCGCAGATTTTCCAGGGCCTTCTGGCTGCGCGCCGCTGCGATGGAAGCGGAACCACTCTCCGCCGCTTCCTGCATTTGCTGCGCCGCGCGCTGGATGGCACTGTCACCTTGCTGCTGACTTGAGGAGCTGGTGCCGGAAGCTGACTGCGACTGGCTGCCATTCTGCGAAGAAGACTGAGCTCTTTGCTGGCCTCGCGACATCTGTTGTGCCAGTTGGGCGACCTCGCGGCTTAGCTGCTCCTGTTGCCGCACCAGACGTTCCAGCTGGCGGCGTTTTTCCTCCTCAGTCATTTGATCTTCTCGGCGCGCCAGATTACGTTGCGCCCGAGTCAATCCTGCCTGGCGTCGTGCGAGCGCTTCCAGCTTGTCGATCTCTTCCTGATTTTGCTGAGAGCCGCTTCCACGAGAGTTGGGCGTTTCATAGCGATTCTCCAACTGGCCCATTTCCATTTCGAAAAGCTCTCTCAGATCCTCGCGCTCTTGCTGCGCCGAACCTCCGCCACCACCGCCACCTTGCTGCATGCTAACATTCGTGCGATTGATGCTTGCCTCCGCCTTCAGAATGTATTGCAACGCCAGCTGTTCAGGCTGGAGCGCACTGGTTATCTGGACTTTATCAAGCTCACCCGCCGCCAGATTCATCTGCTCGATAGCCAGCGACAGATTTTCGACCGCCGAATCGTAAGTATCGTCTGAGAAATTTAAACGCTCCGCGAGACGATCAATCGACATTTTTGCTCGACCAGTGGCTTCACGCTGAGATTCGGCAATAATCTCTGCATCAGCGCCAAACTCCTCTGGGGAGACGACGTTCTGACGGTTCCGCAACTTCCATGTAGCTGCAATGATATCTTTCTGCACTGAAACCAGTGCGCTGCTATCGCTGCCCTGGCCACCGCCTGCCCCCTGTCCTCCGCTCATGCCGGAATTTTTTCGAAATTCCTGTTCCGTGGGGATGACCTGCAGGAAATAGATATCCGAAATAACCTCAGCTGGACCATTCAAACCATTATTGTCAGCCAACGTGAGAAAGTAACTGACGAAGTCTCCCGGCTCGACGTCAAGATCTTCGAGATAAATCAGCTCACTGCCGGACTCGCTGCGAACATTCAGTTCTTGAAGGAAATCAACTTTAACCTCTTCCGAACCAACCACGCTGTAGTTCAGCGTGAACTCAGTAAGTCCATAATCATCGCTGGCATCTACTTCTAACATTACTTCTTCAAGCGGCATAACGTCCTGATCTCGCCCTGGGCGCTGCAAAGAGAGCTCAGGCGGTGCGTCTTTAATGACTCTAATGAAATAATCCAATGGCTCCTGATTCTCGAGACCAGCTATATCTGTGGCAAATATCCGATAAACCCCATCTTGGGTCACGGTAAAGCTCGTAGTCCCGAGATCGCCGTCGATGTCCATACTTAAATCCCGATAGGAAAACCGTTTAGACTCGGCCTCATCATCGTCCAGATAGCTCTCCTCGAATTCCACCCGAGCTGTAGCAATCGCTTTGTTGAACTGAATATTCATTGAAACCTGAGTACCCTCCGGGACGATCATGTCACCACTGTCTTCTTCAATGGAGTCAGTAAGCTGCGTGTAATCTGGATAATCAAAGGCCAGATTGATCTCTTCTATTTGCGGCAAATCGAACAGATTGATTTGATATTGACGGGAACTCTGCCGTCCCCTTTCCTCGAATACCACGTAATAAGTCGTATCTACCTCCAGCGAAGGAATGAAATAGCTGTAGGTCGCGCTGTTGCTGCCAATGCCATCCCGACTCATTGACGCATCTCGCCAATTGACGTTGTCATTCTGGAGCCGAAGATTGATACTATCTGGAGTCGCATTCGACACGCGGGCCACAATCGTCACACTGTTTCCACGCTGTAGCTCAACATCGCCAGGTTCAACCGAAATTTCAATGTCCGGCGAAAATTCCGCCACAATCAGAGGCTCAGGAATCGCAAATGGCCAGGCTAGGCGTGTCCCGGAATCCAACAGAGATTCTGAATTCAAAAACAGTGCCGTAATCACAGAAACCACCGTGGCAGCAGAGGCAAATGCCATCCAGGACTGCTTCGCAGGCGCTACCGTTTCTACCTCCCTCTGCTGTTGGACCACGTGAGCCTGCGCATCTTCCCAGAGCTGCTGGATAAACTGCTGGGACACTCCAGCGCGACCGTACTTTAGATCATCCTCACTAAACTCCAAGGAAGTCAAAAGGCGTTGTTCAAAGTCAGGTATATGATCCTCAACATAATGAGCCAACATGCGATCATCAGTGTTTCGCTGGCGAAGAAGGCGCAGGAACCAAACTGTTGTGATAGAACCAGCAGCAACCGCCAAACCGAACAAAACGATAGAGCCAAACTTGTCGGGTTTCAGCCACACGCCTGCTAGGCTAAACGATAGGGCCAAGATCGCGAGAGCAGTCGCAACAAGGCTCGCAGATTTAATAAGATTAAACCTCGCACGGCGACGGCGAAGCTGCTGGAGGGTCTGACGGAGACTTTCGATTGTTGGAATGATAATTAGGTCCAGTTGGAATTGTAGTTGCAGACGTGCAGCATCCGGGCCGACAAATCATCCCGCTGTGATCCCACAGTTCTAACAGTTGCAGACATCTGCGGATTTGTTTCAATTCGGTCGCTGGTAGCAGGCCAACCGCACCCCGGGCTCAACGTGAAGCTCTGTTTTAACTATCCCACTAACCAGTCTGGAGAGCAAGGCTTATGAGAGAGGTGTTTTAGGCCAAGCCGCACGCTTTCAGCGTGATCCAGCAACATTAACCGATCGACTGAAAACAAGCGTCGCGGGACGACTAGTTCCGCACTCACCTTCGTACGTACGGAAACCGTATCATACCGGTTCAATCCAAGAAGCAACCCATTTCTTTCGGGCGATAATACAAGGAGTTTTCCGGAAACACCCGAATCTTAGCCCGCGCCAAACCGGACAATAGCGACGGTAAAGTCGCGTGGCCTGACAAGTCTCGCAAAGTCGTCAGAGTCGGGCGCGGCAAGACCATAGAATCACTCTCAGCGGCGGCGATCGCGGCGTTGGGGCTGAGCCATCTGTAATCCAGAATTTCGTCGTTATCGACTTTTACCTCAACCGCTTGGTACAAGGGGCACAGAAAAAACCAGGTGCAAAAGCGCCGCGGCAGTTTTGGCGGAGTTGTCCAGTGCGCCGTATGGATGAGCTGCTCCTCAGCAATTTCAATTCCGGCTTCTTCACGAGTTTCACGAACAGCCGCGCGAAGCGCAGCGGGATATTCCAGCCTTGGTAATTCAGCATCTCCGAAATCCTCGTTATCCAGTCTTCCTCCAGGGAAGACCCAATGTCCTCCATGGAAAACCAGCCTGGCATTTCGCTGAACCAAAAGAACTTCGAGTTCTTGCTGCTCGGTATTTTCCCGAATCAGAACGACTGTCGCCGCGGGCACTGGCTCTGTGTCACTCATTTAGCCTCCTGGCGGCTGAAGGTCTGTTAAAATGCGAATCGTATCATAGCGAATATTTGGGTTTGCGGGCAGCAGAAGGGAAGCATAGAATCTCAAGTCACTTGCGTGCTAACCCACTCAAAAGTTACAAACCCTGAAAGAGCGAAAATAAGGAGTCGAGATGGCTATAAGTTTTGAAGGCCGCGTCGCCATAGTTACAGGCGCTGGCGGCGGATTAGGCAAACAGCACGCGCTGGAGCTTGGCAGAAGAGGAGCTAAAGTGGTGGTCAATGACCTAGGCGGCTCTGTCGATGGAAGCGGAAGTTCCGCTTCTGCCGCCGAACTCGTCGCACAAGAAATCGAGAATAAGGGCGGGACTGCAATCGCGAATAGCGCCTCAGTTACCGATCTCGATGCGGTACAGAATATGGTGGACAGCACGCTTTCCAAATGGGGGCGTATTGATATCGCTGTAAATAATGCGGGCATTCTGCGAGACAAAACATTCGCGAAGCTTGAGCTTAAAAATTGGCATGCAGTCATCGATGTGCACCTCACCGGTAGCGTGAACGTCACAAAATGCGTGTGGCCCATAATGGTCGAGCAGAACTATGGTCGACTTGTTATGACCACCTCTACTTCCGGCCTATTTGGCAATTTTGGGCAAAGCAATTACGGAGCGGCCAAACTTGGACTAGTCGGCCTGATGAACACCCTCCGTCATGAAGGGGCCAAATACAACATCTCTACCAACAGTATTGCACCGATAGCAGCGACACGAATGACGGTCGATCTGCCCGGTTTTGAAGACAGCGCGCAACGTCTTGCACCCGAACTGGTCACACCGGCGGTAGTTTATCTCTGCAGCGAGCAAGCTCCGAATGGGCGGATCATCCAGGCTGCCGGTGGACGATACTACTCAGCAGATGTCAGGGAAAATGTTGGTGTTGATCTTGGCTCTAGCGCAAGCGTTGAAGACATTGCCGATAACATAGAGAAAATTCTCGATATGAGTGAAAGTAAGGGCATACTGGAACGCAGCCCGCATCGCTAATGCCCGGGTATTTCACCCGAGTCGCTCAACGATGTTGATCCGGTGCACTCGGGTGATCGGCCGCCAATCCTTGTTGATCTGATTACAGAGCAGGCCCCACAATGCGCAAGCGCCTTCCCTGACTGTCTGCTTATGATGCTTCGAGTCATGCTCATTGGCGGCACCAACTAACGACCCAACTCCCAGAATTCGATTGGCGCATTCGCAGCAACGCCATGCAGTGGGCATCAACGAAACGCAACTATTTGTTCAGAGAATACGATCTTGTTCTGGCAACCTCGATGTTGGATCTAGCCAGTCTTCGCGGACTGATCCCTAAATTGGCTAAAATTCCGAACGTTCTCTACTTCCATGAAAATCAGTTCGCTTATCCGACCGGACAGCAACGTAGCGAAAACATTGAACCACAAACAGTTCCTCTGCACGCCGCCCTATGTGCCGATGCCATTATCTTCAATTCAGCCTTCAATCGAGAAACTTGCCTCGAAGGAGCTCGAAAGTTGGCAAAGCGCTTACCCGAAGGTCTGCCTGCGGTGATTTTCACCAAGCTCGAAAACGCAAATGTGCTGCCATTACCATTTAGCACCAAAGAATATATTCACCAAAACCAATCGGCATTGCCGGCAGATTCACCCATGGAAATTGGTCGGAACCATCGATGGGAATATGACAAAGGGACTGATTTACTGGCGGCAGTTGTCGAGCAGACGAAATATGAGTGTCTGAGATTCCGCTTTAACATTGTTGGACAGCAGTTTCGCGATAGGCCCAAAGAATTCAATACTATTGATCGGAATATCAATCAAATCGGTGCATTCTTTAAGATGCATCGCGGTGCGTTCGGATACATCGACGATTTCCACCGGTATCAGGCTTTGCTAAAGAAATGCCATGTCGTACTCTCTACAGCGAAGCACGACTTTCAGGGCCTATCCGTGCAAGAGGCATGTCTTGCGGGTTGCCAGGCCGCAGTGCCAGACCATCTCGTCTATCCTGAGTACATACCGCCTCAATTCCGTTACCAAGTCAGCAAAGATTCGCGGCAAACTGCTGCGGCCGCGATTAGACTACTTAAGAACATCAGGAAAAAGCTTGATCGTGGCATGAGGAATGGAATTGATTTCGGCTACTACTGAATCGTTATCGCGGCTTATTCTCTTCGATGATCAGTAATCGAACCTAGTGCACACGCTCCAACAACGGAACGACTATCGACTGCCCAATTTGTATGCGATTGAAATCCAGCTCTGGGTTGTACTGTCGCACCAGCCAGATGGGAGCAGAGTATCGATTCCGCGCGATCGTGCTGATATTGTCGCCCCGGCGAACTACGTAAGTCTCCACGTTCTGAATTCGATAGCTGGCAAAAAACTCCTGCTGCAGCGTGGAATGAAACTTTCGACGAGCTCGCTCAAATTCAGCGATGCTAACCTGACTGAAATCAAGTCTGAGCCGGTCGCCGATGATGACTGGATCTCTAAACATCATATTGTTCAAACGCCGAATATCCCAGGCCCTTATTCCAAGCCAATCTGCGTAGTGACCCAGAGTCTCGGAAGCTTGAATTTCGATACTACTGTCGCTACCCACCGCGTAGTCAGAAGGATCCGCCGAAAGGTCTTCCACCAGCTGCTGGTTCGCCTCAGCCACGTCGATTGCCGGATCAATCGCCTCAGCTATCTCATCTGCCGCTGTCACCTCAGCATCCAGTTCCGCGTTATCCGGCAACACCGCAGCTGGCGGCAACAATTCTTCTGCCAGCGCCAGATCGACTACTGGCTCGGGCTCCGAGATCGCAGTTACTGAATCGGACTGTTCTTGCTGGCTCGGTGTCGCAATCGGATCCGCCTGAGTGACTTGCACAGCCACTTCTGGAGCTACTTGTTCCGTCTTCAATTCCGGCTGCGGAGAGACCTCATCGCGGCCCAGGGAGCTAGGCTGAGCTTCAAAACCGGGTAACTGCAAGTTCTGACCCGGATAGATTCTATTTCGATCCGCGATTCCATTCAGACTCAGAACCTGCAGCTCTGACACCCCAAAACGTGACGCGATTACCGAGATCGTATCTCCCCGTCTGACCGTGTATCGACCATCCTGTTCCGCTAGCTCTCCGAGCGTCTGATCAGCAATAGCGTTATCCTGGGGCAGCAGGAGCCGTTGACCAATTCGAATGCGGTTGCGGCTGCGGAGCTGATTCAGAGCAACCAGGCGGCCGACCGTAGTATCAAAACGGCGCGCGATAACTGACAAGCTGTCGCCTCGCTCCACCACATACGCCACATCAGGAGTTTGTACTGCAAATTTATAATCATCCGTGATCAATGCCAGCACGTTCTCTTCGCCCACAACGCTCGCACGCAGTTTGATGGGAAAACCTCTGGGTATGCGCTTGTTACCTTCCCAAACTGCCGGTCGCAGAGCACGATTATCGGCTTGCAGCTGTTCCAGACTGATGCCAACAGAGCGCGCAAAAATCTCTGCATCGATAAAAGAATCCGTCACTACCGTCCTGAATACTGGAGCGGAGTCAAAGGTAAAATCTCCAAAATACTCGGAAGCTTTGGCCTCGACGTCAAGCACTGCGAGAAACTGCGCATAGAAATTTCTCGACGCAAAGCCAAATGCTCGCCCACGATAATTAGCCACAATCGTTTCAATGTCAGTAGTCCCCGTCTCCCTCACAGCCCGGGCAATGCCCCCGGCACCATGATTGTAGGCGGTCAATGCCAGCGGCCAAGTACCGAGCACTGAATGGTTGTACTCGAGTAAACTCATTGCGGCATTCGACGCGATATAAGGGTCCATCCGCTCATCGACAATGTGATCAATACGCATGAAACGCTGGCCTGTCGCACGACCGAATTGCCACATCCCTGCGGCAGCGGCGCTGGAGTATGCATTGGGGTTAAATGAAGATTCTACATGCGGCAGTACTGCAAGTTCTCCAGGCAAGCCTTTTTCCCGAATCACTCCGTTAATGTGCTGCCGGTACGCGCCGGAGCGTCGTAAGCCGCCTAAAAAGCGATCCGACTGGCCAAGCTGAAAGCGCACGTTTTTTGCGGCCTCAAGCAGAGCTTCGTTGCTGACCTCGTCCGGCCAAAGAGACAAAATCTCGCGCTGTTCTTCGGACAGCCCGATCCGCTTGCCACCCGCCAACACACGCAAATCGGCTTCGATCTGATTGCGCCGATTTTCGATCTGACGCCGATTGAGAGGCAATTTAGCGTAAACCACACCCAGATTACGCGCGTCATGGAGGAGTCCACTTTGTGTGTCTACCTCGGTGTAAACGCTAGTCCAAAAACGCACGGCTGGTTCAAGCTCAGGTGGGCGTGGAAACAATTGCTCGTCCTGCCCTGCAGACTTTGTAGACAGCAGGACAAGCAGGAAGGCTATGATTGATGTCGAACGAGCCAAAAGCATTTTAGCCTGTTTTTTACTGTGGGTTTCGCCGTTCAAACGATAGCAGCTATAGCGTATCGCGCCAAGCACGGCAGACTGCTTTCCATGGGGGCCCCAACGTTGTGTTCCCGGACGAAAAGAACCCAGGCCCTCAAGGTAAGCCGTCCAGCTCCGCTCCTTCTTTAACAGGGGTCATTAAATCTTCGCGAGTGACATTCATATAAATAATGACATTCGAAGCAATGTAGATGGAACTGTAGGTTCCAATGACCACACCAATAATTAACGCAATTGCAAAACCCTGAGTAGATTCACCGCCAATAAAGAGGATCGAAAATAATACCAACAGCGTGGTAATTGACGTAATCAACGTTCTGCTAAGAGTCTGGTTCAAAGACGCATTGACCATTTCAATTGGTGAACCTTTCCGTAAACGGCGAAAATTTTCCCGAATTCGGTCAGACACAACAATTGTGTCATTCAGCGAATAGCCGATGATAGCAAGCATAGCGGCCAGCGTGTTCAGGTTAAATTCCATTTGAAATACGGAAAAAATCCCGAGGGTGATGATCAAATCATGCGCCAAAGCAACCACCGCACCAATGGAAAATTTAAACTGAAAGCGCACCGCGATGTAGACCATGATGATTCCCAGCGCGACCAGCATGCCGAGTCCGCCCTGCTCTGCCAACTCCTCCCCGACTTTCGCGCTGACGTAGTCCGACCCAAGAAGCGTCACCTGACTACGAGTTTCCTCTTGAAGCATGGCAGCGAGCGCCTCTCCAACCTGAGCCGCCTGTTCCGCCTGATCTTGTTCTTCAACTGAACTATCTACCGGCAGAAGCACTCGAATGTCGCGATCTGACCCAAATGTTACGACAACGGCATCATCGTATCCGCTCTGTTGCAGCGTCAGATTCACCTGATCAATGTCAACAGTTTCTGAGTAATTCAGACGCACTGATGTGCCACTGGTAAAGTCCAGCCCAAAATTCAATGAGTTCACGAACAGTGAAATGACTGAGACAAGAGCAAGCATCGCAGAGACTCCGGCGGCGACTCGGCGTACTCCCATAAAATCTATTTCGGTTTTCGACTGCATCTCAGTGCCTGCTTAAGTTGAGGACGACAACGACCGGGAATATCTGCCTATCGACAGTATTTTTACCGATCGCCCCCCGTAAATAAGATTGATGATTGCGCGGGTTCCAACGATGGCCGTAAACATCGAAGTCACTATGCCAATCATAAGCGTCACCGCGAATCCTTTTACGGGTCCGGTGCCTATCGTGAACAGAACAACCGCAACAAGGAAAGTTGTAAGGTTGGCGTCAAAGATAGTCGTAAAGGCACGGTTATAGCCTGAATCAATTGCCTGTTGCGGGGCAATACCATTGGCCAATTCCTCTCTAATCCGCGTAAAGATAAGCACATTGGCATCAACTGCCATGCCCACTGTCAACACTATTCCAACTATTCCGGGCAAGGTCAGCGTTGCGCCAATCAGAGACATTACCGAAAAAATCAGCAAAATATTCATAATCAAAGCAGCGTTCGCTGCCAGACCGAATAATCGGTAGTACATCAACATAAACAGCACCACAAGCGCAGACGCGATCTGTACGCCTCGAAACCCTGACTCAAGGTTTTCACGCCCCATGGAAGGACCAATAACCGATTGTTCCACAATGGTCATGGGGGCTGCTAACGATCCGGAAGAAATAAGCAGCGAGAGGTCATTTGCTTCTCTAGCTGTCAAGCCGGTAATTACAAACGTACGGGGCAACGCCGTGCGGATAGTGGCATGACTGATCAGTCGTTTTTCTTCAAAGAACTCTATTTCTTCAACCTCGTTACCTTGCTCATCAAGCGAAGCAATGGTTCGAGACTTGGTTTCAATCAGCAGAATATCCATATTGCGGCCAACGTTTTCACGGGTCACGCGATTGATCTGATTGCCTCCCTGAGCGTCGAGATTTATTTGCACCTGGGGCAATCCGTTTTGATCGAGAGTAGAGCGTACCGAAGAGATTCGATCGCCTTGCAAAATGACATCGTTATCAACATTTACAGGAAGGCCATCAGGCGTCTGATACGCTTCGAATGACGTTCGTGAAGCGCCCAACTCTGCTTCGAGATGAAATTCTAATGTGGCAATACGCTGAAGAATCCTGATTGCCTGAGCCGGATCCTGCACGCCTGGCAGTTCAACCACAATGCGATCAGCTCCTTGCTGCTGC
>TARA_B100001057_G_scaffold406159_2_pt1 | contig 16513 bp, 15 predicted proteins | sample TARA_B100001057 | Tara Oceans TARA_B100001057 (sample SAMEA2621839) | marine metagenome | biome: marine biome (ENVO:00000447); feature: surface water layer (ENVO:00002042); material: "saline water (ENVO:00002010), including plankton (ENVO:xxxxxxxx)" | depth 5 m
CTTACTTGGTGCTAGAAAAGGTAAATTTGATGACAATGGAAATGCAGTTGCAATCCCTGGATCCAATATTCCATTATCTGCTGCTGGGGTTCTTATACTTTGGTTAGGTTGGTTTGGATTTAATGGTGGTTCAGTATTATCTGCTGACCCAGCTAATACTTCATTAGTTCTAGTTACAACATGTCTTGCTGCTGCTGCTGGTGGAATAGGTGCTGCTTTTTTATCTAATTTATTATATAAGAATTTAGATATAACAATGTTCATGAACGGTGTACTTGGTGGGTTAGTTGGTATTACAGCGGGAGCTGACCAAATGGGTCCAACGGAAGCAATAATCATAGGATTAGTAGGAGGAGTTATTGTAGTTCTTGGTGTTGCTTTTCTTGATAAATGTAAACTTGATGATCCAGTAGGTGCAATTCCTGTTCATTTATTTGCAGGTATCTGGGGAACATTGGCAGTTGGAATTTTTGGAGCATCTAAAGGTTTTGATCAATTTATGGTTCAACTTGCAAGCGTAGGTATTGTTGGGGCATTTTGTGTTATTGGAGCTCTTCTAATTACATTATTTGTGAAATCAATAATTGGCCTCAGAGTTTCTGAGGAAGAGGAATCTACTGGCTTGGATGTTTCAGAACATGGTACAAAAGCATATTTTTCATCTTAATTAGATAATAGCCTCTATATCAGTCTTAAAAGGAGATCATTTGATCTCCTTTTTTGATTTTTTTTCTTAAAGTTTATTCAATTATAATATATTAGTTTATAATATGAAAAATGTAGTTATTGTTGGTAGTGGAATAAATGGCTTAGTAGCTGCTAATTATCTAATTAAGGAAGGGTATAATGTAAGTGTAATAGAGAAAAAAGATTTTACTGGAGGAGCCTGTATAAAAGATTCTATTGAAATCAACCAAAAAAAAATTGATTTTGCATATGGGGCAACAGTCCTAGGTATGATGCCTGATTTTATTTTTAAAGAAACTGGTTTGGCAAACGTGACTCAAGGATATTATCCAAAAACTCCAAAACTTGTGTATTTTGATGGTGAAGAAAATAGTACTAAAATCTTTCAAGACTCAATTAAATTAGAGAAAGAACTTAGGGAAAAATGGGGTGAGCAGGGAAAAATAAGTGAATTTAGAAATGATGAAGATAAGATTATTGATTTTATAAGAGTACTTTATAAAGATGCTATTAGTCCATCTACTGAACTCGCTAATAAAATTCTTGGAAAAGATCTTACCAATTTGTGGATATCTGGAAGTGCAAAAGATCTACTTGATCATTATTTTACTTCTGATAAAACAAAGTTATATATGGGTATGACTGTAATAGAAAGTGGACCAGCTTCAATTTACGATCCTGGTACAGCGTTTACCATCCCTCTAATGGATTCAGGATCAGTTTTTAATGGATATTGGGGATTTATAAAAACTGGTATTTGGAAGATTACTGAATCTTTAACAAAAATCAACAAAAGTTTAGGAGTTAATTATTATTTAGGCTCATCAATCAATGAAGTTGATACTAAGTCTAATATAGTTTCATTCTCAAAAGAAAATAAAGACCATAAACTTCATTTTGACCATTTAATATTTGCAACTGACCCTGTTACACCTTCTAAATTGATAAATAACTTTAAAAATAAAGTTAATCTTGACTTGATAGGAACAAGTGGAAAGGTTACTGCTTTTTTTAAAAATCCTGTTAAATGGAAAGACTCCAATAACTATTCTGATTCATTTAGATTTATGTTTTCTAATGACACTCTTGATAAATTTGAGAATGCTAGTCAAAGTGCATTAAAAAACTCTGGAGACTATTTTCCTGGTTTTATTCAAGTATATCCTGATGGAAGCGCACAGAGATTAATGGACAATTTTGAAAATTATGATAAATTAATTCTTTTCACAAAAAATCTTAGTTATTTTAAAAATGGCGATGATCTTGAAGGAGTAAAAGAAAAAATTATCTCATCTGTTCTCCCTTATATTGAAAATTATGATGACCTAATATTTAGTAAGTTTCTTACTCCAAAAGATTTAAATGAAATCTTTTTATTTCCAAAGGGAAATATTGATCATTCAACACTTACAGGAAACCAAAATTTTGATAAACGTACACTAAGTTTAAACTCTGAAAATTTTTATTCTTATTATGACTATGAAAATATTTATTATTGTGGTGCAGGGAGTTTTCCATGTGGAAGTGTAGCTGGAACTCCTGGTTATATGTGTTCAAAACAAATTATAAGATCAATAAAAAAAGATGAAATTTCTTATAATTCCTGATAAATTTAAAGGCTCATTGTCTTCAAATGAAGTAATACAATCTATAAAAAGAGGTATCAGAAGATTTGACAGATTAGCTGAGTTTAACTCGGTATCAATTTCAGATGGCGGTGATGGATTTCTTTCTTCTTTACAGCAAGTATTAGATATAGAAGAGGTTAAAATATCTGGAAAAGATAGTTTGATGAGAGAATGTGAAACTTCATATCTAATTAATAGAGAAAACGATACAGCATATATTGAACTTGCAAATTCATCAGGAATTACATTATTAAAAGATAGTGAAAGAAACCCTCTGAATACAACAACTTATGGAACTGGAATTGAGATTAATCATGCTATAAAACAAGGTGTGAAAAATTTAGTAATTGGACTAGGTGGAAGTAGTACTAATGATTTAGGCCTAGGTATAATGTCAGCTCTTGGAATTATTTTTTTAGATACTAATGGGATTAATTTAATTCCTAATGGATCTAATCTTTCTAAAATTTCAAGTGTAGTGATGCCCAACGAGATAAAAGAGAAAATCAATAATGTGAAATGGGAAATAGTCAATGATGTTAAAAATGTAACTTTTGGAATAAATGGGTGTGCTAGAGTATATGCATCTCAAAAGGGAGCATCTGAAGATGATATTGATTATCTCGAACAATCTGGTTTGAAAATTCATAAATTACTTGTTAAATTATTTAATAAGGACTATTCAAATTATGAAGGATCAGGAGCTGCAGGAGGTGTAGCTTATGGTTTAAAATTATTTACAGACTGTAAGTTTTCTAATGGAATTGAATTTATTTTTGAAAAAAGTGGATTGAATAAATCTCTATCAAAAAATGGATATGACTATGTTATTACTGGAGAGGGTCAAATTGATTCTCAAACCTTAAACGGAAAGGCTGTTGAAAGTATAATAAAGAAAGTTGATAAATTTAAAATACCTATTTTAATTATATGTGGAAAAAGTTATCTTGATATAGATAAGTTTGCTAGTTATAATGTTGAATCCATTATCTCCATTGACTCAAAAAAAATAAGAGAAGGTACCCTAATGAAAAAAGCATCTGAGTATATAGAGGAAGATATTTACAATTACTTAAAATTAAAATAGATGTTAATTCTCTTATCAGCATTATTTGTTTTATTCTTTTTATCTATAAAATTTAATATAAAACCATATCTAACTCTTATTTCAGCAGGATTAGTTTCTGGTTTAATATTAAAAATTTCATTCCAGAATACTATCTCATTAATATTTGAAGGATTCACAAGTATTTTAGTAGGAATCGGGCCTATAATTATTGCTGGGACTTTGCTTGGGGTTTTTTTACAAAAAGGGGGATTAACAAAAAAGATGGTTGGTTCATTTATCTCATTACTTGGCTATAATAAAATTCCTTTTACCTTAAATATGTTTGGATTTATTATATCTATACCTGTGTTTTGTGATGCAGCATTTATTTTAATGTCTTCAATCATTAAAGAGATTTCAAGTGCCACTGGAAAGAAAATTATTGTTCTTGCAGTATGCTTAGCAACTGGATTATATTCTGCACATGTTTTTGTTCCTCCAACACCAGGTCCTCTTGCTGCGGCCGCTATTCTTAAAGCAGACATTGGATTATTATTAATTGTAGGATTGTTTTCCGGAATATTAGTTTCAATAGGAGGATATTTATGGATTAAAATGTTTTTTCCTGATGACTTTGAAATTAATACGAAGACTATAGATGTCGAATCATATAGCTATAATAAATCATTGATAATATTTTCTCCTATAGCTATTCCAATATTATTAATTTCATTATCTACATTAATAAAATATCCAATTTTTGAGATATCGGAAAGTATAGTTCTTAGTTTTATTATATATATTGGAAAACCTGAGGTTGCATTATTAACCGGAATTATTATTTCATCATTTTTTATAGAAAAAACAAATTTAATAGAGACTCCTAAGTGGATAATAGACTCTTTGAAAAAGTCTTTTGATATTCTATTAATTACAGGAGCAGGAGGAGCATTTGGTTTCATAATAAGATCATCTGGGTTGATTGACTCAATTAATCTAGACAATGCCAACGGTTTGATTAGTATTGTAACCGTATTTATAATCTCAGCTAGTATTAAAACTATTCAGGGTTCGTCAACGGTTGCACTGATTACAACCTGTGCTTTAGTTGCTCCACTTATTGAATCTCTGACTATTATTTCAGAGATTGAGAAAGTAATATTTATTATATCTATCGGATCTGGAGCAATGACAGTATCTCATGTAAATGATAGTTATTTTTGGGTTGTTTCAAAATATTCAAATATTAGTATGGCAGATACAATTAAATTTTTTACGACTGCAACTTTTATTCAAGGAATAATTGGCCTCATTATTTCCATTACACTCTTTATTTTTCTAACTTAGTTTATATAACTCTGAGGATCCAAATGAATTATAAAAAACTTATTGTTTTTTCAGCACCCTCTGGAGCAGGTAAAACCACTTTAGTCCGTCATATACTTAGTGAATTTGATAAAATCGAATTTTCTATTTCAGCTACTTCTAGAAAACCAAGAGGTAATGAAAAAGATGGAATTGACTATTATTTTTTAAGTGTTTCCGAGTTTAAAGAAAAAATAAAAATTGATGATTTTATAGAATTTGAAGAAGTTTATGATGGAAGTTTTTATGGAACTTTAAAATCAGAAATTAATAGAATCTGGAAGGAAAACAAAATTGTAATTTTTGATATTGATGTTGTAGGTGGATTAAATATAAAGGAAATGTTCCCTGAGGAAACCTTATCAATATTTGTTATGCCACCAAGTATCGGTATACTTAAAAAAAGATTAATAAAAAGAGCAGACATTGCAAATGACATTATTGAATATAGGATGGTAAAAGCAGAAAAAGAATTAGAATATGCATCAAAATTTGATAATATTATTATAAACAATGATCTAGAAAAATCAAAAAAAATTGCATCTTCAATAGTTAAAGATTTTATAGAAAATGAGTAATATAGGCTTGTATCTCGGTACTTTTAATCCAATACATAACGGTCATGTTGAATTAGCAGAGTATTTCTCAAATCTAGACGAACTTGATGAAGTTTTAGTTGTAATAAGCCCACAAAGCCCTTTTAAAAATAAAGGTACTTTGATGAGTGATAGTCATAGACTAAAAATGGCAGAAAAGGTATTTAAAAAATTCAAAAATGTACGCGTCTCAGATATTGAATTTAAAATGTCCAAACCTAACTTCACTATTGATACTTTAAAAGAATTTAAAAAAAGACATAAATACAATAAATTAATTTTACTAATTGGAGAAGATAATTTAGTTGGATTTAATAAATGGAAGGATTACAAAAAGATAATTGAAATTGCAGAGGTATATGTTTATCCAAGAGATACTGATCAAAAGATACCAGATGATATTATAAAAAATAGTAGCATTAAGCTTGTTAACGCTCCAAAAATTAAAATATCCAGTAATCAAATAAGACAGTTAATTAAAGAAAATAAAAAAATTGATAATTTGGTTCCTTTAGAAGTTTTAAGTTTTTTAGACAACCCTACAGATTAAGTCAAAAAGTTTTTGAGTTAAATTTTCTCTAGATAAAGATCGAATATCCTCTGGTACTCTTTTAATAAAGTTACCTTTAGACCACTCATTATACTTGGATATTATAAATTGAACTACTTTATCAATGTCTCTGTAATTAGCGTTAAACGAGTCTTTTGATTTTTTTAGTAAAATTTCTGATTCAGTGGCATTATTTGAAAAATTGATAATTGGAGATCCTGATGCTAAATATTCAATTAATTTTCCAGAGATCATATCTGTCTGCTCTGTTTCATTATAATTGAAATTAATTAATAGATGGGAGGATTTTATAATTTCTATTGCTTCATCATGATTAACATATCCTCTGTCTATATGTTTAATATTACTAGAAAAAAGTCTTTTAATATTTTTATCAATATTTCCTGCTGTTGTAAGTATAATATTTAGGTCTCTATATTGGGTTTTTAAGACAACTAATACTTTATCAAAAATATCATAACAATGGTTTTCTGTTAAAACCCCTGTAAATACAATATTAAATTTCTCTGGTTTATGCTCCTTAATCTGGTCATAATTTGATTTATCGTAACCATTATATATTTTATATATTTTTTTGGGGTTAGATATCTTTTCCCTTAAAATATCATGATATCTTTTCCCTACGGTAGTTATTATAGCATCTGAAGTTTCAAGTACTTTTGATTCAAGTTTAGAATTTATTTTTCTTGAAAAATTAAACCTAAACTTCTTTTTTAAATAAAAAATTTCTGACCAAGGATCTCTTAAATCAACAATCCATTTAAGTTTAAATTTTTTAATAAGATTGTGCCCTATTAAATGCGAAGAATGTGGAGGCCCTGTAGTAATTACACAATCTATTTTATTATTTTTTATTATTTTTTCTGCCTTTCTTATTGCAAAATAATTCCAGCCTATTCTAGAATCTGGAATAAAGAAATTTAGTCTTATGAAGGAAGTGAGTTTATCGAATAAAGTTTTGTTTGGAATATAGGATTGAGGTATATTACTCATTTGATTACCAGATTTAAAAAAAGAGTAAAGTTTCAGTATTTCAAAACTTGATGTCAGATGGGTTTCAATATCTTTGACATGATTTGAGAGTGTGGAATCAAAAATACCATATGATGCATTCTTTGGATTCACAGTAAGTACTATCGGGTTACATCCCATTTTCTTTAGGTACTTTGAAAAATACAACCACCTCTGTACACCAGATCCACCAGAAGGTGGCCAGTAATATGTTATAATTAGAATATTATACATATCCTAATTTAGTTTTAATTGAACTCCAACTCCAAAAACTTCTCTGACTTGTAATCTTGATATAGCATTATCGTCATAAATTAATTGAAAAATTAATTGAGTTGAAAGAAGTGGATTGATATCAACTTCAATTTGAACTAAATAATCAAGATCAATATTTGATGCATCTTCTAAATAGTTTGAAAATAATTTTAAATCCTGTTTATAATTTACATTTTCGAGTAAAGTTCCTTCAGAATGAAAAGTTAGATTTGATCCGAGTTCGTACCTTGAGGATTTATTAGGTAGAACTCCAAAGTATGTATCATCACCTGATAAATTTTCCGTAAACTTTTTACTAACTAGTATTAACCTTGTTGCAATAGGTGAATAATTTATCCATAATTTTTCATCTTTCTTCCATAAAAATCCAGAGCCTAGTTGAAAGTATGCTGGTGAAAAAATTCGTGTTGTAAGTTCTCTTATTTCATTATTTTCTGAGTCTTTTTTGTACTTATAACCATTACTTATTTGAGATGTAAAATTAAAAAATGCAGAAAATGATAAGTTTTTAGTAAACTTTTTCCCAACTATTGATTGAATTAGAATTCTATCGTCAATTTTTCTTGCAAAGGGAGCATTTTTATATTTTGCTAGACCGTATGCAGACTCAACATTAGTTAACCAGTCCCAACCTTTGTCTTGAAATTCCCATTCATAATCAAATTTTAATGTCCCAGAAAAATTATTTGTTCCACCTCCTACCCAATCACTGAAACCTGTCTGATTTAGCAATAAAGCTATGTCTCCTCTTGTAGTCCAAAGTGAATCTTTATTAACCTCTACTTGAGAAAATAGGTTACATGATAATAATAAAATAAAAAGTAAAAAAAATTGTTTCATGAAATAATTACATAAAACCTAGTTCAAGTTTAGCTTCTTCGCTCATAAGATCTTTTGTCCAAGGTGGATCAAAAGTGATTTCAACTTCAGCTGTTTTAACCTCATCTATTGATCTAATTTTTTCTTCAACTTCTAAAGGGAGAGACTCTGCCACAGGACAATTTGGTGAAGTTAATGTCATTAAAATTTTTACATCATTATCTTCATTAACAAAGACATCATATATTAATCCTAATTCGTATATATCTACTGGAATCTCTGGGTCAAATATTGATTTTAACTCTTTAACTATTTGCTCTCCTAAATTTTCTGAATTATTTTTTGTCATATCTATTGTTTCGCTTGGTATGCTAAAGCATAAATTTTGATTTGTTTAATCATTGATAATAGGCCGTTAGCTCTAGTTTGAGATAGATGACTATCAAGTCCTATTTTTTCTATGAAATTAATATCGGCGTCTAAAATATCCTGTGGACTGTGACCTGAGAAAACTCTTATTAAAAGTGATATAATGCCTTTTGAAATTATTGCATCACTATCAGCCTCAAATTTAATTATATTATCATCTAAAGAAGAGTTTAACCAAACTTTACTTTGACAACCTTTTATCAGGTTAGAATCAGTTCTGTTAATTTCATTAAACTCTGGTAAGCTCTTTCCTAGATCAATTAAATATTGATATTTTTCAGACCAATCTTGAAAAAAATCAAATTCACTGATAATTTGGTCCTGTATTTCTTTAATACTTAGCACACACAAAATTAAGCAATTATCCCAACATTTGTGATGCCTTTTTAACTGCATCAATAAATAAATCTATTTCACTTTTAGTATTATAGAATGAAAATGAAGCTCTAACAGTTCCCGGAATATTAAAATGATCCATAATTGGTTGAGTACAATGTTGTCCTGTTCTTACTGCTATTCCAAACTGATCTAAAATAGATCCAATATCAGAAGGGTGAAGGTTTCCCACATTAAATGAAATAACAGATATTTTATCAGATATGTCTCCATAAATCTTAACATTATCCAATTTCTTAAGATTATCTGTTGCATAGTTTAAAAGTTCTTTTTCATATGTTTCTATGTTGTCAAAACCTATTGAATTCATATATTCAATTGCAGCACCAAATCCAATAACACCAGCTATGTTAGGAGTTCCTGCCTCAAATTTGTGAGGAAGATCTGCATATTCAGTTTTATTAAAAGTCACAGAAGATATCATTTCACCTCCACCCTGGTAAGGTGGTAAAGATTTTAGTAACTCTGACTTACCGTATAGAAATCCTACTCCAGTTGGACCGCATAATTTATGAGCTGAGGCTACATAGTAGTCTACATCTAAATCACGAAGATTAATTTTAAAATGGGCAGCACCCTGAGCACCATCAATTAATACCTTAGTATTATTCTCATGAGACAGATCAATTATTTCTTTTATAGGATTTATTGTGCCTAATGTATTTGAAACATGATTTATAAATACAAATTTTACATTTGGTGTAAGTAAAACTTTGAATTCAGTAATGTTAAGTGTACCATCATCATTTATTGGAATTACTTTAAGCTTTGAACCAGTTTTTTCACATAACATTTGCCAAGGAACTATGTTTGAGTGATGTTCCATCTCAGAAACAATTAATTCATCTTTTGAAGTGATCATTTTCTCCAAGCCTGAAGAGATAATATTAATTCCATGAGTTGTTCCTGATGTAAAAATTATTTCGTGTTCATGAGAGGCACCAAAATGATTCTTAATTATAGTTCTTGAATTTTCATATTTATCAGTAGCATCTGCACTAAGAGAGTGTAAACCACGGTGAATGTTAGAATTGTATTCTTTGTAATAATTTGAGATTACATCAATAACTTGATTAGGTGTCTGAGATGTAGCAGCATTATCAAAGTAAATTAAGTCAGTGTTATTAACTTTTTTACTTAGTATTGGAAAGTCTTCCCTTATTTTATATACGTCTAGCATTTAAAGATCGAATCCAAGGTTTACACCAAGTTTTCTAGATATTAATGTATTTATTCTTTTCTTAAGATTAGGAATTTTAACACTCTCCAAGACATTGTTGGCAAATCCATATGTAAGAAGTGCTATTGCCTCCTTCTCTGGTATACCTCTAGATTTAAGATAAAAAAGAGCTTCTTTATTCAATTGACCTACTGTACATCCATGAGAACATTTGACGTCATCTGCAAAAATTTCTAATTGAGGTTTAGTGTTTACTTTGGATTTATTGTCAATTAATATATTATTGTTTTGCTGAAAAGCGTTAGTCTTTTGAGCAATTTTGTCAACTAGTATTTTCCCATTAAAGACTCCAATAGAACTTTCAGAAAATATTCCTTTATAGTCTTGATGACTCTCACAATTAGGTTGAGCATGGCTTACGAGAGTGTTGTGGTCAACGTGTTGATTTCCCTCAAGAATAGTTACTCCTTTTAGAGTTGATTGAATATTTTCACCCTTATGATAAAAATTTAAATTATTTCTAGTTAATTTTCCACCAAAAGAAAATGTATGTACTCTTACATTGCTGTCTCTTTTTTGATCAATAAACGTGTTATCAATTAAACTTGCAGATTCATTATCATTTTGAATCTTATAGTAATCAATGAATGAGTTCTTATTAGCGTAAATTTCTGTTAAGGAATTTGTAACACCTTGATTTAACTTTAAACTTTGATGTCTTTCGATAATCTCAACACTAGCATTATCTTCAACTACAATTAGATTTCTAGGTTGAAGCCATAGGGGTTTATCATTTCCAGTAGTAAAATGCATTATTTGAATTGGATCCTCTGGATGTATATTTTTTGGTATATAAACATAAGCGCCCTCTTGCGTATAAGATGTGTTTAATGAAGCTAAACTCTCGTCTTGAGGCACAACTTTATTAAAGTACTTTTTTATAATTTTTTTATACTTAGATTTTGATAGCGCTGCAGATAAAACACATATATCCATACCATCATGAGTTGTCTTAGATAAGAAAGGATTAAAAATCCCGTCAACGAATACAATTTTAAATGAATCTATATCATTTAAAAAGTACTTTTTTACGTCTCTTAGCTCAACTACACTATTATTTTTTACAGATAAACTAAAGTTTCTTTGAGTTATTGACTTTAGAGATGTATACTTCCATGACTCATCTTTTTTTGAGGGGAATCCAGTTTTTTCAAATCTACTAAGTGCACTCTTTCTATCAGAATGAATAGGATTTAGAAGATCTAAATCTTGTTCAAAGGCAATAAATGAGTCAAGTATTTTTTCTTCAAAATTCATTTTATGACTTATCTTTTTTTAACCAATCATATCCTATTTCCTCAATTTTCTTAGCAAGATCTTTATCCCCCGACTTTACAACTTTTCCATCCATGACAACATGCACTTTATCAGGAACTATATAGTCTAGTAATCGTTGATAATGAGTAATAACTAAAACTGAGTTTTCATCATTACTACATTTTACAACACCATTTGCAACTATTTTAAGAGCATCAATATCTAATCCTGAATCAGTTTCATCTAGAACTGCTAGTTTTGGCTCCATCATTGCCATCTGAAAAATTTCATTACGCTTCTTTTCTCCACCTGAGAATCCTTCATTAAGTGATCTTGACAAAAAATTAGAATCCATTTCTAACAATTTTGCTTTTTCTCTAATTTTTTTTAACATTTCTGAAGAAGGCATTTCTTCTAAACCTTTTGATTTTCTTGTTTCGTTTATTGCAGTCTTAATAAAGTTAGTGACAGTTACACCAGGTATTTCTATAGGATATTGGAATGACATAAAAACACCTTCATGTGCTCTTTCATCAGTGCTTAATTCATTAATTTCCTGATCGTTAAAGTAAATTTTCCCTTTTGTTATTTCATAGTCTTCATGACCAGATATAACATTTGCAAGGGTACTTTTACCGGAACCGTTCGGCCCCATTATAGCATGAATCTCTCCTTTATTTATGTTTAAGTTAATCCCTTTTAAGATTGACTTACCATCTATTTTACAATGTAAATTATTTATTTCTAGCATATATAATTTTTTAACCGACAGAGCCCTCCAGTGATATTTCTAATAATTTTTGAGCCTCCACTGCAAATTCCATTGGAAGTTTATTGAGTACTTCTTTACTAAATCCATTAACTATTAATGCAATTGCTTTTTCTGTATCAATTCCTCTTTGATTACAATAGAAAATTTGATCTTCTCCAATTTTACTAGTTGTTGCTTCATGCTCTATTTGTGCAGATCTATTCTGGGCTTCAATATATGGGAATGTATGAGCGCCACAATCGTTCCCCATTAATAGAGAATCACATTGAGAAAAGTTTCTTGCATTTTTAGCATGTGGTGATATCTTTACTAGACCTCTATAACTATTTTGTGAGTTACCAGCCGATACACCTTTTGATATTATTGTACTTTTTGTATCCTTGCCGAGATGAATCATTTTTGTACCAGTATCTGCTTGTTGAAAATTATTTGTTACGGCTATAGAGTAGAATTCTCCAACTGAATTATTTCCTTTAAGTACACAAGAGGGATACTTCCAAGTCACAGCAGAACCAGTCTCAACTTGAGTCCAAGAAATTTTAGACCTATTGTGGCAAATACCTCTTTTTGTTACAAAGTTAAATACTCCCCCATTTCCGTTTTTATCCCCTGGGAACCAATTTTGTACAGTTGAATATTTAATTTCCGCATCATCAAGAGCAATTAGCTCTACTACAGCAGCATGTAACTGATTTTCATCCCTAGAGGGAGCTGTACAACCCTCAAGGTAACTTACGTAACTTGATTCGTCAGCTATAACCAATGTTCTTTCGAATTGACCTGTACCTGCTTGATTAATTCTAAAATATGTTGAGAGTTCCATTGGGCACTTTACACCTTTTGGTATGTAACAAAAGGATCCATCAGAAAATACAGCAGAATTTAATGCCGCAAAGTAATTATCTCTTTTTGGAACAACAGAGCCTATATATTTTCTAACAAGTTCCGGATGATTTTTAATTGCATCAGAAATTGAACAAAAGATAATTCCTTTCTCTTCAAGAGTGTCTTTGAATGTAGTTGCAACAGAAACAGAATCAACAACAACATCCATAGCGACTCCAGTAAGTTTTTTCTGCTCATCCATTGAAATTCCAAGCTTATTGAAAGTCTTAATAAGTTCTGGATCAACTTCATCTAAAGAATTTAAATCAGGTTTTTTCTTAGGAGCGGAATAGTACGAGATGTTTTGATAGTCCGGTTTATTATATTTAAGATTTGACCAAGATGGTTCATCCATCTTTTTCCATATCTCGTAAGCATCTAACCTCCAATCAGTCATCCACTTAGGCTCATTTTTCTTTTTCGAAATAGCTTTAACAATTTCTTTACTTAATCCAACAGGAAAAGTCTCAGAATCTATGTCAGTATAGAAACCATATTCGTATTCTTTAGTTTCTAGTTGTTTCTTTAATTCTTCTTCTGTGTATGCCATAATAACACCATAATTTAATCGCAAATATACAATTAAATCAAGGTTTTTAATAAATTTTTAAGTGTTAATAAATCTATAATTATCTTGGTCTGATTAATCTAATTTAACAAATCATTTAGCTTAAATTTGGAAAATGAATGAATCTAATGATCAAGAAGAAAAAGAACTTTCCGCTGTTAGCGAAACAGAGCTTATAAATAGAATTACTAAATCTTTCAAGAAAACAAATAAGTCAACTGTTATTGATATTGGCGATGATGCTGCTTTGTTGAAGTTTGATAAAACAAATGTTACAATTTCTCAGGATATCTTAGTTGAAGGTGTTCACTTTGACTTATCATATGTCCCCTTAAAACACCTTGGTTATAAAAGCGTAATAGTTAATATTTCAGATATTATATCAATGAATGTCAAGCCTTCTCACATTCTTGTTTCAATTGCAGTTTCCAATAGGTTTAAAGTAGATGCAATTGAAGAGCTTTATGAAGGAATTAGATTAGCTTGTTCAAATTATAATATCGATTTAATTGGAGGAGATACAACTTCTTCAAATAAAGGCCTAATGATATCAGTTACATGCATTGGTAACACCAAAAGCAGAAAAATAATTCAAAGAAATGGCGCTAAAGCAGATGATTTGATTGTTGTTTCAGGAAATCTTGGGGCTGCATACATGGGTCTTCAAGTTCTTGAAAGAGAAAAAAAAGTTTTCGAAGTTAATCCAAATTCTCAGCCTGATTTAAGCCAATACACATACTGCATACAGAGACAATTGAAGCCTGAAGCAAGGATAGATATTATTGATTATTTAGATGAATTAAAAATCACCCCAAGCTCAATGATTGACATTAGTGACGGTTTATCTACAGAAATTAATCATCTTTCTAGATCTTCAAGCTTATCATTCCATATCAATGAGGATCAAATACCCATATCAGAGGATACGAAAAAAGTATGTGATGAATTTAAAATTGAAAAATCTATAGCATTTCTTAATGGAGGTGAGGACTACGAGCTTTTATTTACTGTTTCGAAAAGACATTTGAAAAAGATTGAGAAGTCTGAATATCTTTCAGTTATTGGAACATGTGTTAACAAAAAAAATGATAACTGCATGATAACCAGTTTAGGCCAGAAAATAAATATAAACAGTTCTGGATGGGATTCTTTTAATAGCAGTTTCTAGCCAAGTGCGACATCAAGTGTCATCATAACTATAAAACCTCCTATAAAACCAAGGGTTGCAATATCAGTATACTTATCTTGTTGTGTCTCAGGAATTACTTCTTCAACCACAACAAATATCATTGCTCCCGCTGCAAAAGCTAAAGCATATGGTAAAATTGGTGTAAAGAATGTAACTGCGAGTGCTCCTATAACACCTGCTATAGGTTCAACAATTGCAGAGAGTTGACCATACCAAAAACTTTTACCTTTACTTATCCCCGATCTTCTTAATGGCATTGCCACAGCAATACCTTCAGGAAAATTTTGAAGCCCAATACCAAATGCAAGTACAACTGCACCGGCGATTGATGCCTCTGGAATTCCAGCAGCTACACCGCCAAATAAAACTCCAACAGCAAGGCCTTCTGGAATGTTGTGAAGTGTTATTGCTAGAGTAAGAAGAGTTGTTCTTCTCCATGGTGTTTTAATTCCCTCAGCTTCTTTAAAATTAATGTGAATATGCGGTAATACTTTATCAATAGCAAATATAAATAGTGCCCCAAGTCCAAATCCAATAGCTGAAGGCATAACTTTAACAAATCCCTCTCCAGCACTCATTTCAATTGCAGGAGATAATAAACTCCAAAAACTTGCAGCAACCATAACACCTCCTGTAAACCCAAGCATACCGTCAAGCGCCATTCTGCTCATTGTTTTAAATAGAAAAACTGTTGAGGCACCTAAAGCGGTTACCCCCCATGTAAAAAGTGTGGCATATAAAGCCCCAACAACTGGGTTTAATCCAGAAAAATATTCGATTATTTGGTCCATCTTTGTATATTAGAAATCAATTCTGCAAAACTAAAAAATTTATATTAGGTTGAAAACTTTTGACTATATTATTTGCGGTGGAGGTGCATCTGGATTGCTACTTTCAAATGCATTGATTTCGGATAAATATTTTAATGATAAAAAAGTTCTAATTATTGAAAAAGATATTAAGAACATAAATGATAAAACTTTTGGCTTTTGGAATGAAGAAAAATCACTACTAGATGAGATAGTATTTAAAGAATGGGAATATGCTGAATTTTTAGATTCTAATTCTCATAATTCTTTTTCACTATCTCCATATAAGTATAAAATGATAAATTCAAAGAAGTTTTATTTACACATTGGAAATAAAATTTCAAAAGCTTCAAATTTTACATATTTAAACTCAAATATTAATGAAATTGATGAAATAAATAGAATAGTTAAAACAGATGATGGCGACTTTACTTCTTCAATTATTTTTTCAAGTATTTACAATGAAGTAAGTTTCAAAAAATACCCTTTATTAAAGCAGCACTTCATTGGCTGGACTATTGAAACTAAAACTGAAGTTTTCGATGATAACAAAATTACATTTATGGATTTTAGTGTTGATCAAAAAGATGAAATTAGGTTTATGTATGTTCTACCATTTAATAAAAATAAGGCGTTGGTTGAATATACACTCTTCTCCAGTGATTTAATAAGTGATAACGAATATGAAGAGGAAATACAAAAATATCTTGAAAAAAACAATATCTCAAATTACTCTGTAATTGAAAAAGAAAAAGGCATAATTCCAATGACATGTTATCCATTCTTTGAAAATAACACTGATACGTATTTTCAAATTGGAACTGCAGGGGGATGGTCTAAACCAAGTACTGGCTATACTGTTAAAAATTCAATAAAAAAAATCGATATTATAATTAACTCCCTAAAACAGAATAAACCACTGTCAAAAATTAGATTTAAAAATAGATTTTGGTATTATGACCTTTTA
>TARA_B100001057_G_scaffold267502_1_pt1 | contig 16481 bp, 9 predicted proteins | sample TARA_B100001057 | Tara Oceans TARA_B100001057 (sample SAMEA2621839) | marine metagenome | biome: marine biome (ENVO:00000447); feature: surface water layer (ENVO:00002042); material: "saline water (ENVO:00002010), including plankton (ENVO:xxxxxxxx)" | depth 5 m
TTTAATAAAAAAACGGATTCTTTAAAAAAGAAATCAAAATGACAGCATTAAAAGTAAGTATATCTAACGGTATCCCAAATGAAATTCCTCAAAAAAAGGAGTATGACCTCAGCATCAATCATGCGCCCAAAAGAAAAAATATTCTAAATACTAATGAAAAAAGATTAGCCCTAAAAAATGCTTTGCGATATTTTCCTAAAAAACAACATGCGTTTTTAGCTCAGGAGTTTGTTCAAGAATTAAACGAATATGGTAGAATATATATGTATAGATACCGACCAGATTATGAAATGAAAGCTAGAAACATTGAGGATTATCCTGGAAAATCATTACAGGCAAAAGCCATTATGCTAATGATTCAGAATAACCTAGACTATGCTGTAGCCCAACATCCACATGAGTTAATTACATATGGTGGCAATGGAGGTGTGTTCCAAAATTGGGCTCAATACTTATTGTGCATGCAATACCTTTCTGAAATGACCGACGAACAAACATTAGTTATGTATTCAGGTCACCCGATGGGATTGTTTCCATCTCATAAAAATGCGCCTAGAGTTGTTGTCACAAACGGAATGATGATTCCTAACTACTCTAAACAAGACGATTGGGAAAAATTTAACGCACTAGGCGTTACTCAATATGGACAAATGACTGCGGGATCTTATATGTATATTGGACCACAAGGTATCGTTCATGGAACAACTATCACTATTCTAAACGCTGGTAGAAAAATAAGCGATGACGGATTAGCAGGAAAATTATTTTTAACTGCTGGTTTAGGGGGTATGAGTGGAGCTCAGCCAAAAGCTGGAAATATTGCCGGTTGCATAACCGTAGTAGCAGAAGTGAACCCTAAAGCAACAATAATAAGACATTCACAAGGCTGGGTAGATGAAGTTATTGAAGATTTGGATACACTTGCTAATAGAGTCAAAAAAGCTAAAGAAAATAAAGAGGTTGTTTCTATTGCATTTCAAGGTAATATAGTTGAAGTATGGGAAAAATTTCTTGAAAAAGATATTTATGTTGATTTAGGTTCTGATCAAACTTCGCTTCATAACCCTTGGGCAGGTGGTTACTACCCAATTGGTTTATCTTTTGAAGAATCCAATGAATTGATGGCTAATAACCCTAAAGAATTTAAAGTCAAAATTAAAGAAACCCTACGTCGACATGCCGATGCAGTAAATAAACATACCTCAAAAGGCACCTACTTCTTTGATTATGGAAATGCATTTTTATTAGAAGCATCTCGCTCAGGTGCAGACGTTATGGATCAAGACGGAATACATTTCAAGTACCCATCTTATATCCAAGATATTATAGGTCCAATGTGCTTTGATTATGGTTTTGGACCATTCCGATGGGTTTGTGCCAGTGGCAAAAAAGAAGATTTAGACAAAACCGATAAAATAGCTTGTAAAGTATTAGAAAAATTAAAATTAGAGGCTCCTAATGAGATACAACAGCAAATGGCTGATAATATTCGTTGGATTAAAAGTGCTAATGACAACCAATTAGTTGTAGGCTCTCAAGCAAGAATATTATATGCCGACTCCATTGGCAGAATAGAAATCGCCAAAGCCTTCAATGAAGCTATAAAAGAGGGAACTATTGGCCCTATAATATTAGGTAGAGATCACCATGATGTTTCTGGAACAGATTCACCTTATAGAGAAACTTCTAATATTTATGATGGTTCTAGCTTTACAGCTGATATGGCTATTCATAATGTAATTGGAGATAGTTTCAGGGGTGCTACATGGGTATCTATACACAATGGTGGTGGTGTAGGTTGGGGAGAAGTTATTAATGGAGGGTTTGGAATGCTTATTGACGGGACAGAAGAAAGCGCTGCAAAAATTCAATCAATGCTTCATTGGGATGTAAATAACGGAATAGCTAGAAGAAGTTGGGCTAGAAATGAAGAAGCCATTTTTGCTATTAAAAAGGAAATGAGAAGAACTCCAGAATTAAAAGTAACACTGCCTAATTTTGTTGATGAATCTTTAATTGATTCAATGAGCTTCAAGAATTAGACTTTTTACTGCTTCCAAAAAACTTATTCTATACAATAGAGTTATTAATTTCAACGCAAAATATAAGAGAAGAGTATTTAAAACTATGAATTTTTAAAAAAATTACTAATAGTTATAATAGCATTAAGAATAAAATAAATTTTAGAAATTTATACCTAAATGTAAATTTAAATAAAGCTTTTCTTCTTTAAGTAAAGGATTTTCTATGAATTCTTCACTTTCAAAAGATTTAGTTTTTGAATTAATACTTTTAGGGTGATACCCCCCAATGACATCTATAGTATAATATTCAAAAAATTTAAACTGAAATCCAGCTCCTATGCCTCTACCAAAAGTAGAATATTTTTTTTCATAACTAGCAGCTTCATTATTAATGTCTGAAAAAATTTCAGAATAGTTGGAATAACTTCCAAAAATACTTGCATATACTCCAAGAGGTGCATCCCAAGTGAAATAATATCTTAGTTCAGGTAAAATAGTGTAACCAAAAAACTGATAAGCCTCTTTATCAAAAAAAACTTGTGAATTAATTGTTGCATACTCTTTTTTTTGATTGTAAGAAATAATAGTTGTATTAAACTTATAAGAAAACTGTGCAACATTTAAACTATAACCAGGATCAATTAATCTCTCAAAAGAAATAGTATATCCACCAATAGCAGCAAATGGCTGAAATAAACTCGTACTTACTACATTCCTAGGAACCCTAAAACTTTGTGAAAAAAGAGAAGTGGAAATTATAAGTAAGAATGTTAAAATTGATATATTTTTCATTAAATTATCAAAGTACAAATATCGGCATTATTTTTTATAGATATTTATCTTGTGATTTTTTATATAATTGCTTCAAAATGTTATTTTTAAAGATTTTTTAGCGAATAATAAATGATTTAACTTATTTTTATAATTAAATTGTTAATTAAAGGTTCAATTGTCACAATACACTCCCTACCAATAAATATTAATTAATATTAGGCTATTTTGTGTTAAATTTGTACCAATTTAAACGATATGGCTACAAAAATTACAAAAAATATTTACCTCAATTGGTATAGAGATATGCTTCTGTGGAGAAAGCTAGAAGATAAAGCTTCTGCATTGTACATACAACAAAAAATTAGAGGGTTTTTACATCTCTACAACGGACAAGAGGCTATTCTAGCAGGATGTAGAGAAGCTATTGATCCGTCCAAGGATAAAATGATAACAGCCTACCGTAATCACGTGCAACCAATTGCAATGGGTGTTGAACCAAAATATGTAATGGCAGAATTGATGGGTAAAATCACAGGCTGCTCGAAAGGAAATGGCGGCTCCATGCATATGTTTAGCAAAGAACATAATTTTTTTGGTGGACACGGAATCGTTGGTGGACAAATACCACTGGGAGCTGGATTAGCTTTTGCAGACAAATACAATGGCAGTGATGCAGTTACTCTTTGCTTTATGGGTGACGGAGCTGTAAGACAAGGCTCTTTACACGAAACTTTTAACCTAGCTATGCTATGGAAGTTACCTGTTGTATTTATTGTTGAAAATAATGGATATGCTATGGGAACTTCGGTAGAAAGAACAGCTAACCATACTGAAATTTGGAAATTAGGACTAGGATATGATATGCCTAGTGAGCCAGTTGATGGTATGGATCCAGTAGCAATGACTAAAGCTGTTGAGAAAGCCGTCATAAGAGCAAGAAAAGGTAATGGTCCAACATTTTTAGAAGCTAAAACATACCGCTATAAAGGTCACTCTATGTCTGACGCTCAACACTATAGAACAAAAGACGAGGTTAGCGAGTATCAAAAAATAGACCCAATTAATACAACTCTTGAGTTCATAAAAAAAAATAAATACGCCTCTGATAAAGAAATAGAAGCAATTAATCAAGAGGTAAAAGAAACTATTGCAGATGCGATAAAATTTGCTGAAGATTCTCCATTTCCAGTAAAACAAGATTTATACAATAGCGTTTACGAACAAGATGATTATCCATTTATAAAAGACTAAAAAGATGGCAGAAGTAGTAAATATGCCCCGATTGAGCGACACCATGACAGAAGGTGTTGTTGCAAAATGGCACAAAAATGTTGGTGACCAAGTTTCTGAGGGTGATTTGTTAGCTGAAATAGAAACTGATAAAGCCACTATGGAATTTGAGAGCTTTCAAGAAGGCTTTTTACTACATATTGGTGTAGCAGAAGGTGCTAAAGCTCCAGTAGATAGTATATTAGCTATTCTTGGCGAAAAAGGTGAAGACATTAGTTCTTTACTTGAACAAAACAAAGTAAATCAAGAAGAGAAAGTAGAGGTTAAAAAAACTGAAAACCCAGTAAAAGTAGTAAAAACTGAGGTAGTAAAAGAAACTCCAAAACTAGAAGTCAAATCTACTCCAAAACAAGAAAAATCTACTCCTAACAATGGCAAAAACGTCGCTTCTCCTCTGGCAAAAAAATTGGCTGACGAAAGAAATATTAATCTTGCTTTAGTCAAAGGAACAGGTGATTTTGGCAGAATAATCAAGAGAGATATTGATAATTATTCTGGTAGTTCATCAGTACCTACTGTAGAAAGTTATACAGAGGTCGAAGTGTCTCAGATGAGAAAAGTAATTGCTCAACGACTAGGTGAAAGTAAATTTTCATCTCCTCACTTCTATCTAACTTGTGAAATTAGCATGGATAAGACCATAGAAGCAAGACAAGCGATAAATACTGTTTCTCCAATTAAGATATCATTCAATGACATGATTGTAAAGGCCTGTTCTATGGCCTTAGAGCAACACCCACAAATCAATTCTAGCTGGTTAGACGACAGAATTAGATTCAATGACCACATACATATAGGTGTGGCAATGGCCGTTGAAGATGGTCTGCTAGTTCCTGTTGTTAAATTTGCCAATAGTAAAAGACTTTCTGAAATTTCTAGTGAAGTAAAAGACTACAGTGTAAAAGCTAAAGAAAAAAAATTACAACCAGAAGATTGGCAAGGCAATACATTTACCATTTCTAATTTAGGAATGTTTGACATTGAAGAATTCACAGCAATCATAAACCCTCCAGATGCATGTATTTTAGCTGTTGGAGGAATAGTTCAAAAGCCAGTTGTAAAAAATGGTGAAATTGTTGTTGGCAACACACTAAAAGTAACACTTTCTTGCGACCATAGAGTTGTTGATGGTGTTGTAGGTTCAAAATTCTTAGGAACATTAAAGAGTTATTTAGAAAATCCTGTTCTATTTATGGGAGCTAATAATATTTAACCTTTTTCACAAACTATTTAAAAGCCTTATCAAATCTGATAGGGCTTTTTTTTATCTTTATGCCATGCAAGAGTTGTTCAATTCAATAGAATATTTGAAAGGTGTTGGACCCAAAAGAGCTGAACTCTTAAGGAAAGAACTTGGACTCCATACTTTTGGTGATTTATTGCACTATTTTCCGTTTAGATATATTGACAAAACTAAATTCTACAAAACAAATGAAATAAACAGCGATTTACCTTATGTACAACTTGTTGGTTACATCAACAATCTAAAAGAAATAGGCGCAAAACATAGTAAACGATTAACGGCAAAGTTTCAAGATGAAAATGGTACTATCGAATTAGTGTGGTTTAAAGGCACTAAATGGATAAAAGATAGTATAAAAGTTAATAATAAGTATATTGTATTTGGCAAACCTAACCTGTATAATGGAAAAATAAATATCGTTCATCCAGAATTAGAAACCATTGACGAAAAGAATGAAACAAAACTCAATGTACTTCAACCTATATATTCTACCACTGAATCGCTATCAAACAATGGGTTAACTAATAAAGCAATTGGCAAACTTACATCGGTATTATTACCACAGGTAATCAATAGTATAAAAGAAAACCTCTCGAGTGAACTGATACAAAAACTCAATTTAATTACTCGTCGTGAAGCTTATACTAATATTCATTTCCCAACGAATACCAAAACTTTACAACAAGCACAATACAGACTTAAGTTTGAGGAATTGTTTTTCATACAATTACAACTTATAAGAATGAAAATCGTTAACCAACAAAAGCTTAAAGGCTTTGCACTTTCTCAAATCGGTGAACACTTCAACAATTTTTTTCACAATCACCTACCTTTTGAACTAACAAATGCTCAAAAGCGTGTTTTAAAAGAAATACGTCACGATTGCGCCAAAGATTCTCAAATGAATCGCCTACTTCAAGGTGATGTTGGTAGTGGTAAAACACTTGTTGCCTTGATGAGTGTTTTAATGGCAATAGATAATGGTTTTCAAACCTGTCTAATGGCTCCTACTGAAATTTTAGCTCAACAACATTTCGAAACTATCTCTAATTTATTAGCTGAAATGCCCATAAAGATTTCACTTCTTACTGGCTCGGTAAAAAAATCACAACGCGTTATACTACACGATAGCTTAGAAAACGGAGAAACACACATTCTTATTGGCACACACGCTTTACTGGAAGATAAAGTAAAATTTAAAAATTTAGGCTTTGTTGTAATTGATGAACAACATCGTTTTGGTGTAGCTCAACGTGCTAAAATGTGGCTAAAAAATAATAAGCCCCCACACGTGTTAGTGATGACAGCTACTCCGATCCCTAGAACATTAGCTATGACTTTATATGGAGACTTAGACGTTTCTGTAATTGATGAATTACCTCCAGGCAGAAAAGCTATAAAAACCATTTGGAAATCTGAAAGTGGTAGACTAGCTATGTTAGGCTTCGTCAAAAAAGAAATAGAAAAAGGAAGACAAGCCTACATAGTTTACCCACTAATTAATGAAAGTGAAAAACTAGATTATAAAGATTTGATGGACGGCTACGAAAGTATTTGCAGAACTTTTAAAGGAAAACAAATTAGCATTGTACATGGGCAAATGAAATCTGAAGACAAAGATTTCGAAATGAATCGATTTGCTAAAGGAGAAACACAAATTATGGTTGCAACAACCGTTATTGAAGTTGGCGTAAATGTTGCTAATGCCTCTATTATGGTTATCGAAAGTGCTGAACGTTTTGGCTTATCTCAACTTCACCAATTAAGAGGTCGAGTTGGTAGAGGAGCTGAACAATCCTATTGTATCTTGATGAGTGGCAAAAAAATAAGTACAGAAGGACAAGAAAGACTAAAAACTATGGTTAGGACAACCGATGGCTTTGAAATTGCAGAGGTAGACCTGAAGCTTCGAGGACCTGGCGACTTAATGGGAACGCAACAAAGTGGAATGCTAGAGTTAAAAATTGCCGATATAATGAAAGATAATGCGATTTTACAATATGCTAGACAACTTGCCATAACATTATTGGAAGAAGATTCAGAAATAAAACTCCCTAAAAACAAAGCTATTCTCAGTCATTATAAAGAGATTAGCAACAAACAACTTGAATGGAATAGAATTTCTTAGTATTATGAGCTATATAACACCTCATTCTTTTTCTTACTTTTGCCTTAATAATTAAAATCTAGATGAAAATTTCATACAATTGGCTAAAAGAATACATAGATGTTGATTTAGATGCAACAACTGTTGCTCGATACTTGACCGACACAGGACTTGAAGTTGAAGGAATAGAACACGTAGAAAGTGTTAGAGGTGGACTAAAAGGCATTGTTATTGGTGAGATATTAACAAAAGAACAACATCCCAATGCCGATAGACTTAGTATTACAACAGTAAATATAGGTCAAGAACAAGCTCTTAAAATTGTTTGTGGAGCACCAAATGTTGAAGCAGGGCAAAAAGTTCCTGTTGCTACCATCGGAACTGTATTGTATTCTGATAATGAATCGTTTAAAATCAAAAAAGGAAAAATTAGAGGTGAAGTGTCGGAGGGTATGATTTGTGCTGAAGATGAAATTGGTCTTGGCGATAGTCATGAGGGCATTATGATTCTAGATTCAAAAGCAAAAGTAGGCCAATTAGCTAGTGAATACTTCAATATAGATACGGACATTGTTTTTGAAATTGGATTAACTCCGAATCGTTCGGACGCCATGTCACACATAGGAGTAGCTAGAGATTTAGCGGCAGTACTTAACCACAACAACATAAAATGTCAGTTAAATTTTGCTGATATAAGTGAATTCAAAGAAGGTTTAGAAAAACCTCTTTCTATAGAAGTTAAAGATGAAAAATCATGCCCTAGATACGCAGGTATAAGTATTAAAAATGTAAAAGTAAAAGCCTCACCAGATTGGCTACAAAAAAGACTTAAATCTATTGGTTTAACTCCAATCAATAATGTTGTAGACATTACAAATTATGTACTACACGAAACTGGTCAACCATTACACGCTTTTGACGCTAAAAAAATTGGAAAAAATACAGTTATTGTTCAACAACTAGAAGATAAAACAAAATTCACTACTCTCGATGATTTAGTAAGAGAACTATCATCTGAAGATCTGATGATATGTGATGGTAAAAATCAGCCCATGTGTATTGCTGGTGTTTTTGGAGGTAAAAATTCTGGAGTTGAGAAAACCACAACAGAAATTTTTCTAGAAAGTGCCTATTTTAATCCTGTATCTATTAGAAAAACAGCTAAAAGACATGCCCTCAACACAGATGCTTCCTTTCGATTTGAAAGAAGTGTTGACCCTAATCTAGTAATTTATGCTTTAAAAAGAGCTGCTTTGCTAATACAAGACATTTGTGAAGGTCATGTTTCTAGCTATATAAGTGATTTATATCCAAACGAAATAAAAAACACAAAAATAGAACTCAACTTCAACAAAGTCGACAAGTTAATTGGTGAAAAATTAGATAGAAACACCATTACATCTATTTTAAAAAATCTAGACATTAAAATATCTAAAGAAGACAAGGAAAAATTACTCCTTTCAGTTCCTCCTTATAGAGCTGATGTCACTAGAGAAGAAGATATTGTAGAAGAAATTTTAAGAATATATGGCTATAACAACATTCATATTCCAACTCAGCTTAAATCATCCATTGTATATTCTGAGAAATTAGATGACGACTATTTACAAAATGTCATTTCAGACCTACTCTCAAATAATGGTTTTAATGAATGTATGAACAACTCTTTATCCAAGTCAGGCTACTCGGAACTAGTTACTGAAATTAAATTAGATGAGCAGGTGAAATTACTCAATCCATTAAGTCAAGATTTAGATGGAATGAGACAAAGCTTATTATTTTCCGGATTAGAAAGCATCTCTTATAATTTAAATAGAAAGAACCATAATTTAAGCTTTTACGAATTTGGTAAGACCTACCACATTATAAACAGTAAATACATTGAGAAAAAGAAACTTATTTTGCTGGCTTCTGGAAATGAAAAATCTGAAAGTTGGAACGAACAGAACAAGAAAAAAGATTTTTTCTGGATTAAACAAAAGGTTGAACACATTTTAAAGCGTCTAGGATTTTTTAATTTGAAAGGAAATAGTAACGATTTATCATTCCTAGTCGATGCATATTCTTTTAATTTCAAGAAAAATAAAATTGCTGATTTTGGTTTCATAAATAAAGCCACTTTGAAAGCCTTTGGTATCAAAACAGAAGTTTTATATGCAGAGTTAGACTGGGATTTAATAGTTAAACATATTCACTCTAAAACTAAATATTCTGAAGTCAATAAATTCCCTAGCGTAAGAAGAGATTTAGCACTTTTACTAGATAAAGATATTAAATTTTCAAAACTAAACTCTTTAGCAAAACAAACGGAAACAATCTTACTGAAATCAGTCAATTTATTTGATGTTTATGAAGGCGATAAATTACCAGAAAATAAGAAATCGTACGCTTTAAGTTTTATTCTTGAAGACAAAGAAAATACACTAACTGATTCACAAATTGATGAGGTTATGGACAAATTAATTAACGCATTTGAACAGAATGTAGGAGCTGAAGTAAGAAAGTAAATTCAATTTCTTATATTTGACATCACTAATTTAAAAGAAAAACAACTAGTTATAATGAAAAAAGTTGCCATAGTACTAGCCATAATGCTTGTCGGAATAATTTCTCAAGCACAAGAAAGCGTAGTAAAAATTAGCGGTTTAGATGCTGCTTTTGGTATGTATGAAGTATCTTACGAACGTACATTCAATGAAGGAATTAATAATATTAAGCCTAGAGTTAGAGCTAGAAAACAAGGAAAATGGCCAAATATTTTAACTAAAGGATCGATGCAATATTCACTTTCATTCTTTTCTTCTAAGCATGACCAAATTTTTGGAGCTGGAATGACTGCAGTTATTGATACTAACAGTAACCATGACCCTGGTAATTTAGTTTCTGGAACACAAGTTGTGGCCGATCCATTAGAGCATTCTGTATCTAGATTAGCAACTACGACAATAAGTGGTTTTGGGTTAGGAGTTGAATATAGAAGTTACATTAAAACGTATGAACAAAAAATTGGAGATCCTCCAAGAGGCTGGTATATTGCTCCTTTTGTAAACATCCAATCTAAAAGTATTGATTTTGATGATAATACACCTATTGAAACTAATCAAGCTATGAATTATCTCATGGAACCTATCAATCCTACCTATTTTGATGCTGTTTTTGGCAACTACTCGGGTCCTTGGTTAGGTACTGAAAATACTGACCCTGCATCACCTGACTTCGGTTCTCCTAATACTAATGGAGCAAATGCAATTGATCCTAATGGCTCAAATGCTACAGTAAGTAACAATGATCTAAGCTGGCATGATGTATCTTATAAACACAACGAATTTGGCTTAATGGCAGGTATTGCTATTGGTCGTCAATGGTTATTTTATGATAAGATATCTCTAGATGTACAAATCGGACCTCAATATAGCATCGTAAATAGAAGCGAAAGAGTATTTAATGGGAACGATAGTTGGAATTTAAACCAAACAGCTGATAATGTAAATACAGTTGCTTCTGCTGCAGGCAATACTGCTGATTTTTATTTACAAACAAAATATGGAGATGTATATGCTTTTGACGGCAATGCTCCTGATTCAGATATTGCAAACGGATATTATGGCGTCGTTGATGAAAGTGGTACAAATGTTGTTATTAAAGCCAAAGGAAATGAATCATTAAAGTTCTCATCTGGTTTTTACAGAGACTTGCCAGGATTAACTGATTTTGCTAAAATAGAAACATATAGAATTAAAATTAGATTAGGATACGCATTCTAGTCTTAAATAAAATCACAACCTTAACATTTTATAGTATGAATATTAAAATTTTATTTACTGGACTATTGTCTACAATCTTATTGTCTTCTTGTTTGGATTGTTTGGATTGTCAAAGTTCTACAGATATTAGTTTATCAGTCGAGTATTATTCATCCAATAACGGCTCAATGAGTTTAGACTCAACAGCGAACTTTAGTTATAGTGGGCCAGGATATGTAAACACAGCTCTTCCTGCTAATATTACTTCATCTAATGACATCATCCCTTATCTAAGCCCTATCACGGTAAGAGAAGCATGTGGTGAAGATTTAAAAGCCATTAATAACAAAACTGTTAGTTTTGAAACATCAATTGGTGACTCTATTTCAGGAATTTACAAATATAATTGGTCCGAAAGTTGGGATTGTAAATAATAAAAACTTATTTGTAAAAAAGCACATCATATAGATGTGCTTTTTTTTTATTGTATAACATAACCTTTGCTTTAAAACTCTGAGGCAAAATCAGTCCTGACACCATCTTTAAACGCTATAATAAATGCGTTTTCATATCCATTAGAACTAACTTTTAATAAATAAGACTCTGCTTTTTTGTAGCTATCGTAATTTCCACATATGAAGGTGAAAAAGTCATTACCTAATGGTACGGTAATTAAATCGTCATGCAAATAAATATCTATTGGCATATTAAATTCACTGAAGTCACCCAGTGCAACTCTGAAAATAGCTCCATCTAAAAAGGATAAATCTACATCACTATTTTTAACACCCGTTCTTACGTATTCTTTATAAATTTCTGTAAGCTCATTCTTGAATTTTTCATGATTTTTAAAAGCTTTCTTAGCACTTTTCAAATCATCCAATTCATTGTGAATAGCTACTTGATTTTGATAAGACAATAAGAAGTATTTATCCAATGAATTACATTTTTCTAATAATTCTATAGCTTTCTCTTTCTTTCCTAAACCATATTGCATTACAGCTATATTGTATGTTAAATCTCTATCGTCATACACTTGTTTAGACAGCATTTCGATGATAGGTCCAACTTTCTTTTTATCTCTCTTTTCAAAGCTTCTAAAATAAGACATTGCTAAATTAGTGTTTACATAGCTTAGCGTTAATTGTGAAACTTTGGCTTGATTGAATTTCTTCAAAGAAGACTTAAATGCTTTAATAGCAAGTGGAAATTCTCCCGCATTAAATAGTACGACACCTTGGTCATACAACTCCTGACCTTCTCTTAGTTTTTTTCTTAAACGATCATCAAAAGCTGTAATTGTCTCATTTTTTAATACAGATTTTCCATCTCCCTTAGCTGATAAAGAAATAGGGTCAATATTAATACCTTTAGGGGGTACTGACTTGATTTCAATTTTATCTGCTTTATTAGAATTTTTAGCTTTTTCTTTCTTCTTAGCTAAAGCTAATTGCTCTTTTCTTTGCTTTTCTGCTAAGTCATCTTGTGCATATTTTAGGCGAGTAAGCACTTTATCTGCTTTCTTTGAGTCATTTATGGCTTGATATACTGCAGCTAAGTTACCATAGGCTTTAAAAAAGTTTTTATCCATTTTGATTACAGCCTCTAATTGCTCCGCTGCTAATTCCTCATTACTGTTTAAATAGTTTAGAATAGCAAGGTTATATAGCCATTCCTTTTCTTTTTCTACAGAATTAGTAACCAATTCAAGGTATCTTAACACTTTCTTTTGACTTCGAGCATCATTACTAAGTTGATGAGCTAATGCAAGTTGTAAATTTGGAAAATTTAATGCGTCATTATTTAGCTTTGCTCTTTTATAATTTTTGAATGCTGTTTTAAAAGAAATAATAGCCTTTACATTATCAGACTGTTGCATTAATTGCACTCCTTTAGTATAAGCCTCGTCAGCAAGTTTAACTTGATCAATAGCTCTATCACTAAGTCCTTTAACCTTAGCGTATTCCATTACCTTAGCAACGTCTAAAATGATAATTAAATCATTTTGACTAATAGAAACAACGACATCGTCCTCGATAAAAAGAGAATTAGCTGCCATTGAATTAAATGTTGTAATAGCAAAAATCGCTATTAAATAAATAAATTTTTTCATCTAAATTGAATCATTTTAGTACTGTACGAAAGTAATGAAAATTTAAAAACTAAAAATTATTGTTTAATAATCTTATAAATAAGCTCATTTTCATTCTTTTTAAGTCTTAAAAAATAAATGCCATTGAATAATTGTGAAGTATTTATTTCCCATACATTTGAATCAAAACCACTCTTTACAACTCTACCTCTAATATCACTAATCTCCCACAGTATTTTGTCTTTAGAATCTAATGAAATATTTAAGAAATTATTAAACGGATTAGGATATATATTAACCTCCTCGCTAGCCCAATTTGTTATTTCTAAAACTTCTATTTTATAAATGCTTGATTCACCAGTACAATCCGAATCATCAGTAACAACAACGGAATATTCTCCAGGTAAACTTGGTTCGAATAAGCTGTCATTTGCGCCTATGATTTGTCCATTAGAGTCAAACCACTGATAAGAATATGGTGGAATTCCAGAAAGAGGATTACTAGTTGTAGGCTCAAGAATAACTAATTGACTGTTTTCAAAATCAATTATTGGATAAATAGCATTTGGCTCAAATATTACAATATTTTCTATAATAAAACACCCATTAGAATCGACCATCTTAATAGCATACTCATCTGCACATAAATTATCAAAGACTAAACTGCTATCAGCTGTATTAAGACATATTATATTGTAAGGAGCAGTACCACCACTTAATTGACTTAGACTAATTGAACCATCACAAGTCCCATTACATGTTGGGTTTGATAAGTCATAAGTAAATTCTAAAGGTTCTTTATCAACTAATTGTATTGTATCGTTATACGTACATACATTTGATGAGTTTGGTATAAAGTAATTTACCGAAAGTGAATAAGTGCCTTCTGAAAGCTGATAAAAAGTATTATTAGGATACGTATTTCCATTCAGAGTGATCCATGGACTGAAATCGCTAATGACTGTATCTACTTCAATAATTCCATCACTGAAACCCTGACAAGAAATATCACTTATATTATAATTTATATCTACTGAATAAAAGGGAATATAAAGATCAAATTCTTTAATACAATCATTTAAATCAAGAATATTCATAGAATAATAGCCCGAATCTAAATTTTCATACAAGCCTGAAGCTTGATATAGTAAACTATCTGTCTGATCTAAAGAATAAAAATAAATACCACTTGAGCCTCCACTAGCAATAGCATTAATAGCACCAATATCTGATTGACCTGAACTACTATTAATAGTTGGAGCACCACAAAATATAGTGTCAATTGTTAATTCGGAAATCACAATAGGGTCTGCTTCATCAACAACAAATGATAAAGTGTCTAAACAATTCAATTCATCTTTTACAACTAAATGATGAATTCCTTGAAATAAACTATCAAACATAATTTCATCTTGCTGTATAAAAGGACTATTATCTATCGAAAATGAATAATTCCCTACTCCCTCAAGTGCCGAGGTAAATATTTTTGCAGTACCATCTTCCTGGCAAATATCATAATGAATTAGGGCTGGAAGATTAGCATTTATGTAATTTATAGTATCGATAACTAAACAAGGCCTATTAGTTACAATAAGTGAACTATCATGTTTTTCACAGCCATGATTGTCCAAAATTTTAAAAGTATAAGAAGAATCACCACACAATTGATCAAATAAACTATCCGCTTGGAAAATTCCATCTTCAAATCCATAACTGTACGGAAATATTCCTCCTCCGGCTGATAAAATCACTTGCGAATCACAACTATAACAACACGAAGGTAAAGTTGCTGTTTCAATTTCTAAAACTAATTCTTCTGGTGAAGTACATTCTACAGTTATGGTGTCTGAAAAACAACCTTGAGCATCAATAACATAGAATTGATATTCCTCACTACCAACCAATTTATCAATGTGGGAAGTTGTAAATGTATCAGGCTCATTAATAACAAAGTACGAATAATCAGCTGTTCCTCCAGTTATTGTAATATCTATAAAACCGGTTGAATCACCATAACACAAGGCACAATAGCCCATACTATCCGATAACTCATAACTATCGATAAACAAAGTCAAATTAGGTTGTGTTAAAATAACCGTCATCGTATCTTGACAACCAACACTATCCGTTACTGCAACTAAGAAAGTATCTGCTAAAAGCTCAATTATAACATTAGTGTCTTGAGGAGATTGACCAAATATACTGAATTGGTATGGAGGCACACCACCACTAGCATCTAAACCTATCTGCCCATCATTGTTACCAAAACAAGAAACATCAAGAGTCAAACTATCAACGATTAAAATAGCTAACTCATTCGGTTCGTTCACTATAAAGTTAGTATCTAAAAAACAGCCGTTAGAATCCACAATTTCTAAATAAAAAGAACTCGAATATAATTGATTAGGTAATATACTAGAGTCGTTATTAAATATAAAAGTATAATCTGGTGTTCCTCCGCTAAAATAAGCATCTAAAATCCCTGTACTATCACCATAACAAACAACATCAGTAACGTTAATTGAGTCAAGTACAAAGAGTTCTGGCTCTATAATTTCTACTTCAAAAAAGTAAGGACAATCGTCATTTATAGAAGCAACTACTTCAATCGTATAAATTCCTCCAGAAAGATTGTTAAATAAATAGGGGTGATTATTCCAAGGGTAAATAGTATTTGAGGTATCAGTAAATCTAACAAGGTGTGAAGGATAAATACTTTCTATATGTAACATAAACTCACCATCATTTGTACCATAGCAACTTACATCTTTATGCATGACTAAACTATCAGAAATAATGACTTCACCCGCAATAATAGTAAAAGAAAGCTGTTGTTGACAATCTTCAGCGTCAGTTAGATAAACTAAATAATCCCCTATTGTTAAATTATTAAAAATATTATTAGTTTGAGTAGCAAGTGTATCTCCATCTTTAACTAAATCAAATACATATGGTTCAGCACCATTTTGGACTCCAAGCTCTACAAAACCAGTCGAATCTAAATAACAAACTAGTGTGTCATTGATATCTATAACCTCAAATAATATTTCAGTATTATTTAAAATTTCGAAATCAATAGTATCTACACACATGAAATTATCTTCAACTATTAACTCAAAAATACCTGCTTCTAAATCACTAATTGTAAATTGATTTTGAGCATCAAAGACAACAGGCAAAATAGAACCATTGAGTCTAAATATAAAAG
>TARA_B100001057_G_scaffold225201_1_pt1 | contig 16456 bp, 18 predicted proteins | sample TARA_B100001057 | Tara Oceans TARA_B100001057 (sample SAMEA2621839) | marine metagenome | biome: marine biome (ENVO:00000447); feature: surface water layer (ENVO:00002042); material: "saline water (ENVO:00002010), including plankton (ENVO:xxxxxxxx)" | depth 5 m
AGGCTAGGCTATCTTTTAGTGTTGTCCTGTCTGCACTGGCAGGCTACATACTAGCTTCAGAAAGCTTCAAAGGTTTGGATATTTTTCTTTTGTTTATTGGTGGTTATTGTATTGTTGGTGCTTCAAACTCGTTTAATCAAATTATTGAAAAAGATAAAGATGCCTTGATGAACCGAACAAAATCAAGGCCACTTCCATCAAGGAAGATTTCTAATTTCAGTGCTATCTTTATTAGTATAATTTTAACGATACTAGGTTTACTTATTTTATATTTAATAAATTTTAAAACTGCACTTTTATCACTCTTATCAATTTTTATTTATACATGTATCTATACACCATTAAAGCCAATAACTCCATTCTCGGTTTTTATTGGCGCAATACCAGGTGCAATTCCATTTATGCTTGGTTGGATTGCAGCAACCAACGAATTTGGTATTGAGGCAGGTACTTTATTTATGATTCAATTTTTTTGGCAGTTTCCTCACTTTTGGGCCCTAGGATGGATGTTGGATGAAGATTATAAAAAAGCTGGCTTTAATATGCTCCCAACAGGTAAAAAAGACAAAAAAACAACACTGCAAATCATTCTATATATCATTTGGATGATTTTTATTTCAATTTTTCCATACTCTGGTTTGACTGGTAAATTATCTCTAAGTATTTATGGTGTAGTTTTTGTATTCATTTTAGGCGTAACTATGTTAATTTTTGCATTTAATTTATACTCAAGAATGGATGTAAATTCAGCAAAGAAATTGTTTATGTATACAGTTTTTTATTTAAGTTCTGTTCAGTTGATATATATATTTGATAAATTTTTATGAGTGATAAAGTTCTAGATGCCAGTAAGGTTAGAGCAAAAAAAATGATGCTTCTATTTGGTTTGTTAAGTATCACAATGACGTTTGCTGGTTTAACGAGTGCTTATTTAGTAAGCAAAGGTAGACCTGATTGGTTGGTCGATCTTGAGCTACCAATAACGTTTTTTTACAGTACAATTTTATTATTATCAAGCAGTATAACAATTCATATTGCTAAGCTTAATTTAAGTAAGAGTAGACCAAAAAAAACAATATTAAGATGGCTAGTTGCTACTCTCATTTTGGGAATATGTTTTGTTTTTTTACAATTTATTTCTTTTAAAGATTTAATAGAAATGGGTTATTTCTTCGCTGGTGCTCAGAGTACAATTACTACTTCTTTCATATATGTTCTAACTTTTTTACATGCTACTCATTTATTTGCGGGTATTATTGTTTTATCAGTTCTTATTTATAAAACATATTTAAATAAATATCAGATTAATAAACTAGGTTTTAATTTAGGTGTAACATTTTGGCACTTTCTCGATGTTTTGTGGCTTTATTTGTTTTTATTTTTTTATTTCTTTGGTTAAAAATTACTTAACTTTGTTTCTAACATCTTAGTAAATGAGTTCGTCTGTTTCTTCATCTGAAATCCATGCTGAAATGACCCAAGAACCAGGTCCATTAAATGCTAGTTATGGTAAACTGATGATGTGGTTTTTCATAGTTTCAGATGCACTAACATTTACTGGTTTTCTTGTTGCTTATGGCTTTTCGAGATTCAAAAATATTGATTCATGGCCTATAGCAGATGAAGTTTTTACTCACTTTCCAGGCCTTCACGGAATAGATGCCCCAATGTACTATGTAGCTTTGATGACATTCATATTGATTTTTTCATCCGTAACCATGGTTCTTGCTGTTGATGCTGGTCATAATAATCAAAAAGACAGAGTTGTTTTTTACATGTTTTTAACAATAATTGGCGGTGCTGTCTTTGTAGGATCTCAGGCATGGGAATGGAAAACTTTTATAAAAGGTGACTATGGTGCTATTGAGACAAAGGGCGGAATGATAATACAATTTGTTGATAGCAATACTAATAAAAGGTTGTCTATCGAAGACTTTGCAGTTTATGAACCACAGTACAGGGAACAACACAAAAGTAGTAATGGTTTATGGTTTCAAAGCGAACCTGCACTGGATGAATTTTCCATTGCAGAAGTAACAAAAGGATTTATGAATAATCCATCAATTGTAGTTAGAATTGAGAAGATAGATGAAAAGGGTCATAAGATTGTTTTGAACAGAGAGCAGTCAATAGAAAAGGTTAACCAAGCCGCTTATGTAGTTCGGGGTGCAAATCTAATTCGTAATGAATATGGCAATAGATTATTTGCTGATTTTTTCTTTTTTATTACCGGCTTTCACGGTTTTCATGTTTTTTCTGGTGTTATTCTCAATATAATTATTTTCATAAATGTTTTATTAGGTACTTACGAAAGGAGAGGGCATTATGAAATGGTTGAAAAAGTTGGTCTATATTGGCATTTTGTAGATCTTGTGTGGGTTTTTGTTTTCACATTCTTCTATCTTGTTTAATTAATGGAGCATAATACAGAACATAAGTTAGAAATTTTCAGGGGTTTAATTAAGTTTAAATCCAATGTACAAAAGATTTGGGGAGTTTTAATTTTTCTTTCTATTGTTACTGCGATTGAGGTTGTTCTGGGTATTATAAAGCCAGAAGTTTTAATGGCTCAGTTTTTATCAATGAAATTGATTAATTGGATATTTGTAATTTTAACACTAATAAAAGCATACTACATTACTTGGGATTTCATGCACATGAGAGATGAAAAATTTGGCCTTCAAATGTCAGTTGTTATTACAATAGTTTTTTTGATTGGTTACGCAGCTTTCATATTCTTAGTTGAGGGAAACTATATTTATGATGTGATGTATGAAGGCTTCGTTAGCTGGAATTTTTAATTTATTATTTTGAAAAAAAAATATTTAGTACTTACTATACTATTTGTATTACCTATGGTTGCATATTTATTTTTTGCTTCAGGTATAAATAATTTTGCCAAATTACCAGTTCTCAAAGAAAATATATTTGATATTTCATCTTTTTCAAATGTCGAACTTAATAAAAAGATTTCCATTTTATTTTTTATTGGTAAAAATGTTGATAAACGACAGGGCGATGCCCTAAATTTAAATCAAAAAATATATAAAAGGTTTTATGAATTTGATGATTTTCAATTTGTTGTTTTATGTCCTATTGGAACCGAAGAGTTAGTTGCTCAATTGAGAAATAAATTAGAGTCTGGCACAAATACAGATATGAAGAAATGGAATTTTATTTTCTCTGATTCAACTCAGATTTCTAAAACATTTAAAAGTCTAAAGTCAGATATGAGCCTAGATGAGTATTACGGTTCTAATTATGTATATATAGTTGATAAGGAACGCTCTCAAAGAGGACGTAATGATGATAATGGTACAAAATTTGGTTACGATTCAAGGTCAGTAGCTGATATCAATAACTTTATGGTCGACGATGTAAAAATAATTTTGGCAGAATACAGGTTAGCTCTGAAAAAGAATGGAATAACAAAAAAAGCTCTTTGAAAAATAAATCTAACATAGGACTATTTTTAATACTAATTTTATTTGGAGCTCTATTTTTACCTAAAATATACAATAGAATCAACACTAATCAAACTACTGACTCTAATAGAACTAAATCTATAAATAAGGAATCTAAATTATCATTTATTAAAATAAATGGATCAGCCAGAAAGGTTCCTGATTTTATTTTTTTAAATCAAGATAGTATGTATATAGGAAATGAAGATTTTTCTGGAAAAGTTTACGTTGCAGAATTTTTCTTTACTTCTTGCCCGTCCATATGTATTGAAATGAACAAGAATATGAAAAAATTGGACGAAGAGTTTGGTAAAAGAGATGATTTTGGAATTGCATCTTTTACTATAGACCCAGTTACTGATAAACCTAAGAGGTTAAAAGAATATTCAGAAAGACTTAATGTAAAGTCAAAAAATTGGCATTTTTTGACTGGAAAAATAAATGATGTATATGAATTGTCAAACACAGGTTTTAATATTTTTTCTGGAGTCAATCCAGCCGTTGCTGGTGGATTTGAGCATCAAGGATTTTTTGCATTAATTGATAAAAATGGATTTTTAAGATCTAGAAGAGACATTAATGGTAATCCAATTGTTTATTATTTAGGTATTACATCTGCTGGAAGTGAAATTCAAGGAATTGATATGATAAAAGAAGACATAAAAAAATTATTAGAGAATGGATAAGAATTCTAATCTATATAACATATTAATATGGATTGTGTCTGTTCTTGTACCAGTTGTAGTTGCACTATTATTATTTATCAAATGGGACCAAGATCAGTTAATATTTGACATGAGAATACCAAATAATGATCCTATCGTTTTACTTAAAAATTTACCAATTGCAGAGCCTTTAACTTTTTTACCTCCCATTTATGCTGCAATAAATGGACTTACGGCGATATTATTGGTCGCAGCTGTTTATTACATAAAAAACGGTAAAAGAAAAATTCATGAGAATCTAATTAAGGTTTGTATTGCACTATCATTGTCATTTTTAGTGATGTATATTGCATATCATATTACCTCAGACCCAACGCCATATGCTGGTTTGGGGCCAATTGCTTATGTATATTATTTCATTTTGATTACACATATTTTACTCTCAATCGTTGTAATACCACTGGTTTTAGTAAGTTATGTAAGAGCATTTCAGTCAAAATTTGTATCACATAGAAAAATTGCTAAACTTACCTTTCCAGTTTGGCTTTATGTTGCAGTAACTGGTGTAATAGTATATTTACTGATATCTCCATATTACGTATGATATATTTAATTCAATGCTCAATGTGTAAGGCAGTTCTTGAATCAGGTGCTGATCAACAAACTGCGGAGAGTTTAAATGATGGAATTGCATACTTGGCGGCTATTCCATATATATTGGCTGCAGTGACTGTAATAATTTTGTATAAAAAATTTTACAGTAATAAAAAGTTAAATTAGGAGGCTTCTTTTAAACCTGAAAAGTTAAGCCCATCAAGCTTACCTTCAATATACTTTTTGTTGATAAATAAACTCTTTTTATTGGACCCAGGCATATTAAACATATCATCAATAAGAATGCTTTCACAAATCGATCTTAAACCTCTCGCACCTAATTTAAATTCAATTGCTTTACGAACAATATAATCAAGGGCATTATCATCAAAATCAAGTTTTATTCCATCAATTTCAAACAACTTTATATATTGTTTGATAAGAGAGTTTTTTGGTTGTGTTAAAACTTTCTTTAAATCCGCCGAGTCTAATTCAAGCATATATGTTAGAATAGGTAGTCTCCCCAAAATTTCAGGAATTAAACCAAAGTCTTTTAAATCATTTGGAATGATATTCTTGATTATATGTTTAGACTCACCAACAGATTTGATTTTGGAGTTTTTAAATCCTACAGCATTCATGTTGAGTCTTTTTGATACAATTTTTTCTATGCCGTTAAAAGCACCACCAGCTATAAATAAAATATTTGATGTGTTTAGCTTTATAAAGTTTTGATCTGGATGCTTTCTACCACCTTTTGGTGGGACATTTACAACCGCACCTTCCATTAATTTAAGCAAAGCCTGTTGAACACCTTCTCCAGAGACATCTCTTGTTATTGATGGGTTGTCACTTTTTCTAGAAATTTTATCAATTTCATCAATAAAAATGATTCCTCTTTCAGCTTTTTCAACATTGTAATCGGACGCCTGTAAAAGTCTAGTTAAAATATTTTCCACGTCTTCTCCAACATATCCAGCCTCAGTAAGGACTGTTGCATCAACAATTGCTAATGGCACATCTAATAGTTTTGAAATTGTTTTTGCAATTAATGTCTTACCGGTTCCTGTTGGACCAACCATAACTACATTGCTTTTTTCTATTTCAATATTATCCTCATTCTCTTGAGAAATTCTTTTATAATGGTTATATACAGAAACAGAAATAACTTTTTTGGAATATTCCTGACCAACAACATAGTCATCTAGATATTCTTTGATTGCTTTTGGATTTAATGTTCTACTTTCATTAGAGATTGAAACTTCCTTGGACTTATTTTGATGATTTAGAATTGAAAAAGCCTGTTCAATACATTGATCACATATATGTGCATCCTGACCGGCAACTAATATTTTAGTTTGGAGCTTATTAAGACCACAAAATGAGCAGGATAATCTTTCCTCAGACATTATTGGAATTATTTTTTAGATAGAACTTCATCTATCATACCATATTTTTTGGCTTCTGGAGCTTTCATCCAATAATCTCTATCTGAATCTTCATAAACTTTATCGTATTTTTGACCAGTATGACTAGCGATTATTTCGAATAATTCTTTTTTTAACTTCCCAATCTCTCTCGCTGTAATTTCAATATCAGATGCTTGACCTTGTGCTCCACCAAGTGGTTGATGAATCATTACTCTTGAATGAGTAAGACCTGATCTCTTTCCCTTTTCACCAGCACATAATAATACAGCTGCCATAGATGCAGCTATGCCTGTACAAATTGTTGCAACATTGGGGCCAATAAATTGCATTGTATCATAGATGCCTAATCCGGCATAAACAGATCCACCAGGGGAGTTAATATATATTTGAATATCTTTTTCCTTATCTGTACTTTCAAGAAATAGTAATTGCGCTTGTATAATATTTGCAACAGAATCGTTTATAGCAGTTCCTAAAAAAATAATTCTATCCATCATTAATCTTGAAAAAACATCCATTTGAGCCACATTTAGTTGTCTTTCTTCAATAATGTAAGGTGTCATACTACTAACTATCTTGTTATAATACATAGAATTAACTCCATGATGTTTTGTAGCATATTTTTTAAATTCTTCAGAATAATTCATATATCAAAGTTAATTATTTTTCTTGTAGGCTATTTCAATATATTCTTCATAAGAAACTTTTTTATCTTTCTTATTAATCTTTTCCTTGTAAATTAACAAAAGTTTTTCACTAATGATTTGATTACTTATTCTTTTAACTTCCTCTTGATTTGATAATATTCTACTTAGAATTGCATCCAGTTCTTTTTGTTCTGGTTCCTTTTGACCATAAGCAGCCATTTGATTCTTCATCATTTTAGTGGCAAATTCTTTAATTGAATCAGAATTTATTTGAATGTCATTTTCAATTAGTAATTTTTCTTCAATCAATTGATACTTTATTCCATTTTCAGAATTTGAATATTCTTTTTCTAAGTCTTCATTTGAAATTTCTTCTTTTGAATTAAGTTTCATTAATCTTTTTAGAAAATTCTCAGGTAATGAAATTTTAGTTTCTTTTATAAATGAGTCAGTTACATCATTTAAAAATTTTTGATCTGATTGATTAACAAATTGTTTTTCTATATCCTCTTTAATTTTACTTTTAAATTCATTAAGATTTTTAATGGTTTCATTTGGATATACTTTTTTGAAAAAGTCATTATTTGTTTCAGCTTTTTCATTTTTATTCAGCTCATTTATTTTAAAATCAATTTCATCAACCTCATTGAGTTTCTCCTTTTCTATCCCGGCGATTTTATGAATGTTATTTTCATCTTTAAATATTTTGGATGTATTAAGTTTTAAACTATCACCCATTTTAGCATTTAAAAAGATTTTTTTAAATGTGGCCTTCAATAATAACTCAGACTTAAAATTTGCATCTTTTGTGTGATCTATTTTTTCACAAGAAAAGACCCCAATTATATTCGTATTGTCTTCAATATTTTGAACAGAAATTAGTTTACCATATTGATTTTGATAAGCTTCGATTTGGTTATTGATCATAGACTTATCAGCCGTGATGTTGTAATAAACTATGGGTTTTTTCGGTTTGAAATTAATTTTAAAAGTTGGTTTTGTAGCAATATCAAAGCTCAGTTTAATATTTTCTTCCTTCCAGTTAATATCATCTCCTTCGGATGGAATTGGACTTCCAATGATTGGTATTTTATTTTCTGAAATATATTTGCTCAGCTCATTCTGAATCAACTTGTTTATTTCATCAACTTTTACCGGCAATTCGTATTGTTTTTTAATAATTCCCATTGGAACAAAACCTTTTCTGAAGCCAGGTATATTAGCTTTTTTTCTATAGTCATTCAAAATATTCTGAACTTTTTCTTGATAATCATTTGAAGATATTTCAATAGTAATAAACGATATGTCCTTATTCTTTTTATTTAAATCTATTTTCATGAAAAAAAATTGCGTTCAAAAGTAATCTTTTTTAGATTTTATAGCAATTTTAATTTTATAAATTCTTGATGCAAATTGAAAAGAATTCATCAAAATTATCGTGATGAGGCCAATGCCCAGCACTCTTTACTACTGATAATTTATATTTAGGGAAAAGTTTTTGACTTAATTTAAGATTAACCTCATCTATGTAGTCTGAATATTCTCCTTTAATAAAAATAATTTCCTTTTGGTATGTATTATCATAATTAATTTCACCAGTTATATTATTTATTTCTTTTTGTAAGACTTTAATATTTGGCTTGAATGAGAATTTACCATCATCGGATCTTTTTAAATTTTTAGATAAAAAAAGTATAAAAGAATCTTCTTTAAAATATTTTTTTAAATGTAAATTAAAATCACTTCTAGAGTTTATTCTAGTTAGATCAACTTTTAAAAGAGAATCAAAAATTAAATTATAATCTTTATTGTAACCAATTGGTAAAATATCAACTACGAATAATCTATTTACATAATCAGGATAGATTAGAGAAAATAACATCGCAGTTTTTCCGCCCATCGAATGGCCTATAATTGATGCGATTTCAATATTGTGATAATCAATATAAACCTTGAGGTCAGTGGCCATATGATTGTAGCTAAATTTATCAGAGTGAAAACTTTTTCCATGATTTCTTTGATCAATTAGATGAACCTCATAAGCTTGTAGGGATAGTTTTTTACCAAATGTAATCCAGTTATCCAATGACCCTAATAAGCCATGAAGTATTATAATTTTCTTATTGCTAGACCCAATAATTCTACTATTGAGTATCATTTATTAAGCTTGTTTATATAAAGATTTATTACATTATCAAGCCCAATATATAAAGATTCACTTATTAATGCATGACCTATTGATACTTCGTCCAAAAAAGGCATTTTTTTTGAGAAAAATTCAATATTTTTTAGATTTAGGTCGTGGCCAGCATTTACCTTCATTCCTAATTCGTGAGAAAGTTTTGAACATTCTGCGTAAAGTTGTACGATTCTTTCTCGATTTGTTTGGTAGTTGTTTGCATAATGTTCGGTGTATAATTCTATTCTATCACAGTTAGTTTCTTTAGCAAATTTGACTGATTCTATATTAGGGTCAACGAAAATTGATGTTCTTATATTTTTACTATTAAATATTTCAACAACATCTCTAAGGAATTTATATTCCTTTTTAGTATTCCATCCGGCATTTGATGTTAGTACATCAACACTGTCTGGAACAAGTGTTACTTGATCAGGTTTGACCTGTAAAACTAATTCTATAAACTTATCTATTGGATTTCCTTCTATATTAAGTTCTGTGTAAACTACGTCTTTTAAACTTATTGCATCAGAGTATCTAATATGTCTTTCATCTGGTCTGGGATGAATTGTTATGCCATTTGCTCCAAAGCTTTGTATATCTGAAGCAACCTTTAAGAGATTAGGGTTATTGCCACCTCTGGCATTTCTCAGAGTTGCTATTTTATTAATATTAACACTTAAGTTAGTCATAATTGATTCTCAAAAATACAAAGTTTAAGGGGGTCTTATGTATTATTTTTAGTTAATTTGTATTAGAATTTTTTTAAAATGATTGTAGCACTTTTTACTCAGGAAATTAATGAATCTGTAAATGAAGTTGTTGAATCTTTTTTAACTTCCAAATTTTCCAAAGGCAAAAATTTTTTTATTGAAAAAAAATTATTAAATCATATAAATAATAATAATTTACATTTAAGTTCATTCAATAAATCAGATGACCTCAGCTCAGAAATTGATTTAATGGTTAGTATTGGAGGTGATGGAACATTTTTAAGAACAATTGAATATGTTCGAGACCTTAAAATACCTGTTATGGGTATTAACACAGGTAATCTTGGGTTTTTAGCTACTACTAAAAAAGAGAATTTAGAGCAGGCAATTGAAAAAATTTACAGTCGACAATTCAATGTTGAAAATCGATCACTAATTAAAGTAAGTACAAGTGAAAATGTTTTGCCTAAATCATTTTTCCCATTTGCATTGAATGAGGTAAGTGTTGTTAGAAAAGACACAACTTCAATGATTAATATAAAAACTAGCCTAGATGGTAGCGATTTAAATTCATATTGGGCTGATGGTTTAATTGTTTCAACTCCAACAGGTTCAACAGGTTACTCTTTAAGTTGCGGTGGCCCAGTTATTTCTCCTAAAAGCAGTTCTTTAGTTTTAACTCCAATTTCACCCCATAATTTAAACGCAAGACCATTAGTTATTTCTGATCAAACAAAAATTGAATTAATTGTTTCAGGTAGAGAAGATAACCACCTTTTATCAGTCGATTCTAAAATTTTCACAGTCAAAAATGGTACTAGAATATGTGTTGAAAAACCAAAATTTGATTTTAAAATTGCTCACTTTTCTAATGATAATTTCTACAGAACGCTAAAAGAAAAATTATTTTGGGGAAAAGATAAAAGAAATTAATTTGAATAAATTATTTAACATATTTACAATTTTAATCTTAAACTCAAATTTTATTATATCTCAAGATAACGAAATCGGTTTTTTTATTGGTAACACAAACTATATTGGTGATGTTGGACCCACAACATTCATCGACCCTCTTCATCGAAAAAACTCTGTGTCTGGTGAAACCAGTGTGCCGACTCATGTTTTTGGATTGATGTATAGAAAAAATATCACAAATAGATTTGCCATGAAAATTGGTATAAATTCTGCAAAAATTGAATCTAATGATTTATGGAAGAAATCACCTGTTTATAGAAAAGAGAGGGGAAAATCTTTTGAAAACACAATTCTTGAATATTATCTTGGTGTAGATTTTAATTTTTTTGAGTTTGAAACAAGTAGCAATAACGTAGAATTTTCACCTTACGTTAGTACAGGTTTTTCTCTAGTAAGATACAATGATTTACATTATCCCATAGGAATATTTAATGCTCAAGCATATGGAAAGGCCAATACATATGCTTTACCAATTTCAGTTGGATTAAAAATAAAGCCTAATAATTTTTTAGTAATCGGAATTGAAGTTTCTGCTAAACATAGTTTTACAGAAAATTTAGATGGAAGTTCACCCAGATTTGAGGATAGTCAGTTGTACTCCCAAACTCCTTTTGGGTCAAATTTAAGCCAAGATTGGTTTGTTTACTCTGGTTTAACCCTAACATATTTATTTGGAAATTATGAGTGTGATTGCACTAGATAAACTTTTAAAAAAAATCGACAAAAATAATATCCCTAAACATATTGCAATTATTATGGATGGTAATGGTAGATGGGCCAAAAAAATTGGAAGAGAAAGAGCAATTGGTCATAGTAGTGGAGTAAAGTCAGTAAGAGATGTATTGGAAGGTTGTATAGAATTAAATATTAAAAATTTAACACTATATGTTTTTTCAATTGAAAATTGGCAAAGACCTAAGATTGAGGTAAATGCCTTAATGCATTTACTTTTTAAATCTATAACTCATGAATTGGACAATTTAATTAAGAATAATGTAAGATTAAAAATTATTGGAAATGACAGAATGCTACCAACTAAAATCAAACAAAAGTTGATCGATGCAGTTTCAAAAACAAAATTTAATACAGGTTTGATTTTAAACTTGGCTGTCAGCTATGGTTCGAAGCAAGAAATTATTCAAGCTGTCAAAAACATCTCAAATAAAGTTAAAAAAAACATAATTTCACTAGAAAAAATTGATGAAAACACAATAAATGACCATCTTTACACCAGAGATTTAGATAATGTAGACTTATTAATTAGAACAGGCGGAGAGATTAGAGTTAGTAATTTTCTATTGTGGCAAATATCATATGCTGAACTGTATTTTTTAAAAATCTTATGGCCTGATTTTAGGAAGTCGCATTTATTTAAATCTGTTATTGAATTTCAGAAAAGAACTAGACGTTTTGGTAATTTATAAAATTAAATACATAAAAAAATTAATCTTTGTTATTGGCCTTTTACTAAGTTCAATCATAAGTTCTCAAGATAATACTTTCTCAAAAGGAGAGTTTTATAAAATTGATAAAATAATTGTTACTGGCCTTAAGACATTTAATGATCAAACTGTTATTACTTATTCAGGTTTAAGTGAGGGCCAAACCATTAGGATACCTGGAGAAGAAATAAGTCAAGTAATTAATAAGCTCTGGAAACTTGAACTTTTTAGTGATATTAATTTTTATTTAAATGAAGTTAATGGAGATCGTGTAAGTTTAGAAATTAACGTTTCTGAACTACCATCTTTATCGGATTACAAAATAACCGGATTAAAAAAATCAAAGACAGAAACCATTGAGAGTGAAATAGAAATAAAAAAAGGCCAAAAAATTACAGAAAATTTTATAGAAACCACAAAAAATTATATTGTCAATAAGTACAAAAAAAATGGCTTTTTAAATACGAAAGTAAATATAACAACCTCAAAAGATACAGTAGGACTTAACTCCGAAAGAATGCTTATAAATATTGACCTTGGAGATAGGGTTAAGGTAAAATCCATTGATTTCTCTGGTAACTCTCTCTTTACTAGCTCCAAGCTCAAGAAAAAAATGAAAAATACAAAATCCAAAATACCAGGAAGGTTTTGGAAAAAATCAAAATACATAGTCAATGATTACAAAGATGATTTAAAATCTTTAATAGATTTTTACAAAGAAAAAGGATATAGAGATGCTAGAATCGTCTTTGATAGTGTAATTAAAGACAATAAAAATATTAATCTTAAAATTGATATAAATGAGGGAAGGAAATATTATTTTGGAAATATAAAATTCTTAGGTAACACAGTATATTCTGATGCACAACTTTCTAGGATTTTAGGGCTTTCAGAGGGTGATACTTACAATGGTGTTTTATTAAAAAAGAGAATATCGGACGAGACAAAACCGGATGGAGAAGATTTATCTAATCTTTATCAAAACAATGGTTATTTATTTTCAAATGTTAATGCTGTTGAAATAGCTGCAGAAAATGATACTATTGACTTTGAAATTAGAATAAACGAAGGAAAACCTGCATATTTTAATAAAATTTCTGTAAAGGGTAATTCTGTGACAAATGATAATGTAATTTATCGTGAGTTAAGGACCAAACCAGGTGAGCTATACAGTAAGGACAAGGTAGTAAGAACTGTTAGAGAGTTAGGTCAGCTTGGATTTTTTGATCCAGAGCAGATTTCACCAGATTTCAAAAATGTAGACCCAAATAATGGAACTGTTGACATTGAATATGGATTAGTTCCCAAAGGCGCAAGTCAAGTAGAACTTTCAGGCGGCTATGGTGGTGGAGGTTTCATAGGGACAATAGGTTTATCCTTCAACAATTTTTCCATTCAAGGAATGAAAGACCGAAAAAGATGGAAGCCTGTTCCGCGTGGAGATGGTCAGTCTGTCTCACTTAGGTTACAAGCGAATCGTTTTTACAGAGTTTATAGTGCATCACTATCTGATCCATGGTTTGGCGGGGTTCAACCTGTTCAATTTTCTACTTCCTTTTCACACACTAAGCAATATAGATATAATTTTTTTACTGGGAGAGTTGATAAAAGCCAATCATTTGAGGTAACTGGAGCATCAATTGGATTAGCTAAAAGGTTGAGAATTCCGGACGATTTTTTTACACTTTCTCAATCACTCAGCTATCAATATTATAATCTAAATAATTATTACACAGGTTTGTTTACATTTGGACAAGGTAAGTCTAATAATGTATCATACACCGTTGCTTTGTCACGAAATAATACTTTCACTAACCCAGTTTTTCCATTAGGTGGTTCAGAATTTGTTTTGAGCGCTAGGTTTTCACTTCCTTATTCTGTGTGGAATGGTGTTGATTATAAAAATCTTGAAAATCTTTCAGAATTTCAAGATAATGATGGAAACCCAGATGTATCTAAAATTGACCAAGAAAGATTTAAATGGCTTGAATTTTATAAAATTAAATTTAAAGGATCTTGGTATACAAGATTGTTTGACAAGTTGGTTTTGAAAACACATGCTGAATTTGGTTTTTTAGGTGCTTACAATAATGATCGCGGAATAATACCTTTTGACAGGTTTTTTCTTGGTGGAGATGGTATGAATCAGTATAACATGGATGGAAGAGAAACTGTTCCGCTACGTGGATATCCAGATCTTTCTCTTTCAGCAAGAGATGGTTCGCCTTTGTATAATAAGTTTACTCTTGAGTTGAGGTATCCTATAACTTTGAAACCAGCTGCTTCTATTTTTGCATTGTCTTTTCTTGAGTCAGGTCAAGGTTATGATAATTTCAGAGATTTTAATCCTTTTGTAGGAAAGAGATCTATGGGTTTTGGATTACGAATTTTTATGCCCGCATTTGGGTTACTTGGAATAGATTTTGGATATGGTTTAGATAGTGTTAATGAATTTGATTTAAATCCTAATGGATGGGAAACTCATTTTACAATAGGCCAACAGTTTTAAAAATGAATAAAAGTATAATAATTTCATTTTTTTCATTTGTTTTTATTTTAATGACAAATATAAATTTCTCTCAAAAAAATTTGAGAGTGGGATATGTAAATATGGATTATATTTTATCAAATATTGAAGATTATACAAAGGCAAAAGAAGAGTATGATTTGAGAATTAATAAGTGGAAGTCAGAAATCGAAAAAAAAAAATTTATTATAGCGCAATCAAAAAATGAACTTGAAATTAAAAGACCTCTTATCCCTAATGACATTTATCAGAGTCAACTAAAAGAAATTGAATTTGAACAAAAAAATTTAAATGAATATATAAATAAAAGATTTGGTGCTGAAGGTGACTGGCTAGTACAAGAAAAAATTTTGATTCAACCAATTCAAGATGAAGTACTTGCAGCTGTTCAAAAGATTGCTGAAAAGAATAAGTTTGATTATGTATTCGATAAATCAACTGCAATAATTATGCTTTATTCAGAAAAAAAATACGATATTAGCGAACTAATTTTAAAAAGTATTTTAAGACAAGAAAAAATTGATAATCTTGAAATTTCTTTTGATAATGATAAAAAAAAGCTATTACAGGAGAAAATTAAACGAAGAAAAGATTCATTATTAAAATTAAAAGAATTAAAAAAAATTAAAAGAGATAGTTTAATTAAATCTAGAAGAAATAACTTAAATAAATAAAAAACATGAACACTTTAAAATATTTATCCTTTTTCATTTTTATTTCCTTTGGAAGTTTTTGCTTTTCACAAAGTAATGTAGCTCATATTGACTCTCAATCCTTAATTAGTCAAATGCCTGAAGTTAAAGAGGCACAGGCTCAAATTGAAAAGCTTCAAAAAACTTATCAAACAGAGATAGAGGCATCTATGAAGGAATACCAAACAAAACTTCAGACCTATTCAGCTGATGCACAAAATCAAACTGACGTAACCAATCAGGCTCGTCAAAAAGAATTACAAGGAATGGAGCAAAATATTCAGCAATATCAACAAACTGCTGCTCAAGACATTCAACAAAAACAAGCTGATCTTCTAAGGCCACTTATTGAAAAAGCTAGAACAGCAATTCAAAAAGTAGCAAGGGCTCAAGGTTTTGACTATGTCATTGATGCAACCCCTGGCGGAGCGTTAATTTTATTTGATGGAAAAGATTTAATTGCCGAGGTTAAAAAAGAGCTAGGCTTTTAAACATAAATTTTAATAAACTAAATCATAACAAAACTATCCGTAATTTTATGGGTAGTTTTTTTTATGAGTTCATTACCTATTGGTTTTTTTGATTCAGGAATCGGAGGCTTAACAGTTTGGAGGAAGGTTAAGGATTTACTTCCATATGAAAATACTTTGTATTTATCTGATTCTAAAAACTGCCCTTATGGCTACAAGTCTGTTAGTGAAATAAAAAAAATTTGCCAAAAAAATGTTCAATTTTTGTTAAATAAAAAATGTAAATTAATTGTAGTGGCTTGCAATACAGCAACAACTAATTCAATTTCAAATCTTCGAAAAAAATTTAAAGTTCCAATAATAGGTATTGAACCTGCCATTAAACCAGCAGCCTTAAGATCAAAAGCAAAAATAATTGGAATTCTTGCAACTAATGGAACTCTAAATAGTGATTTGTTTTTTGAAACAAGTTCTGATAATCTAAAAAAAATAAAACTAGTTCGAAATGATTGTCATGGTCTAGTTGAGCTAATTGAAAAGCGTCAAAGTCATGAAAAAGATTTAAATGAACTGTTAAAAAAATATTTAGATCCAATGGTTAACGAAGGCATTGATCAACTTGTTTTAGGATGTACACACTACTTAATAATAAAAAAAA
>TARA_B100001057_G_scaffold68576_1_pt1 | contig 16445 bp, 15 predicted proteins | sample TARA_B100001057 | Tara Oceans TARA_B100001057 (sample SAMEA2621839) | marine metagenome | biome: marine biome (ENVO:00000447); feature: surface water layer (ENVO:00002042); material: "saline water (ENVO:00002010), including plankton (ENVO:xxxxxxxx)" | depth 5 m
CCGCGGGTAACGACGAGACGAACGTATCCGTTCCGAAGGTCATTTCTACGGCAAGTCTCGCATACGGCCTCGCTGAATTCGTTACGCGTCATGGACAACTCCAAAAGGATGGCTTTGGCCGAAAACTCCAAACGCTCCAAGTGCTCGTCCAACTTGAAAACGCAACCGTCGTACAGGCGGATACCCTCGAATACGCCATCACCGTAAAGCAACCCATGATCGAAAACCGATACCTTCGCATCTTCTTTTTCGACATACTCTCCATTTAGGTAAATCTTCATCGTCACTTCCATCTCATGAACGAAAGTCGCCCCCATGGCGAGCGCCAAGAAAAAACTTTATTCACCTATTCTCAATGAGGCTCTGAACAACCCCAGGGTCAGCCAATGTTGAAACGTCTCCGACTTGGTCGGCCTCATTGGTTGCGATCTTGCGCAAAATCCTCCGCATGATCTTGCCTGATCGCGTCTTGGGCAATGCAGGGGCCCAGTGAATGACGTCGGGTGTCGCTATGGGGCCGATCACTTCTCGAACTTGCTTTTTCATTGCGGATCTCAACTCATCCGAATACTCGACTCCCGCATTCAGGGTAACGTAGGCGTAGATCCCCTCCCCTTTCACTTCATGAGGAAACCCAACCACCGCCGCCTCCGCAACGCAATCATGAGCGACAAGAGCGCTCTCGACTTCAGCCGTGCCCATCCGGTGACCGGACACGTTGATCACGTCGTCGACTCGACCTGTTATCCAATAATAACCATCCTCGTCCCGACGACAACCGTCACCAGTAAAATAGTATCCCTTGTACTGATCGAAATAGGTATCCTCAAAGCGCTTGTGGTCACCGTAAATCGTACGCATTTGCCCTGGCCAAGGCTCCTCTATGGCCAATACCCCGCTTACTCCGTTACCCTGAATCTCCTCTCCGGTTTGTGGATCCAAAATGATGGGTTTGACGCCGAAGAATGGAAAGGTTGCGGAACCGGGCTTCAGTGGGGTGGCTCCGGGGAGCGGTGTGATGAGAATACCGCCTGTCTCGGTTTGCCACCATGTATCGACGATCGGACACCTCTCTTTGCCGGCATTTCGATGATACCACCTCCACGCCTCGGGGTTAATCGGTTCCCCGACGCTTCCGAGGATTCGCAAACTAGGCATATCGTATTTGCCCGGCCATTGATCACCTGCGGCTGCAATGGCTCTGATTGCGGTCGGAGCAGTGTAAAACTGATTGACTTTCCACTTCTCGATAACCTGCCAGTATCGGTCGGGATTGGGGTAAGTCGGAATACTCTCGAACATAGTGGTCGTAGCTCCGTTGGCCAAAGGTCCGTAGACGATGTAGGAATGCCCGGTGATCCAGCCAATGTCGGCTGCGCAAAAATAGACGTCCTCTTCATGGTAATCAAAAACGTATTTGTGGGTGGTTGCAGTGTAGACCATGTAGCCGGCTGTCGTGTGAAGAACTCCTTTGGGTTTTCCAGTCGAACCGGAAGTATAAAGAACGAAAAGTGGATCTTCGGCGTCCATTTCCTCGCAGGGACAATCAGGGGAAGCATCAACCATTGCCTCGTCCCACCACACGTCGCGCCCCTCTTGCATCTCGCAATCGATTCCGGAGTCTTCGGATACGCGCCTAACCACGATGCAAGTATCCACAGGTTCCCCCATTTGAGCAGTTGCGCTGGACATGGCTTGATCCGCATTCGGTTTCATGGAAATAGCCTTGGCTCCACGGAAAGTGCCGTTAGCGGTGATCAAGGTCTTGCACTCCGAGTCAACAATCCGGTCGGCTAAGGCTTCTGCGGAAAACCCACCGAACACAACCGAGTGCACAGCTCCAATTCGGGCGCAAGCCAACATGGCGACCGCCGCTTCCGGAACCATCGGCATGTAGATCGAAACGCGATCCCCCTTCTTCACTCCGCGGTTTTTGAGAACGTTTGCAAACTTACACACCTGTTCGTGAAGGGCGCGAAAAGTGATGGTGGCATCTTCGCCGGGTTCATTCCCTTCCCAAATGATGGCGGTTTTTTCGGGGCGGACCTCGAGGTGCCGGTCTACGCAGTTGTAACAAACGTTTGTCTTCGCGCCCGAGAACCACTCGATCGAAACGGGTCCCGTTCTGCGGTCGTAATTGTGTTTCCTCACTTGATCCCACTTCGAGAACCAATGAAAATCGTCGGCGACCTCCGACCAGAAAGTCTCCGGGTCGTCGATGCTTTTTTGGTAACGGGTCCGGTAATCGTTCATGCTTCCGACATGCGATCCTTCGGAAACACCAACTGGCGGGCTTATCAATTCGCTTGATTCGGAATCACTCATATTAGCTCTGAAGTTATACGTTATTAAAAAAATACGAGAGTTAGGCGATTGCACCCGACTTGTCGATGCGCTTTTACATAAATGCCCATGCTCACATCCGAATTGGACTTCGAACTTCCTTCCGATCGAATCGCTCAGTCGCCTGCCGACCGGCGAGATCATTCGCGTCTGCTTGTATATCGAAGAAAGGAAAAAGACCTTAGCCACCATCATTTTCACGAACTGCCCGATCTATTGCCCCCCGACTTGAACGTCTTTCGCAACGACGTTTCCGTGCTGAAGGCACGGATCACGGGAGCACGACCAACCGGAGGCGCCGTCGAGTGCCTCCTTCTTCGCCCTGAACCAAAGCTTGTCGACACATGGCGTTGCCTGCTGAAACCCGGAGGAAAAACTGCCCGCTGCGGCGGATTCTCTCTTCCCGGAGAGTATCAGGCCACGGTTGTGAAATCGCTTGATTCGGGAGAGTACCTCGTGAAATTCGATTTGCACAAGGATGATAGTCCCGCCGATTTGGCTGAACGAATCGGCACCCTTCCCCTCCCCCCATACGTCCGACGACCGGCCAATCATACCGACGACCTCAGATACCAGACGGTATACTCGAATTCGGAAAACAGAACGGCCGTAGCGGCTCCGACTGCAGGCTTGCATTTCACCCCCGAAACTCTGGACGAATTGCAAGAAAAGGGACATCTTCTTCATGACCTCACCCTTTCCGTTGGCTTGGGCACTTTCAGACCAATTGAAACGGAACGAATCGAAGACCATCCCATGCATGAGGAGGATTACTCCATCGGTCCCGAAGCGAAGAAGGCCCTTCTCGCCCAAGACCGAAAGAATCTGGCGATCGGAACCACTTCCGTTCGAACCATCGAACACTTCCTGGCAAACGCCGATCCGGAAACAGAAAAACCAACGAAGGGGCAAGCCGACTTGTTCATTCGACCTCCCTATTCGTTTCAAGGAGTCGACCACTTGCTCACGAATTTTCATCTGCCGGGATCAACCCTCCTTTGTTTGGTCTCCGCGTTCCTGTCTCCAAACAAAGAAGATGGCCTGTCGGCACTCAAGGATATCTACGCACAGGCAATTGACTCGCAATATCGTTTTTTCAGCTACGGGGATGCAATGCTGATTCTATAACGAGAGGGAATGATTGAAATTGTAATCCGCAATTCGCCCTTTTAGGTTTCTCTTGTGAAATCAACGAATAATCGTCTCGCTCTGTCCCTTCTCTTATTCTTGTTGCCCTTGTTTCCATCCGTCCTTTTGGGAAATGCCTTCACCATATCGACCACCTTGCCCGGCGATCTCCAATCCGCATCCTCTGTCTTTTCGAAATACGTCGAAGTCTTCGGGTTGCGGATTCTGGCGACTTCGGGGGTTTCGGACGCCAAAGTACTCCACACGGCCAATGTTTTGGCCGAATACCTCGACAACGACGAAAATGGCGTCATCGACCAAGCGGAAGTCCTGTCCAAACTAGCAGGCACCTCGAATAGTACAATTTCAACCATGGTGCTCTTTGCCTCGGAAGCCGAGCAGAATTCGCACGGTTCAAGCTTTGAATCGTTGCAAACCATCATGTCCCGCACGCAAAATTTGTTCGCCGATGAAATTTTCGAGAATGGAAGTCAGGGGACAAACCGGGACGCTACCCTGGAGGAAGTTCTTCACTTGGTTACGGACAAAGGATGGGACGAAGCGTTTCCTTCCATCTGGGGCGAGAAAAAGGGAAGCAGCATCGCGGACGCAATGGATACGGCTCGCGGTGGTTACTTCGAAACCATTCCCTCGTCTTATCCGACCGGAGCTTGGTATACCTACTACGACCTAAGCTCGGACTATGCCACGCAAGTCACTGAATACGTCTATTGGGCGACAACGACTTACCTAGGGGGTCAGGATTGGTCGGGACGCGTGCATTCCAATTTCGCCTCCGAGTGGAAGCCCATTACCCAAGCTGACCTGAACTCAACGGATCCCATCGTCGTTTCTCTCCTGACCTCCTCAAGCTACAAATTTCCAATCACCCAACTTCCCGACGGCAATTATTCGGTTTCAAGCGTCAGGGCACGGGCTTCCCTTACGAATGCCAATGGGTGGAAAAACAGTTCGTGGCTCGGCTACTTTTACGATCCCGGCAGCAATTGGATTCACCATCAGTTTCTGGGGTGGCTCTACCCTGTTGATTCGGGCTCGAACGGCGTATGGTTTTATCATTCGAGCTATGGTTGGACGTGGACCGACTCCACCGCCTATCCTTGGGTTTACTTTTATTCCCTTTCCGGTTGGAGATACTTTCTCTCCGGTAAAGGTTTTTACGAGGCCGATACTGGTGCTTGGACTGCGCTCGAGAGCTTCTCGGTGGAAACTTCGGGAGGCACAAACAATGACAACTCGAGTTCTCAGCTCCCCGCGTTCCAATCCGACGGCAACCTGTCCATTCTTGAAAACCAGACCTTCGTCTTCGAATTCAACGTAACCGATCCCGACGGCGACGCCCTCACCTACTCTCTGCCTTACGGAGACGACCTCCTCCTTTTCGAACTCAACGCATCCACCGGCAGCCTTTCCTTCCTCATGCCGAAGGATTTCGAGTCACCCGAGGACAACGACTCGGACAACCGTTACGAGGCCACGATCCAAGTCTCCGACGGGAAGAATTCCGTATCTCTAAACCTTATCGTTCAAGTAACTGACGTCGTCGAAAGCGTTCCCAACCAGACCGGGTATGGAGATGAAAACAGCTCAACTGTATGGAGTTCCACTGCAAACGCATCGGTCTCCCTGTCACACTCGACTTCCAATGGCAATTCGGTCATTACACTCACCAGCAACTTATACCCGAATTGGAACATAACAGGGGAATCCGGTCATTACGCCACCACACCTTCGGTTCAGAGCGAGAGCGTTGAGATCATCCTGCATCCTGACTCTACGGCCAGTTTCCACAACGAATTGGTGGTCTACAACCCCACCTTCAGTGATGTCGCCTATATTGGACGCCCCAACAATTCGCTCCCCGATTACACCCACTGGGATTCTTCCACCCCTCCAAAGGAATTGCTCGCGGTCGATATGTTGTCCGTCGAAGCCTATGACATGACTTCAGCACATGGGGCGAACCCGCGCTACACCGGAAAGTTACGCTTTAACGTTCATTACATCGGCGACAATGGACTGACTGGCGTAACTTGGCAAAGTGGAACGATTCCTCTGAGCAATGATTACTTCTATGCTCACACTCAACCCACGGGCGAATACCACCTCCACGGTTTCAAGGCGGGCATGGAATTTGATTATTCGAACAAAATCATAGGCTATGCGCTGGATGGGCATGCGATCATGGGAATGAACACTAAAATCCATCAACCGGTTATGGACGGTGGAAACGTTCTTTCTGGATATGATCCGAGCGCCCAGACCAAACCCGCCCTTTCCGGTTACGCCTTAGTGGAAACCGGCAAATTAATTGAAGCCAGAGGAGTGGATTTAAGCACGACCAATTTTCCAGCGGGCATTTTTCACGTCGATCATGAATACGCCCCCACAGTAGCTTCCGACTCTTACTCCCTGGACAAATACAATATGGGCTATGTCACGCTTACCGATAAGGATGGCACGCAAAGAGTTGAAAAAGCCTATGTTCAAACCCGGACCTATCCCTACTTGCTACATACCTTGTATGGGGCTAAATAGGGTCAGGGGAAGGATGTATTGGATTTTGAAATTTGAAAAAGCCTATGTTCAAACCCGGACCCATCCCCCCTTGTCACATACCCTGTATGGGGACAACACCAGAACTACCACTAGTTCTTCCAATCAATCGAACCGAAGACGCCAAAGTCCCAGGCGATAAGCCTCAAGCATTCCTTTTCCCCTTGAACCTCAACCGCCGAAGCAAAACAAGTTCCTTTCTCCACGGATCAGAATCCGATTATTGATGGGAACGGGAGAAGCGATGACGCGCTCACCCATATCGTTTTCGGCCAAAAACTTGAAACCTTCCGTAATGTCGGCAACGAGGATGACGCCATCCTCACGGGGAGCGTAAAGCTTCCCTCCGGCAACCGAGGGGGAACCATAATAACTCGAACTGGATCGTGGGAAAGCATCTTCCCAGTGACTTTTACCCGTCTTTGGGTCAATGCAGTGAACTTCGCCCCTGTCGCGCAAAATATAAACCTTACCTTCGACCACAGCGGGAGTGGGAACGAAGCATCCGCTATTCGTCCGTGTCCAGAGACGATGGGTATCCGAAACGTCACCCTTTCCACCTAGCTTGATTCCCGCCAAATGAGTACCCCGACCATAGGGCACAATCGCAACATCGCCGGCAACCACTTGGGAGCCGACCACCACCCAGTTTTTCTTCTGCTTGGGATTGAAACCCGTCGAGACCCATAACGTCGAACCGTCTTTTGCACAATGAGCGGAAAGTCTCTCGGCGCCCCAGATAAGGATCGCTTCTTCTCCCTTGTGCCTGATGAGGGTAGGCGTTGCATAACTGTGGTCGCACTCTGGGGGTGTCTCGTAATTTCGTTCGACCTTCCATGCGACCTTTCCAGTCTTCGGCTCATAGGCAACAAGCCAGGAATTATTCATTCTCATCAGGGCGACTATCACATGCTTACTTGTAAGAATCGGGGAAGTGCCGAAGTCCCAGTAGAGGGTATCCTTACCGAAGGAAGTCAGGTCGTTCTTCCACATCGTTTTTCCCTCGAAATCCAAACAAGCGAAATTCCCACTCTTGAATAGAGAATAGATCCTCTTTCCATCGGTTACGATGGAGGGATTGCTCCCCGATCCGTTTCTATGCTTCCCCTTGCGCTCAGGACCGACCCGGGTACGCCACTTTGTCCGCCCATCCCAGCCAAAGGACAAAACAGCGTCCTGTCCATCGATCGGACAAGTCAGCAACACGTGGTCATCCCAAACTATGGGCGTCGAACAACCTTTCCCCGGCAAGGCCACTTTCCAATGAAGATTTTCTCCAACGCTGAGCTTGGTCGGATAACTGCCCTGTTGGTTCGCTCCCGAGGAATCGCTCCCCCTCCAAGCCGGCCAGCGCTGTTCCTCTTCGGCAAAAGCGGGGCTTGCCACAACTGATAAAAGATAAATCGAAGTCAAGATTCTGTTCATGCTTCCACTAGGAATGAAGGAAGGCTTTTCGAGCAAGCTTAATGAACAACAATTGAGATCCTAATCCAGGCAGATCAGCATGCCTCTTGACCAGCGGCGCTCGCTTCCCTACTTTTACTAACTATGTACGATAACCCTTCCATTACCTACTCTTCGAATCAGGAACCAGAAGTTTTCGGGGCAATGCTAATTATAGCGATAGCCGTCGTAATCGGCTTACTGGTCGGGACGGCGATCAGTGCCGTACTATGCTACTTCATTTCAAGTTGGCTCAAAGATGTTCCCGAGGAGGATCGAGCCATGACACCCGGAAAAGTTTGGTTTCTGCTCATTCCTTTATTCAACTTTTACTGGATGTTCCGTGTTTATATGTTGGATATTCCCAAATCCTTCAAAAACTACTTTGACCGACAAGGAGACCAGCTAGTTGGAGACTGCGGAAAAAACATGGGCCTTTGGCTGTGCATATGCACTTTTGGTGGCTTTATTCCGCTCCTCGGCAGCCTTGTGAGTATAGCCGGGCTCGTACTTTACGTCCTTTGGTTGGTCAAGATCCACCAACTCAAGAACAAAATCATAGCCGACAGACTTTCTATTTCCCAAGCCTAGGGCAATTCCCTCAAGCGCATCCCCCGGTAATCAACTGGAGCGCCTTCCGACTCCATCACGATGTGACCCTCGCTCGGCTTGCATTCGTAGCCACCGGAAACTTCCTCTCCATTGACCCAGAGTCGAACCTCCCCGTTGATCGCCCGAATGTAGTAATGATTCCATTGACCATGCGGACGGGTCAACCGCTTGGTCGGGAAGCAACGGGCACTTGTGGGTTTGCCGACCTTGTACTTCGTACCGTCCTTCGCGACGTAAGTAATTTCCGGAGTGAATGCCTTCATTCTTCCCACTCCTACCGGAAAGACGTCACCGTGACTCGTGAACCAGTTCGAGTGCTTGCCCTTGTTCTTCAAGTGATTTTCTTCGTAGCCAAGATCCAAGATTTGGATCTCGATCCCCTGAGGGAGCCTACCCCGCGGTAGTTTGTCCAAAACATCGCGGGGACACCAGATGAAAATACCGGCGTTGCCGGCCCGTCGATTGTGCCTCCACTCAAGGACTAATTCGAAATTCTTGTAGACTTTCTGCGAACGCAATCCACCGTTCGGCTTACCCGTACAATGCATGGTCCCGTCCTTTTTGAACTGGAAGGTCTCTGGATCACAATTGACCTGAGCAAAATCTTTTTCCCCCAACTCAACCCAACCGGGACCGGAAACACCATCCAAAAAAGCCTGAGGTAAAACAACGTCTTCGCCAACTAAAGGTATGAGTGAACAAAAAAAGAAAGAAACCTTGAGGAAATTGATCATACCTCAATGTGCGTCAGACGAATACCCATGGCAAGTGCCATCCGAACGGATCCAGACCATAATCTCTAAAGATGGAGTGAAGAAGATGCTATGGAAGTAGGGAAAGGCAAAAGCCTTAAGGGGAGGACCTCTCAAAAGATTTAGTGGAAAAATTGTAATAGGTCTTCGCCGGCATTTGCACCATCAGATAAATCCAAGTAGCATCTTTATGTCGGTAAAGATGCGGATAAATACCAGAACCAGTCCAAAGCCATTTGTGATCGGGACTCCAAAGCCAAAGCGAACCGGCATCCGCGTCTACCGAATAAATCCAACCGTGATCCCTATGCAGGAGCCAACTGACGTTGTTATTGGGTTGATAAAAAGATCCGAACCAATTGGACTCCTTCCAACCTGGTTGAGAAAGCCTGACGGAATCGACAAGAGCCAAAGGCAATTGAGAATTATCCAAGGCAGTGGAGGGAGTTTCCCCTGGTTTTACCCTGATAAAGAAAAGAGCCGTCAGTCCTTGGCTAGTGGCTTGCAAAGCAACCCGAGACCTGTTGGAGATTATTTTGGCGGTGGCAAGGTTACCTTTAATGGAAACCAGCTCGCTGGCACTCGACCACTGAACCACCGAGGGAGACAAATGAGTGATCGTTCCATCATCCATCAGCAGGGTCGCCTGAAGCGGCGAACTCTCTCCGGATAATAAAGTGTTCTTGCCCGCAATAGCCGAAAGGCTGGTGGGGAGGGCAAAATCGGAAATCGGCCCCACTTGGTTTACGATGCTCCCGGTTGAATCTCGAGATACCCCACTGAAGGCAGCTCCCAAAACCCCTTGGTGTTCAATTTGGGCATATGCAACGCCTGCAATTAAAAAAAGCAGAGAGTGGAAGCAGTGTCTTATCACAGGGACGAGCATGAAAGTATCGAATACAACTTTAAAACTAAATGACACAGAATCCCAGTCAAGGGTAATCCATTTGGTTGAATCGCTTGACTCTCGACTTCACCTCGACTATCCGCCAAATTCAATGTCGTCATGTTTTGGTTCGTAAAGCACTTAACGTTCGCTTCCGCATTTCTCGGAATCAACTCGTTGAATGCAATGACTTTTGATTTTGCTCCCTTGAGCGAATCAAGCGTGATTGAAGTGGAACTCAAGACAAACGGAAGTTTTGCATTAGCCGGCATTAAGGGAAACTTCTCCAATATAGGAGGCCAAATCGAATTTTTCCCCGTAAATCCATCTTTAAGTAGCGGAGAGGTTTTACTCGATGCTCGGTCTCTTCGTTTTGGTTATCATCGAACGAACACGGATGCCCAGAAAAAGAATTGGTTGAATTCGAACGAGCATCCAAAAATTTCATTCAAATTAAAAAGGCTGGACAATATCCTCTGGAAAGAAAGATCCGTCTTCGCTCAAGCGCATGGTTCACTCTCTTTCAAAAAAGCAGAACATGATTTTTCACTTCCAGTAGAAATTCGTTATTTCCGCGCCGAGCGGAAGAAATATGACGGAAAACGAGGAGACTTGATCACGATCAAGGGACAAAAAACCTTCAATCTGGGCGATTTGGACATGATGGAAGGAGCACTTCTTGGGGAGATCTCGAATGACGTTTCAGTCAAAATTTCCTTGATTGGAGCATCCAACCGGATTCGACCTCTTCTTCCCACCCGTCTCCTTGCCTCGCCCTAGACCAAATTAAACTCAGCCCAATAACTTACCAAAGCCAAAATTAGCCTGGATGCCAAGTCATGGCATGACAAAGCGCCAACCCCAAAGCATCCGATTGATCGTAGGGAAGAGGTTTCGGTAAACCGAGCATTTGCGAAATCGTTTGGGACATTTGCCCCTTACTTGCCCGCCCAAAGCCTACGACAGCCTGTTTAACACGCAAAGGCGCATATTCAAAAACGGGCACTTCACCGATGACCGCGGCCGAAAGAGCCGCCCCTCGGGCAGCTCCCATGATTTGAGCAGTCTTGAAGTTTTGGACGTAGATGGTTTCCTCGCATGAAACATGCCGGGGTTTCCACAACTCGACAAGATGGGCAATTGCTTGATGAATCAAACCAAGGCATTCGATCGACGGGACTTTGGGCTTGAGTTCAAGGGTTTCGGAATGAAGTAGTTGATACTTCGAACCCGAGCATTCAAGTATGGCCAAACCTGTCCCACGCAAACTCGGGTCAATCCCTAGAATCCGACCCTTGTAAGGAGTTTTTTTAATCAATAACCGGGGGTCGACCGGTTTGGGACCAGTTGATTGACCGGCAAGGTGCTGGGCCCATAACTTGCGTGAACTTTTGCTCATGTTTTCAAACCTAGAAAAGCATGCGTATCCCCGCAATGACGATAAAAAGCCATACCAACCGCTCGAAAAGAGCTTGGTTAATGTATTTTACAATGAAAGGAGCGAGGGCTGCTCCGATAACTGCAGGCAAAAACATCCACCAACTCACCGACATGGATTCCAAAGTAATGATCTCCAAATCGACCATGAAAGGAATCTTTACGATGTTTACGATAAGAAAGAGCCAAGCAGAAGTGCCGATAAATGCATACTTGGGTAACCCCATCGCGAGAAGGTAAAGTTGGGCAACGGGTCCTGCCGCATTGGCGAGCATGGTTGCAACCCCTCCGAGCAAACCGAAAAAGACGCCTAATCCGATCGAGCCCTTGGGTGTTGTGGCAGTGGATTGCCCACCCCCTTGCTTTAGTTTTTGTTTTTTTCGACGGGCTTTGAGAAAAAAATGCAAGGCAGTCATACCAAGCAGGATTCCCCCCACGACGTATTTCAAGAGACGTACCCGATCGTCTCCTCCTTGAAAAAAATCAAAGACCAACCACCCAACGACGGTTCCAATAAGAAAAAAAGGAAGCAAACGGACTATGAATTTCCAGTCGGCATGCCTGCGGTAGACAAGAGTTGCAGTAAGGTCTGCGGAAATCAATACGGGTAAGAGCAACCCGACCGAAAGCGGTACTCCGACGGGACCCAACGCATCCTCGAGAACCAAGGCGTAGATCGCCACCGTGAGGTTTCCCGCTCCCGGCAACCCTCCTTTGCTCATCCCCATGATAAGCGCGCCAAAGCCCAAAAGAAACCAATGAATTTCCGTCAGTTCATCCACATCGAATCCTTTGGTAACTTACGAACTTGCACGAGGAAGGGCATGACAGAACTTGGGCCGATTGAAAAGCTAGCTTTTTAGAAAGGTACCGGAAGAAACCCGAAAGGTTTCCCAATGACTCTCTTCGCCCGGTGATGGGAACGAGGTCCCCGTTGCAAAAACCTGAGCTTCCGCAGGTAGTAGGCTCTTGAAGTTTGCCTTGCGCTCTTCGTCCAACTCTCCAAGAACGTCGTCGGCTAGAATCAGGGGAATTTGATTCCGAGCTTGGCGGATAAAGAAAAATTCCGCTAAGCGCAAGGCCAAGACCAATCCCCGCTGCTGTCCCTCCGAGGAGAAAGTTCGGGCATCTCGTCCATTTGTGAGAAAAGTAAAATCGTCACGATGAGGACCTCGACGCGTATTTCCCATTATGCGATCTTTCGCCCGTCCCTCGACAAACCGTTGGAACCAAGCTTCTTCGCCTTCGAGCAAAAGATCCGGTTTGTAGCAAAGACCGGCTTCTTCTTGCTTGGCCGAAAGAGTGGCATAACGGTCGGTGAGTAATTGGGAGAGCTTGGGCAGGGATTCCTTTCGCATTTTTTGAACAAGCATGGCCGAAGGAATCAAAGCTTGCTCGAAAGCATCGAGCTCGCGATCCCCTCCCCCCTTTTTGAGCAAGGCATTGCGTTCGCGCAAAGCCCGATGATAAAGCCGTAGATGGGTAAAATATTCCGAGGACGCGGTAGAGAGCAAGAGATCCAACCATTTGCGCCTTTCCGCAGGACCGTCCCGAACAAGGCGAAAATCGCGGGACGACAGGGCGACGGATGGGAATTCGCCAAGAAAATCTCCGAGCTTGGAAAGCTTTTCCCCATCGACGATTAGACTTTTTTCCCCTTTCCCTCGGAAAGACAGCAGAATCTCTCGTTCCTTTCCTTTTTCGTCCGAAAAATGGAAGAACATCCTGCATTCTTCACACTCTTCCCGAACCAGTCCTTCCATTCCGGATTTTCTAAAGGAACGCAGGTTCGAGGACATTCCAATTCCTTCAAGCAGATTGGTTTTCCCTTGCCCATTTGGCCCGATGAGAAAAACGCGATCGGTCTCGAAGACCAGGTTCGCAGAACCAATGTTGCGAAAGTTTTCCAAGTTGAAGGTGAGGAGACGCAAGACGTACCTTCAGAGGGAAATGACGGGTGAACCTGAGGACTCCTCGTCAAGTTCGTCCCGAGCATCGCAAAAGGCAGTGGCAAGGCTCATCCAATCATCCTCAGTCTCTTCCGCATAGGAACTCATACGGATAAGACGTTGGGACTGCTCGGTGGAAAATCCCATTGCCAAGGAAACCGAAGGTGACTCGTCTTTTCCGATCGAACAAGCGGAACCGGTAGAAACTTCAAATCCCAATTTATCCAACTTCCCAACGTAACGAAGGTTTTCGTAATCGGGCAAGAGAAACATCGAAGTATTCCAAAGTCGGGGAACCTCTTTGCCAAGGATTTGCAATCCGGGAAAATCAAAAAGCATGCGTTCCTCAAAGGAATCTCGCCAAGATGATCTGTCGGAGAACTCAGGGAGATGGGAACGAATTACCTCGCAAGCGACGCTCGTGGCCTCGATGACCGGATAATTCTCAGTTCCACTGCGACGTCCGTTTTCCTGATTTCCTCCAAGGATGAAGGGGTTGGCCAGTTCACTGACCAAGATTCCAACACCCTTTGGACCGCCGAATTTGTGGGCGCTTGCGCTAAAAGAGGAACAAGCTGAAAACCCGGAAGAAGGAAATTTTCCGACCCACTGAGTGGCGTCACAATGAAAGTGAATACCACGTTCGCGGCAAAGAGAGGTTGTCTCGCCCCAAGGTTGGAGGACTCCGGTTTCATTATTGGCAGCCATCAGTGAAACCAAACGAACCTCCGGAACCTCCTCGAGCAAAGCCCTAAGACGGTTCGTGTCGACTACTCCAGTCGGTTCGACTGGAACCGTTAAGGCACGCCCTGAAAACCAATGATCGGCGGGCTCAAGTACGCTGGGATGCTCAATCGAGGAAACCACTACCCGAGCGCTTGAATCAAAAAAATTCGCGGCATGAGCGAGCACGGCATTGTTTGCTTCGGTCGCCCCTGAAGTAAAAGCCACCTGCTCCTCGCCGACCTGCAATGTACGGGCAACGTTTTCTCGCGCCCGATCGAGGCGGACCCGAACCTCGGCACCGGAATGATAGGGTGAAGATGGATTACTCCAACTTTCCCGCAAAGCCCCTTCGAAGGCTTCCTGAACTTCAGGATTTGGCCTCGTAGTCGCGTTGTTGTCAAAATACGCCATCAGCAGGCAAACGATGAAGCTACCGGCCTTGAGGAACCGGAGGTATGCGAAGGGTTTGACCTACCTTGAGGCTATTCTTGCTCGGCAAACTATCCCGGTTCGCTTGAAAAATACGATCGATATGGGAGGAGTCTCCGTAAAACTTACGACTTATCGCATACAGACTGTCCCCTTTTTGTACCCGATAGGATCTGACTTGAGCAGGCTGTGGAGGGGTGACCGGACTAGGTGCAACCACCCTCGGCGCTTCCGAGCGCGGCAAATGCACCGACTCATCCAAAGGCGCGCCCAAACGGGCTTTGTAATCATCGACTTGGCGTTTCAGCTTTGCATTTTCCTCCTGCAGGGCGATTAATTGGAGGTAGTCTTCGTAGGGTTTGCCAGGCAGGTCGCGAATAATCTCGCGCTCTGCGGAAACAATCAACTGTTCGACCTTCGATGCCTCTCTTGATTCGGGGTTGAGGAGGAGGTAACGACGGAAGTGGTAGATCGATGATACGGGATCCTTGCGGGACTCCAAAGACAACAAAAGGCGCCCCGCCTCCAAATGAGATTGGGGACACTCTAGAATCCGGCGTGTCACGGAGAGAAATTCGTTTAGTGCTTCCTCTTCTTTACCCACTTTGAGATAGGAGCGACCCCGGTCGAATGCAGGATCGTCGTCTTCGTTGATCACGGGTCCACTGGGACCGCAGGCTACGAGAGCAAGCAAGAACATGGTTGCGGGAATGGGTAACTTGATGGAGCGCCCAATCATGCGGCTAAGTACGTAAAAATAAGGTTACGAGCATGGGGAGCTTTCCTGTGTTCCCAAAGAAACAGCCCCTGCCAGGTCCCGAGATGCAAACGACCATCTGAAAAAGGAATATTCTCACTAGTTCGGGTCAGCGCCATTTTGATGTGAGAAGGCATATCGTCAGGTCCCTCGAGGGTATGAACGAAATGAGGATAATCCTCGGGAACAAGATCCTCCATGAAACGTTCAAGGTCTACACGGGCAGTGGGATCCGCATTTTCCATAAGGACCAAACTGCAACTGGTATGTTTGACGAAAACTGAAACCAAACCATCGGAAAAACCGGCCTCGCTCAACCCTTCGGAAACTGCATCCGTGATTTCGTAAGTCCCCTTTCCTTCGGTACGAATCCCCCAATCTTTCTTGAAAACACCCATGATCAAATGAACGATAATCCATCAATAGCCCACTAAATCGTTTTTGGCAAGGACTGAGGAAAGATAAGGACGCTCCTTCAGCATCGTAGTTCGGTTTCGGAGTTTAGCCAAAGGCGAAGTGATTCGACCAAAAAGATGAGTTCGCGAGATGACCTGTTTTCGGCCCCAACGGGACGCCCTAGTATGGAGCGGGCTATCGATTGATTACTTTTGGTTAGACCCGGAAGCCAGGATTCCTTGACAGGGAGCCCCTCGTTTCGAGCAAAAAGAAAAAGGGCCTTGAAAAAAACAGCTTGGGGATCCCCGCCTTCGGACAAGGTCTTCAAGGCAACCTCAAGCAAGTTGAACAAGGGTTGCGGTTCGAGGAGAAGACGTCCGTTTTGCAGATACAACAAAGCCAAATCAGAGGCGGACTTGAAACGGTCGTGCCGAAGAGCCAATTCGCGCCTCTTGGCCAGGACTCGGGACTCACGAACAAAGGGAAGTCCGTTGGAAAGCGTTTGGGCAAGGGCGAGTTCCACTTGATCAAAAAGATCCGGGAGGGAATGAGATTTGCTCCGCGTTTTTCGCAAAAGAGCAACTTGCAATCCTTCAGTTCCACAAAAAATGCTGACCCGCAAATAGTTTTCGCCTGTCTCCACCCGGCTAAGAACAATCCCTTCGATCGTTTGAGCAGGTGAGGCCATGCAATCCTCAATCAGGAGCGGAATCGCCGTCGGAAGACTTTTTTTGAATTTGCTCCGAGGATGAAGAACGAGCTTTTCCATTTCCCGGATCAGCGGCGGATCTCTTCGAATTAACGCTGCTTTCCGAATGCTTGATCTTTGGGTTTGAAGCGGGTGGACTGACCGCACCTCCGGATATCAACATTTTCATACCCTCTCCGACCGTCATATCCAATGAATGAATATCGCTTTGAGGCAAAAGCAGAAGAAATCCACTCGTCGGGTTCGGTGTTGTCGGCACAAACACGTTGGTCAACTTCTTTCCCGTCGCTTGCTCGATTTG
>TARA_B100001057_G_scaffold500758_1_pt1 | contig 16444 bp, 17 predicted proteins | sample TARA_B100001057 | Tara Oceans TARA_B100001057 (sample SAMEA2621839) | marine metagenome | biome: marine biome (ENVO:00000447); feature: surface water layer (ENVO:00002042); material: "saline water (ENVO:00002010), including plankton (ENVO:xxxxxxxx)" | depth 5 m
ATAGCTCAATTGGCTTGATTTATGCACTGAAAAAAATTTTTATGATTTATGGTATTAATAAAATAATTGCTGATAACATTGCTAATAAATATACAATCATTCTATACAACATTGTACTTTTTAAAAAATAATTCACTAAATTTCCAAGAAAAACACCTATAGTTAACGCCCCAATCAATCTTAAATCACTTGGATATATAAATTTATCAAAAAAAACTAAGGCTGTAAGAAAATACTGAAAAATTGCAAGTATTAGATAAAAAAAAGTAGTGTTTAATCTTGCGTAATCTTTCTTATTGTTTGCTGATAAAGCTAAAGACATCAAAGTTCCTCCAGAATTAGTAAAGCCATGCACAATACCCACAAAAGATAATATTGAAATTCTGAAAAAATTAATCCTATATAAGATCCTATCTTTTAAAATTACAAAAATTATAGAAAAAAAAATTACTAAAGAAACCAATAATTTAAAATTAATAAAACCTTCAAAAAACCTTAAAATTAATAATCCTAAAAATACTGAAGGAATACATATAATAAAAAATTTTTTAAATTCTTTGTAAGTGCTTTTATTCATTACTTTGTTTGATAAATTTATAATTATTAGATTAGTTAAACTTGTGATAATCGAGATGGGTAAAAGAATAAATAAGATTTCAATAATATTAAAATTTAGTATTAATAAAAAAGGAGTACCCAATACCAATACACCAACACCTATAATTGACTGTAAAGCAATAATTATACAAAAATAGGTAATTACAAAGTAACTTTCAAGCATAAAAATAATTGTTAAATTAAAATTAATATATATAGATAACCATCTATTATGAAAAGTAAAATTGTGTGGTTTACTGGTTTGTCAGGATCAGGAAAAACCACCTTAGCTAACTTTATATCAAGAAAATTAAAAAAAAAATATAAAGTAAAAAAAATAGATGGTGACCTTTTTAGAAAAAGAAATAAAATTAAAGTTTTTAATAGAAAAGAAATTACAAAAAATAATTTATTAATTATAAAATATATAGATAAAATAAAACATAATTATGATTATATTGTTGTATCTGTTATTTCTCCTCTTAAAAAAACTAGAAATAATGCAAAAAAGTTATTTGGTAAAAAATATTTTGAAGTATTTACAAAATGTAATTTAAATACATTAATTAAAAGGGATACCAAAAAATTGTATGAGAAAGCTCAAAAAAAATTAATTAAAAATTTAATTGGATACAATTCAGAAATCAAATACGAAAAAACAACTTATAAAAAAATTATAGTTAATACAGCGAGCGAAACTATTAATGAGTCATCTAAAAAAGTTTTAAAAAAAATTATACAATGAATAAATTTAATTGGAGAAAAAAAAGTAAGTTATATTGTTAGATTTAAGCCTTTTTATAATGAAGATAGAGGTGTTTTATAAAAGCTTTAAAGAAAATCAATTAAGTGCTTATTTTAATGATGGATTTATAAAAATTAAATAAAAAAATTCATTTGAAATTAATTTAGTAAAAAAGAATAAACTTAGAACTAAAATCTTATAAAAATTAATATATCATAATCAAAATTCAAGTTGTATCAGAAATTGTTTATGGTAAAAAAGTTTAATATAATATTAGAAAAGCCGCTTTGCCAAAAAAAATACAAAAAACTTCTGTAATTAAAATAAGAAAAAAAATTCAAAAAATGAAAAAAATTAAAATTATATGTACTTTAGGTCCGTCATCTTTTAATCCAAAAATATTATCTGTCCTCAAAAAAGAAAAAGTAGATATATTTAGAATTAATTTATCTCACACTGATAAAAAAGACATAAAAAAAAAAATTTTATTTCTTAAAAAAAATAATGTACAAAATATTTGTATTGATACTGAAGGTGCCCAAATAAGAACCACCTATACAAAGAGAAAATATTTTTTAAAAAAAAATACTTTTATTAATATTGGTGTAGAAAATAATTTTAGTAACAATAAATGTATAAATTTTTATCCAAGGTTTAATTTAGAAGAATTACGTTTAAATTGTTTAATATATGTAGGTTTTGAAAGTTTGTGCCTAAGGTTAATAAGAAAAGATAAATTAGAAAATAATTATTTATGTAAAGTTGTTAAAGAAGGTTTATTAGAGTCAAAAAAAGGGGTTCATATCAATAAAAAAATTTATTTAGATCCTTTAACAAAAAAAGATATATATGCTTTGCAATTAGGCAGAAAGATGAAAATAAAAAATTATGCTATATCTTTTGTAAACAGCGGCAAAGATCTTAAAATTGTAAAAGATATAATTGGTAAAAATAATAAGATTATTTCAAAGATTGAGACAGCTAATGCTGTAAAAAATTTGACAAACATTTCAAAAAATTCAAATGCTTTATTAATAGATAGAGGAGATTTGTCTAGATACATCCCAATTGAAAAAATACCTATAATTCAAGAAAGAGTCATTTCATTTGCTAATTCAGCAAGAAAACCAGTTTATGTTGCAACAAATTTGCTAGAGAATATGGTGATTAATAACTTACCAACACGAGCAGAAAGTAATGATATATATTCGAGTTTGAAACAAGGATCTGAGGGACTTGTCCTTGCAGCAGAAACTGCAATCGGAAAGGACCCAGTAAACTGTGTTAAATTTCTTAAAAAGTGTATCTTGGCATTCAAGAATAGAAAAAAACAATGAATTATTTTCCAATATCAATTTTACCAAAAAAAATTATATTAATTGATGGAATTGCGAGATCTGGCAAATTATTTACAGGAACACTACTTTCAACATTTAAAAATTACGAACATATGGAATTTGGTTTAAATTTTGAGAGATTGTGTCCGGCATTAGAATTTAAAAAAATAAATGAAGATTTTGCAAAGTCATTTATTAATAACTATTTAAATGAGCTTATATATAATAAATATCTTTCAAGAAATGTGAATTTTAGGCCCACTGATAGAACAAGTGTTGTAAACACACCAAATTATAAACTATATAAAAAAAGACTTAAAATGAAAGAAGGCTACAGGATAATTAAACAAATTAAACAGGAAAATAAAAGCTTATTGTTCGTAACACATGATATTCTTTCGACAATAAATGCATTTAATAAATTAGGTTTAAGTTACAAAATGATTGAATTATTTCGTAATCCGTTCAGTTTAGTAATGTCATGGTATAAAAGAGGACTAGGACGAAGATTTGGAAATGACCAAAGATTATTTAGTTTATTAATAAAAAAAAAAAGAAAAATTTTACCCTGGTATGATAATTTGTTTAACGACAATCTACGCGATTTAAATGAATTAGAAAAATGTATTCATTATGTTTACAATATAACAACTAAATCTATTTCAAATTATACTAAATTAAACAAATTAGAAAAAAAAAGGATATTCATAACTAGTTACGAACGATTAGTAGAGAATCCATATTCTGAGATAAGTAATATTTCTATCTTTTTAAAATCAGAACTAACAAAAAATACTAAAATATTTATAAAAAAAGAAAATCTTCCAAAATTATTAAATAATAGTATTTTGAAAAAAAATAGATTATTCATAAAATCAGAAGTTAATAGAAAATATTATAATAAATTAGAAAAGTTGGAACAAAACTTTAATAAAAGTATCTATGGATTGTCAAAATAATTTCAAGTTACAAATTTGCAAATCATGTGTGATGATTTCAACAAGACCAAGAATAACATTTAATGAGAAAGGGTTTTGTAATGCATGTGATTGGAAATTTAAAAAAAAAAACTTAAATTGGAAAAAAAGAGAAAATGAATTTATTTCTATTGCTAAACAAATTAAATCAAAAAAAAATAATTTTGATATAGTTGTACCTGTTAGCGGAGGTAAAGATAGTTGTTACGTTGCATATAATTTAAAATATAAATATGGATTGAACCCATTATTTGTCACTGTGAATCCACCTCTTCAAACTAGTATAGGAAAAGAAAATATTGAAAAATTTATAAAAAAGGGATTTAACTTACTTAGTTTAGACCCTGATCCAATAACAATGCAAAAAATAAACAAAACTGGATTATTCTTATTTGGTCAACCATACTATGGCTGGTTAACTGCAATTCATACTGCAATTTTTAATTTATCAAACAAATTAGGTATTGATTTAGTGATGTATGGGGAAGATGGAGAAGTTGAGTATGGAGGATCAACATTAACTCAAAATAAATTTTTATTTAATAATAAGTATGTTGAGAAAGTATATTTATCAGACGTTCACAAAAAAATTTTCAAAAATTCAAAAATCGGAAGTGATGATAAGTTTTTTTATGAGATTAAAAATTCAAAAAAAGTAAATTATTGTCATTATTCGTATTTTGAAAATTGGGATCCTTACAGAAATTATTTATTTGCTAAGGAAAAGTTTGATATGTCAGAAAATCCAAAAACAAATCCCTCTACATTTACCAATTTTGCTCAAAATGATCAAAAACTATATTCACTGCACACTTATTTCATGTTTTTAAAATTTGGTTTCGGAAGATCATCCCAAGATGCATGCATAGATGTCAGAAGGGGAGCCATGTCAAGAGATCAAGCGATAGCACTTGTGAAGTTGTATGATCATATTATTCCAAAAATTTTCATTAAAGATTATTTAAGTTATTTTGATATTGATTTGAAAAAACTTTATAGTACTTTTGACAAGTTTGCTAATCAAAATGTTTTAATAAAAAAAAATAAAAACTGGATACAAAAATTTAAATATATTTAAGTGAAACAAAAAATTGGGATTATAGATATTGAAATGGGCAACTTATATTCAATAGAGAAATCTTTAAAATATTTTGATGAGAATTTTATTATTACCTCAAATGTCAATCTCCTAAGAAAATGTTATAAATTTATACTTCCTGGAGTTGGAGCATTTGATAAAGCGATGAAAGTTATAAAAAAAAAAAAATTAGATGAATTGATTTATAAACAGATTAAAGAGGGAAAATTTATACTAGGTATATGCTTGGGCATGCAAATTTTAGGAAAAAAAAGTTTTGAATTTGGAGAGAATTCGGGTTTAGGGTTAAATGATTTAGTATATAGACCTTTTAAAAAAAATATTAATAAAATTGATTTTCATATTGGATTTAACGAAGTTGAATACTTCCAAAACTCGAAACTTTTTAAGGATATAAATCAAAATTCTGATTTCTATTTTTTACATGCTTTTCATGCGAAACCCTTAAATAAATCATTAGATTATTGCTTTTCAAATTATAAAGGCAAATTTGTATCTGCTTATGAAAAAAAAAATATCTGTGGTGTTCAATTTCATCCTGAAAAAAGTCAAATAAACGGTTTAAAATTATTGAAAAACTTTTTGAAACTTTAATGTTAAAAAAAAGAATTATTTTCACACTTTTATATGATCAAGGACACTTTATACAAAGTAGAAACTTCCGGCGCCAAAGAATAGGTGACAAAAATTGGATAAATAAAAATTATAACTTTAGTTATATATCCAAATTTATCGACGAATTAGTGATTTTGGATATTTCAAAAAAAAAAAATAAAAAAGAATTTATGAAAAATTGTAAATCAGTTACAAGTAAAGTTTTCGTTCCAATTTCAGTAGGCGGAGGAATTAAAAACATAAAGGATGCAAAATTTTATTTTAAAAATGGAGCTGATAAAGTGATAATTAATAGCTCTATAATAGATAATCCTAATGTATTAAATACTATTTCAAATACTTATGGTTCATCATCAGTTATAATATCTGCTGATGTAAAAAGATTTAGTAATAGTTTTTATGTTTATATTAATAATGGAGTAACAAATTCTGGATTAACATTGGAAAACTATCTAAAAAAAATCTCTAAATTTAATTTCTCGGAAATTTATTTAAATTCAATTGATAGGGACGGAACTGGAAATGGTATAGATTATTTTTTGTTAAAAAAAATTAATAAATTTAATTTCAAATATATAATTACAGGCGGTTTGGGAAATTACAAACATTTTTATAAGACATTTGCTTACACAAACAAAGTAGAAGCTATAGCTACCGCTAATTTACTCAATTTTGTTGGAGATAGTCTTAAAATAGTGAGACAAAATCTCATAAAAAGAAAAATTAAACTAATTAACAGGAATTAAAATGAAAAAAAAAATTATCTGTTTAATTTGCGCAAGAGGTGGATCTAAAGGAATAAAAAATAAGAATATAAAATTTTTTTTTAAGAAACACCTGATTGAATGGACTTTTAAAATAGCAAAAAGTATAAAAATTTTTAATAATATTTACTTATCCTCAGACTCAAAGAAAATAATTAAAATTGCAAAGAAATACAAAATAGATGTACCTTTTATTAGACCTTCAAAGTTAGCTAGAGATAAAACAAAAGAAATTTATGTTTGGAAACATATGTTAAAATTTTTAAAAAAAACAAAAAATTATCCTGATATACTTGTTGTACTACCACCAACTGCTCCATTAAGAGAAAGAAAACACGTAATTTATGCTATTAACAAATTTATTAAGGATAAATCCGATGCGCTTATAACTGTTAAAGATCCAGAAAATAACCCCTACTTTAATATGGTACAGGTAAAAAAAAATAATTTTGTAAAAATAATTAATGATAAAAAAAGATTTTATAGAAGACAAGATGCTCCAATAGTTTTTAGTATGAGTACAATTTGTTTTGTTTTAAAACCAGATTTTATCTTAAAAAATAAAAACATATTCGATGGCAAGGTGTCTATAGCAAAATTTGAAAAAAAATATTCTTTAGATATTGATGATAAATTTGATTTTAAAATTGCTGAATTGATAAAAAAAAATAAAGTATGACAATATTATTACCATTAGAAATTAAACACAGAGAATTTCACTCAAAAATTTTCTTGGCTACGAAAATACTAGAAAAAACAAATTTTCAGGTTGTTATTGGAGAAAAAAGCAAAGTATATAACATTTTTAAAAAAAATAATGAAGTATATCTTCTTTCTAAAGGTGGTCCAAAACCAGGATTTAGGTTTGAAAAACGAAATTATAAAAAAAATTATTTAGGTATCTTGGATGAAGAAGGGCCTATATTAAATTTAGATGTAAACGAAAAAAAAACAAGATTGCACAAACATATATTAGATAATATTGATGATTATTTTATTTGGGGAAGTCAAGATTTAAAAAAAAATAGATTTTTATTTAAAAAATATAATAATAAATTACAACTATTCGGCCATCCAAAATTTGATATACTAAAAAATAAATCGATTAAATTTTATGAAAATGATATTCGTAAAATAAAAAATAAATTTAAAAATTTTATTTTAGTTTCCTCAAGTTTTCCTGTAGATCAAATTATGCCGAAAAAATCATTTAACAAATTTAGATTTAAAAATTTTGAAATGGGTAAAAATCGTAATAAAATAATAAGTAGGTTTAATAAATATTTAAATTTTGAAAAAAAAAACTATTTAAAACTTATTGATTTACTTATAAAATTTGCAAAATTAAATCCAGACATTAATATTGTATTTAGACCACACCCAAGACAGAATATTGATTTAGTTAAGAAAAGATTTAAGCCAATAAATAATAATATTAAAATAATTTATGAAGGTGTGATTACACCATGGATAGTAGCGAGCGACTTGTATATTCATTCAGGATGTACTTCTGTACTTGAAGCAGCAGCTTTAAAGAAAAAAATAATTTATTTTATTCATAAAGAGCATTATAAAAAATCAAAAATGTTTAGAAAATATGGATATTATTTTAATAATATAGATAAATGTTTGTCATTTATGAATTCAAACATTAAAAAAAATAAAATGAATTTAAAAAATTCAAAGCAACCGGTGAATATTATAGAAAATACAAAAATCAATAAGTTCTTTTATAAAAATTTTATTAAATTTATGATAAATAATTATAATAATAAATTATTACCGTTAAAAAATTTTTATTCTGAAAACAATAGTTTTAAGGAAAAAACTTTAAAAATTAGATCTAACGCTAAAAAAATTATAATGAAAACTCCTTTTTTAAAGGATTTAGTTTTTCATATAAAACCCAGCATCATATTGTCAAAAGAGTACAAAAAAAAAAAATTTCCTTATCTTAATAAGAACGAAATTGTAAAATGCATTTCTTGGTCAACAAATAAAAAAATATTAGTCAAACAATTAAGTAAAGATTTGTTTTTATTAAAAAAATAAATTTAATTATTCAAATAACATTTTTCTGTGTTATCAGTATGGTTTATATAGAAATTATAAACTAAAATGAAAATTAACAATCCAGTATATTTTGAAATGATGAAATTAGGTTTAGTAAAAAAAAAAAATTTATTTGTTTTATTTCCAAAAACTAGAGATAAAAATATAAATGTTTTAAAAGACAAAAAAAGTGAAATTATATTTTTAGAAAAAAATGTAATTAATAAAAGAATTTATACTGATAAACCAAACTTAAATTATTTAAGAAACTTAAAACATAAAAAAAAAATTTTACTAAAAGACGATGAGCGAAGATATTCAATGTTTAAAAAGATTATAAAAAACAAAAAAATATTAGATTATGGATGTGGATGGGGTGGTTTTTTATCTTTAACAAACAAAATTACTAAAATTAATGAAGGATATGAAACAATGAATATATGTAAAAAATATATAAAAAATACTTATAACTTTAAGATGAACTCAAAAAAAAGAGATTTGTATAAAAAAAAATTTGATTTCATATTTATGTTTCATGTTTTAGAACATATTCCAAATCATCTCGAAGAATTAAAATTCATAAAAAAATTGCTTAATAAAAATGGGAAGTTAATTATCGAAGTTCCGCACGCACGAGATTTATTAATTCTAAATAATGATCTTATATCTTTTAAAAAATTTACATTTTGGAGTGAGCACTTAGTTTTACATAGCAAACTGTCACTTAAAAAATTTTTAATAAGTTCTGGATATAAAAATATAAAAATACAAAATTACCAAAGATATAATATTAATAATCATTTAAAATGGTTTTTAAAAGGTCAACCAGGTGGGCATGAGACTCCATTATTTAAAATTAGTAACAAAACCAAAATTAATTATGATAGATATTTAATAAAGAATAATTATTCTGATACAATAATAGCAATTGCAAACAAATAAATGAAAAAAACTATTCAAAATCTGATAATATTCGGATCTGGCCCACACGCAAAGTTATGTTTAAATGAAGCTAATAAGTTATACAAAATTAAAAGAACATTCTTCTTTGATAATAAAACCAAAAATAAAATAGTTATAATTTCAAGAAAAAAGTATATTATTTTAAGAAATTATTTAAAACTGAAAAATAAAATAAGTAAAAAAACTTTTTTTTTTATAGGCATAGGTGATAATAAAATTAGAAGCAAAGTAAATCGAGAAATTTATAAAATGTATGGAAGTGTCAAATGGTTAAAAATTATAAGTAAATTTTCAACAGTTGATAATTCCGTAAAGATTGAAGATGGCACCATTGTCTTGCCTGGATCAACTTTAAATTATAATTCTAAAATTGGAAAACATACTATTATCAATACCAATAGTTCAATAGATCATGATTGTGAGATTAAAGATTTTGTAAACATTAGCCCGGGAGTAAACATGGCAGGAAATGTAATTGTTAATGATTTATGTAAAATAGGTATTGGTTCAAATATAATAGATAAAATTAAAATCCAAAAAAATGTAACTATAGGCGGGGGTTCTTTTGTAAATAAAAATTGTACAAAAAATCTTATGTACGTGGGCTTACCAGCAAAAATTTATAAGAGATAAAAAAATTTTATGGTCTATATTATTGCAGAAATAGGTGTAAATCATAACAATAATTTAGATATATCAAAAAAACTTATTAATTTTTGTTCAAATCAAAAAATTAATGCTGTTAAATTTCAAACTTTTAAAGCTGAAAATTTAGCTCTCCAAAATACAAAGAAAGTTAAATATCAAAAATTAAATACTAAAGATAAGGAAACTCATTATAAGATGTTAAAAAAATTAGAGTTATCAAACAAAGATCATATATATTTAAAAAAATATTGTGAAAAAAAAGGTTTAGAATTTATTTCAACTCCTTACGACGTTGAAAGTGCAAGATTTTTAATTTCTATGAATCTTAAGACTATAAAAGTTGCATCAGCAGATTTAACTGATCATTTTATTCATGAGTACTTAGCTGGAACTAACAAAAAAATTATAATTTCAACAGGAATGTCAAAATTAAAGGATATATTGGATACTTTAAAAATTTATAAAAAAAAAAAACATGAATCATTATCATTGCTTCATTGTGTATCAAATTATCCATGCTCAAATGCCTCATTAAATCTCAATTGTATTGATACTCTCAAAAAATATGTAAAAAATGTTGGTTTTTCTGATCATTCAAGAGATCACTTAAGCTCAGCTTTAGCAATAGCCAAGGGTGCAAGTATTATTGAAAAACACATTACAGTAGATAATAATTTACCAGGCCCAGATCACAAAACATCTTTAAATTTAAAAGACTTTAAAAAATTTGTATCTCAATTAAGAAAAGCTGAAATTATGCTTGGAGCTAATATAAAAAAAATTCAACCTGAGGAAAAAGAAATGCTTAATATATCTAGGAAAGGCTTATATTACAGTAGAAATATACAGTCAGGAAAAAAGATTAAAAAGAATGACCTAGTATCACTTCGACCATTTAATGATACTAAAGTGTCTGAATATAAAAAAATAACAAATAAATATTTAAAAATTGAAGTGTTAAAAAATCAAAGTGTATCAATAAAACATTTTAAAAAAAAAAAATAAATTGATGTCAAATATAAATCTTAAACATTTATTAGTTGATGAATCTGAAACATTAAGGACAGCATTAAAAAAAATCAATTTGTCTGGGCTTGGAGCATGTTTCTTAATCAAAAATAACAAATTAATTAATGTAATTAGCGATGGAGATATAAGAAGATCATTAATAAATAATCTAAAACTATCTGATAAAGTTAATAAAGTTAAGGTAAAAAATTTTATTTTTGTAAAGGAAAACTATGATTTTCTTGATCTACAAAATAAAATATCGAAATACAAAATAATACCTATATTAAACAAAAAAGGTGAAGTCATAGATTATGCTAGTGAAAAAAGATTTAGACAAATTCCTCAATCAGAACCATTTTTAAATGGTAATGAATTAAAGTATATAACCGACTCAATTAAGTCCGGCTGGATATCATCTAGAGGAAAATATGTAAATATGTTTGAAAAAAAATTCTCAAATTTTGTTAAAAGTCCTTATTCTCTATCCACCAGTAGCGGTACTACTGCATTACAATTAGCCATTGCAACTTTAAAGCTAAAAAAAAATGATGAAATTGTTGTACCAGATTATACTTTTGTATCACCAATAAATTCAATAATTCACTCTAATTGTAAACCTGTACTTTCAGATATAGATCTAGAAACTCTTTGTATTTCATTTGAGTCATTTAAAAAAGCTGTAAGTAAAAGAACAAAAGCATTAATACTTGTACATTTGTATGGCAACTCGCCTGAACTTCAAAAAATTACAAATTTTTGTAAAAAGAATAATATAAAAATTATCGAAGATTGTGCAGAAGGTTTTGGAACAAAATATAAAAAAGTTCATGTTGGAAATCTTGGAGATTTCGGGACTTTTAGTTTTTTTGGAAATAAAACTATTTCAACAGGAGAGGGAGGGATGATAATTTTTAAAAAACACAAAGATTATGTTTTAGCTAAAAAATTAAGGGATCATGGAATGTCCCATAAAAAAAAGTACTGGCATGATGAAATCGGTTTTAATTTTAGGTTAACAAATATTCAAGCAGCTGTTGGTTGTGCCCAATTAGAAAATGCTAATAAATTTATCAAAAGAAAAATCGAAATACACAAAAGGTATAAAAAAAAGCTTAATGAATTGAATTATATAATTTTTCCAAAAGACCAAAAACATACGAAAAATTCACATTGGTTATCTTATTTTAAAATTAATGATAATATTAAGAATCACAAATTTATAAGAAATGATTTAATTAATTATTTAAATAAAAAAGGTGTGGAAATAAGAACTGGTTTTTTTAGTGCTCACCAAATGAAAATTTATAAAAAATATAAAAATAAAAAAATAAATTATAATCATTCTAAAACAATTTCCGATACAATAGTAACTTTGCCAAGCTCAGTTAATCTTAAAAATAAAGAAATAGATTATATTTGTGATTTAATTTTGAAATATAAGTTAAATTAAGTTAAAGTGAAGCCACCATCAGCTATCAAATTAAATCCCGTAATATATGAACTATTATTAGAACCTATAAATTCATATATATTTGCTATTTCATCAGCGTTTGCAAACCTTTTAAGGGGAACCTTTTTCAGATAATTTTTTTTAAAAATTTTATTATTAAAATTTTTATCATATTTATTTTTAATACCACCAGGACTTATTGAGTTAACTCTTATATTGTAAGGACCGTATATTGTTGCAGCATTTTTTACAAAATTATTAATTCCAGATTTAACAAGAGTATAGCCTATATTTTCTTTTATATTTGTATTTTTATAAACATTTGGGTCTTGAGCTACGACACCATATATAGAGCTTGTTAATATTACGCTTGATTCAATCTTACTTTTTTTCATTTTAGTTAACATATAAGAGCTGATTACAATACTAGAGGAAAGCCAGTCATTTAGTACTCTATTTAATTTTGTTTTGGTTATTTTATTAAAATCAATATCTATTAAAAGATCTCTATTTATATAACTGCAATCAATATAGATTTTCGGTACTGAATAAAATTTGAAGATCTTTTTAAGATTAATATCAAGATCTTTAGATGTCATATCAAAACTTTCAAAGAAATAATACTTTGATTTTTTTTTTATGTTATTAATGTCAAGGTTAAGTATTCTGTTCTTTTTTACTATAAATTTTTTTATAATGCTTTTTCCTAATAAGCCGCTTCCACCCAGAATAATAATATCAACTTTATTTTTTTTCATAAATCATAATTTTAATTTGATAAATAATTTTCAACTAATTTTTTAGCTTTTAAAATTTTACTTAGTTTATTGGTATAAATTTCTAATGTATAATAATCTAAATTTCTCTTCAAATCATTAAAAAACCAAGCTTTTTTTCCAAAAGTTTTATTCTCGTCCTCTAGTCCGCCATTGTCACTCATATGATATCCTTTAACCAAAGAATTCAGTTTTTTTAATCCATCAACATGATTAAATCTTTCTGTCTTAGCACTAACTTTCAAATGGCCTAAGTCCAAAAGTAATCCTATATCTTTTGGGACTTTTTTAAAAAAATCTAAAATATCTTTTGGATTCGTTAGAAGCAAAGGATTCTCACCATAAATAGCAAAATTTTTTTTGTTTATAACATTATTTTCAATTAATATTTTTATTTTATGTTTGCGAGAAAATTTGTTTATATATTTTAAATTATCTAAAAAAATTTTTTCAGCCTTTTTTTTACTAATAATTTTATTTTTCCTAAATTTTTTTCCTAAATTTTTAGGAAGTGGATCCATCCTGAAACCAGCATGAAAAGAAAAATACTTATTTTTCAGTATTTTTGATAAAATTATGCTTTTTTTTATTTGATTTAAACTTCTCTTAATTACCTGTTTATTATCGCTTGCAAGATTTATAACAACTTTATTTTTTGGTGGAGGAAAATAATTATGAATTCTTAGTTTACATTTGTCTAGAAGTAATCTCAAATTTCTTATTTCTTTTTTTGTTAAAAATTTACCACCAGATAACTCGATATTATTTAATTTATTTTTTTTAAATTTCTCAATAATAGATTTAGATTTATAGTTTCTAAAGTAACCTGTAGATACGTATACCAGTGGTCTACTCATTTATTTTTTTATTCGACAAAATTAAATTAATTGTAAATTTTTTTTAAATATAATATTCTTATATCTTGTTTAATAAAATTATAAATAGCTTAATAACGGATATATATAAAATTGATCTAATAAGAACATTAATTGTGTTAATTAGATTTATTTATTTTTATCATATCAGAAAAAAAATGTCATATTATATTGATCCACAAAAAAAAATAGAAGAGCACATCATTATTAAAAAGGAAAGTGGCAAAACCGATACAGTGATTACTCACAATATGCATTTTGTTGAAAATTTATTTGATTTGAAAAAAACTTTTGCAAGATTTAGCGGCCACAAAACAGTTGAAATATCTTATCCTTTAAAATCTATTGATTTTATAGATTATAAAAATAACAAGATCTTATCTGTTGGCCCACGAAATGAGGGTGAGTTATATTTATTAAGAAATTTAGGCTTTAAATGGAATAATATTTATTTCAATTTTGATGTTTACAAAAATGGTACAAATAAAAAAAAAACATTTAATTATTGTTTTTAAAATTAAAGAATAATGTATTAATATTATTTTATCATTATGTTTTGCCCAATTTGTAAAAAAAATAAGACAGTTTTAATTTGGAATAATAGGCTAAGATCAGGAAAAAATAAATGGACAACGAATAAAAAAAAAATATTCCAATGCAAAAATTGTGATTTAGTGTTTTTAAAAAAAAAAAATAAGCATTTAGAAGATAATAAAATATTTCGAAAAATTTTTGATGGATCAAACTCTGTTAGTAAATATTATTCATTTAATAGACCAAGAGAAAAATTTAAATTAAAAAAAATACAATGTTATATAAATTTTAAAAATAAAAAAATTTTGGAGAGCGGCTGTGGAGCAGCAACAAATTTAGACTATTTAAAAAAAAATGCTAAATTGACCGCAGGATTAGATAGTTATATTTATCAAAATCATGTAACGAAAAATCATAAATACTATAACTCATTATCTCAATTAAAGAAAAGTAAAGAAAAATTTGATATAATATTATCCTTGGGAGAGATTGAACATAAGTTTGACGTTCAGAATTTTGTTAAAACATTAATTGGAAAACTTGAGAAAAATGGTTTTTTAATATTTAGAATTCCAAATTTTGACAATATCTATAAGTTCATACTTAACAATGATTTTCTTAAATACGATTATAGAGTTTCACATAATTACTATTTTAACGAAAAAAGTGCTGATTTTTTATTTAGAAAGCTAAAATTAAAAACATTTGTCAAAACAGGTATTCAAGAATACGATTTTAATCATTTATTGGAATATTTTAGAACTAGAAAGAGAGTCAAAAATTATAAAAAAATTTATAAAAAAAAACTAATTGATATGACAAACTTACACTTAGAGAAATATAAAGTTTCAACAAGTCTTCTATACATATTAAGAAAATAAATATTATTATGTGTGGAATAATTTTAATACTATCAAAGAAAGAGAAACTTAATAAAAAATTATGTAATCTGGCCTATAATGAGATTAAAAAAAGAGGTCCTGATAAATCTTTAAAACAATATTTTTTGAAAGATAGGTTATTTATTGGTAATAGCATTTTATCAATTATAGGAAAAATTAAACCCGGCAAAGATCTTTACAAATCAAGGAATAATAATCATTATATCGCTTACAATGGTGAAATTTATAATTACAAAAAATTGCTCAATTTTGCTGGGTTAAAGCATGTTAATAATGATACTGAATTATTGGTAAATCTGTTTTCCAATACATCTGAAAAAAAAATTCCGAAACTTTTAGATGGAATGTTTGCATATTGCACATTTAATAAGAAAAATAATACAATTTCTTTAGCTACAGATGTTCAGGGTGAAAGAAAATTATTTATATATAACAATAATAAATATTTTATTTGTTCCTCAAATTTAAATTCAATTTTGAAGTTTACAAAAGATTATTATTTAAATGAAAATAAATTAAAAGAGTATTTTGATACGAGGCATTTAATATTTTATAACAAAACAATTTATAAAAACATAAAATACTTATTGCCTGGTAAAAGCTATAATTATAACATTTCAAACAATAAATTAAGTTCTTATACTTATGATGACCCAATTAATTGGATAAACAAAAAAAAATATCTTAAATTCAAAAAATCTAATTTACAAAATCTCGTAAATCATTTTGAAAAAATTATTGTAAATTCCAAAAATAAAATGTTACCAAATAAGAAATTTATTTCTTTATTTAGTGGAGGAATAGATAGTAGTTTACAATCAAAATTTTTAGATAAGTCAAAATTATTAAAAGGGCTTTTGTTTGTAGACCATGGTAATAAAGATCCAATAGCAAAAAAAATAAGTTTATTTAAAGGTTATCTAAAAACTAAAATATTTAAAATCAATATGAATGAGAAAAAATACTCATTAGACCTTAAAAAAGTTTATACTTCTTTTAATATCCCCTTTTTGACCCATGATTTAGTAGGTGTAAATAAATGTTTTCAATTTGTGAAAAAAAATAATTGTAAAATAGTATTTAATGCAGGGGGTGTTGA
>TARA_B100001057_G_scaffold500790_1_pt1 | contig 16439 bp, 13 predicted proteins | sample TARA_B100001057 | Tara Oceans TARA_B100001057 (sample SAMEA2621839) | marine metagenome | biome: marine biome (ENVO:00000447); feature: surface water layer (ENVO:00002042); material: "saline water (ENVO:00002010), including plankton (ENVO:xxxxxxxx)" | depth 5 m
GTTCATCTTCGGACCAACCGTAGCCGGTGATCCATTCACCCTCACCAATTTCTTCAATTTTCGCCGTGATGAGCTGTTGGATTTCTTCGATGGAGGTGACTTCGCCGAGTTCGATATAGCGCTGTGGCTGCCCGCGAATATGTGTGTGCGAGTCGTTGAACCCTGGTATAACCAGTTTACCGCCGAGATCAACCTCTTCATCAGCATCAAACTGTTCCGATAGGCTGCTGTCTCCGGTCGCCACGATAAGCCCGTTATTAACTACAAGAGTGTCGACAATTGAAAAAGCTTCATCAGCAACGAATATCTTGCCGTTAGTCAGAATGAGGTCGGCCGGGCCTTTAGATCGTGTTGGTTCCAGTTCTTGCCCGCCACAGGCAGATAGGAGAATTAGAACCAATGGTATAAAGCTGGCGTTTTTCAATTTAGTATTCAGCATGACAACCTCGCCGGTCAATAATTTATACCAGTAGTTTTTCTTTGTGTACGTAATTCAGAGTCTGGCTTAGAGCGATATCAAACATATTGATCATCTCATCAACTTGTTCTTGGCTGATAATTAGTGGAGGGCAGAAGGCGATACAGTTGCCGCTGACCGCCCTGATTAGCAAGCTATTGTCCTGACAGTACTGTTTGGCTATTGTACCGACCTTGCCATCGGGGAAGCCAATTCGTTGCGCTTTGTTAGCAACCAGTTCGACCGCAGCGATTAAGCCTTTGCCGCGCACTTCTCCGACTAGAGGATGGCTTTCGTACTGTCTCAGACGGCTCTGCATATAAGCACCTACACGGGCAGCATGCTCAAACAATTCGTCCCTCTGATAAATCTCCAGCGCTTTAAGCGCTGCCGCGGCCGCTACCGGATGACCGGTATAGGTATAACCGTGACCGAATATTCCGAGCTGATTGCTGGGCTCGCGCATGGCTTCATACATAAAGCCGGGCACAACAGCTGCGCTCACAGGTATGTATGCTGCGGATAGCTGTTTCGCGAGGCTCATCAGATCGGGGTTGATGCCCATAGTGTTTGAGCCAAAGTCGTTACCAGTCCGGCCAAATCCGCAAATCACTTCATCAGCCCAAAACAAGATGTCATGTTTTTTCAACACTTTCTGCACTGCGGGATAGTAGCTATCTGGAGCGACGACGACGCCAGCGGCACCGCCGATCGGTTCGGCGATAAAGGCAGCGATTGTGTCGGCCCCTTCTCGTGCGATCAGCTGCTCGAGGTCTCGAACGAGGCGCTGGACAAATTCGGCTTCTGATTCACCATCCAGCTTTTCGTGATAGTAGTGCGGAGTGGTAGCGCGCAAGATACCCAGAGCGTCGGTCGGCACGTCAAAGTGCGTGTGCATTACCGGCAAGCCGGTCAGAGCCGCTGCCGCCATGGTTACTCCATGGTAGGAGCGCTCCAGCGCAATGATTTTTTTCTTATGAGGTTTGCCTATTACATTAAAGTAATATCTAAGCATCTTGATCAGTGAGTCATTCGCTTCACTGCCCGAATTGGCAAAGAACATTTTGGAATCGCTTACTGGCACTATCTCACTGAGTCGGTCTGCCAGATTCATCGCGACTTGGTGCGTGCGCCCGCCAAACATATGACTGTACGGCAGCGTGCGAAGCTGTTGGGTAATCGCTTCGATCATCTCTTCATTACCGTAGCCAAGAGCTGCGCACCAAAGCGCCGACAAGCCTTCGATGTACTTCTTGCCCTCTTTATCGTAAACATAGATGCCATCGCCGCGGACGATGTTCAACTGCTCAACCTGAGTGAGGTTTGTTGTGGGATAGATAAGTGAAGACATGTCAGCAGGATAAAACAGCACTATATGTAATACCAGCGCGTTGAGCGCCCATACTGACAATTTATAAACTTGGCTTGCCAAACTTTGGGGGGCTTCAAACCGGTAGACTCGGCTCCACGCTATTTCGAACAAGGCGAGCGGCAAGGCCGGCCTTTCGAAGGCTTCGAGCTACAACCCTTGAAAAGTAATCTTGCTGCCCACGATGGTCATGACGTTTCTGGCAGCTAAGATGTCAGCTACAGGAATTGTCATGAGATCGTTGTCGAAGACCGTGAAGTCCGCTAGCTTTCCTGTTTCTATTGAACCACGTAGATGCTCTTGAAAGGCGCCATGGGCCGGCCAAATGGTGAACATTTTCAGCGCAGTTTCGCGAGACACTGCTAACTCGGGATGCCAGCCTGGGCCGTCTGTGCCGTCAAGGCGCTTGCGTGCGACGGCTGCATAGAACTCAATCCGTGGGTCACCTGCTTCAACAGGTGCATCCGAGCCGCCAAGGATCATCAGCCCGCGGTCGACTAGTTGTTGCCAGGGATAGGCATAACCGAGGCGGTCGGGGCCGAGTCGATCTGGGGCAAAGTTCAGGTCGCCAATACCATGGCTTGGCTGCATAGAAGGAAAGACACCCATCTCCACAAACCTTGCCTGATCGGAAGGGGGAATGATTTGGGCGTGCTCCATACGCCATCGCAAATCGGTGCTGAACCATTCTGATATGGGCAGGTCATTCTGAGCTTCTGCGTACCAGTCCAGTAAGGTTCGCACGGCGCGGTCACCGATCACATGGGTCCAGATTTGCAGGCCTTGTTGCAGTGATGCTTCAAGGACGGGCATGACTTGCTCTTTGGTCGTGCGGTTCATAAAGCCGTTGTGGTCCGCATCAGAGTAATTTGAAAGTAAAGCAGCGCCCCTTGAACCCAGAGTGCCATCTATAAACACTTTGATCCCTCGCAGATCAAAAAGATAGTCAGGGGTTGTTTCACGGCCGCGTTCGATCATTAAATCCGCTTCCTGCACCAGTGCAGCGGCATAGACACGGTGCGCCATGTTTCCTTCGGCATGGATCTCTTTGAGCAATTCGATCTGCCTGAACGTCATCCCCGCGTCATGGGTCTGAGTCCAGCCCAGCGCTGCGTTGGCTTGAAGCCCGCGTTCGAGGTTGTCTTTGATATAGGCATCGGTTTCGGGAGGGATCAGTTCGCGAAAGACATTCATCGCATTAGCTAGCACATATCCGGTTGGTGTCCCGTCGAGATCACGCTCAAAGCGGCCCCCTTCAGGGTCGGGTGTGCTTGCGGTGATGCCTGCCAGCTCGAGAGCGCGGGAATTGACGAGAGCCGAGACGCCATCTGCCCTTGGCAAGAACAGCGGTTTGTTCTTAGTAAATGAGTCCACGTCGAATTTGTTTAGAAAGCGCCGCTCGTCGGCCCACTCCCGTTCGATCCATCCGCGACCCTGTACCCAGTCCCCCTCAGGAACATTCTCTGCCCAACCCTCGATCGCTGCCACTGTCTCAGCCAGCGTCGTAATACCGAACAGGCTGAGGGTTTTAGTTCGGCGACCGATGCCCTCAAGATGCTGGTGGGCATCAGTGAATCCTGGAAAAACTGTGCGCTCAGCCAGATCAAATACCTGCGCATTGCCGCACAGGTAGGGCTCAATACCGGATTCGTCTCCTACATAGACAATGCGGTCACCTTGCGTAGCTAATGCGCTGGCAGTCCATTGACTGTCATTTGCCGTATAGATCGTGGTGTTGTGCAGCACCAAATCAGCAGCCTCACAGTTTGCGCTTGCTTCCTGCAATGCCAGACCAAGATCCTTGGGCGGGGCTTGATCGTTGCAGGCCGCCAGTAGCAGGAAGCTTGAGAGTCCGAAAGTTGCCAAACGAAACCTGTGTGACACGTGGCAATTCTCCTCGTTGAACGTTGACGATTCGCGAAGGGTCAAAATAACCGATACCGGCGGCAGAAAAAAGGCGGATGTGGTAAGGAATGCCAGTGTCTTTCAGCCTCGCAAAGAACTTCTAGATTGCCCTGGATAAGCAAGATCTCCCGCGGGCGCTCGCCATACGGTCTACTCTGCCAAAGAATAGCCTGGATGCTCCGACAGGCGCCGACATTTGCCAGTGACTGTAATGATCGTACAATGGGACTGATTTAAATTAAAAAGTATTAAGGGAGCCAGTTATGCCGAGAATTATTGCTATAGGCGTTTTCGCCTTGTTTTTTACACTACCAGCGTCAGCGCAACAAAATGCGGAGCCATGTGGGCCAGCAGCAGATTTGTCAGAGGATTTCAGCAGGAATGTTGACTCCGACTCTCGTTGTTTTGAGCTGCGCATGTACACGGCGGAACCCGCGGTAGATGGGGAGGGTGGCATTGATAGCCTGCACCAGCGTTTCCGCGAGGAGGAAGTAGCTATTTTTGAGAAGCATGGTGCTGAAGTCGTTGCTGTCTGGCAGCGCCTTGATAACTCAAATACGCTGGTCTGGATGCTTGCCTATCGCGATCGGGCCCACCGCCAGGAAGTTTGGACAGCGTTTGCCGCAGATCCCGCTTGGCACGCGCTTCGGGAGAAGTACGCAGTACCGCTATCGGCGGAAGCCTACATGATGAGCGCTACCGACTACTCTAATCTCAAGTAAATTCCTGATCCGCTTGCGGTGGAAGCAGTCCGGTGAATTAATCTGCATCGGACTGATTACTCGGGCAGAGCGTATGCGTACACCCAACCTCCGGCTTGTTCAAATAATTCTTCGCCCTCGTTGGCTTGGGTTTCGAGCTGCATAATGCCGCCGCCTTCCGGTACCGTGACGATAATATACTGCCTTCCTGATTTTGGGCTTACATAACTCATCGGTGTCGCGGTCGAAGCGGCTGGCAGTTCAGAAGTCCAAAGCTCTTTTCCATTTAACACGTCAATCGCCCTGACTTTGCTGTCCGTTACGCCAGCATTAAAAATCAGACCTCCCCCTGTCACCATGGAACCGGCGGTGTAAAACATGCCCATTGGTAGGGGTAGTCTGGTCGGAATGCCTAAGGGTCCCATGTCGGTGGTTGTTCCAAGTGGACGACGCCAGAGAACTTTCTGACTGGCAAGATCGACCACGGCGATTTCTCCGTAAGGCGGTTTGAGACAGGGTGCGAAGGCTGATGAGAGGAAGAAGAAAGAATATACTGCGTAGGGCGTTCCGGCTTGGGCGCCACCGATGCCGTAGTTGTACCCAGATTCTGTTTCGGATCTCGGAATGAGGCGCACCACAGATGGGTTGTGCAGAGAGTTCACTACCATCAGATGATTGACCTCGTCCACAGCTACGCTGCCCCAGTTCATCCCGCCACCTACGCCAGGGTAATACAGTGAACCGTAACCGGTTGTCGGCGGAGTAAGTGGTCCTTCGTAGCGCATTCGCTTGAACTGAATACGACAGGAAGCTTGGTCAAAAGGCGTGATGCCCCACATATCTGCTTCTGTGAGCCGCTCGTGGTCGAATCTTGGCATGCCAATTGAGAAAGGTTGAGTCGGGGCGGTAAATTCCTCCGGAATATCGGTCTGTGGAGTTGGCAGTTCAACAACCTCGGTCACCGGTTCCCCGGTTTCCCGATCCAGCACAAAAATTTGGGCTCGCTTGGTAGGTACGATGACGACTTTGCGAAGCACACCATTAATCGGGATATCCGCTAGGGTCGGTTGTGAAGGTACGTCATAGTCCCAAATGTCGTGGTGAGTAGTCTGGAAATGCCAACGGACACGACCCGTTTCAGTATCAAGCGCAACGATCGAACTTGCGTATTTCTCCATGGCTTCGCTGCGGTGACCGCCAAAATAATCCGGCGTCGCATTTCCTGTGGGGACATAAACCATGCCCAGCTCTTCATCCGCACTGGTCAGACTCCAGACGTTTGGTGTCCCCCGCGTATAGGTCTCGCCCTCGGCGGGCAGACCGATGCGGTCTTCCCGTCCCATGTCCCACGCCCACTTCAGGGCCCCAGTCACCGGATCAAAGCCTCGGACAACGCCAGAGGGCTCTTCGGTTTCCTGGTTATCCAGCACCCAACCGCCCAATACCAGGGTATCGTTAGCTATGATGGGAGGAGAGGTAACAAAATAGTATCCGGGCTTGATTTCGCCCATGCCCACCAGCAGGCTCACCTCACCCTGATCGCCAAATTCTGAGCAGGGCTGGCCAGTTTCCTTGTTGACTGCAATCAGCCTCGCGTCCGTCGTTGCTGTAATGATTCGCTCTGAACAGTTTCTGTCCGGGCGCTCTGACGGGCTTGCGTAGTAGGTAACGCCTCGGCAGGTGTCCCAAAATCCGATTCGCGCAGATTGGATCTCCGGATCGTATCGCCAGCGCTGCTCGCCACTGTCCGGATCGAGCGCTAGGATCACATTCCGACCCGTACACAAGTAAAGCCCATTATCGATTTGAATCGGTGTGCCTTTAAATTCTCCGGGCACTCCTGTCCGAATGGTCCATGCAGGCTCCAGTAGTCCCACATTGGTAGTGTTAATCTGTTTTGTGGGCGCAAATCGTGTGCCGCGCTGGCTTGCACCATAATGCCCCCACTGACCAGTGGCATCAAACAACCGCCCAGTGCCAGCTGCGGTAGGTGCGTTGACTTCATACCTGGCATTGGTGGCGAACAGAGCCACGATTAGTATCGCCAGGGCGGCGGCAACTATATGGGTGGGGCGCAGCTTCAATAAGGAAACAGGCTCTCGCTGCAACAGACCTCGTCTGACCCTGGGCAAAAGGAACCACAGGCCCAGAACCGTAAACATGCCAACGCGCGGCATAAGTTGCCAGGGATCAAGACCCACTTCAAACAGAGCCCACAGGTAGGTGACTCCCAGAAAAGCCCCGTATATCCATGCACCTAGAGAGTTGCCGCGCAAAAGCAATATAGCGATGACGATAAGTAGCAGCCCAGCGGTCAAGTAGTAGAAAGAACCTCCCAGCGAGGCGAGCGTCCACCCCAGAAGGCTCATACCAACACCGCATAAAGTTAGAATAACCGCCAAGAGTCGCGGTTTGGGGTAATTATTCTGTACTCCAGACAACGAAACTTCTCCCGTAAATTTCTATTTCAAGAGAGATGATCGCACAGAAAGAGTTACTGCACGATACAGCACAGCCTGCTTTTCTTTTGCAAGCCAATGCTCCTGGCTTCCATTGATAGGCGTGGACCTTCCCGGCCAGAGACTTTATGCTCTGTCACATAACAAAAAGGAACGCAACATGCCTCGAAACCTATCCCGCATCGCCCCACTTGTCGCAGGACTGACATCGCTGGTTTCGTTCGCGATGCATGCACAGGAGCAGCAGTCACTGCTGGAAAGTTATACTCCTGTAACTTATGCAGAGATTGAAAATCCCGACCCCAGAGAGTGGTTGATGTGGCGCCGTACTCAAAATCACTGGGGCTATAGCCCGCTTGATCAGATCAACAAAGATACGGTGGGCGACCTTCGGCTGGCTTGGGCCTGGACCATGGAGCCAGGCATGCAAGAAACTACCCCTCTGGTTCGGGACGGCATCATGTTTCTGCCCCAGGCCTGTGACTTCATCGAGGCAGTGGATGCCCGAGATGGTTCTCCCATCTGGGAATACCGACGCGAGCGAGTTGATCACGCGGCTTCACTGTCCTGTGCCAATCGAAACGCGACTCTCTACGGAGACAAGCTATACATCGCAACCGGTGATGCCTATCTGGTGGCGCTGAGTGCCCGGACGGGAGAGGTCAGCTGGGAACGGCAGATCGGAGACTGGACTATTGGGCAACATTATTCTGGGGGGCCGCAGATTCTGGACGGAAAAGTGGTCGTGGGGATGTCCGGCTGTTACTACATCAATACTGGATGCTGGATTACTGCTCACAATCCTGAGACTGGGGAGGAGATCTGGCGAACCAACACGGTGCCAAAAATCGGCGAACCGGGGGGCGAGACCTGGGGCGATGTGCCCGATGAGGAGCGACGGGGAGGGTCCGCGTGGATGCCGTCCAGCTACGACCCCGAGCTGGATCTCATTTATGTGGGGGTAGCCGTGCCCATTCCCTGGGGCGAAATCCAGCGAGATACCCGTGGTGGGGACGTGCTGTATACGAACTCAACCCTTGCGCTGAATGCCGACACCGGTGAAATTGAGTGGTATTTCCAGTATATACCGGGAGGTAATTGGGACTTGGACCATCCCTTTGAACGCATCATCGTGGAGTCAGAGGTGATTCCCAATGCTGACTCTGTCGACTGGATTAATCCCAATATTGCTTCGAATGAACGTCGAAAATTGATTACCGGTGTTCCAGGAAAAACCGGCATCGTCTGGACACTGGATGCCTCTACTGGGGAGTTTTTGTGGGCTAAAGAAACCAGCTATCAAAATGTAATCGTTGGGGTGGATATCGAGAATCAAAAAGGCATAACTAACGAGAATCTTGAGATTACAGAGATCCGCCAGCGCCGCTTCGTTTGCCCATCTACCACCGGAGGTATCAACTGGAATTCGGTTGGCTACAGTCCTGACACAAACGCATTATACGTGCCCAGCAACAATGTCTGCATGAATTATTACCTCAACCCGGTTAATCCTGTGGTTGGCGGTTATCACAGTTCCGCTACTCAAAGAAAACTGCCACCGGAGGATTTTGACGGTCAGGTTGGTATGTTTTCCGCGATTGATGTCGCAACTGGTGAAGAGAAATGGACCTACAGACAGCGTGCAGGCGTTGCCGGTTCGGTGTTGACCACTGGCGGCGGCCTGGTTTTTGTCTCTGACGACGCGCGTCGTTTTCGCGCTTTTGACGCAGACTCAGGTGAGGTTGTTTGGGAGCAAATACTGAACTCCTCCGCGGGGGGGTTTCCGATGACCTATGAGCTCGATGGGGTACAGTATCTGGCGATTGCCGCCGGTGGTGGCGTTAACTATCGGGTAATGACGCCTGAAATCCGTCAGAGACGAGGTGGCAATATACTCTACGTATTTAGGCTCCCTTGAACGCTTGGGGTTCCTATGAGCTCAACAAATCTTGACGGCTGAAGGCCTTCTTATTTATTGCGCCAGTTCGGTTTGCGTTTCTCTCGAAAAGCAAGTCGGGCCTCTTTGCTGTCTTCGCTGGAAAAGGATTCCGATAGCGCTTTGAGTGCGACATCTGGCACCTCTGAAAATGTCATATCTTCCATAGCGAAAAGAAGCTCGCGAGTTCTTTGGATTGCAAGAGGGGACATCGCTGCAATCTTGGAGGCTAGTCTAAAAGTTTCTGCTTTCAAAGAGGCTGCTGGCACAGCCTTTGTAATAAGACCCATGCTGGATGCATCGCGAGCGCTAATCGGCTCGCCTGTGTAAATTAGTTCAGCTGCCTTCATCCTGCCTATCAAACGCTGTAGAAACCAGACGTGCATACCGGGAGGACCCGCTAAATTGGGGACGGCGGGGTAGCCGAAGTCTGCATCGTCCGCGGCTATGATAAGGTCCCCAGCGAAAGCAAGGGTGCATGCGCCTTCCCTCGCGTAGCCTTGAACCATAGTGATAAGTGGTTTGGATAGGGACCGACAAATAGCAAGCGTATCCACGTAAAATAGGCGCAAAAACTGTTCCATTTCCACCCGCTCAAAAGTTTCTAAGAATTTTATGTCCAGCCCCCCTGAGAGGCCTTTGCCAGCTCCGGATAAAACAATGACCTTGCAGTCAACATTGGCGTCTGCGCACCGAAGCGCTTCGTGATATTCGCGTGTCAGAACTTCATCGATTAAATTTAGGGGTGGCCGATCGAGAACGATATGGGCAATACCCTCTTCAACAAGGTACTGCAGTCCATTGTAAGGCGAATCGCTCATTTACTGACGAGTTCCCGTAATGGTGAGATTTCCAGATTGCGTGTACAAGGTGCCAGCAAAACGGTTTCCGTCGACGGTGCCGTTAAAGTTGAGGCGCTGGGTAGCTCCTTTTCGTGCCAGCGGGTTGGGTGCATTCGCTGACCAAGACATGCGGCTACCGGTAAGGTCGAACTCATCGATGCGCATCGTTAGCTCACCCTCTACGCTAACGCCTTCCTTTTCGCTGACATGCCAGACTCCGACACGCTGCTGGCCAGGAAAATCATAAACGATGTCCCAGCTTCCTTCCGCGACGTAAGGAATATCACAGCCCAAAAGGAAAAGTGCAATAGAGCCGATGGCTACTTTCAAACGATAAAGCGTCATGAAGTTTTTCGCTTCCGATGGGTTGTAAATAGTCGTGCCGCTCATTGAACTAGGCGGCTGTGACTGGCAGGAAGAATAGTCGAACCCAGCGAGCTTTCGATGATTTCTCGAATTTCTTCTGCAAGTTGCTTGTAGAAATTCCTAACCGGCGATGTGTTGCGCCAGACCAGCGCGTGGTTGCGGACCACGTTGATGCCTTCCACATCAGTGACCCGTAGCTCTTTCTTGTCTCTGATTTCCGATTTGGCGTACAGCGCGGGTAGGAAGGCGATTCCCATACCCATGACCACCATCTGTCTGAGCGTGTCGAGACTGGTACCTTCATAGTCTCGTCGTACAACAGCGCCAACGCGTTCGCATAGCTCCGTAATCTGGCGATGGAACAAGTGATGTTCACTGATTGTCAGAACAGGCTCTCCAAGCAGGTCCATGCGGTTGATTCGTGCTTTGTTTCCCAACCGATGATCTTTGGCAAGCGCCAGTTTCAAAGGTTCTCGAAATAGGGGTGCTACGACGAGCTCTTTGGACATGATTGGTAGGGTGGTAAGAATTAGATCATGCTGACCATTGATAAGGCCAGTTTCGAGATCACTGGGCGCGTCTTCGCGCACATACAGTTTTAGATCAGTGTAGCTCTCGTGCAAAGGGTTTAAGATGTATGGAAGTAGGTAGGGGCCAAGAGTTGGTGTGACGCCAAGTCTGTAGGTGCCCATTCCGCCCCCGGAGAGCAGCGCAGCCTGGGTGGTAAATCCTTGTGCTTCCTCAAGCACTCGGCGTGCACTTAACAGTAACTCGCGGCCTTGGGGTGTCGTGTTGATGCCTTTCCTAGTTCGTTCGAATAGTTGAATATTCAGCGCTTTTTCCATGACGCCCACCTGGTTGCTCAGTGTGGGTTGAGTGATGTTAAGGCGAAAAGCTGCTTGTCGGAAACTGCCATATTCGGCGACTGCGGCAAAATACTGCAGCTGCTTGAGTGAGAGGTTTTCTAATGTATTCACGTTAGCACCGCTAAAAGTCGGTCTTATGAGTATATAGACATAATCTATAACGAATTCCTATTTATCTCAATATTCTTGCATATTACATAACCTTAGAATTGCGGTTCTGATTTTGCACTTTTAAGCCATCAAGTTATGGAGAGAGAAGAAAATGAACTCAAGTATTACAGATGGGGAGATAGAGAAAGCACGTGAGGCTTGGGGTAGCGCGTTAATCAAGATTTCGATCGCTTTTGAAAACCAAGGTATTGAAGTCGCAAGGGAATTGGCGAGCGATGCGATAGATAGCATGTATGGCTATGCAAATGGCCCGGTTTTATTCAAACCAACGATGGCAAGTGGAGCGCAGACATTTCGCCCTACCAAGGATGGAGCTTTGGCATATTTCGTTGGGCATAGCGATGCATATCCCCTTGATGGAGGCTTTGGAATTAAGGGTTGGCGCGAAGTAGTTTCAGAAACATCTGAGTCCTTTATTGACAGGAATATCGCGATGTGGATGGGATGGGTCAGTTTTACAGATAAAAATGGCTCCGTCACGAAAGTGGATAAGAGTTGGGGATATAAAAAAGATAGCGATGGCACCCTAAGAATCGTCCTACACCATTCATCCCTTCCTTACGCTCCATGATACCTAAGTTGCTTTATGGCGGAGAGCTAGAGTGAAAATGGATATTTAGTTTGGTTGTGTTTAGACAAGCTAGGAACACTTTGATGATTGATTTTAAAACTAAAGACCTTAAAGGGGATCTGTTCGGCGGGCTTACGGCAGGCGTCGTTGCGCTACCATTAGCTTTGGCTTTCGGTGAGGCTTCGGGGGCCGGGCCTATTGCTGGCCTGTATGGTGCGATTTTTGTCGGATTCTTCGCCTCTCTATTTGGCGGTACGGGCTCTCAGGTAACCGGTCCTACCGGACCTATGGTTGTCGTCTTTGCGGGTGTATACGCGGCGCTTGATGGCAATCCCTCTCTGGTATTCACGACTGTCGTACTGGCTGGTGCCATACAAGTCCTCTTCGGCGTTTTTAGGCTCGGACAATACATCCGCCTTGTTCCATACCCAGTTATTTCCGGCTTCATGAGCGGTATCGGCTGCATCATAATCGCACTACAGGCCTCGCTTCTACTTGGCCATGAACCAGAAGAAAGCGGCACTATCGGTGCGCTTATGGAAATTCCTCGCGCTGTGGCTGACCCAAACCTCGTAGCGCTTATTCTCGGAGCGCTTACATTGCTGATTGCTTTCAAGTGGCCCGCACGGCTTGCTAAAATCGTGCCCCCACCGTTAGCGGCTCTGGTTATTGGCACGCTAGTTAGTTTGTTTCTGACGGGCGCTCCGACCCTGGGTGAAATTCCCACTGGATTACCCAGTTTCATCATGCCGCGCTTGGATCAGGGAACAATACTGATTGTTTTTCAAGCGGCTATAACTCTGGCGCTGCTCGGGTCGATCGATAGCCTGCTTACGTCGTTGGTGGCAGACAACATGACGCGTACTCGGCATAACTCGAATCGAGAGCTAATCGGACAGGGCATCGGTAATGTGGTGGCTGGCCTATTCGGCGGTATCGCAAGCGCCGGCGCTACGATGAGAACGATGATTAACATCAGAACTGGCGGTACTACCAAGATTTCTGGAATGTTTCACAGTCTCTTTTTGCTGGCTATAGTGATAGTCTTGGCTCCTCTTGCAGAAAAGATCCCACATACAGTTCTGGCAGGAATTCTTATAAAAACCGGATGGGACATCATTGATCGTGCTTACATTCTTAAAGCCCATCGTGGCCCACGTTGGGATCTTGCACTAATGCTGTTGGTGCTGACGATGACCGTTTTTGTCGATTTGATCCAAGCTGTGGGCGCCGGAGTGGTGTTAGCTTCCCTTGCCTTCGTCAAGCAGATCGCTGACGAGCAATTGAAGTCTTTACGGGATATCGCTAATGAAGGGCTGTCTACAAACTTTTCTGAGGAAGAGGCAAAGTTAATGGCTAATACGCACACGCGTATAAATGTATTTGGCTTCGCTGGACCACTGAGCTTTGGGGCGGCCGCGGATTTTGGCAGTAAAATACGAGAAAAGTCCCAGGGCCCCAGTCAGATAATTATCTTAGATTTTTCGCAGGTACCTTCCTTAGATCTGTCGGCAGCGCGTGCAGTAGAAACGGTTGCCGTGGACGGGAAAATCTCTAATAAACTGGTTTATATCTCAGGGATGACTGATCAGATTCGTAATATGCTTACGGATCTGATGGGGGAGATAGTGCCTCGGGAACAGTATTTTAACTCGCGTCGCGACGCTATTACTGCCGCAGTCAGATTTGTGGAGAACACAGAAGCGGACCCGCTCGATGAGGGCAATGCGAAACCTTTGTCCGTTTGAGGTTCTCAGTCACTGAAATTACCCGACTCAAAAGTATTGTCGTAAATTTAAGTACCGTAAAAGTAGGTGCCCTAATAGGGTTCCTGCTTTCTTGCGACGAACCTTCGATTTAAGATTATGCTCCATCGGCAAGCGTTATCGAGTCCTTTGTATATCCCCCGCAAATAGCAAGCATCAAGATAATTATGCGATTTCCACATCGAAGCTGACTTGATCATCGCTCAATGGCTCGGCGCCTAAGTGACCAGAGCTTCGTCCTCTTTAGGAAAACGGGCGGTCCCGGACATGACCCCTAGGAGCCAACTTTCGTGCACTTCGCGCCATAAATGCTGGATTTATTCAGCACCCGGACAAGCAACTATTGGTGACAAGACAATCCGCCACAACTTTGATAGATGCTTTTTTAGTTCTCCTGGCAAAAGGCGAATCTTATCGCGGCTTTTAAGCGATCGAAGTTCTATGAACGCTCTCGCTGGATCAGATCGTAGCTGAAGAGATTCACACTTTCTTGAGGTTTGGACGGGCTTGTCAGAGAATGGGCTATGTTAGTAAAAACGTCGCTACAACATCAGCTCACTGCGCGTCCCTGGTGGATGCAACTGTTGTTTGCGTTCAGCATCTTTATGACATTTGTCTACTTGCCCTGGGATGTTTTGATCAAGCCATTGGAAGAAGATCAGGAAGTTTGGTTTGGGCTGCTTTTTACCGGCTGGTTTGCCAAGCTGGGAGGCTTATTGCACTGGCTGGTCTATGGTGCGGCAACATTTGGTTATCTGAAGATGAAAAGTTGGATGTATCCATGGTCTGTGATTTACCTTCTTCAGATTGCTTTGGGGATGCTTGTTTGGAGTCTGACTGGTGAGCGTGGCGGTGGCATGGCGGGCAGCTTTTTCATAGCAAGCCTTTTCCTGCTCATCGCCTATTTGAGCTGGCGAGAACGTGGCAGGTTCGGTGGATAAATTGGAGTTGCAGATGCGCGAGAGATTCAGTATTGCAGTGACTTGGAAGAGTCCACTTGGACTCATCTTATGCTTGGCTCTCCAGGTCTGCTCTCCGGTTGACTCCAGTGAGTCGAACGTAGAATTCATGGCTGAGTTTCCCGACATGTTGGAAGAAAGCTCGGCGCTGGCCCTTGAGGACGACGTAGTCTGGACGCTTAACGACAGCGGCAATGAAGCTGTCTTGTTCGCTGTGTCCCTCAAGGGGCAGATGCTGGCTGAAATACCCATACTTAATGCTCGTAATATCGATTGGGAGTCACTTGCTCAGGATGAGTCGCATTTTTTTGTCGCCGACACGGGTAATAATCTGAACAGCCGAGATCGCCTGATCATTTATCGGATACCGAAACCTCGATTGGGTTTAAAGGACGTCACCGCAGAGTTAATTTCGATCAGATATTCAGGATACGAATCGGGCAATATGTCCGCTCATAACTTTGATGCAGAAGCACTAGCGGTTCGTGGAGCTGAGCTTTGGTTGTTCTCAAAAAACCGCGGTAATGGTAATTCAGACCTCTATCGATTTCCCAAGTCGCCCGGAGACTACGTGGTTGAGGCAACTCAATCGCTGCCGGTGCAATCATTAGTTACAGCTGCAGACATTCATCCAGGCACTTCTGAATTGGTCTTAATCAGTAGTCGGCGGGAAGATTTCGGATTCCAGTCGCTGATCTGGTTTGCCCCGACAACTGACGAAGGAGTCGATTGGGAATGGCATAAAAGTAGTCAGCTGTCGCCTACAGATCAGTGGGAAGCGGTTGTGTGGCTCGATGAGACTGAAGTATTACTCAGTCACGAGCGCAATGCCCGCGGATTTGCGGGTCTAGGTCGGTTTCAGAAGCGCTCAGCGAACTAGGGTCGCACAGACTAGTGCTAAAATTCTAAAGCACCGATTCGTCGCCAGAACCAACTTCCCCCTGTTCGCCAGGTTGAGTAAGCTTTTGAGCTCGCGGGCAATACCCCTTATTTTAATGTCGGGTTTGGTCGTTATTTCTGATCGTATTTTTAGCAAATGTGCTAGAGTCCTAAGGCTTGCCGGAGTCAGGTTTCATACGCTGCCAGTAGGGATTATCATGAAAACAGTCCTTGTTTTTTCTGTTTGCTTGTTTTTTTGTAGCCATGCCTCTTCACAGACAGAGATAAGCGGCGTTTGGCTACTAAATGGGCAGGGGACAGAAAGCACGATTCAGCTTACCCCGCTGGGTGAAAAAATTCGCTCGGAATATGACCTTCTGGTGGATGATCCAAGTCTTTCTTGCACACCGGCGAGTGCCTCAAGGGTTTGGGCAAATCCCAATTCTCGGATCAAGATCGCTGAGCAGCACGACGCTATAGAGATCAGCTACGAACTGTTCGATTTGCGTCGGCGTGTTCCTGTGGGAGATGAATCCGTGCTGTCGGATTCGCCGAGCACCAAAAATCTCTCTGGCAAGTTGTTCCCAGAGATGGGTTCATCATTTGCCTTCTACGTGGATTCTCGGTTAGTTATAGAGTCGCACAATCACGCTCCAGGGTATATCAGAACGTCGAGAGGTATTCCTCAATCGTCTAACACTGTCACTGTTGAAGAGCTTGAGGTGAAAAGCGGTGAGCTTCATATTACTCATACCTATGTTGATGCATCAATCTTCGAAGTGCCTCTGGTGCTGAAATACGCTTTTCGCAGAATCGAGGAAGAAGACGTAGAGGTTTATTCTTGCACGGATGCTAATTATGATTGGTTTCTGAAGTTGAATAACTTTACCGATGACGAGAAAGGCAGCGCATGAAAGACTTTTCCGTAACAGCGAAAAACCTTTTGATGTGCGCGATTGGTCTGGGACTGTACTTTCCCATGATCCTCGAGGCCCATCATTCCACAAATGCAAATTTCACTCATGAGGTTGTTTCTATAGAAGGGACGATTGAACGCGTGCGCTTCGTGAATCCCCACGCTTCGGTGCTAATAAAGCATGTCGGTGCAGACGGGCAGGAGATTTTCTGGCTCATCGAGTCTGGCGCGCGGACCACGCTTGAGCGTCAGGGTGTAACACTCGAGCATCTTGAG
>TARA_B100001057_G_scaffold242023_6_pt1 | contig 16429 bp, 18 predicted proteins | sample TARA_B100001057 | Tara Oceans TARA_B100001057 (sample SAMEA2621839) | marine metagenome | biome: marine biome (ENVO:00000447); feature: surface water layer (ENVO:00002042); material: "saline water (ENVO:00002010), including plankton (ENVO:xxxxxxxx)" | depth 5 m
TTTAGACTTTTTCTCGTGCTTTTTAGACTTTCTGTATGTCTTTTTACCTAATTTGAGTATCTCCTTAAAACTTAATTTAGGATTCTCTTTTCTTAACTTCTTTAAAAGCTCCGTCCAATGGTTCATTCTTTATATATTAATCGTACAAAATATTATTTTACTAAAGTAATCAATTCTAATTCTCTCTATAACTTTCTAATAACGCATTTTGTAAGTCTACTTGTGAATTTGTATTTAGTATTTCTCTATATATATCTAACATCAAATTGTTTGAAAAATAAGTATTGGTTCTCTCTACATTGTTTTCTAATAATGGAGTTGTAATCTCTTGTGAGGTAGTGGGGTCGGCCTCGGCCTCGGCCTCGGTCTCGGTCTCGGTCTCGGGATTTGATGTTGAATCTATTTCATTTATAATATTATCTAAAAATCTATTAACATTGGTATTAATTAGCGGGTTGTATGTTCTTCTCAGTAATTCAAAAAAATTATTATTTTCTTCTTCTTTCTCTATTTTTTTTTCATATGAATCTAGTTTGTACTTACAAACAGGACAGTAGCATGATTCTTCATTCAACCACCTTTCAATTGCAACTGTTAAAAAAGAATGGTTACAAGGTAAACATGTAATTTCGTCACCGTCTTTAAAATCTTGCTGCATTATAGCGCACCTCGTGTCTCTTTGCTTTGATTCATTTGATTCATTTGATTCATTTGATTCATTTGATTTGTAAATTTTTTTAATTAATTGTTCTTTGGCTTTATTTGTGATAACATTTTTAATTGTAATTATAGGGTCATTACCCACTGTATCCCGAATTAATGACTCAATATAACTACTACTATCCATTACCATCTCCCGATTATTATTATTGTTATTATTGTACATTTATATAATACTAATAATTTTTTTATATCAAAATAAATCATCTACTATTTTATCAATAGAGCTATATCGCTCTTTACTAAGTTGTGTAACTAACTGTTTATAAGGAGTCATTTCTTTAAGAATATCAACTCCTTTTTCACTAAATGTATCTAATAGATTGGGACTGAAACCAGACATCATACTAGCGTTCTTTTCACTGGTAACACTTGGAAATCCATTTGTTGACCTAAGATTCCAAAATACTATATGTGGAAGTTCATATCCTACCTGCTCATATTTCTTCTTCATCATATCAAACATCGGCAAATTATCTACCTTACCTCTACAATTTCTAGGATTAATATTAATGCTATCGGAATAATCAATTTGCATGTCAGTTAATATAATTAATACCATGTTACTCATATCTTCTTTACTAATTCGGTTTTGAATCGCTGTTCTTAAAATCAAATCTAAGGCAGCTCGAAAGTTTGTATTCAGACCCCACTTAGCTTGTCTAACTTTGGCTACCATCTCTACAAAATTATTGCAATCATCTAGATTTAGCCACTCAGGATTGGCACTGAATGTCATAATTCTCTTTCCAAAGTTCGATTTCTCAGCAATTCTAATCCCTAATCCAATCGCTGAATAAAGTGGATTGCAATTTTCCATCTGCATTGACCCGGAGGTGTCAACCATAGCAATAACATTGTTCAGCTTGCTAGTTTTTTTACTATTATCCAGCCATTGCATATTTAACGCCTCTTTTTCCGCTAGATATAATTCACGATTTCCTTGATTAGATAAGAGATTGATTGCATCCCTCACAAAATCTACAATTGATACATTTTTACCTTTTGCGATAGATTTTCCACTTTTGCAATTCTCAATGTATTCTCTATAATTCTCACTACATGTAATCCTATCATAATCATGTGCAGTTTTTTGCCTTTCTTTACCATTCTTTTGAATATTTAGAAATGCTTTTGACTGTTTTCGCATTGTAATACTAGTAACCTTTTTATCGAAATCAATTTCGCCCCACGTTCCCGCACATTGATTAATTTGTGTTGTTTCAAGTTCTTTATTAATGTTTGCCACTAACTGACGATAATGTGTAAGACATTTTCTCCTAGCGGCGGAATTTCTTGCACCATCATTATTATGCTCTAATCTAGCAGTCGATTTACTGTCTATCCAACTTTTAAAGTAGTCATATGCTAATAAATGTGTCAGCCATCCAAATTTATCCGATTTCTCTCGTGGAATCCATTTAGCAAGAAGAGTTTTAACTTTAGCCGTCTGGTCAATCTTTAATTGTTCATTAATTAGGAAAATGCATTTATTAATAATAATATCATTCGCACTGTTAACATAATATTTGTTTCTCTGTTCTTGTGGCACATGATAATTACATAAATATTTAATATCTTTCCAAGAACCGAATGGGTGCACGCCATCATCACTCTTCACCATTTTTTCAATTAATAATGCAAGTGCATTGTTAATATTTTTTTTAATTTCTTGATTACACGTAGAAGTTTTAGCAAAATTAGCTAATCCACTTAGCATCATATATGTAAATTCATATTCACCTTTGCCATCTGTAATATCTCTTGTGTGTGCAATTAATTTACATAGTAATTTTACTTCATCCACCTTGCAATCTTTCTCAAAAACGATTTTTAGTAATTCTTCATATTTAACAGCTAATTGTTTTGTGTCAGCAGGCCTTGTTAACTGAAAGTATAGTTGAGTAATTAATGTATCAAATTGTTCATTTGACCATCTATATTCTAAATTTTGATTTTCACCTAGCTGCAAATTTTGTACTCTATCTAATGCGGTGGATAATACGTGTGCGCTCATGGTTTATAAAATATATTTTTAATTCTTTAAACCTTTTTAAAGTTCAATTTTTAGTAAAAAAATCTTTTTAATATTAATTATGAATAATTTGAATAGTGAAGATGAAATTGGAGAAATTGATCAAAATTTTATAAATAGATTTATAGATGATGAAAAAAACTTTGAACAATTTTATAATAGAGAAGTTACTCTTATTACAAGTAAATTCTATTATTTAGACCAAAATAATGAGGTATATGATAAAAAAGTTTTTGAATTGAAAATTGTGAATGGTTTATTGAAAAAAGAAAGTGTTTTATTTTTACTAAAAAAAAATCAGTATATAGACACTTGTAAGCATAAACTTAGTTATCTTTTAAAATATAATTTTGATATTGATTATACTGATGTGAAAGATTATCTTAAAAAAGATAAATCTGAAAGTTATTTAACTAGCTATAAAATTATTCAGGATGTTTACTTTAAAGATACAGTCCCGTTTTTTTCTGATTTAAATACATTAATTTTTGTCATGAAAAAATGTATGAACTCTAATAGTACAACGAAGAAAATATATTTAAAATAATTAATAATTAATAATTAATAATTATTTAACCAGAACACATAGTAAAACCATTATCATTACATTCAACATCTTTCAATTTTTCTCATAACAACATTCACGCTTTTTATTATCATTTCTGATAGGCCATCCCAAGTATTGTAAGGAGACTCATTTAATATTTTGTTCAAACGGCTAGACTGTTCCTCATCTTGCCAATCAGGGTCGACGTCGGCACCTTCGCCTTCGTTAAAAGTACCCGCAACAGAAATGTGAAATATAATATCATAATATTTAGTATCACCCCCATTTATTTGATTCTCAAAAAGTACTAAATTTTGTTCGTTACCTCTAAATGTATGTATTACTTCACCTTCAAAAAGGATTTCTATTTTATTTTCATTATTATTAGTACCGGCGGTAATTATTACTCCAAAATTATGAAACTCGTTTACTAAATCATCTACTAGTTCAAACGTTTTGTAATCAGACCCACCTGCAGAATGTATTGCTGTAGTAAATTTATTAGATTGATGCCTATTATAAGCATTCTCCATTATATCTATTTCACCACAATTAGGCCAATATATACCAGATCTAAATTCAGACCCTAAAAGCGATAATGCAGCCCATAAAGGAAATTCAGATATTCGGTCACCTGTTCCATTATAGGCAACTGGTAATTTAGCTCTAATATTAATAAATGTTTGCCAACCTTTTTGTATTTTTACATATGGGGTATTAGATGTTGAATGTGCACTTAATCTTGATGAAATTAATTGGCCGTCCCGTTTTATTAATGTAATTCTTAAAGCGCGCGCGTTGTCCTGACCATCAGCTATTATTTGTGCATTATTTTCATCATAAATTTGAATTTCATTGTTAGTACCATATGACTCGCCACCAGTAGTTTCAAAATTAAACACTGCACTACTTATTGTACTAGTTATAGCAACCGAACTAAAATTTGGAAATATCAATGTACGCGAATCACTTGTTAATTCTATGTAAGTTAAAGTAACTGTGCTGTCCCTTGTTAAAAATAATTGAATACCAGTATACAATGTATCACTACGGGCTGGTATATCAATACGTCTATGTCCTGTTTCTTTCGCAGAAACTATAAATTCATCAGTAAAAAAATCTCCTGGATCAAACCTAAATTTAATTGTCACATCGTTATCTTCAGGATTATCATATTTAAATGCTATATTACCACCATTATTAAATGAAATGGGAAATAAATTAGGGTAGGTTTCTGGTTCGAGATAAAATCCAGCCCAGTTATATGTGTAACCATATAGATATACACCATCCTCCTCACGAATTTGGTGATTACCCCAAAAATCATCAAATAATATAGTTTCAGTATTAGAAGTGCGCTGATCCGCTGTCGCAGGATTGGTATACTCTAGTATTCTAAAATTAGTAAACCTAATTTGCGCGTAACCATCACCATTCATTATAAAAACTATATGTTTATATCCCTCTTCTCTATGGAGTTGGAGTTGGTTATCTATATTAATTGTATGAGTACCGGAACTATTAGCAGTAATGTCTTCACTAAAATTGGTCTCAAAACTATACAAATTGTCTGGATATTTTTTTTTCTCAAATATAAATTTTATACGAACATTCGTTGCTGATAGATTCTCCCAATCAAATATTACTGCACCACCTTTTTCAAATGTCCAAATCGTTGAATTTTGCTGAGTGATTTGCCATCCGCCATACAGGGAAGTCGTTCTTAGGTATTTTGGCCCAACTTGATAGGTATAACCGATAATATTTTCACCTTCATCTTTCACATCGTCTATTTGATAATCTGGGTCAAGAAGGTCTACAAATTGCGATGGTCCATAATTACCTAAAATAAAAAGAAGCCTAGAAATTCGAGAAAGCGGTTGAAATACATCTACCTCTGCCTGGGTATTGCCGTAGTAGGCATTCACTATCGAGTTGTACTGTGGGATGTCATCATTATCAAACGCGAGCTGCAATTTGGCGAAGAAGTCGTAGGCTCTCTGCTCGAGCTCCTCATCACTGCATAGCTCAACGAGGGTTTTTTCTGGTCCTCCCAATCTGTTGATACCCGGTCTATTTACATTACGAGCATTTCCATTGTGACCATTGCCTCCATTAGGTCTCATACGTTTTGACCAACTAGCTCTATTACCAGGATGATAATAGTGATTATTAGTCATATTGCCTTTGAAAGTCATAGGTAATAAACAGTTATCTTTACTACAATTATTACATCTAAAAGAAGCACCACCTATTCTAGAGTGACCTATATTTCCATTCATTATTACTAATATATATGAAGAAGAATATATATTACTAATACTGATATATTTAGAGTTTTTTACCACATCCACAACCACCACCATTCAATCTATTTCCTCTAAATACATCTGAAATCACTTGATTACATAAATATTTAGTGCTTACAGTAGGAGTGGTTTTTTGTTGTACTAAACTCTTACTTTGAGTAGTATCACGGATAACACCGGCACTGCTTAGACCGGCACTGCTTAGACCGGCACTGCTTACACCCGTGTTTTTGTAACGTCTATTAATTGTAAACATTAAAGAGAAATTAGACATATATAGATATATAAAAATATTTTTTTTAATTTTATTTAATTGCGGTTATGAGCAATTAAAACATTTATCATTTTTAAATCCAAATGAAAATCTAAACTGTTTATTGTTAACAGCAGGTCGTAACCTACCTTCCATTCCAGCATTTTGTTTAGCTAATCTATATACTGAATCATTAACATCATTGTCCTGATTATCAAATGGGCCATATTTAGTATCTTTTGGACCAACAATATTGCTTGCTTTAATTTTTGCTAAATATCTAGCATATGAACCATGTTTAACATCAACTCCAATTCCACCAGGTGCCATCGCACCAGGTCTATTCCGAGTAATAGTAGTAGTTAGAGAATTACCACGTGTTGGTACATTATTTAAACCACGACCACTCGGAAAAGTGCGGTCACTTTGATTTCTTAAATTCAATTTATTACCATAAATTTTACTATCACGTTTATTAGGAGGATATTGTTCCCTCAATGCCGATACTTTTTCATTATCTTCTTTAAAAGAGATTGCAAACGCAGAATTTACATCTAACAGTTGACTTTCACTTACACGAACTTGATTTTGAATTCTAGCTTGTGTAGATTTTTGTATATTATTTCTACAACCACTATCACTACTGCATTGATTATTGCTGCATAGTTGACATTGTACAATACTATTAATTTTTGTACTATTTAAATTATCACAACTACATAAAGTGCGGGTACTTGATTCACAATGACTCATATATATTAGTAAAATATAAAATTGAAAAATAAAAAACATCTAACATTACATCAATTGTAAATAAATGGAAATTATTACATGTAAAAATTGTTATAAAAAATATAAAAATGAGAAGGCCTATGAAAAACATAGGTTATTATGTCTAGATGATGAAGATAATCTGGAAGACAGATCACTAAAAGAATTAGTAATAAGACTAATTGCTGATAACAGAAAACTAAGACATGATGTTAATGAATTAAAAAGGTGGGTAGAGACAAAAAAAAAGAAAATAAGAGTAATTGAATTTTTAAATGAAAAATACACGAGTGAAATATCATATAGTAATTTTTTAGAAAATATAAACATAGATATGAGCGATTTAGAATTAGTTTTTGCTAAAAATATAATAGATAGTTTTGTAGAAATTATACAAAAACAATTACAACAAATATGTAACAAAAACATAGATAAATATCCATTTCTCTCTTTCGTTCAAAAGAAAAATTTTATATATAAATATGAAAATAATAAATGGGATGTATTAACAATAGAAGAATTTGAAAAAATAGTAACAAAAATCTATAGTAGTATTTTAAAGCAGTTTAAAATATGGCAAGATGAAAATGAAGAAAAAATTTTCAACAATTCAGATTTTTCAGAATTATATACAAAAAACGTTAAAAAAATAGTTGGAAATATACCAATTAAAGAACAAAAAATTAAAATATTTAATAATTTCTACAAATCAATTCAATTAGATTTACAAAATACAATCGAATATGAATTTAGTTAAAATTCATATTTAATTGTTGCGTCTGAATCATGTGGGGAACCAATTTTTAGTTTTTTTTTAATGTCCTTTTCATCTTTAATAATATCATAAATTATATTCTTATAAAATGGTCTAAAATTCAATTTACGCATCTCGCTAATAGTACACCATTTAATTTGTTTTTTTTCATATAATCCATTGTGGTCCTTTTTAATTATACCTGGTGTTGTATCTCTAACAAATTCATAATTCAAGTTAAAGAAATAAGGTAAGTTACTATCAAAATCTACATGATATAGGTAGGATGAATATCTTGGAATTTGATATCTTCTAATTAGATTCTTTCTAACATTAGTATTAATCATATTTTTAGACCCCAGTAAGCCACTAGTTTCTTCATAACCTTCCCGGATTGCTGTTTCAAATCTCGGTTCAGGTCCTTTCACTGTATATGCAGTTGAGCCTCCAAAATCTGACCACTGATTATTATGTTCTTTACCTAGAAGAAACATTAACGATACGCCGTTAAATGCTACCGGAAGAATGCCTGCACCCATTGTTTTAATTAGTAGAACTGCTGATATTGTCATTTAAATCCGAAAATAGAAAGAAATCAATTTTTTACACATTTATAATATTTATAATATTTATAATATTTATAATATTAATAATATTTATAATATTTTTAAATAGTAAAATGTATGACAAAAATGGATTGAAATACTTTTTATATAATACAACAATTAATAAAAAATCATATTTAGAATTACCAGAAGAATTAAGAAAATATATTTGGGATCTATGCCATATTTATCCATTTATTCAATGTTATATATGCGATAAGGTTTTAATCAATTTTCAAGTTAATATAGGAACAATGGAAAATGTTGAAAACTATTCAATAGTAAATGGTATCACCAAATGTAATACTTGTTTTAAAGATTAATAATAGTTTCTATACCAAATATGTAGTATATAATAATTATAATTATTATTATTATAATTATAATAATTATAATATCTAAGCCTGATGGCGGGATCGAACCACCGACCTTCGCATTACAAGTGCGACGCTCTACCACTAAGCTAATCAGGCTAAAATGGAGATGCTGGGCTTTGATCCCAGTACCTCTCGCATGCAAAGCGAGCGATCTACCAATTGATCTACATCCCCATCTCTTAGTTAGGTAACAAATACTGCAAATAGTGCAAATAAAAATAAAAAATGAATCCAATGGTATATTAGAATTTACCAATGATTAATATATCACATTATTATCTTTTTAAATATTTTAAATTGTTGAAGATTTTTATAATTTAGATCTTTTGAGAAATTCAAAAATATCTGGATTCCATAACCTAAATTCTGTAAAATAATGCAGCATATTAAATCTTCCTATCAAGACTCTAGTTCTATAACAACGCCATACTGATTGTATTTTTGTTGCAGCTGGATATTTACAAGTTAACATTTTACGGTAATAAAAAATAATTTTTATTATATCATCAGGTAGATTATCCCATTTCATTTTATATTAAACAATATTTTTAAATATTAGTAATTACTAATTATCATACTTTAGACTTGTTTTGCGCTTACGAAGTCGATTATCCCAAGAATCCTGCTGTTGTAGTGCATTGATTAGAATCTTAATATTCGCATCATGTACTTGATTCATGTACTGAACAGACTTAATAGTTTCACTTAGAGAATTAATAGTTTCAGACTGTTTATTGATTACACTCATTAGTGTTCCCATATTTAGCTTAACCTGTGCGAGTTCTTCTGCATAGTTATCTGGAATTGGATTTTTATTTGGCTTGATTACCCAATAGTCTGGGTCATCATGTACAATCCTAGCCTCATGAATATTAGGGTCTTCATTTAGAATTTTTTCTTGTAAATTCATAACCGCTTCATTTTCATACCATTTCACCATATGTACAAATGCCATAAATGTCGGAGAATCATTTTTTGGCTGAAAATCAACCCGCTTAACCATACCAATATTTAGTGTATTAAATACATCATAAAAGTACTGGTAATTTGCGTGTTCAATACTTACTGATGGAATATAGACGGATAGAGTCTGAATAATATTCAACGAGGGCATAGATGTTGTCATAGTCGCTTGGTGAGTCATTTGAATGAACCCCTAAAAAAAAAATTTACTTTCAATTTTTTTACCGAAAAAAAGGAACCGAAAAAAAGGAACCGAAAAAAAGGCACCGAAAAAAAGGCACCGAAAAAAAGGCACCGAAAAAAAGGAACCGAAATGATAAAAAAATATAGTGCAAAATTAATGGGAGCAGGTATACTACCCGTATCTTTACATAAGAACAATTTATATTTCTTGTTTGGTTTAGAAGAAAAAGAAAAAAAATGGAGTGATTTTGGAGGTAGTAAAGAAGATAACGAAAGTAAAATGGAAACTGCAGTAAGAGAAGGATATGAAGAACTCAATGGTTTTTTAGGAAATAAAACAGAAATTAAAAAGACAGTAAATGACAACTTTATTTTAAGACTAAATACAGAACATAATAAATTTAGCACACACATTTTTAAAAGTAAATATGATGAAAATTTACCATTTTATTTTGAAAATGTTCATAAATTTATCCAAAAAAAAATACCACAATATGTAGGTAGGGGTGGATTATTTGAAAAATCGAAAGTTCAATGGTTTACTATTGAACAAATAAAAAGTCAAAGGGTTAAATTTAGATATTTTTATAGACAAATATTAGACCAGATAATTGATAATCAAGATATTATTTTAGATAGAGTAAAAAACCAGTAAAAAATATCAGTTTCTAATTTATGATTAAAAATTGTAATTTAGAAAATCTTATTCAAACAAATGACAAACATGACAAAAGCAACAAACATGACAAACATGACAAACATGAAAAAAAACAATTATACGGCGAGGTTCTAACGCCATTTTATTTTGTGAACGAAATACTTGATAACATACCGATTAATATTTATAAAAATCCCAATTTCAAATGGCTTGACCCCGGCGCAGGAACAGGTAATTTTTCTATCTCTCTTTATTATAAACTTTTATCAGCATTAGAAACTATTATACAAGATGATGAAGAGAGAAAAAATCATATTATACAAAATATGATTTTTATGGTAGAGTTACGACACGAAAACATAGAAAAATTAAAACTCATATTCGGCAAATACGCTAATATTTATCATCAAGATTTCTTAACTTTTTTTCCAGATATTACAGAAAACTTTGATGTAGTTATTGGAAATCCACCATTTAATTTTAATGGTGTTAAAAAAGTACCAACTAATATCGTTTCACAAAAAAAAGCCGATGGACATACTATATGGATTGATTTCGTCAAAAAAAGCATATCATTATTAAAACCCAATGGAATAATGTCTATATTTATACCATCAATATGGCTAAAACCTGATAAAGAAAAAATGTATTACTATCTATTACAATATAATATTAAAAATTTAAAATGCTTTTCAAATACTGAAACAAATCAGATATTTAAAGGCAATGCACAAACCCCAAGTTGCTATTTTATTTTAAAAAAGGAACAAACAGATGGAGTTATAAATATTTACGATAGAGAGAAAAAAACATTCATCGATTTCTCTCTAAAAAATCACATCCCAATTCCTTTAACCAATATAGAAATTGTAAATAATTTTCAAAACATTATGATAAATAGTAATCACCCTCATATTCACGTTATCAAAACTAATCTTCCTCCCAAAAATATAAGTATATCACTTTCCAAATTAGGCAACCATAAATATCCGAATATAAGGACAAGACTTTTGAAAGATAAAGAATTGATAATAGAGTATAGCGATAAACCATTAATTGGGTATGGAAAACCTAAACTAGTATTAGCTAATAAAATGTATGGGTTACCATATTTGGATAAAAATGGTGATTATGGAATAAGTAATAGAGATAATTATATAATATATAAGGATAGAATAGAGGATTTGGAGAGGTTAGAAGAATTTCTCTCTACGGATATAGTACAGAAGGTTTTTGAGGCAACGAGATATAGAATGAAATATCTAGAAAAGTATGCTTTTGAGCTGCTTCCAGATATTACATTAAATTAATACATCGACAAATCCATAATCATAGCATTGTCTAGAATTAAGCCACAGGTCATGTTCAAGCAAGTGATTTAATGTAGTTTCATTTATGTTTGAATACTCCATATAGATATCTTTAATTATTTGCATTAGAGTATCTGCATTAGCGGCGTAGTCTTTAATTTCTCTATATTTGCTGTAGTCATTAGACATTTTTAATTCGTGTACAAGCATTGTACCGTGTTTGCTAATAAATCTCTTAGCTCCCACAATAGAGATTAATGTGGCTGCACTAGCTACGTAGCCATCAATAAATGTATTTATAGGTATATCTGATGTTCTAATTAAGTCTACTAGTCCTAAACTGGGTAGTAGTGAACCTCCCCCGCTTTGAATATGTAAATTAATTTCTGTAAAGTCACGATATTGCAAAGATATTAAGTTTGTAGTAATTGCAAAAACGGATTCATCTGTAAGAGGACCAGTAAAATATATATTATTTTTAATGGTATGAATTATTGCATTATTTTCTCCATTATTGAGTTTTATAATATCATTATCTAGGTTGTTGTAATTGAAATTTGGTAAATTATTGGATGCTGCGGCTGAAATTAATAATGAGCGTCTAGATAATTGATTAAATGGAAAGCCATTGTTGAATGGAGAAAAAGAAAGTAATAATGTACACATTAAAGATAACATTATATATATTTACTTAATATAATAATTAAATTGAATATTAATGTATCTAATCTATTTTTATTTTTTTTGATTTTTTGAATTAATAAAAATTTATAAATTTAAAAATTGATTAGACATTTTTAAACGATAAGTATATCTAGATGCAAATTAATATTATGGTAACACGATTCAATAACGAAACATGGAGAGAAAATAAAGCATGGAGAGAAAAACATGATTTTAAAGGATGTATTTATAATTCACCCGTTAGTTTAAAAAATAATATTCCTGTTATGTCAGATGTATATGTTATTGAAATGAATAATCAAGAAAATAGAATAGAAGGAATAGGAAAGATTAAAAATAAAATATTTGTTGATAGAAGATATAAAATTTACAGTGATAATAACTATAACAGATATACTTACAAAGGAAAAAAAAGAATAGATAGAGAAAGCATCCTAGATAGAGAAAGCATCCTAGATAGAGAAAGCATAAGCACAATAGAAAAATTGGAGCAAATGCTTTTTAAAGGTAAAGCACACTTGAAAAGAGGACAAGGAATTTCTAAAATACCATATTTAAAGATAAATGAATTTCAAGAATTTATAGTTAATCTTCTTTAACCTCCGTTAAATTGTATTTCTTTGTTTTAATACTCCAATCATAATCAATATATATAATTTTAGAATTATATGTATTACTAATCTTCGCAAATTCATTATTACAATAATTTTTTAAACTATTTAGCTCCGATAGTTTGTTGTAAATCATAGTAATATATTCACCGCTATTTGTAAAATTATTTCTTTCATCAATAAATTTTTTGAAAGTCTCAATACCAACTACGCTAATTAGCTCATAAATATGTAAAATGCAATTATGTTTTTTTCTAGATTTATCACTTACATAGATATGATTACTTAGATTTTCTTTAGTATAAGGTTTACCGTCTTTTTCGCCTAGAATATAATAAACTCTATATTTCTCAGTATCTCCAATAACACGAACTGCTTGCCGTACGCGCGGTAATTCATAGTATGTAAAATGACTGATTACTCTATGAATTTTTAGAATGCAATTAATAAAGTCTGTATAAGATTCATGTTTAAAGGTTTCTTTAAAAGCATTCACTGGTAAATAATTATGAATTAAGTGATTTATATTATCAATGCTACATAGACCACCACAAAGAACATCTTGAGGGTTTCTAGGAGCCACGCCATTACCCCCTTCCTGTAAATGTTGATAGTAATGGGGATTATGTACCACACCAGTATCAATCTTGAGTGTAGCATAATCAAAAGCAATTTTACATTGCGTACACCACATTTGATTACAACCTTGAATTTTAAAAATGCGAACCCCGCACTGAGGACATGGCTTTGTATCTTTTTTAATCATTTGGGCACTAGCTACACTATTAGGGTCACAAACATGTGGTACTTCACGCGAATAACCAATAATTTCTAGACAATCTGGGCAAGTAAACAGTTCACAAAGGTCACACTTATATTGAGTTGAAAGATACCCACGGCAATTATTATTAGGACATGCCATAATAAATTTACGACGGTCATTCTGGTTATCACTACCATGTCTAATTTTATAAATTGTACCACGGATTGCACCAGATTCACGCTTTAGTTTAACAAGTATATTATTTAGTTCAATAATTTTAAGTCTAATATTTTTCTCTTTTTCTTCCTCTACATTAATTCTTTTTTGTTTTTCAGCTGCATTCATGGATTCTGGTAATCTACTAACTTCACGTTCAAGCAAAAATTTTTTACGATGTTTTTTGTAGTCTTTTTCGACAAATGTTTTATTTAGATTAGAAGAAAGGAATTTATCATTCCATTCTTTTTTGCAGTTCATACAATTTGGGTCAGCACTGGTTCCTAGAACATATGTACGTACGCAATTCTTGCACGCCGAAAAATTACAGTCAGAATATGGGCATGTTACTTTCTTGAAGGTAGATTGATTATAGTTTTCACAACAGATGGAGCATTCCATTATTCTTTTTAGAAAAATATCAATTTTAAAATTTCAATTTTAAAAATAAAAAAATAAATAAATATATGAGTCATGAGTGAAAATATAGATACAAATATTAATAATTATAGCAAAGAAGAAATACTAGAAATATTAGGTTTAAGTAAAAATGAGAGTGACATAGATGTTATTCAAAAAAAATTAGATGAGGTTATTAAAAAATTTAAAGCAGAAGGTAATAGCAAATTACTAAAATTCTTTAAAGAAGCAAAAGAAGCTAAAAATTTTTTTTCAGAAGAAGAAGAAGCTGAAGAAGAAGCTGAAGCGAATATGTGGTTAAGAGAACAATTTTTAAAACAAAAGAATATGTCTCAAATGAAGCGAAGAGGAGAGAGAGAAAGACAAATAGGATTTTTTGAAAATACAAGTCAACCACTTATGTTGCGAAACAACTTACAAATAAATAACACAATTCCATTAGATGTTGGACAAGGTAATTTAAATCCAACATTTAAACAAAAAATAGTGAGAACAGTTATTATTAATAGTGCTTTTAGAAATAATACATTTCCATTTAAAAATAATACAAAAAATGAAAGTTCAGCTACAAATTTTACTTGTTCACTTAGTGTTCCATTAAGAAAAGTATTAAAGATGACATTGAATTCAGTTTTTATACCTACAACGTTTAATGTATTTGATGATAATATCTGTAATACAGTTTTTTGGGTTAAAAATAAGGATAATGGTCAAGGAAGTGGTCAACCACAAATAGTAAGAATACAAAATGGCACTTATAATATACATCAGCTTAAAGATGAACTAGAACAGGCATTGTCTCCACACCCTCCTATAAACGTTGAATTAAGCGATAATAAAAAAAAAATAAAATTTACTTCTGTTAGTGGTTATCAGTTTGATTTTTTACCACCAGATGGATATAATTCCCTTGATGGACATAATTGTAGCGGAAGTAATATTAATTTAGCTAATATTAATTATAATAATTGTTTAGGTAATTATCTTGGTTTCAGACTTTTATCACACGAGATTAGTGGTCTGGAACAAGAAATCCCAGGTAAAATGCCAACAACCTTTAAAAAAAATTTGGAAAATAATGATGATTTAGAGGCTGAAGTTACACCAAATTTACATGGAAGTAATTATTTTAATTTAATTATAGATGATTTCAATAATAATCATCCAACAAATCGCTTGGTAACAATTGGTAATAATGATGATAGATTAAGTTTACCAACATATTATAATAAAATTGTTAACAATTCACAATCACAAATTGATAATGGTATACAAGGTATACAAGGTATACAAGGAGTAGATTGTTGTAGTAGTGACAAAATTACACGTGTGCTTCCTAGTAAACCACGAGTTTTAACTCAGAATCAACTATTTAGTATTAATAATATTTTAGAGAATAGAGCAACAAGAACAACAAGATTTAATGAATCTAATAGTAGTAATAATGTACTCGCAACTATACAGTTACCAGATATTTTTGAATCTATAGGAACTAGTGGAGAAGCTTATTTAAAACAATTAAAAAATGTAATTTCTATTAGTAATTTCGATTCAGATATGGTAGAGAGAAGTTATTTTGGACCCGTATTAATACAAAGATTAAGAGTATCATTAGTTGATTATTTAGGTAATTTAGTTAATTTAAATGGACATAATTGGTCGTTTACTTTAAAAGTAGAGGAATTATATGAATATTAATTTTTTTTATAATATATAATATATATATAATGACTAAAGGTATTAACTTAATGAGTGCCGGTGGTACTAGATATACTACACAATCAACTGGTGGTGGCGATAAAAAATCTGGCTCTGTTCCAAGAGGAACAGGATTTATGTTAGGTTCATCAACTCGTCCAGCAGTTTTAGGAGCAAATGGAAGAGGTAGTGGTAAACCAATTCCTGATAATTATAAATTTCCATTTTTAAATCAGTTAAGTGGCATCGGTCGTGGCCGTTCTATGACTACTGGTAACGCTGACGGTGTAAATAAAAAATTAGTTTTAAAAAAAGTACTTCATGACTTCCCCAACAGCGCCATAACATCCGATGACAGTAAGGTGACACACTATGGAAGGTGGGAAGTGAATTGCATTCGCCGCCATAGTAACGGCCGTTGTAGACAGGCGGCCGTGCGCCCCGAGGGCGGCGGGCCCGTTCAGATCGTCGACTTGCAGCCGTGAGCCCCAATCCAATGAATAATTAAACAAAAAAATATTATAAATCACTATATATTTATAATATTTTGTT
>TARA_B100001057_G_scaffold112904_1_pt1 | contig 16425 bp, 17 predicted proteins | sample TARA_B100001057 | Tara Oceans TARA_B100001057 (sample SAMEA2621839) | marine metagenome | biome: marine biome (ENVO:00000447); feature: surface water layer (ENVO:00002042); material: "saline water (ENVO:00002010), including plankton (ENVO:xxxxxxxx)" | depth 5 m
CGCGGTTTTGTACAGGCAAAGGCTCAGTCTTATAGACTGAGCCTTATACTTTACGGAGATAGAATAAGCTTCTTGCCCCAACTGTCAGATTGCATTTCATTTAGCCGGCTCACTGTTCGCTCAAATTCAAAAACACCCTCACCATCCAAATATAGATATTCTGGTTCGGCGGCAGCAGAGCATATAAATACAATACCAGCCTCATAAACAGTATCGATTAATGTAACAAAACGTTTAGCTTCATTAAAATTGGACCTACCTAATTGAGGGACGTTTTCAACGATAAGAACTCTCACATTGTCGACTATTGCTAAAAAATCCGCGGGGCCTCGACTTTCCCCACAAAGCTCAAAAAAAGTAAATTTGGCAACACCGTTTGAATAAAAAGGGAATTTTATTATTCTTTTATTTACTACGAGATGAAAATCTTGATTTTCATTACCTGACAAATCTTTCCACAGATTATCCAAATTATTTTTTGCTTCTGTGTCGTTTAGATTAAAATAAACAGGATTTCCACGTAGTCTATTTTTTCTGTAATCTATTTTACTTGCCAAATTTAAGATATTTAATTGATTTTCTATAAGGTCTATAAATGGTAAAAATAGCTGCCTATTTAGGCCGTCTTTATATAAGTCCGCTGGTACTCTATTTGAGGTTGTTACTATCTTTACTCCCCCATTTAATAGCAGCGTAAATAATCTTCCAACGATCATAGCATCCGTAATATCTTTTATCTGCATTTCATCCAAAGCTAAAACTCTAAATTTTTTGATTACTTTGTTTGCAACTACAGTTAACGGGTCCTTTGTTCCTGAACCACGAGCGCTATGCAAAGATGCATGAATTTCTTGCATAAATGCATGAAAATGTACTCGGCGATTAGAAACTAAAAGGTTTTTTACAAATAAGTCCATAAGCATGGACTTGCCACATCCTACACCACCCCAAATATATACACCTTTAATATTATCAATATTTTTAAGGAAAAGTGATTTGGCTTTGCTTCTTGAAATTCCATCATTAACTTTTTCAAGTTCTTCCAAGATTGTTCTTTGCCCAAGATCATCTTTAAGAGACCCCTGTGAAATCATTTGATCATATATATCAGTAAGCTTTTTCATTTTACCATCTTGGCTTAAATATTCGGACTACTGTCATTAAACTTATAACTTGGTCTACTCAACATTTATTGAAGCAATAAAATTTAACTGGTTAAATCTATAGCATCTATAATTTCTTGCGTATGAGTGAAGGGAAGAGAGTGGGATCCATTGGGGATAATGATATTATTTATCCTAGGATTCCAACTGGAAAGTACCTCTTTATTAGAGATTGGAATCACCGCGTCACAATCACCCCATATTGCCAAGATTTTAAAATTGGCGTCTTGCAAAGCTTTATAATCGTAATAATTATCGCTGGAGAGAATACCTTTTATACTTGCCAAAACCGACGGCATAAATCCTCTGTAGCGTAATTCATTTAACTGCCGCTCAACAATATTTGGAACAGAACTTTTGATATCTTTATCTATATTTGTTGAGCGAGTGTGTAGCAATCCAAAGAATATTGAAAATAATAACCACCCAAAAAATGGGATTTTTGCAACTTTAGCTGAAAACCCAAGATTATGTCCCACACCCGCAGATGCTATCAAAATTAGCTTATTCAACCTGCCTGGTTTGTATGCAGCGTATGCAGCTGCGACCGATCCTCCCATAGAGTAACCAACTAGATCAAACTTTTGCTCTTTTATTTCAAGTTTATTTAATAGCTCATCTAACTGATCAATAAAAAATACTTTATCTTGTTTTGCTTTGGGTCGGTCAGAATACCCTCTACCATAATGATCATAAACCAAAACACGCTTGCCACTATTAGCATAATGACGAGCCAAACCCTCAAATACAAAACTGGGAGTAGTCAATCCGTGTATGCAAACTACAAGATCGCCAGTCTTAGCCCCAAACCAACGATAGTGAACTACACCCCTAGACAGAGTTACAAAACTTCCAGGTGCAGTGTTTCTTTCCCTGTTTCCCAATCTTTGCTTGGTAGCTTCTTTCACTATAGGTAAAATAAAAAAAGCTGAAAAAAGTAATAGCGCTATAATCAATTATTTTCCAACCACGTCTGAAGAATAAAGTGCGCTGTCATCAAGTCTAGATGCGCACCGCCTCCATTTTTAAAAAGAGTAATCTCGTCATCTGAAGAACGGTGAAATTCCCTAATATTATAAAAGTCTGATAAAACATCTTCACGTCCGATCGCAGCTGAGGCTATTGGTATTTTCAATTCGCCGATATGATCAATTGTGGTTTCAAAACTATCAACAAAGATCTTTGATTTTTTAAGTGTCGTATCATCTGCTTCACGCATGTCGGACCGGTAAGCTCCAATTAAATCAATATGCTGCCCAGGCTTTAACCATTTTCCGTTTATCAAAGGCTCGCTTGACATAGTTGCAGCTGTAATAATATCGGCATTTGAGACAGCATTTTCTAAGTCATTTACAGCCATTGTATTTGGGAAATTAGCTGCGAATTTTTCCGCACGCTCTGGGGTCCTATTCCAAATAGAAAAATGGGCGTCAGGGAAAATATCACCATAAGCTTGCCTAAGGCTGTAAGCAACAGTTCCAGCCCCCAAAATCAAAATATTTCGACTATTGGGTCGGGCCAATAATTTTGCCGCAAGAATACTATCGCCAGCCGTCTTCCATTTTGTCACCAAATGAAAATCGATAACAGCGCTTAGTTGACCGGTTTTGTCATCGAATAAATTTACAGCACCATTTATTACTGGCTTTTTTAATTTTTTATTACCAGGAAATATTGTCGCACATTTTATTGCAATTCCCATACCATCAATCCAAGCTGATCTCGAGAGTAAAGTATCATCCCTACGATACAAAAATGTATCAGATATTTCTGCTTTATTGAGCTCATGCCCTAACCGAATAGCATTAGTTAAACCCTTCCAACTCAGAATAGGATCACAATCTTGATAAGATATCATATGCACTTCAGTTTCTCCATTTTGAACTAGTGATATTAACAACCTATAAACAAATTTTTATCTTATAAACGCTTAAATTTTAAATATTATGGCAAACTTAGTCATGGTCAAAAGTTAAAAGAGGTTACTTAAATTCTATGTTATCTGGATTTTTTTTGGTTGATAATTCGGATTATTTTCTCAAGGTTATCGAGAAAGCGAATTTTGTCTTGTTTTGAAAAGGTTTTGCCAGAACCCTGAAAAAAGGGGTTAGCTGCTCGTAAGTCTGAGCTTAAATCTCTCAAAGAGAGCGTATTTCCTATATTAGATTGATTTAATTCCTCACCGTTTGGCTTCAAAACTAGCATACCCTTTTTTATACAATTATCTGCCAAAATTATGTCAGCAGTTATAACCAAATCATTTAATTGACCGTTATCCACTATCCATTTATCCGCAGCGTCTGCATCATTAGAAACAAATACGTTTTGAATTAATGGATGCGAAATAGGACGTAAGCCACCATTTGATACAAGTAAAACCTCTATTTTGTTTCTTGAGGCAACTCGCTCTATTTCTTTTTTGACAGGACAAGCATCAGCATCCACATAAATTTTCATGGCTACACTTTAAATAAATAATATTTTTTAGATTTGTTTCTAAAATCCAATATTTTTCCTATTCATTATTTAATAAATCTGCATGAAACGCTATATGGTCCTCAACGAATGTAGAAACAAAAAAGTAACTGTGGTCATAACCAGATTGCATCCTGAGTTCGCCTGGTTGGCGTCTTTTAAACATGGCATGAGCTAATGTTTCTGGTTTGAGTAAATCGATAAATTGATCCTTACTGCCCACGTCGATTAATACTTTGCCATCGAAACCTTCATTTAACATCAAAATACTTGAATCATGTTTGACCCAAGTTTGTTCGTCATTTCCAAGGTAAGCTATTAATTGCTTTCTTCCCCAATCAGAGCCAGTTGGATTGCAGATAGGAGCTAAGGCGGAAATTGATTTGAAACGATCGGGAGATCCCATACCAATTGTAAGCGCACCATGCCCACCCATAGAGTGACCCATAATCGACTGCCGTTCCATATCAACATTGAAATTTTCACGTATAATCTCAGTCAAATCAACGGTTATGTAATCCCACATTTTAAAATTACTAACCCAGGGCTTTTCTGTAGCATTTAAATAAAACCCAGCACCCTGTCCAAGGTCATAGTCATCATTATCTGGCACATCACTACCTCTAGGTGATGTATCAGGAAAAACTATTGCTACACCAAACTTTTCTGCAGCTGCTTGAGCGCCTGCCTTTGTCATAGCATTTTCATGCGTACAAGTTAGGCCTGACAAATACCAAACTAATGGAACAGCCTCATTAATTGCAATTGACGGCATAAATATTCCAAAAGTCATCTCGCAATCACACGCTTTTGACCAATGCTGATATACTCCCTGTATTCCTTCAAAGCATTTATTTTCTGAATGTGTTTTCATAGGATATCCTCAAAATGGTCACGTTTGATCAGCTAGCTAAGAAACACTGATACTCCAAAAAAGTCAATTTAAGTTACTAACCCAGGCTATAGTAAAAGAAACGGTCAATATAGAAAGTACTGTGGATAAAAAAATAGCTGCAGAGGCACGTTTCGGCGCAACATTATAATGTTGCGCAACCATAAAAATATTTCCTGCTACTGGAAGTGACGCGGCAGCAATCATCACAGTCGCAGCATACAATTCTACTTTGAAAACATAAAATACGGCTATGGAAACGGCAATAGGATGTAGCACCAACTTGCAAAAGCTTAACCAAGCGGCAACCTCAAACCTTTCCGTAGATTTTTGTGCTAAAGAAGCACCAATTACGAACAAAGCGCCGGGAGTGGCAGCAGATCCTAAAATTACAATAAACTCATTAATAGGAATTGGAATAGACCACCCACTTGCAGACCATAACAAACCACAAGTTATTGAAACAATCATTGGGTTTTTCACTAGCCCAAGTAGTACGCGATAAAAAAGTAAAATATCTAATTTTTTATCTTTGCTGGCTACAATTATCAGAACAATTAATGATCCAAAAATAATTAAATCAATGGCTAGTATAAGCATTATAAAACTTACAGCTTCAGCACCCATCAAAATGGCCAGCATAGGTATTCCCAAAAAACCTACGTTACCGATAACGGAACACTGAGCCTCAACCGCAGCCTCCGATACCGATTTTTTTCTGAAAATTGCAACAACTGTTGCTAAAAAATAAATAATTAGTGAAGCAGATAGATATGCAAATATAAATTCAGGGTCATAGAGCTCATTCAATGACAAGTCCGAAGAAAATCGAAAAAGCATGGCTGAGAGGGCAAAATAGAAAATAAACTTTGTTAAATATACAGTAGCTTCGGCTGGAAAAAACCGAGTTATAGCCGCCGAATATCCCAAACCAATAAGAGCAAAGAACGGTATTGTCTTATAAAAAATTTCAATCATTAAATTATTTTTTTTAAGTCAGATAAGGTATTAAATTGAGGAATATTTAATTAGAAAACCACTACACTTCTTATGCTTTTACCCTCATGCATTAAATCAAATCCTTTATTAATGTCGTCTAATGAAAAACTATGAGTGATCATAGGATCTATTTGAATTTTCCCTTCCATGTACCAATCTACTATTTTAGGAACATCAGTCCTACCGCGCACACCTCCGAAAGCTGTACCTTTCCAAACTCTTCCCGTTACCAACTGAAAAGGTCTAGTTGAAATTTCTGCACCCGCGGGAGCAACCCCAATTATTATACTTTCACCCCAACCTTTGTGAGCACTTTCAAGTGCAGTTCTCATTACGTTAACATTACCCGTGGCATCAAAAGTATAATCGGCACCCCCTTTTGTTAAATTGACTAAGTGTGCAACCAAGTCATCTTTTACATCAGAAGGATTAACAAAATCCGTCATGCCAAATTTTTCAGCCATGGACTGCTTACCAGAATTCAAATCAACACCAACTATTTGATCAGCGCCTGCAAGCTTTAAGCCTTGGATTACATTTAACCCTATACCACCAAGACCAAAAACTATAGCACGGCTTCCAATTTCGACTTTCGCTGTATTGATAACTGCGCCAATTCCCGTAGTTACGCCACAACCAATGTAGCAAACTTTTTCAAACGGAGCCTCAGAATTAATTTTTGCTAAAGCAATCTCTGGTAAAACGGTATAGTTTGAAAAAGTTGAACACCCCATATAGTGCAAAATAGGAGTTCCATTAAGCATGCTAAATCTACTAGTTCCATCGGGCATTAGCCCTTGGCCTTGTGTCTCACGGATTGCTTGACAAAGATTTGTTTTGGGGTTCAAGCAATATTCACACTGCCTACATTCTGGAGTGTAAAGAGGTATAACATGATCACCAACTTTTAGATCTTTCACACCAGGTCCTAATTCAACTACAACTCCTGCTCCTTCATGACCAAGTATAGCTGGAAACAACCCCTCTGGATCGGCACCGGAAAGAGTAAATTCATCAGTATGACAAATTCCAGTAGCTTTGATTTCTATTAAAACCTCGCCCTCTTTTGGTCCTTCCAAATTAACTTCCATGACCTCTAGAGGTTTTCCTGCTTCTAATGCAACGGCCGCTCTTGTTATCATTATTTCCCCAACTCACACTGTAACAAGTACAACATGAACGGTTGACGTTAGCTTGCCAAGAAAAATCTTCTTTAGCTATGGGTAAGAAATAAATATAAAGAGTATTATTTCATTCTATATTTTTGATGACACGAACCACATGTCGCACCTACATTTCCAAGCGAGCCTCTTAAGTCTGCTAATGTGGATGTATCGACTCCCTCTAATGCAAATTCCAAATCCTCGGATTTACTTACAAAATCATCCCAATTTTTCCAAATCTCAGGTAAGGCCTCAGAGTTTATTGGTAAATCATCATCTTCAAATATGACAGGCGTAGAAGCTGCGAGATTTAGTAGATTTAAACGTGTAGATTCAGCCAAACTTTTATCAAACTCAATTCTTTCTCTCGACATACGAGCAAGAACTGAAAATTCTAGTCTAATATTTTGCATCAATTTCGAACGTGCAATATAACCGGTATCAGCCGCAAACAAAGTCGAGCTGATAGACATAAAAAACATGCTGATTGATAGGCTAGTAATGCCTTTTAACATTTCACTCTCCATTATTTAGTTCTGCTAAGGTAGTTTTCTTTCTAGTTGAGAACAGAAAATTTTAATTGCTTGTTGGGATTAAATTCAATTAAAGAACAAATAGTGAACAAAAAATAATGGTATCAAAATGCCTAATCGTCGAATTATTGCAACCTGGTTTCCATATCTTGGAGCTGAACGTATTTTGCGCAAAGCTCAACACAACCCAGAAGAACCGCTTGTTGTTGTGGCACAAAAATCTCAAAGTGAAATTATCACCTCCGTCTCCAGTTTTGCGAACCATAAGGGTCTTTTTATTGGACAGTCTTTACGTGATGCTAGCGCTATTTGCCCACGTTTATTCACGCAAACTCAAAACTTATATGCAGAAACTCAATTTTTGAGGGGTATTTGTCGATGGTCCAGCAGGTTTAGCCCATGGGTAGCACCAGAAGGAAATATGGGATTAGTCATGGATATAACAGGATGTTCACACTTGTTTGGTGGAGAAGATAAAATGATACAACATATTTTACTTGCCTACGATGAACTGGGTTTAACTACTAAAATAGGATGTGCAGACACATTAGGAGCAGCGTGGGCATTATCTCGATACTCTGAGGAAACATTAAAAAATTATCGGAATGGTGACGCTATTGAACAAGAAGCGCGAGCAACACGTTCTCGTTCTACAAAGCGGTCTTTTAATAATATATCAGATAATTTGAAAAGTACTAAAAGTAGCAAATATTTTATTTCACCGCCTGGTAAAATAAGACAGGCAATCTCCGATTTTCCAGTCGGAGCTCTTAGATTAGAGATTCAAATACAAAATACATTAGTTCAACTCGGACTACGCAAGATTGGAGACATTATAAACCAACCAAGGGCAAGCCTTAGTCGCAGATTTGGCTTTAGTTTGCTCAAAAGAGTAGACCAAGCACTGGGCAGCCTTCCAGAACCAATCTCGCCATTACAACCAGAGCTAAGCTTTGGTGTGAGGATGAGTTTTCCTGACCCCATTGGATTAAAGTCTGACATTATAGCTGGTCTTGATCGTATACTGGATCGCCTTTGTTCTAATTTAAAAAAGAAAACTCTCGGAGCACAAAAAATCCTATTACAAGCCTTCCGAACAGATAACACAATAGGAAGCATTGAAGTGGGATTGGCCCAACCCTCTAATTCTTTTGAATACATTCGTGATCTAATCACAATTAAAATTGACGATTTAGATGTTGAATTTGGAATTGATATTCTACGATTAGAAGCTGTAAGGGTTGAGGTGCTAACCAAAAACAAGCATATTGGACACCTGGCGGTAGGTGAGCGTAATAAATCACATGTTAAAAAAAATATAAGTACAGAAAATTTAATTTCCAAATTGGGTGTTAGAATTGGATTAGAAAATATTACGAGACTAAATCCAGCGGAAAGTAATATACCCGAAAAAACTTATAATATATTATCGGCGGCGTGGTCTGAGCCAGCAAAAAATTGGCCACGACCCAAGTCCTTCCGACCAGTTCAACTATGGCCTCCTGAAATCATTAATGCCCCAAATAACCCAAATTCTCTGTCACAATTTAAATGGCGAAGAAAAATATGGAAAATTAGCGAAAGCTACGGACCAGAGCGAATTTCACCTGAATGGTGGCTAGATGAGCCAAAATGGCGTAGTGGCGTGCGAGACTACTGGTTTGTTCAGTGTGATACAGGCGATCGCTTATGGATTTATTATGCACATGGCGGATTAATGTCATCTGGCTGGTTTTGCCAAGGCAAGTTTGCATAATATAGTCAAACAATTAATTGTACATATGTCAAAGTTTCTGCCATCCAACTAAAGGTTAAGTCAGATCTTAGCTACCAGGCGTGGGTTCTGGCAAATCATCCAAGTTTTCCGGAATTTTAAGTTCTAAAGATGGAACGACGACTATTTGCTTACCCACATCTATATCATAAAGGTCAACAACTTGACTTTTATCCGAACTACATGCCGAAAGAAAATTCAAAAAAATAAATAGAAAAATAGATGATCGCATAGACTGTTCAGTTCTCCTTAAAGCTTACATAAAATAAAATCATTATTTATCAAAATAATTTCATTCTATTTTATTTTCTGGGGAAAAAGCTAAACCAACCGCCCCAATAAAAATAAAAACATCCGCTAAGTTAAATACAAATGGATTAAAAAAACCACAACAAGACATATTCAGAAAGTCAGCAACTGCCCCATTATAAATAATCCGGTCAAAAGCATTAGCCAGCGCACCGCCACATAGTAAAGCTCCAAAAGTGACCTGAAAGTTGCTCGTTTTTGTTCGGTAAATCCATAAAATAATTAAAACAGTAATAATAATTGAGAGTGAAATAAGAAAATATGATTTTAGTTCACCTTGCTGCCCGAAAAGGCCAAAATTAACACCATAGTTCCAACCCATTCGAAAGTTCACAAATGGAGGAAAAACATCAATTGAATTTAATGAAATCAAATTTAGCCAAAATACTACAAACCATTTAGAAATTTGATCAACGCAAAATGCGGCTGTTAATATGAAATAGAATTTTCTCATTTCAATGCCTAAAGTGCCTTATACCTGTGAACGCCATTGCAAGATCAGCATCGTCAGCTGCCTTTATAACCTCTTCATCTCGCATAGAACCTCCTGGCTGGATAACCGCTGTGGCACCAGCCTCAGCTGCAACCATAAGCCCATCTGGAAAGGGGAAAAAAGCATCTGAGGCAACAGCAGAACCTTGAGCCAATGGAAAATCTAAAGATAAATTTTTAGCCATATCAACTGATTTTTGTGCTGCTATTCGACAGCTATCAACTCTACTCATTTGTCCAGCTCCAATGCCAACAGTCGCATTATTTTTTGCATAAATAATAGCATTAGATTTTACGTGCTTCACAACTTTCCAAGCAAAAAGCATATCTTCCAATTCCATGTCAGTAGGTTTTCGTTTGGTAACAAAATCAAGGTTTGCTTCCAGAACTATTTCGGTGTCTCTATCTTGTACTAAAAATCCCCCAGAAACTTGCCGAATAGTTTTTTCTCTATCTTTAAAATTCTTCAAACCGCCGGTAGTAAGGAGCCGGAGATTTTTCTTTTTTGCGAATATTTCCAAAGCATCTGCGGTAGCCGCTGGCGCAATAACAACCTCAGTAAAAATGTTGCAGATTTCTTCTGCGACTGATTTATCCAAAGTCTGATTAAGAGCAACTATTCCTCCAAACGCGCTCGTTTGATCACAATTGAAGGCGGACATGTAAGCTTCTTTCAAATTTGCGCCAGTTGCAACACCACAGGGGTTAGCATGCTTAATAATTGCACAAGCTGATTTTAACGATGGATCGAACTCACAAACTAACTCAAATGCCGCATCCGTGTCGTTTATATTGTTGTAAGACAACTCTTTACCTTGATGCTGAGTCGCTGTAGCCACACCAAGCCTACCACTATTATCTTTATAAAATGCAGCTCTTTGGTGGGGGTTTTCACCATATCTCAAACTTTGCGCTAGCGAACCGAATTCAATCATTTGCTTAGGATTAGCATCTTTTTCCTGTTCACCCATCCACGCAGAAATCGAGACATCATAACTTGCAGTATGTGCATAGGCTTTATAGGCCATTTTTTTTCGAAAATTTATGTCAGTGCATCCCTTATTTTTTTCAAATTCATCCAAAAAAACATCATAATCTGAGTAATCCGTTATAACAGTTACGAACTGATGATTTTTCGCTGCTGCACGGATCATCGCTGGACCACCAATATCAATATTCTCAATGCATGTTTCATAATCCGCCCCACGAGCTATGGTATTTTGAAATGGATATAAATTAACAACCAACAAATCTATTTCACTTATTTCATGTTGTTTCATCGCTGAGATGTGATCTTTTTCATTTCGTAATGCAAGAAGTCCACCGTGTACTCTCGGATGTAATGTCTTTACTCGACCATTCATCATCTCAGGAAACCCTGTAAGGTCAGAAACATCTTTGACAGGTATATCAGAGGCTCTTAACGCTTCGGCACTACCTCCTGTGGATATAATTTCAACACCACACTTAACTAAAGACTCTGCGAGTTTAATAATCTCTGCTTTGTCAGATACTGAAATTAACGCACGTTTTATTGGATAAAGGTCACTCATCAATTTTCCTATTTAAAAGATATTTCTAGTCAATTTTAAAAAAGATCCCCAACTGAAAGATCCTTATCGATAGCTCTAGCTAGAGACCATTTAATGCGTGTTCCATAATCCGAGAGGTTCGTAGATAAGATCAACTTTTTTGATTCAACCGGTTCGAATAAACCAGTCTCAAAAAAAATAGTGGGTTTCAGCTCCAAATTTAAATCCGAACCATAATTGAAGATCCATACCTCACCATTTTTCAAAGCCAAACTAAGAAGGTTACTCTCTTGGTCCAAACGCGGCACAACATTTGGATGCAAATGAAAGGCAGCTTTTAGTGATAATTTATCACTGCTATTTTTTTTGGAAGTCTTTTCAAAAAGCTTTTTGTGAGAATCCTCGATTGCTATCATTAAGTCCTCACCTTCAAGGGTCTGACCATCTTGGGAAAGCATTAATTTTCTGACGTGAGTTAGACCATAGCTTTGCACATAACCATCATGAGCACCTTCAAAAATGCTAATGCCGGAAGTGTTTGAGATCTCTTTTGGTACAGTTCTAGGTCCTTTGATAATCACCTTTTTTGGGGCTTGAAGCCAATCTTTTGTATCACTAAATTTGCTGCTGTCTTGGTCATCAATATAAACCGCACAATGAGAGCTCGTCTTGCGGCTCGTATAACTTACATCTGACCCGAAAATATATCCAGGACCACAGCTTGTAAAAACCCTCCTTTGGCCTGAAACCATTTCAAAAGCTAAAGTGGAAGCATCGGCTCTCACAGCCTTTTTACCCATGGGAGGGGGTGCTGCATCAATAATCACAGTTGTTCGCGAGTTTGATAACTTTGCAAAGCCAATACTCATTTCGATTGACGAAATTTCTCTACTTTCAGCATTACTTAAGGCCTGATCTAATTGACCATCCACGTCGCCACAACTACCATGAAATCTCGGCAATCCTGCATCAGAATGCCTTAAATTACGAAGAATAGGCCCTAATTTTTCTATTGTCTCTAAATGTGTAACAGATGGGTTCCAATTCAAATCTTTAAGTGCAAGTTTTGCCCAAATTAAAATTGTGAATATGTTCAAAACTTCCTGAGCGTTTCGAGAAGAAATAATTTCTTCACCGTCTATTAGGGTGTGGCATTCATTAGCAAGCGCTATAGTAGCCGGTTCGATAAACTTTTCCATATTTTCTAAATAACATCCGGCATATATCAAACCTAATAATGCCTCAAATCTAGGCAATCCTTCAGGCGCTCTCATTGCGCGTTTGGATAAAAATTTTGCTTGTCGTGCCAGTAAAAGATTAAATTTTTTAAGGTTTGTTTCTGAACATCCTTGCGTAAGAAACAAATAATGATGCACCCAACGAACTAAACGCCTACCCGTTAATTCAGGGGTCCAACCAGGACCAAAACCAGAACGATACTTCTTTATCCAAGAAAATAACCAGCTTTGCGCAAATCGCCGTGCCTCTACACTGCCAAGGGCAGCCAAGTCATCTACCCAATCAAAACTATGCAGTTTATTGTAAAAATCCCGTTCCGTAGTTTTAAAATTCCAGACTTCGTCAGTTTTTTGGATAACTTGGCCCAGGAAATTAATTTTTCCTTCGACAATCTGCCGGCCAGTAGATATTTTTCCAATTGAACGTGGCTCCGTTTCACTAATCAATTTTGTATTAGATTTGGACATACAAATCAGAAAGGCATAAAATCTGTCTGTAAAGGTAATAACAAAACTCAAATTTGGCTCATTTTCTAAAATAAATTTACTTTTACGAAATTTTCCCATTCGCAAATTAGATTTTTTCAAGGTTTATTTGGTTTTTTTTGTAAATAACATATGTAAAAACCATCTAGTCCATCTTCTTCATGTGAACTGGCTGGTGTAATTCTAATATCACCCGAGCTTAGAACCCATTCCTTCGGAATATTTTTTTCTATTTGATTTGGTTTTTTTATTACAAATTGGTCATTACGGTCTAAAAAACCTTCGATTTGGCACTCGCCCTCATCTGGCAAAAGAGAACAGGTTACATAGACAATGAGGCCATTTTCCTCTGTAATTGAGGCAGCATGATCAAGTAATTTAGCCTGAATTTCAATTAACTCAAAAAAGTCAGATCCATCTTTACAATGAACTAGATCAGGATGGCGCCTTATTGTGCCTGTTGCGCTACAAGGAGCATCTAACAAAATAATATCAAATTTATCAGTAATATTGAAGGCATCACTTTCTATTATATTTGCCATGAGCCCACACCTGTCTAAATTTTCTCTTAATAGTTCTAATCGACTGGCTGAAATATCCACCGCAGTAACAGAAGCTCCAAGAGAAGCGAGTTGAAGTGTCTTTGCACCTGGTGCGGCGCACAGATCTAGTACTTTTTTACCTCGTAAATTTTCCAATAACCTAATAGGGATTGAAGCTGCAGTGTCTTGGACCCACCAATCCCCTTCCTTAAACCCCGGTAACGCTGATATTTGTTTACCACTTTCCAAACGGATACTTTCTTGAAAAATAATTCGGCCTTCTAGAGCCTTTGCCCAGTTATGAATTTTAGATGGATCCTTAAGAGTTATATCTATGGGAGGTGTGAGGCTTTGAATTTTTTCAATCTCAATTACGGTACTTTTTCCATAGGCATCAATTAAAGGGCTTCTTAACCACTCCGGCAATTTTGAGGTGCTATCATATTTATTCCAGTCCTCGATTTCGTAAGAAGATAATTTTCGCAATACCGCGTTAACCAAGCCTTTCATTGGCCTAGTTATTTTGTTTGAAGCTGCATAACTTACCGCCTCATTAACAACTGCATGAGATGCACCGCCAGTAACCAGTTCGGTCAAACCCAGCCGTAGAATATTTTTAACCTTTAATTTTGGATCTTTTTTAAGGTATTTGTCCAAAAGTCTGTCACATCGATTTAAGTTACGTAAAGTATCCATCACTAATCTTTGTACAAAGGCTTTTTCATTAGGTTTTAAATTTCTGAGGCTACCAAGCGCTTTGAGCTCATGGAAACTCTTTTTATTTCCCAATATCTCATTTAATATATCGATCGCAACAAAACGAGGTTTAGTCCTGGTGGGATTCATTCAGAAACTTTCTTGAAAGAATTTTGTGCCCGCTATATCAGTCTATTATGATCAAGGAAAGTTTATATGCCTAAAAAAGAAAAAGAACTTCCTCCAGAAGCTGCGAGAGCATTAGCAGAGGCTGAGAAGCGACGGTTAGAAAAAAAAGAAGTTAATTTACCAAAAGAACTAGGTGGTCGTGACGGCGTAGAACCTGTACGATATGGGGATTGGGAAAAAAAAGGGCTAGCAATTGATTTTTAAAAATCAATCCAATCTGGCACCTCTCGGCAAACTAAAGCCCCGCAAAAAATCATCTGACTTTTGAGCAGACTTACCAGGCCTCTGAGCTTCAATTATTTCAACTGCTTTTTGACCACAAGCAATTGAAAAACCGTTTTTCAACACAACACCTGGCTCGCTTTCTCTATCAATAACCTTGGAAGCCAATAATTTGATCCGTTCTCCATTTATTTCGGTCCAAGCTCCTGGAAAAGGAGATAGACCTCTAATTTTTTGATCAATAGTTTTCGCAGGTAAGGTCCAGTCAATTTTGGCCTCAGATTTTTGGATCTTGTTTGCATACGTGACACCGACATCAGACTGGCTTTGAGACTTATGACCAGATAACGAGCCAAGCACCTCAATTAAAAGCTTCGAGCCTGCTAAACTTAATCTTTCTGATAAAATTTTGGCAGTATCATTTTTGTTAATTTGAATTTTATTGAATGATAAGATTGGACCTGTATCGAGTCCTTGATCCATTTTCATAATGCAAACACCAGTTTCATTATCTCCTTCCATAATTGCTCTTTGAATTGGTGCAGCGCCACGCCAACGTGGTAAAAGAGACGCATGTATATTAACACACCCAAACTTTGGAGATGATAAAATCTGGTCAGGAAGTATTAGGCCATAAGCAACAACAACAGCTATGTCGGCTTTTAACTCTCTAAAAATCGTTTGATCTTTTTCAGATTTAAAATTCTTAGGATGATAAACGGTTAAACCCAATTCTAGAGCTTTTTTGTGAACATTACTTATTTTTAATTTTTTTCCACGACCTGCAGGCCTGGGTGGTTGAGAATAGACGGCACATATTTGATGGCTACTTTCATATAAAGCTTGAAGAGCGGGAACAGAAAATTGGGGGGTTCCCATAAAAACCAACTTCATCTTTGCTTTTTTACCTTTCTCAACAAAATATCTCTCTTAACCTTAGATAAATGATCAAAAAACATTTTCCCATTTAAATGATCAATTTGATGTTGAATAGAAGTTGCCCAAAGCCCAGTAAAATCTTTTCGGTCTATAAAACCATCTTTATTTAAAAATCGAACAGTGACTTTTTTTGGCCTTTTAATTTTAACGGATATACCGCTCAAATTTGGACTAGCTTCTTCAATTTCACTATACTCTAATGACGATTGCAGTATTTCAGGATTAGCTAATTTAATAGGTCTATTGCGAGCCTCTGATGCATCCACTACTGCTAAACGTAAATCGACTCCAATTTGAGGCGCCGCTAATCCAATGCCAGGCATAGCCTTCATTGTATCTATCATATCAACCCAAATCGAAGTTATGTCATCTGTAATTTCAACCACAGCTTGCGCTTTAGCGCGAAGTCTCTTATCGGGCCACTTAAGAAAATTTTTGACCGACATCACTCTTCACCACGCAGTTTTTCGCGTTTAAATTTTTGCATTTTTCGAGTAATCAACTGCCGTTTCATCGGACCTAGATAGTCAATAAATAATTTTCCATTGAGATGGTCGATTTCATGCTGGACACAAGTAGATTTTAAACCGTTAAATTCTTTAGTGTGTTGTTTTCCTTCTAAATCGACCCACTCAACTTGAATCAACTCTGGGCGAGTAATTTCTGCAAAATGTTCTGGAATAGAAAGACAACCCTCTTCATAAACGTTTTTTTCTTCAGAAGAAGAAGTTATAATGGGATTAATCATAATGAATGGATCTGGATCCTCATCCTCTTTTTT
>TARA_B100001057_G_scaffold104816_3_pt1 | contig 16410 bp, 9 predicted proteins | sample TARA_B100001057 | Tara Oceans TARA_B100001057 (sample SAMEA2621839) | marine metagenome | biome: marine biome (ENVO:00000447); feature: surface water layer (ENVO:00002042); material: "saline water (ENVO:00002010), including plankton (ENVO:xxxxxxxx)" | depth 5 m
GGCGGCTTCAGTTTGGTGCGCTTTCAAGGCTTCCTGAGCACTGATAAATTTGGTCTCGGTTTCGGAAGCGCGGGCTTGGATTGTAAGGAAATTTTGGGCAGCAGTCGTGCCATCTTTGATGGTGAGTTTGTGGGTGTGCTGGGCACTTCGGAGTAAGGCGCGGGAGCTATCACGTTCATTGCGGCGTTTGTTGAGTTCGTCGGTGAGTTTTTTTATTTCGTCCTTTGGTTTCTTGGTGGTTTGTGCCGAGTCAACAAGCTGCTGTTGGGTTTGAAGGGCGTGCTCTTTTTGATCGAGAGCTGTGTTCGCTTTGGCGAGAGCCAGGGCCGCTTCTTTGGTCTTGAGAGAAAGATTGGTCCATTTTTTTTCGGCACTCCCAAGTTGGCTTTTCGCTTGGTCGTGAACTTTTTGTGCGAGTTCCTGTTTAAATTGGAGTTGTTTGGTTTTACGCAGAATGGCTTGGTCGCTTTTGATTTCGAGGATCAGTTTGCCGTCTTTAGCATTCCAAATTCGTGTGGAGCCATTGGGGTGCCCGGTCGCGATTCTTTGGGAAGACTGGTGGAGCGTGATGGCGCTGATGGGCTCTTTGAGTTCTTGCAGAGCAATCGGGGGCGATGCGGGATCTAGGGGGGGGAGCTCAGGAAAAGGGGTCTCAACTTTGGCTCCTGCCGGCAGATGGCGTTGCCAGAGTTTGAGGGTCCGGTACCCTCCAGAGGCGAGGACTTGATATTGATTGAAAGCAAGGGTGTGAACGAAATCGCGGTGAGCGGAATTGGGGAGGGCTGGATCGATGAGTTCCGCATCCAAAGCTCCGCGATGGAGATCGTAGACATAAAGTCGATTTCCGCGGGAAACTGCGGCAAAGCGGGCTTGTGGAGTGATGGCGGTTGCGTAGCTAGCTTGGATCTCGTTGAGAGAGGACCACTCAGTAGGGCTGGAAAGGGTTGCGGATGAACCTTGCGCACCTTGGACAATCCAAAGTCTAAGGAGTGCTAGTTCTTGGGGGTTAAGATTTCTTGCGTTGGATTTGTTTTTTGAGGGGGGCATGGGGTCTTCCTCGAGGTGAGCCGAGTATGTGAAGACTAGGCTTTTGTCTGGGTTTCCCGGAACGAGAGAGGGGCCTGAGTCACCACCCGTGATCATATCCTGAGGGGATTCAAGGTTGAGGTCTGCTTTGGCCTTTTTAGCGTTATGGCAGGCGAAACAGTTTTGTTTGAGCACAGGAACAATCTCACGCGCGAAGTCAACCTGGGTATTTCGTTGAAGAGAGGCGACGGGAAGAGCGGCGTGGGCCAAGATTGGACAGAGGGCGAGGAGGATCAGTCTCATGGAGTGATGGTGAGAGTGAGGAGCGAAGAATAAGCTGAGTGGGTGAGATCGCGAGGCTTGGACCGTTCGCTTTGTTGGCGGAGGAAATCAGCGGCTTTCTTCTTGGCGGTGTTGAATGCAGGGGGGATGGGTTTGGATTCAGCTTTGAGTGATTTTTCTAAATCTTCGAGGCGTTTAAGATCTGCTTTGGCGCTTTCGAGGGCGGGAAGATTGTTTTGGTGCTTTAGGGTGAAGTTGGCCTGAAGAGTGAATTGGTAGGCTTGGTTCATGGCGATTTTAAGCTCGTTGGATGAGTTGAGCGGAATCGTGATTTTCCCCTCTGTCGCATCAGGTTTGATTTTGATCTGAGGTGGTTTGGAGTGAGGGGAGTTGACAAGGGTGACTGTAATCTCGCCTTTAATTTCGGCATTTTTGGTAATTTTGAATGGGATCTCGAGAGTCTCGCCAATTTTATGAGCGAACGAATTGCTGGCGGGACTGAGGACAAGAGGTGCTTTTTCAGCGTGTGTAATACTGAGGGGAAGAAGTTGGGCGATCCGGGTGAGGTGGCGCTCGGCGTCCCAGTTTCCGACGTGCCAGGATGAGGTGGCGGGTAGGGCGGTAATTATTTTTTCGTTGGTTGTTCCTTTGATTGTTAGAAAGCTGTGGGCAGTTGCAGTGCTAGGTTGTGAAGTGAGGATGAGGGTGGCGCTCGTTTTGTCAGGGGGGATTGATTTGGGGTGGAAGTCGAGCCCGGGAGGGAGACCGTCGATTGAGAGATTGATGGTTTCGTTGAATCCCGAATCTCGGATGACGAAGATTCGAATCCGTGCAGTTCCACCTTGACGGATGATGGTGGTTTGCCGGGGAAGAGATTTGTCTTTTTGGTGCAAATGCCACGGGGTGGCAATGAGCTTGTAACCGGAGGCAGGGGGGCGGATGCGGAGTTTAGCGGAAGCAGACTTGCTAAATTGATTGAGAAGGGTGAGGCGATATTGCCCGTCGGCAGGTGGATTAAATTTGATTGCGGAGTCACTTGTTCGAAGAGGGCAATGGCGGCCGCCGTTTGGAAGGATGAAGTCGTCGTTGGAAGTGATTTCCTTGTATTGCGAATTGCCATTTTGGTCGGTCGTCACTTGTTCGACTATTAGGAGGGAATCGGAAGGTTGATGCAGGCGTGCGGAGAGAAGTTCGATCCAAAGCGGGTGATCTTTTTTGGCAGAAAAGGAATGATAACTCGGAGATTTTGAGAGGGTTACCGTAGTATCTGTGGGGTGGTCTTTGGTGCGCAAGAAAGAGGTATCAATATCGGGAACCGCTGTGGTGGCAGCGATCAGTCGATAAGGGTGCTCAACACCGCCACTAAAGGTTACATCGTGAATCTTGATCAGGTAAGTGCCGGCGGTGGGAGCTTTGAAAGTAATGGATGCGTCGCGGTTGTGAGTGGAGTGATCATTGTCACGGGCAAGTTCGTGACCATCGGGAGAGAGTAGAACAAGGGTGGGATCCAAGCGGGAGTCGATGACCTGAGCTTGGCAGTGGAGGTGGACAGTTTGCCCTTGGGCAAGAGCGATTTTGTAATGGTCGATTGCGGTGTTATCGGCGTGGCCATTAACGATAGAGTCGAGGGGAAGAGTTTCAGCGGTCTCAGGCGAGTGATTGGTGCCGTGATTTTTTTCAGGAAAGTGACTGACGACGAAGGAACGCGGAGCTGTAAGGCCAAGGCGGGTTTGAGCACAGACTTCGTAAATACCGGCAGGGGTTTCGGGGGTGGCTGTGATACGGTAACGCAGAGGATTGGGTCTGGCAGGGGAGTAGTCGGTAGCGGAATGCTGGATGGCTTCGGCGGTGAGCCCGGGGTGTGAGAAGTGAAGAGCCGTTGTTTCTTCGAGTTCGCTTCCACCGATCGTGATTTCGGTTGAGGTGCCAGCTTGCAGGCCCTGGGGAAAGACTGTTTTTAAATCAGGGTTTGGGAGTTGTGCGAGCAAGGCGGGCGAGCACAGAACTGTGAACGCTAAAACATTTGAAGGAGAGAATGCGAAAGATAAAGGAAACACCGGGGTGGGCTTCAGTGGTTGAAGAGGAATTCCTTCGTGTTGAGAAGGGCCCAAATGAGATCTTCGTAGGCTTGGCGGGTGGGGAGAATTGGGTCGGCCGGTATGGCCTTGTCACTTTCCTTGGGCGAGGTGGGTCTAGGCTCGTTTTGTTTTCTCTGCAAATAAGCAAGCGCAGTGGCGAGTTCTTCTGGTTGGGGTGGGCGGGAAAGAGCGTGGAGATAGAGTTGGGTGAGAAGATTTTGGGGCTGTGCGTCTTTTTGTTTTGCGAGATTTGCAGGCCGTGATTGGTCAGAAGAGAGCTTGAGTCGAATGTTGTTCGAATTTACGAGGTGGAGCGCTTGCGCAAGATTGACATCGGCACTGCGCTCGCATTCGCATGCGCTGTTCATATCGGGGCGTCCGAAGACAGAGAGAAAATAGGAGGATTTGGAGAAGGTATCATCCGGAAGCTGAATCGCGCGAGTTCCAGCAGGTTGGCCGGCGAATGACTCATTTGCTCCGGTGACGGTGTTGATCCCATCGAGTAGGATTTCGGCAGGAAGTCGTCGCGGGTAAAAGCGCGAGTAGTTTTGGCTATCTTCGGAATTATGCTGATTTGGAATGGCCGAGAGTTGGTAGGTGTGGGAGTTGGTGATGATGCGAACGAGCCTTTTAAGGTCGTATCCGTTGGCGATAAAATCAGAAGCAAGGCTCTCTAATAATTCGGGGTGGGTTGCGGGGTTGGTGACGCGTAGATCGTCTTCGGGATCAACAAGTCCACGGCCAAAAAAGTGTTTCCAGTAGCGGTTAACGAGCATCTTGGCGAAGAAAGGATTTGCTGGGTTAATCATCCAATCGGCGAGGTGTTCGCGAGGATCTTCATAGGATGGAATCGTGAGTTCTTCTCCTCCGAGGGGTTTTGGTTTTAGTGTTTTGCCGGTGCGGGGATTTTTAGAGGTGGCTTGCCCCCGATTGTGAAGAACGATTTCTTCTCCAGGCTGCAGACCAGGTTTTCTGGTGATGCGTGAGAAGAAAGCCTGCAAACCGTAGTAGTCATCTTCGCTCCACTTCTCATAAGGATGATGGTGGCACTGAGCGCACTGCATACGGACTCCCAAAAAAACTTGAGCGACGTTTTCAAGTTGGTCTTTGCTGTCGCGAACCGTGCGATACCAGACGACGGGTGGATTGGTGCCGGTTTCTCCGGAGGCGGTGAGAAACTCGCGTGCGATTTGGTGATAGGGTTGGTTTTTATAGATGGCGTTTCGGAGCCACTGATGAAAGGCAACAGAGCCTCGGGCGTGTTCAGGTTTAGCGCGTTTATTACGGAGGATGGCGGCCCATTTTCCGGCGAAATAATCAGCGTGGTCTGGAGACGCGAGAAGTCGTTCGATTTTTTGCGGCCGCTTGTTGGGTTCAGTATCGCTCAGAAAAGCGTTGGTTTCCTCGATGCTAGGAAGACGTCCTGCGATATCGATCGTGACACGCCGGAGGAAAGTGGCGTCGTCGCTCTTTTCGGATGGAGGAAGCCCGAGAGTCTGAAGTTGAGTAAAGATGTGTTGGTCGACGAAGTTCGCGGGTTGCGGAAGGTTTTCGACGGGGGCTCCGAGAGGGAGGATCGCGCGGAAGACATCAACGTGTTCCTGGAAGCGGATCATGATGGAGGCTGAACCAGGGATGTCACCCATCGTGACGCGACCATCCATCGTGACGCTGGCTCGTTCCTCATCGTTGGATTCGTACTGCGCGAGGTGGCTAATATCGCGAGCCGAGTTGTCAGAGAAGTGAGCGGTAACGCGGAGTTGTTGTTGGGAGTTGGGCTGTGTCAGGCGTTCCTTTGGATAGACTGAGATGGAGGTGGCTTTGGGAAATTCCTTGGGGTCGCTGGGGAGACCTTGTTTGATCCAGCGAATGATGGCTTGGTAGTCAGGCGAATTTTTTTCAAGACGGGAGCCTCCCTGATGGGGGATTTCGCCGGTCGCTTTGAGGACCAGGAGAGAATGTTCTGGAGCAGCCTGAAAAATACGGCGGCCCCTGGAATCGCGAACAAGATAGTTATAGTCGTTCCAGGGTTCGTAACCAAAGAGGGAAAGTTTGAAGCCATTTTGGCCGGCGGCTTTTCCGTGGCACCCTCCTCCGTTGCAGCCGTATTTCGAGAGAACGGGAACAAAGTCGTTGGTGAACGAAATGGCGGTGGTTTCAGCAGAAGCTACTTTGATGGGCTTCGAAATGCTGAGTTCACCGTGGGTGGCAGTGAGAGTCGTTTCGCCAGCGGTGAGAACGGTGACGAGACCGGAGGGGGAGACAGTAATGATATTGGGTGGATCGCTGGTGTAGGTGGCGATGTGGGTCAGGTCGGTTGGTGTTTGACCCGGAGATTGCGATTCCTGAGTGAGGACAAGTTGGTGTGTATCGTGTAGGTGTTTTAGGGTAATGGGTGAGGAGTTTTCGAAAGCGAGATTTGAAGACTGGGCCGACGCACAAGAAAGAAAGAGGACGAATGCCGCGATGATGGGGAGCTTGGGCATGGGCGCTGGTGATAAAGTGAAAGTTATCCGACAAGTTCCTTCATAGGGGCGTGCTGGGAGTCCACAAGGAAACGGGGGCGTCCCGTAAGATCCTCGACCGTGGTGCGTCGAGCATCGATGCCAAGATTATGGTAAAGAGTGGAAAAGACTTCTTGGAATTCAACAGGTCGATCATCGGCTTCACCGCCATCACGAGTCGTGGATCCAATGACTTGCCCGTGGGTCATGCCTCCGCCGGCAAGGAGAGCCGTTGAGACTTTTGGCCAGTGATCACGCCCGCCTTTGTCATTGATTTTTGGAGTGCGTCCGAATTCGCCCCAGACGACAACTGAGACATCGTCGGAGAGACCACGGTCATGGAGGTCCTGAACTAGGGCGGTAATCCCCTGATCAAGGAGAGGGAAGTCGGTTCGAGCGCGGCCGAAGTTGTTGCCATGCCAGTCCCATCGAGAGAAGCCTAGAGTGACGCAGCGGGCTCCGGCTTCGACGAGTCGCCGGGCCATCAGGAACTGATCGAGCCGCTTCCAAGGTCCATCTGCAGTGAGTTTCTCGGTTCCTTTTCCATAGCGCTCGACCATCTTGGGGTCTTCCTTGGAAAGATCAAAGGCCTCGGCGAGCCTTGAGGAAGTGAGAACCCCGAAAGCTTGTTCGGTGAAAGTGTCCATTCCGGTCATAGCGCCCGAGGCGTCGACATCACGGCGGAAGTTATCGAAAGATTTTAAGAGAGCTTTGCGGTCCGCAAGCCGTTCGATGGAGATATCTTTAAGGATCATATCGTCCTTTCCGCCTCCTCGGAACGGAGCGAAGGCCGCGTGGGAAGGCCCAAGGAAGCCTGGCTTACCTGGGTCGCCCCATTGGTCGTGTCCGCATTTTGGCGAGAGGCCGAGAAATGAGGGGACCCCGGGAGTGACTTGGCCCTGAAGTTTGGAGAGGACAGCGCCGATCGAAGGCCAACCGCCAGAGGGTTGAGGGCCCTGAAGTTTTCGACCGGTCAGGCACTGGACTGCGTCGTGTCCACCACCGGCCCCAACCATGGAGCGGATGACGGAAAATTTGTCCATCATACCAGCCATTTTGGGGAAAAGTTCTCCAATTTGGATGCCTGGGACGGTTGTGGAGATGGGATTAAATTCGCCACGAATACCGGAGGGAGCTTCGGTCTTAATATCCCACATGTCTTGGTGTGGCGGGCCGCCAGCGAGAAAAACCATGATGACTGCCTTGTGTTCGAGCTTTTTAGGCGTGGTCGCCTCAGCTTGGAGCAGTTGAGGAAGGGAGGCCCCGCCGAGGCCGAGTCCCCCGATGCGGAGAAAGCCACGGCGTGTCATGCCATCGCAGAAAGTTTCGCCTTTGGATCCAGATATTGTGAGCATAGTGCGAGTCTAAGTTATTGTGAACAATACGTAAAAGAGTAGGGAGATCTTTCTGGATGAGTTTTTTTGGTTTCTTGGCCATAGTCAGAGCGGGTGTTTTCGACTAGAACGGGGATTCGAGATCCACTTTAAGAGGCTCTTTAGAAGTCAGCGTGGGCAGAAAGGGGTTCGAATGAAGTTGCGGTTTCATACTCACCCGCCGGAGTAGGGTTCGCTGGAGCACGATTTTCGTGAAGACTTGATCATCTCCGCAAATCTCCCCGACGACGTTCTGAACTAGAGTGTGGGATTGAAGGATCGCGCTGTAGACCTTGAGAACGCCCCCCCCTGCATCTATGACAACACACACACTCACGCAATTAAACCACAGGACAGGGAGGAGCTTGCACTCCAGGGAAGCTCATTAAAATAAAAATGGCTTGGGGGGGCTCATCAGCAAAAAAAACATAACTCAAAAACATATCTCTTGCTTATGTTCGGTTGACAATCTCTTGCTTTGAATTGCGGTTAGTTTTTGTGTTTTAGGCCCACTTTAGAACCGATTCTAAATTCCCTCTCTGAGGTTACTTCCACAATAATGGGAGCTAGATTATTTGGAATTTTCACGTAAATCATCTGAGTCTTTCCCAAGAATTCAATCTCGTGAATTATACCAGATCCAAAGCCTTCATGGCTTTCTTCAACCAGCTCGATTTCATTAGCCCGTAGCCAACTGGGAAAATTAGAAGAGGGGAGCTGGCTAACTTGGTCAAAGAGCGAGGCAGCTACGGGTGATACAGGATTTTTCCAAAGATTACGTGGGGTGTCACACTGAATAATGGTTCCAGAATCCATTACTGCGATCGAGTCGCCAGTGGCAAAGGCGTCTTCGGGATGATGAGTGACAAAAATAGTAGTTGTTTTCTCTTTTCGAAGAATTTCTTCGGTGAGTCGTCGCAAAGATTGGCGGAGCTTCGAGTCGAGGTTACTAAAAGGTTCATCTAAAAGGAGAAGAGGAGGGCGAGGGGCTAAGGCTCTGGCTAGTGCGATACGCTGTTTTTCTCCACCTGAAAGTTCATGAGGGAAGCGCTTTTCAAACCCAGTAAGGCTGATTGCTTCAAGTAGTTCCTTGCAACGAGGTTTTCGGTCTGCACGGCGCCAATTGATCAATCCGTAGGCTAGATTTTGAAACACGTTAAGATGCGGAAAGAGGTCACCGCTTTGGGAAACCAAACCGATTTTCCGCCGATCAGGGCGGACAAACTTGGTTGAACTACCAAGAATTTTACCCCCAAGTTTAATGGTCCCACTTGTTGGGGACTCAAGGCCACATAGGGCGCGTAGAAGAGTTGATTTACCGCTTCCGCTGGCTCCTACAATGCTTAAGATTGAAGATGCTTCTACATTCAAAGTGACTTTTTGAAGAGCAGGCTCCTTACTTTTAGGATAAAAAACCGTGAGATTTTCAACAGTCAGGGAATTGGGGGAGGTCATCATCTCATTTGGTTTTGGAAAGCTTACGCCAACCATTCAATTCTACGATTATCAGCCCAAGCATACTAACCGAAATCAAAAAAAGAGAGGGTATCGCACAAGCGTAAATTGTACCTTGATCGACCTTGCCATAAGTAAGTGTGCTCAAGGTTTCAAAATCAAAAGGGCGTAGAAGTAAGCAAAGTGGCAACTCTTTGCAAACATCAACGAATACAAGTGTTGCACCTCCCAAAATACTGGCCTTTAGGAGCGGAAGGTTGATTCTAAAAAACGTTTTGGTAGGTGTTTTGCCAAGACTAAAAGAGGCTTGATCAAGGCTCTTATTCTGTCGAGCTAACCCCTGTTGAACCATCTGGGAAGCTATGGAAAAATAGCGGGTAACGATTGCAAAAAGCAGCCATATCAAACCGCTTGGGACGAGGAGCCTTCCTATCCAATTTTCTGGGGGAAATCGGCTTCCTAGAGCGACCGCAAAGCCCATGACACCAAGAGCGATGACAGTTCCTGGGCAAGCGTAACCAGCCACAGTCGAGAATTTAGAGACGACGCGCAAAATTGGATTTTTAGAAAAACGAGCGGCTCCGATAATTGTTAGGGCAGCTGCAATACAAATTACAGTCGAGCTGAGTGCGAGAATGAGGGTGTGCCGACTTGCAGTGATGATTTCTTCCCAATCAATCTGATCGTAGATGCTCGAAGATTTTAGGAGCCAGTTGATAAGCTCAAAGAGTGGTAGAATAAGGCCAAGTGAGATGGGAACTAAACAAGAAAGGTAGCAAGCTATGCGAGTGATGATTGAAGAAGGAGAACCGAAAGATCTTGCTCCTTCAGGGTGAAGGCTACGAAGAGCACGCCCACGATGCCAATGTTCCAATGCAACGAGGAAGAAGACACTTATAAGAACCCAACTGGCTAGTTTTTTAGCAGTCTCGATCTGATCCATCCCAAACCAGGTTGTGAAAAGGGTGACGGTTAATGTATTGAAACCAAAGTGTTTCACCGCTCCGTAATCATTGATTACCTCCATCGCAACAAGGAAGATCCCTGCGGCAAGGGCAGGACGAGCGAGCGGAAGTTGGACTGAACTAAAAACTCGCCAAGGAGAATGTCCAAGCATCCGACCAGCCTCTCCCATGATAATTCCGCTTCCGGCGAAAGCGCTTCGGCCTGCAAGAAAAACGTAGGGATATAGGACTGACCCAAAGAGTAAGATGAGACAGCCATAACGCAGATGCTCTTCCCACCAGAGAAAGGATTCAACTCCTTCTTCTCTGCGAATTTTAATGAGGAAAGGGATCAATTTCTCCCTTAGGTCACTCGAGATGATTGCCGCTATAAACGGGGGAATCGCAAGGGGTAAGACGAGTGCGATGGAAAGAAGCCGCTTCCCAGGGAAATCGAAGTTTTCGACAAACCAAGCTGCTGGGATGCCTAGTAACGAGGCTATAAAGCAGGAGCCAACTACCAAAATAGCTGTTTCTTTTATGGCATCCTTAAGAAGGAAGTTATGGATTTGTTGCCAGGCTTCCGCGGCGTCTGTCGAGATGTTACTAAATAAAGATAAAAGAATTACTAGGACGGGAGCTAAAAGAAGCAGCGCTAGCGCCCAGGCTAAAAATTTCCATAATCGGAGCCCCCATGTCGCTGAATGATCGGGCTTTTGCTTAAGGAACATCTATTCGAGATTTTAGAGGATTAGCTCCACCCCTCTCTCTCAGCATTTCTCTCAAGATGACTGGTTAGGAAAAGTGATTTTTCTGATGGAAAGCTTTTTGGATCCCCAGAAATTTGGGAAGGGGCGCCGTCGGGTGTTGGAACTATTTTCGTTCTACTTATTTCCTTTGCTAAAAAATAAAAAAGTAAAATGAAAATAGGTATCACTAGTAGCAGGCCGAGCGCCCAGGCAAAAAAGTGGCAAAGGCAGGAGCCAATTTTGGCAGTTGCTTTCTCTTTAATAAGGCACATTTTACCTCCATCCCACGACATTGAAAATTTTCTGGGCTTCTTGGTCATAGATCCCGAGCTCGTGAATCGATTCAAGGTCTGGGGTAATTTTACCCCAAGATTTTTGCAGCGGTTCATGCTCAACCCCGGTTGAGACCGCATATTCTGAAGTGAGCCGTTGATATTTTTTTTGGACCTTTTCTGAAACGAGGTATTCTAAAAGCTTCCGAGCGTTATTGGAGTTCTTAGCTCCCATAATAACACCACCTCCGCTGATGTTGACGTGTGTCCCACGATCTCCTGATGTTGGTAAGATCACTCCCACGGCAGCGTGCGCGTCACGGTCTTCCTGGCTTTCTCCGTTTTTTAGAAGCCCGAGGTAGTAGGTGTTGACAATAGCGTAGTCTGCGATGCCCTTTGCGACGGCGCGGACTTGGTCACGATCATTTCCTTGAGGCGGCCGGGCGAAATTATTTTTTAGTCCAGTAGCCCATTGCATAGCCTTCGATTTTCCTTCGATTGCTATAATAGAGGCGAGGAGGGACCGGTTGTATTTGCTCGTTGAGGAGCGAATCAGAAGGTTACCTCGATACTCTGGCGAAGCGAGATCTTGATAACTTTTCGGGAGTTGTCCTTTAACCCGGTCCTTAGCATAGACAAGGATACGCCCTCTCATCGTAAAAGCGGCCCAAGTATCTTGCTTTCCCCGAAGCGCCTGAGGTACTGCAGCATTGATAAGTTCACTTTTAAGTGGAGCTAGAAGACCAGCTTTAGTGGCCTTTGTGAGACTTGCAGCATCGGAAGTGATGTAGAGATCAGCTTGTGGAGAATTCTTCTCTGATTTGAGCCTAGCAATAAGTTCGTTGGCACCAGCTTTAACAACTTTAACTTCAATACCAGTTTCATCCGTGAATTCAGAAAAGACTTCTTTGTCAGCGTCGTAATGGCGTTCGGAATATAATCGAACTTCTTCAGCTTGCGCCAGGAAGCTTACCAAGAAGGAGATTGCTGCTATATGTGAAGAAACTCGTGTTTTCATTTGTGGAGAAAGTAAAATAATTTCAGTGGTAATATGCTTCTGATCGGTTGTGACATTTTAGCGCCTGAATGAGCTTTTGGTAAAATTTAGGGGCCAGATTATCGATCTTCATGTGTTTTGGCGGCTCTAGCAGTTATTCCTTAATCTTGAAGGAATATTAATATTCCCGCCCTATTTTATAATCTGGATCTGATATCAGGGGATATCTTTATTGGCTTAATGAGTGGGCGAAGATGAAAAATCCTTTTGCTAGTCCTGATTTTGGAGAAATTTGATCGAAGGATGAAGCAGGTTCTCTTAATTGCATTCAGCATCGCGTGCCTGATGGGCTCGGAAGTTTTTGCCGCTTCTCTTGATGAAAAAGCGGTTGAGCTATTGGAATCCTATTGTTTCGACTGCCATGATACTGCCTCGCAAAAGGGGAATTTGAATATGGAGGAGCTCCTCAAGAAGGACAGCTTCGACGGCGCCTTGATGTTCGACAATCTACTTACTGGGAAAATGCCTCCCGCTAACAAAGATCAACCGGAGGCGGAGGAGAAACGGGCTGTTTTGGACTGGTTAGCGAAACAGCAGAGAGATCACCATCAAGAATCTTTCCGTCGCCTCAGTCGGCATGAATTTATTCATTCGGTAAATGATTTGTTGGGGACAGATCTTGATCTTACCGGCGACATTCCCGAGGACCGGGGAACGAATAATTTTGATTCTAACCGGAAGATCCAGTTGAGCCGTGAGATGCTCGGATCGTATTTTTCAGTGGTAGACGAAATGCTTGATCATGCCTTTCCCACCGAAGGGTTTCCGGCTGAAAGAAGGTGGGTCACGAACAAGGTTCGAGACAGTCACGAGAGCTATCGAATTTATCATCGCCCCTACCAAGAAGGGTCTCTCTTTTCTTGGACAAGGGCTAATAACGGGAATAGCTATTCTTTCTTTTATGACGGCTTCGAGTCTCCCGTTGCGGGGTGGTATGAGCTCACTTTCGATGCTGCGAAGGTGGCGGACTTTGAAGACGATTTGACCCTGCAAGTTTACGCCGGAAAATACTACTACGCCGACGATCGACCACAACCCCAGCGTCTCGTTGGGGTGATTTCCCTTGGGAAGAAGGAAGTGGAATCAAATACCGTGCGGGCATTCTTGCACCCTGGAGAAAGCGTATCTGTGCATTGTTTTTCTCAGCATAATTTTCGACAGAGAAATCCAAAGGAAGGAATCTACATTAAGAAATTAAAGGTCCAAGGTCCGGTGGTGGATTCGTGGCCGCCCTCGTCTTTCTCGCAAGTTTTTGGAGGGCTGCGAGTCAAAGCCACTCCCCGGAAAGCTGTGACCCCAGCGGGCTTTCAAACGAAGCTCGAGCGGATCGGAGGTTCGGTTACGGTAAGTAGTTCTCAAAAGGGAATGGAAAAGGAGAAGATGCAAGATGGTTCGAACATGACCTTCTGGCATACACGTTTTTCTCCGACGGTCGCTGGGCCGCCACACTATGTTATTTTTGAAAATCCGAATCGAGCGGGCATCAAGGGACTTTCGTTCGCCACTTGGACTGGTGGAAATGGCAACGGCCTTGTGAAGGCTTACGAGATCTATTTTTCCGACGACGGGAAGAATTGGGGGAAGATGATGACCTCGGGTGGACTCGATATCAGATTGGGCAATGAACAACCCATCGTATTTGCAAAGGAAACGAGAACCCGCTTTATCAAGTTTCAGGTGACGGACTCTGTTCAGTTGGATGGCAAGTCGATAGCTTCGATTGGGAAGCTCGATGTCATCGCTGATGTTCCGGAGCAGTCCAAGGTTTCCAAGGTCACGATTGAGAGCGATTCTCCTGATGACTTGAAGAATGTTTTAAAAGGTTTTGCAGAGAAGGCGTTCTCTTCAAAACTCAGCAATGAAGAATTGGCTCCCTACTTTAGGGCGAGTCTTGCGAGGTTGAAGAAGGGCGGCGATTTCGTGCAGGCGACCAAGTTGGGACTTAAGGCGATTTTATGTTCACCACGTTTTTTGATGGCTCCCGGTGAGCATGCCAACTCGTCTTATGCCAGAGCTGCCGACCTAGCGCGAAGTCTCTGGCTTTCGGTTCCCGACGACAAACTCCTCCTCCTTGCGGCTGAGGACAAATTGCAAGGGGAAGTCTTGCAAAGGGAAATCCAGCGGATGCTGAAAGGGCAGCGCAGTGAGCGCATGATTCGCTCTTTCAGTGACCAATGGTTGAATCTGCAGGGACTCAGTAAAGTGACACCATCGCTGAAACTTTACCCGCTATACGACGACCTGCTGAATCATTATTTCCCGGTAGAAACCCGCAAGTACCTCCAGCATTTGGTTCAAGAAAATCTTCCTGCCCGAAATCTTATCGACTCGGATTTCACCTTTCTCAACCAACGTCTCGCTCGGCACTACGGGATCGAAGGCGTGACGGGGCAGAACATGCGAAAAGTGAACTTTTCTGACGAAGTGCCCCGTGGAGGACTTTTGACAATGGGCAGTGTTTTAAAAGTGACGACGGATGGTTTCGATACCTCGCCCATTCTACGTGGAGCTTGGATCTCGAAAAATATTGTAGGGACGCCGCTCTCGCCACCTCCTGAGAGCGTTCCGGCCTTGGAACCAGAACATGGAAAAGCGAAGACGCTCAAGGAACAGATCGATCAGCACAAAAGCAACAAGACTTGTTACGCCTGCCATAAGAGTATCGACCCCTATGGCTTTGCGCTGGAGAGCTTTGATGCGAGTGGGGAATGGCGCGAGAGGTACAAGATCAAGCAGGCGCACAGGAGCACTTTCCAATACAGCCCGAAAGGCTACTTCAAGATTGGGGCCCCGGTGGATGCTTCGGGAGAAATGGGCGCAGACAAGTTTGAGAATATCTTCGGGCTAAAGAGAGTCTTGGTCTCCAACGAGCGGAAGATTGCTTATAACTTTGCTAAGAAATTCTTTGAGTATGCCCGGGGCGGAAAACCGAACCTTGAGCAGCGCCTTTCCCTATGGGATTTTCTGGGGAAGGCGGAGGAAAACGTCCGCTTGAAAAATATTGTTACTGAGGTGTTAATCAAAACCCTCAACGAATCGAAGGAATGAGTAATTTCAGCAGAAGAGAGTTTTTGAAGTTCGGCGCGGCCCTACCCTTGGCGATGCAGTCGTTGAATCTTCGGGCCGCCACCTCGGTAAAAGCACCTCCGAAGCGGGCCATCTTCATTTGCAATTCGCTGGGGTTCTACGGACCCAATTTCTTTCCGAAAGAGCGGGGGGACCTGACCAGCTCGAGGTATCTCAAAGAGATGGCCGTGAAGGAGAAAATGACGGTCTTCCAAAATTTCTTTCACCCGGGAATGGAGACTAGCAATCATGACTCGGAGAAATCTTTCCTCACTGGAGCACCGAGTCCCGAGGCCGCGAATTTTACCAATACCATTTCACTCGACCAGATCCTCGCCCGAGAGGTGGGAGGTGACACTCGCTTTCCGTATCTTTCCTTCAGTATCTACGACCGCGGTTGGGGATGCTCCTGGAACAGCAGGGGTGTCGCCATCCCTCCGATGCACGATGAACGGGAGATCTTTGAGCGGCTCTTTGGTGAGGAAGATCTGAGCGCGAAGCGCCAACAGATTGGGAACGACCATCAGATCGTGCAATCCCTCTACCGGGACATGGAACAGATCAAGAAAGGGGGCGGCGATGCTGCTAAAATTGAATCTTACCGGACTGTCATTTCAGAACTCGAGGCGCAGCTGAAGCATGAGGAATTTTGGCTCAAGACAAAAAAGCCGGAAGTTCCCAATACCTTGAGCGATGATCAGGAATTCGCTTTTTCGACCAAAGTGCGCAATCTCTTCGAGCTTTCCAAGGTGGCGTTGCAGACGGACTCGACCCGGGTCATTACGCTCTCGCTCGATTGGATCTATGGCGCGATCAACGTTCCCGGGGCGACGGGGGGCTGGCACACGCTTTCCCATCATGCGGGTAAGGCGGATGCGCTGAACAAACTCAGCCGAATTGAGAGCGACATCGTTAAGCACCTCAACCAGTTTCTGAGCGAGCTTGATCAGATTGAGGAAGGGAAAGGGAGTTTGTTGGACCATACCACCGTTGTGATCGGCAGTAATTTCGGGGATTCCTCAAATCACACCTGCAACAATCTTCCAACCATCGTGGCAGGCGGCGGTTACCGTCATCAGGCTCACACTGTCCTTGAGAAACCCACTCCGCTTTGCAATCTCTACCTGGAGCTCCTCCACAAACACAATGTAGACCTAGGCTCTTTTGGCAGTAGCGAAAAAGACCTTGGTCTACTTAAGGGGTAAATTCGACGAACAATAGCGTCGCCAAACTCGTAAAAAGAAAGCCTCACTCTAATTCATTATGAAAAACCTCACCCTTTTCCTCCTCGCATGCAGCCTAACAAAGGGCCTCCTCGCAGAAGACAAAAAGCTCAAGGTCTACATCTTGGCGGGGCAATCCAATATGCAAGGGCATTGCTCGACCTCTGTGATCGAGAATCGCCTAAAAGACCCGAAACTCAGAGTGGGATTCGAAAAATACCATCAAGTTGGAGCCTTCGTTAAAAGGGATGATGTTTTCATCAACCACATCGAAAAAGAAATGTATGGACCCATGAGCGTGGGTTATGGGGCCAGTAATGATAAGATTGGTCCTGAACTTTCCTTTGGATGGACGATCGGTGACAAGCTGGATGAAGACGT
>TARA_B100001057_G_scaffold370568_1_pt1 | contig 16407 bp, 18 predicted proteins | sample TARA_B100001057 | Tara Oceans TARA_B100001057 (sample SAMEA2621839) | marine metagenome | biome: marine biome (ENVO:00000447); feature: surface water layer (ENVO:00002042); material: "saline water (ENVO:00002010), including plankton (ENVO:xxxxxxxx)" | depth 5 m
CAGCCCTATTTCGTTTCTCATCTTCCAAACATGAAAGAATTGTCCCATGGACCCGTTCGCCTTGTTACTCTTATGCAAAATCGTTTGCAGTTCAGATTTGAAATATTCAAGAGTTTGTTTTTATTATAATATATAAACATGAATTCGCAATACTCTCAAACTTACGATCATTCCTTCACAAAGAGGTTCCTCATTGATGCCTTGCGGGCAACCTCTACTCGACTCGAAGATACGGACGCCAAGTACCAATGGGGCCACATGGGACAATGCAATGCGGGACATTTGATACAAACCGTAACCGGAATGAGTAGTTTTGAAATCGTCGAATCGATTGATTTCCAACTAGACGAATGGTCTGAACATGCCACGGATTACTGTTCATTCACTGGAAGTAAGGTGGACGACATTTTCATCACCATGCAAAGATACGGTCTGAGTCATTCCGACATCGTCAAACTGGAAAACCTTTCCGACAAAGCCATTCTAGATAATTTGAACGGAGGTTTTCGCTACCTGAGACGAAACGTCAAAGAAGACGTCGTTGAATACATGCGCAGTTTCGCTGACCTGTTGGAAAATTCTTGAATCTCCCCTAGGTCCTGTATCAGGGTTCTTCCATCGGGAAACCTACCGACTTGCAATCATCTGCCGGCGCCAAGTAAAGGATACTTCATGAAACTACTTTACACCCTTATTTTATTTTTATTTACACTCTCTAACGGCTCCGCCCTTCCAAAGGTATTCCCTGGGACCTACGTTGACGCCCAAGACCCTGACATCCCTGCCGACTTCGCCTTTCAAGGGGAGTATTCTGGTAGTGGCATGGGTGCTCAGGTCATTGGCTTGGACAAGGGATCATTCCAAGCCGTTCTGTACGCGGGTGGTTTACCTGGAGCCGGTTGGGACGGAAAGAGCAAAAGCCTGCTTAGTGGAAAACTGGAAGGCAAGAACGTTACTTTGAGCCCCGCCGAGGGGAAAAGAAAGTATCTTGCTGACTTAGCCAATAACTTCAGCGCGACTCAAAAATTTCCACCCGAAGGCAACAAGCCCTATTCCGGAATTATTTCCAAGGAGACCTTGACCTTAGGTAAAAAACTCGTCTTGAACAAGATCACGAGAAAAGCACCGACCCTAGGCAAGAAAGCTCCCAAGGGGGCCATTATCCTCTTTGACGGTTCGGATAAGGACGAATGGCAGGGAGGTCGCTTGGACAAGAAAACAAAACTGCTCAACACGGATGGATCGGACATCCGCACCAAGAGAAAATTCAACGACTATCACATGCATATCGAGTTTATGCTTCCTTATCGACCGGCTGCCCGGGGCCAAGGACGTGGCAACAGTGGCTTTTACCAAATCGATCATTTCGAGGTTCAAATATTAGACTCATTTGGCTTGGAAGGCGCCCACAACGAATGTGGTGGAATTTACTCGATTAAGGAGTCGGACGTAAACGCCTGCCTGCCCCCGTTAAGTTGGCAAGCCTATGACGTCGACTTCACCAACGCACGAGCCAAAGGCGGCAAGAAAATCAAGAACGCCAAAATCACTGTCCGCCTGAATGGCATCGTCATCCACGATAATTTTGAGATTCCGAGAAAAACAGGTGGTTCACGGAAAGAACCCGAAGGCACTCCGGGTCCCATCAAGTTGCAAGGACATGGAAACCCTCTTCAGTTCAGAAACATTTGGATTGTCGAAAAGTAAGCCGAACAGTCCACCCCAAAGGGAGTAAGAAGGCAGCGGAAACCTTTTGGTTTTTGTTCCAATAAAATAAAAAGGCTCTTCCTTTACTCAGCGAGTGAAAGGTCTCCCAACGGTAAAACCGCTTCTCGTTCATTTATTTATTTAAACTATTTTGTGCAAACTGATGTAAATGGGTGTATGTTTAGGAAAAGACAAAAATATGACATCAAGAAAAAAGGTACGGAAGCACAAGGATTTGGAAGTTGGAGATCGGGTAATCGAAAAATTCCCGACAAGCAGCAAGAAGCGAATTGGAGAAATTCTGTTTATCATCGATGGGAGACGCAAGAAGTTCGAACTTATGCAACTCAATCGACACGACCTCTCTCCCTTGCTCCGGCAAAACAACGAGCAGTTGAAATTCTTTCGTCTCAGAGAAGACCAGTGCAAAAGATTGAACGAATTCAAGTATCGGGAAAAGAAAACCTTTCGCATAGGCAACTTCATTCGTCATACGAGTTATGGACGAATTCGCTTTGGGAGGATCGTCAGTTTCGTCCATCCCGAAGGTTTGTATACGGAATCAAACGAAAAGGGGTACAATGGAAAAGATTTGATCGAATGCGTGGAAGTTTCACCACGAAAGGGGTTGACAATCAAATTCGATGCGGATGGAGAGATAAAGCGATTCGTAATCGGACCGTCACATTGTAAATTATGCGAAATTTTACCGATGGACAAGAGCGGCGGTTACAGAATCAAAAACCTTGCCGAAATGAAGAATCAACTCCCTGGAAAATGAGAAGTTAAAAAGAGGATCATTTACCTCCAACGGCTTTTGCCAGGTGGGGTTGTTAAATACATAACCTCAACTGAAAATCCGCCTAGACAGGTACTTGGGTACCTACTATCCAATACAAGCAAGGCAGGATGAACGACCCACCAGCAAGAGGAAAACCTACCAATTCTTTAGGAGTTCGTCCCAGTAACTGTCCAAGCTTTCACCATCCGAAAAGGATTTGGTTACAAAGGCTTCGGGACTTTGGGCATCATGGTAGAAAAAGACGATTTTGTTCTGCGCCTGGTCCTTCTTGAATAGGTAAACTTGACTCTTGTTCACGCACACGGGATTTCCTTTCTCGTCGACACCTGCCTTGATTACTTTGAGTTTGGCTCCTGACTTTTCAAAAATTGCTCCAATGAAAAGTGAACTTGCCAACACGAAGAATAATCCAACTACCAATCTTTTGCTTATATTCATTTCAATTTTTCCTCCATCCGTTTATAATTTATAAAAGTACCTAACAACAAAAGATATGGTTAAATGGCAAAGAGATTTCTTCATCCGAAAGTTTTTTTTCTTTCCATATGTTTTTTTTGCGTTTCCAATCCAATGATCTCGCCCGTTTAGCCACCCACCTGATCTTACTTAAATGAAAACATACGTTTTTTCACTTTCGCTTTCACTCCTCGCGACATTAACCGCACTGGCTCAGCCTAGTCTGGGTGATTGGGCAAACCGTCACCGGCAGGCAGACAACCTCACCAAGCTAGGGCAATTCGAAGAAGCCATCAAGCAATACGATTACGTATTGAAAGGCCGATTGCCTTTTCAGGGAAAAAAACATCGTGACATAGGAGCCACTTACAACAACACAGGGGTCGCTTATTTTTTTCTAGGCGAAACCGAAAAAGCCGAAAAAGCCTATGAACAAGCCTTGGAGTCCCTTTTGCCCTCCTTGGGAGCTAGGCATACCGACGTTTTGACCGTGCAGGCAAACCTAGCCTTCGTCGAGGAATCCAAGAATAATTTCAAGAAAGCGCAAAAAGTCTTTGAACTTTGCATCCAATCCAAATTGCCTTTGATCGGCTCCAAGCACCAGGATATCGCGGATTGCAGGGAAGGACTGGCTTTGGCGTTGGAAGGTCAGGAAAAGCATGAAGAAGCTTTGGAGCAAATGAAACTGGCTCTTGAAATTCGACAAGAGAAGTTTGGAGATACCCATACGGATGTCGGAGCTTCGTATGCGGGATTGGCTCTCATTCTTCTCAATCAAGAAAAATTCGACAATGCAGACAAAATGGACACGAAGGCCAGAAAGATTCTTTCCGCAACGAAAGGACTGTACAGGCCGAATAAAAATCCGGTTTCCAAGTTCCGCCCTCCTCCCGCTGAAATCCTAAAGGCAAAGAATAAATCCCTCCGACTGCCTTGATCTTCAAAGATGTAAAGTCGAGCCTTTCCTCCGTAGGAAAGGAGGAAGTGAAAACGCTCGTTTCATGGATAAGAACACGGGAAGATTTGGCTCTTTGGTCTGGCAATACCTTCTTCAAAGGATTTTCGGCAGGTAAAATGCAATTGCACCTCCAACGGACCGACATCAATTCATTCGCCTATCTGGACAAGCGGAAAAATCTGCTATGCTATGCCGACATCGCAAGAAAGGAAAAAAAAACAGGCGTTCTTTGCCGCGTAATCGTCCACCCCGAACACAGGCGTCGGGGAGTAGGCAAGGCTTTTTGCAGAGATTTGCTCGTTTGGGCAAAACAATACGGAAATTATTCGAGAATCCACCTTAATACTTTCGGGCACAACAAGGCAGCCCTCGCCTGCTACACTGCGTTGGGTTTCAAAACGGTTTCAGTCGAGACGAAATGTCGAAGGGTGAACGGTGAGTTGCAAGACTTGGTCGTTATGGCGGCAAACCTGTAAAAGTTTAACCCTTAGGCGTGAGCAGAGCAAAAACTAGTGGAGGGTTAGTCCTCTTTGAGAATACGAAAGCAAACGGAACGCAAATGCTCGTAGCTCATCCCGGAGGACCTTTTTTCGCGAATAAGGACGAAGGTTGGTGGAGTATTCCCAAAGGAGAACCGGAACAGGAGGAGGAAATCTTCGATGCAGCCCTCAGGGAGTTCGAGGAAGAGACGGGTTTGAAACCCAAAGGCCCCTACCTTGAGCTTGGCAATATTTTGCAAAAAAACGGGAAGCGGGTCTACGCATGGGCATTTGAAGGGGCTTGGCCGGAAGGGAAAATTCCGGAATGCAACGAAATCACTATGGAATTCCCCAAAGGGTCAGGCAAAAGCTGGACTTTTCCGGAGATTGACCGAGCTCTGATGTTGCCCCCCGCCCAAGCCCGAGCCAAATTAAGGAAAGAACAGACACCCTTCATCGACCGTCTCCTCGAGAGACTTGAGCGAAATAGCATGGCAAGCAAAGGTTGAAAAGAATCCAAAGACAGGCTATGATCCTCCTTATGTCAGAAACGGATTTACATCAAAAATCGCCCTACCGGGCGCAAGTACTCTTTGTCGGCCTTATTCTAATTGTAGGGTTTTCGCGGCATCTTCCCCTCTCTCATCCCGAGTGGCTCAATTTCTCTCCAGTACTTTCCATCTTTCTGATATCAGGAGCCATGATGCGGGGAGCTTGGTCATGGGTCGCCCCAGTCTGCGCAGTCTTCGTTACCGACTTGATGATCAACCCTTCCTATGGCGTCAACTTGCTTGAACCTTTCATGATCGCTACTTACTTAGCCTATCTCCTCGTTTTTCTTTTTGGAAAATCACTTTTCAAAACCAAAAGCCTTCTGCGTTTGGTCGGAGGAGGAATAGCGGGAGCTCTTGTTTTTCATTTAATTACTTGCGCTTTTGCATGGTGGAGCAACCCAGCTTACGCCAAAACTCTCAATGGATTGATTCAGGCTCTTACCGTCGGTCAACCAGGCTTTCCTCCCGCCTACCTTTTCCTCAAGAATACCTTGATTGGTTCGATTCTATTCACTTCCACAATCGGATGGGTCGCTCTTCGCATGCAAGTGCCGTTTTTGCCCACGACAACAAAAACAAGCTCCGTTCGAGTTAGTTGAACCTCTAAGAACCGTTCGTCAGTGAGATTCGTTGGCGGCGAACCTCGAACAAGCAAATTCCCGTAGCCACCGAAACATTCAGGCAATCCACCTTGCCGGTCATCGGGACGTTGACCAATAAATCGCAATTGTCCGCCGTTAGACGTCTTAGACCAGAGCCTTCCGCACCCACGACCAATCCCAATGGCCCACTCAGATCAGCCTCAAAAACCGACTCGCTAGCCTGATCGCTCGTTCCTGCCAACCTCACCCCGATCTCACTCAACTTCCCCATGAATCGAGAGAGATTGCGGGCACGGGCCAAAGCAAGGGACTCGGCTGCACCCGCCGCCACATGACGAACAACTTCAGTTAGTCCCGCAGACCGGTCGGATGGCATGACTACAAGATCAACCCCTGCTCCATCTGCGGAACGCAAGCAAGCCCCCAAGTTTCGAGGATCCTGGACCTGATCAAGAATAAGGACAAAAGGATCCTCATCGCGAGAATCAATGAATTCTATAGCTTCGACTTCATCCAGGGTCGAGATAGAGGCCTGCGGGTTCGCGTGCGTCCTTCGACCCAAGGATTTTGAATAGCGACGTGCCATAAATAAAACTCAGACTCTTTCCAGGGTATAACCCGGTAACATTTTAATCATGAAAATCAGCGCCTTGACCGGTCGTCTTGACATAACCTTGCCGGATGCAGAAGTCACCAAACCTTTCTCCCCCCGCGCGGTTACCCGCATAATCCTCAAGCACCGGCTTGAGTTCAGATACGATTTCATCATGCGTAATAGCCTGTTTGTAGAGCTTGTTCAAACGCATGCCATCAAGACCAGCTCCGAGGTATAGGTTGTATTTCCCCGGTGCTTTCCCGACCAAGCCGATTTCCCCAAGGAAGGGGCGACCGCATCCGTTTGGGCACCCCGTGGAGCGGATGGCAATCGAGTCATCGCTTAACCCCAGGCCAATCAAGATTTCGTCGAGCTCATCCATCAGCGTGGGAAGATACCTCTCGCTTTCAGCCATCGCCAAACTGCAAGTGGGCATAGCCGTACAAGCAATTGAATTAAGACGCAAGGCAGACAATTCTGTCGGATTGCGTACGCCGTTCTTACGGAAAATACTCTCGAGCTTTTCTTTGTCTCTCCCTGAGATACGGGCAATCACGAGATTTTGGTTGGCCGTCAATCTAAACTCGCACGGGATTTCCTCCGCGATTTCCCGGACTGCCTTTTTTTCCGAGGAATTCCCGAAATCTTTCAGGCGACCACCCTCCACAAAAAGACCATAAGCCCATTTTCCATCCGCATCCTCGGACCAACCATATCGATCGGTGGTGGATTCAAAAGAAAAGTCCCTCGCCTCTTCCAAGTTCCAGCCAAGCCGGGCATGCAGTTCATCCTTAAACCAATTCACCCCACGGTTTTCGATCGTATACTTTAGGCGGGCCTGCCTGCGGTCACTCCGGTCTCCGTAATCACGTTGAATCTTAACCACCTCCTCGGCAACCTGAACTGCTTGTTCGGGCAAACAAAAACCTATCACGTCGGCCAAACGCGGGAAGGTAGTGATCTTTCCGTGAGTCATCCCCAAGCCACCACCTACCAAAACATTATAGCCAATGATCTCTCCCTCTTCCACGATCCCGACATATCCCAGGCAATTGGAAAAAACATCTACATCGTTGCGTGGAGGCAAGGCAACGGCGATCTTGAATTTTCGAGGGAGGTAAGTCTTTCCGTAAATCGGCTCAATGATCTCCTCACCCACTGCTGTTTTTTCACCATCCAACCAAATCTCCGCGTAAGCTGTGGTTCGGGGCGTAAGGTGATCGTGGATCTCCTTGGCCAAAGCCAACGCTTCTCCATGTAAACTCGATTCAAAAGGGTTCGATGGGCTCATGACGTTGCGATTAACATCTCCGCATGCCGCCAAAGTATCAAGCAAAGTGTCGTTGATTTCCTTCATTGTCTGCTTGAGATTGCCCTTGAGTACCCCGTGCAATTGGAACGCCTGTCTAGTGGTAAGCTTGAGGGTACCATCGGCAAATTCGCCCGACAGTCGGTTGATACCAATCCATTGAGCAGGTGTACAGACACCACCGGGCACGCGAACGCGGATCATGAAAGAAAAAGCTTTCTCCTTCTTCTCCTTGAGTAAAGCCCTGCGCTCATCGCGGTTATCTTGCAGGTAAGTACCGTGAAACTTTGTGAGTTGGGCGTCATTTGCCGAGATAGAACCCGTTGAATCATCAGCAAGACCTTCAACTATGGTTCCACGCAAATAATCACTTTCCTCCTTTATACTTTCGTTCTTGGAAAGCTTCTTTGGTATTTCAGAATCTGATTGAGATGTCATGTTGGGCAAAAAAGTAATTCTATATGGAGAATGTAAAAGCCAAAGCAGATTCCTTCTCGGCCTTGCTTACGAGATCCCGCAAGTAATCCAACCCCTCACCTCGCTCGATCACTTCTTCCCAATCGCTGCCTTTTTTGGCCAAACGAAGGGCATGGAGATAAGGCATAATCATCTCGCGAAGTACATCCGATCGATTGACATGAGGAGGAAACTCGCCCACTAACTCATCCAGCAAGGCCGAATCATCTTTTTTCAAAAGAAATGAAATCACTTTCGAGGGACCGGAACCAGCATGGCTTGGCATTGGATATGATTGAATTCCTGACATAAATACCACCATACTATGGTATAATATAGCCATGTCAACAGGAACGCAAATGGCGGAATCAAATCGCCCGGACCAACAGGATGCCTTATAAACAATAAATTTTTGGAGTCTAGTTACTCACTCGTCCACATTCATCCAACCGCAAAGAAGGCTTGAAAGAAAGCTGATCATTTTGATTGGACCAAAGATTATTTTGGTCAACCTCTGCGGCATAGGCGATCATGGATGCGTTGTCTCCGGTATGACGCATTTCAGCTGCAAGAAAATCAACGCCTTCGTCATTCGAAAGTTCTTCGAGTTTTGATCGAAGCACCTTGTTGTTGGCAACACCTCCGGAAAGCCCAAAACTTTTGAATTGCTCGGTACGCAAGACCTGACGACTTTTGTTCACCAAATGATCGATTGCGGCCGATTGATAAGAAGCGCATAGATCCGCATAACGATTTTCGATTTCTTCCTCCTCCATTTTTTGAAGAGTATAGAGCAGGCTTGTTTTGAGACCCGAGAAACTAAATTTCATTTCGTTCCTAGCAGGGAATGCACGGGGAAAAGGAAAGGCTCGGTCGTCCCCTCCCCTTGCCTTTCTCTCAAGCTCCGCACCACCAGGATAAGCAATGCCCAAAAGCTTTCCTCCCTTGTCCAAAGCCTCACCGACGGCATCGTCGACAGTCTTGGCCAAAACCTCGATTTCTCTTTCATTGTCCATGCGGAACAAAAGGGTGTTTCCACCCGAGACAAGCAATCCTAAGTGAGGAAGGAGATCTTCCCACCTTCGATCATCCGTGAGGTCCAGCCCCATAAAGGGCGAAAAAGCATGCCCACGCAAATGATTTACGCCTTGAACCGGAATTCCCCAAAGCAAACCAAGAGTCTTGGCCACCGACAAACCAATTCCAAGACAACCAATCAAACCCGGCCCACAGGTAACGGCAATTCTGGAAACCCTCCCCGGCATTTCGTACTTCCTTCTCACCAAATCCAAAAGAGGGGTAAAGTTGGCCAAATGCTCGCTTACGGCCAAGTCCGGTACCACCCCCCCATAATCCGCATGACTTTTGATCTGACTGCGTACCCACTCGCCCAAAAAACCTTGAGCGGGATCAAAAAGAGAAAGAGCGGATTCGTCGCAAGAACTTTCGATTCCCAAAATCATAGAACCCTTGTTTTATTGACCGGTGACATTGGAATCCCCTGTCAAAAGATCGAACGCTTTGGATTTTTGCAGATCGGAAATCTTAGAAAAACCAAAAAGTTCCTCGAACTCCTTACTAGTCAAGCTCGGATCTCCGTATCGTTGCATTCGAAGCTTACTTTCATTTGCATCACTGCAGGGAACCAGCACGTCGGGCCCGATACCTTGCTCGTGTATAGTAGAACCGTCCGGAAGAAAATACATGGCCGTCGTCAGCCGAAGACCCGATCCGTCGCTTAGGGGAAAGATTGTTTGAACGGAGCCTTTTCCATAGGATTTTTCTCCCACCAAACGGGCTCGCCCGAGCACCGAGAAAGCACCGGCAACAATCTCCGACGCACTTGCGCTGCCCTCGTTCAACAACACTACGAGAGGCTCTGGAAACAACTTTCTCGAAGTAGATCGGAAATCTCTTAAATTCACCCCTTCCCGTCCTTTCACGGACACAATTAGGCGATCCTTTTCCAAAAAGAGGTCCGACACCTCGATAGCGGCCGAAAGCAAACCTCCAGAATTGTCCCTAAGGTCCAAAACCAAACGCTTCATTCCCTGGTCTCTCAAAACAATCAAGGCGTCTTGAACTTCCCGAGCGGTTCGCTCGGTAAATTGAATAAGGTGCAAATAACCCGTACCCTTTTCATCGACGGACATATTTTCCACGGATGAAATTTCAATTTCATCGCGTGGAACGCGGACGGTCCTTTTCTTTTCGTCGTAAGCAAGAATAAGAAGATCCACAAAAGTACCCTTCTCTCCTTTGACCTTGGAACTGATCTCATCAAGTTTCAAGCCCTCAACGGTTTCTCCATCTACCTCCAAGATAAACTCACCCACTTTCAATCCAGCCTTTTCCGCAGGCCCTCCCGGGAAGACCTTTGTCAGTAAAACTCCTTTCTCCACATTGCGGATCATTACACCAACGCCCAAGTAACGCCTGTGAGTGTCATCTTGAAAAGCTTTGTACTGCACAGGAGGGTAATAACTGGAGTGTCGATCCAGACCGGTCACCATTCCGCCAATTGCACGATCGGCGAGCTTGCCGAAGCCCGATTCATTCTCGTCGACGTATTTGGAATGAGTCAATCGTAGGGATTCCTCGATCCGGCTCATCGCCCCCCAATAAGCGGGGTCAAACAAAGATCTCAGCTCGGGAGCAACCGCTATCATGGCCAACCCAAAGCCAATCACGCCTGAAACTAACAATGCGATTACTTGGTACCAGGATACCTTCGACTTGACTACTCTCTTGAGTTTCACCGATAAGGGCTTATCCAACCCTATTGACGATGCCAACGACAAACCTCACCCAACTTGTTCTCGAATCCTTCGCAAAGCGCTTGGGAAAGCGAACCGTCTTGCCTTTTGACGAGTATGTTGATTTTGCTCTTTACGAAGAGCAAATCGGCTACTACTCAACCTCCAAAAACCGGGTCGGCCGATCGGAGCAAACCGACTTCTTCACTTCTTCCTCGTTTGGCGATCTTTGGGGAGACTTGATTGTGGATGCCTGCGTTGATATTTTGGATGGTGAAATCCTTCACGACTATACCTTTGTAGAAATTGCGGCCGAGCCAGAAAAATTCGTCTTGAGTGGCAACGATCATCCTTTTGGAAAAACGCAAGTTATAAGATTGGGGGACCCATGTCAGATTCCATCTCCTGCAGTGGTCTATTCGAACGAGTGGCTGGACGCCCAAGTATTCAAACGTTTCCGCTTCGATCCTCAGAATAAAGAATGGATGGAAATGGGAGTTAAACTTGAAAATGGTTTATTCCTAGAAGATGCCATGGATTCGGTTTCGTCGCAAGCTCACAGTTTCCCTACCGAATACGCTAACCCCTATGAGCTAGACTGGCCGTCTGGATCAATCAAAGCGCTTGAGAGCATGTGTAGTAAAAATTGGAGCGGGCTTTTCCTTACTTTCGACTATGGCCTTGATCAAGAAACCTTGCTCAAGGAGCGCCCACAGGGAACGGCTCGATCATACTTTCGTCACGAAATGGGTACCGATCTTCTCTCCAACGTTGGCGAACAAGATATCACCTGCCATCTTTGCTGGGATGAATTAATCGGGATACTGGACAAAACCCACTTCAATCCTTCCGAACTTGTAAGTCAGGAATCATTTTTCATGCATCATGCAAGTCGTAAAATTCAGGAAATTTTATCGCAATCCGCGGCTTTACCTACCTCCAAGGCCCAAGCCCTCAAGGAACTTATCCACCCTCTTCATATGGGAAACAAGTTTCAGGCTCTTTGGGGCATTCGCTAGGATTAACGATAAACCTTAACTCAATGAATTTAGGGCAGGCTGGGACCCAATCGGTCTGTCGGATCAAAAGGACGCCCAATTTCGAATATTCTACGAATCGCATCCTCACCGTAGGCGATCTCAAAAAGAACGAACTCGTCGATACTGCCCCGAAGAGCAATGCCATTATGATCCGGCATATCGAAAGAATGACCGAGGAGAGACTTCTCAAAAGTAAGAGGAACCATATCGTTCATTTTCTCATGGCTGAAGGAACGACCATTGACGTAATGTCTGATCATCTTCGATTCGGAATCCAGAGTAGTAGCCACGTGAGTCCACCTTCCAACGCGTTCTTTTCCAAAAGCTACGGCCGATTCGAAAAGTTCGAATCCCGTGGCAGATTTCACCCTGAGAGCAAGTTGACCCTGTTTGTTGATCGACCAGCAAGTAGCGCCCAAAGAAAAAGGCTCCGCATGAATGATCGGGGCGAGGGTCGAAGGCAAGGCATCAATCTTGATCCAAGCCGCCAAGGTTGCAGAGAGCAAATGCTGCGGCAGATTAAGACGAACCAGGTCATTGTCTCGCTTGAAAGCCAAAGCTCCTTTGCCAGCCCAACGCCCCTCTTCCCACTTGCAACCGATGACTGCACCGTTGTTGGGTGACTTCTTGACCATGGTATCGTCTCTCAACAAGCGGGACCAAGGACTATGGTTGTCGAAACTGAAATAAAGCCGGGTGTTCGGATTCTGTGCGATTTCCTGACTTAAATCCACCCACGCAGCATGCCTGCGCTGAGATTCTTCCATAGAACGATAAGCCAACTCCGCCTTGCCCATGAACGGTTCGGTTGGCATCTCCACCCATCTTGGATGACCGTATGGATCGATAAAAATGGATTCTCCTCCGGAGATTTCGCGGGATATATCTTCTTCGTCATCCGTTTGACCCTCGTAAAGAACCTTTCCTTGATAGACAAATACCTCCGTTGATCCGCCCTCGTGCACATGCAAACCGAATTCAGTCCCGAGATCGATTATCTTCCCGTTTGGAACCTCGATGCCAAAACCAGAGGCTACTTCCGGCACGCTTGCTCTCAACTTGCCAATGGAAAGAGCTCCACCATTGGGGTTGATAATCTCGAATTCAACCGGACCTTCCAAAACGACAATCGAACCCTGAAGGAATTCAATTTGGGCCAAACCGCTCTCCAGTTTGAGCATACAAGGTTCCAAGGTTTTGCCGGAGTCAGGCCGAATCGAAGAGTCTTCCGCCCACTCGACGCCGACGGTTTTGGTCAGAACGGCAACCGTATCAACGATCACGCTTTCATTGTTCTTCTCGGAGACGGCCGAAGCTATATCTTCAAGTTCGTCTACTTTTTCTTGGTCCACAAAAGCGCGCGGAAGATAAAAACCTGCAATGAGCAAAGCCGCAATGACGAGGACGGGACGGACAAATTTGATTATTTTGTCGACTGAAGAAGATTCCGAGACTTCTTCGATTTCGTCACTAAGTCGTTCTTCTGCGTAATGAGCCAAGCTCGCCGACATGTCCATGAAGTAGACGTAGGTCCTCCTTGCTTCCTCTGATTCGGCCATCCAGCCTTCAAGTTTGGATTTTTTGGAAGGAGAAAGGTTGTTTTCAACCAAACCGTCCAACAACTCGTGAAGTTCCAGGATTTCTTCGTCCGACAAACTCATCTCGCCTGCTCCGCTGAAATCTCAAAGGAGACGCAATCGAAAAGCGCCTTGCGAATACGGGTAAGAGCTTTGTAAGCCCCTTGTATTGTCCTGCCGCAAGCCTGAGCGGCGGCTGTAACGTTTTTCCCCGACTCATACCTCGTTAAAATCATTCTTCGGTCCCGGTCATTGAGTTTCGCAAGGCAACGAGTGAGAGCACCGTGCCTATGATCGAGTTCCTCTTCCATTTCTCCTCGGGTTTGCGAAATAACGTCAACGACTTCTTGATTGAATACCACTTTGGCAGTTGCGAATTTTTTGCGAGCTGCCCGAACCTTCCAATAAGCAATTTGGCAAGCCCAAGAATAAAAATTCGTCCCAATCTCAAAATCCTTGAATTTTTCACAAATCGTCAGACTCGCTTCTTGAAGAATGTCTTCGGCATCACTACGGGATGGTACAAGAGTATGTATGTAGGCAAAAATCCTCCGTTGATAAGTCATCATCAACTGGACAAGCTCGGAAGAACGGTCTGCGGAAGTTGATTCCATGTAGTGAATTCCAATCAAGCGGCATGCTTGATCTTAGCGGGCAAGGACTTTTTCTTCTTATCTTTTTTCTCGAATTTCTCGAATTTGTCGAGCCCTCTGCGACTCACTTCCTTCAATGCTTTATCGAGACTTTTGGACGCAAGCTTTACGGTCTTGGACTTGGCCCGGACATTTTTACCTTCCGACAACTCAGTCATCCGGTAATAAATGGTCCCACCTGGCGACTGCGTAAGACGGGAAGTAAGTTGTATGTGTTGCTTTCTGCGACGTTTGATCCGCTTCACGCTGTTGGGCGGATGGTTTTCGGTACCAACGCTGTCATCCCTTGCCAACTCACCATCGGCTTCGGCAAGCAATCGCTCCATGGTAGTCTCGTCAAGATACTTGTGCCCCAAATCATTGCAGGCAAAATCATCATCATAACTGACTTCCTCATGGGGGTCGTCCACGGTCATTATTTTGTGAGCTGGTCCGAGAACCCCTTTGAAATCTTTCCAAAACCATTGTACGGCTTTGTGAACGGCCTTTTTGCGGCTGTTGCCATAAATTGACTTCTTTGCGATGAAAGTCCTGTTTGGACCCAACCTTGCCTCAATGAGGTATTTGTTATCGTAAATAAGGCGGAAGTAATCTTCGTACGAAATGTTAAGGCTGATTTCGTACTTTAGGAAATCATTGATTTTCATCATGGCAGGTTCTCCTTTCGGGCGTTAATGGATTGAAACAAGTTACGATAGCAAATAGCCCACCTCCATACCCTTAGGACAAACAAAGTTACCAACCCCAGGGCAGAAGTACTCTTAACTCATGACATACAGAACATTAAGGAATAATAATTATTCTGAAAGAAGTGCTTGGATTTCCTTTTTCAAGCGACTTCCGATATTCGGAGAGAATCCAACATGCACATGGCGAACTTTACCTTGCTTGTCGATAATCACGGTTTGAGGAATACCTTCTACTTTAAAGCTTTTGCCCGCAACTGCCTTGGGATCAAGCGCGACGGTTAAGCTTTCCCATTTCTTTTGCTTGAGGAATTTCTTGATTTGCTTGGACTTTTCGCCTTGGTTGATAGTTACGAGCACAACTTGGTTTTTGGGGAAGGAGGAAGTCACCTTCATCAATTCCGGCAAGGCCCGAACGCAGGGTCCACACCAAGTGGCCCAGAAGTCCAAAACAACCACTTTTCCCTTGTGTTCGGACAAGTCGAATTTCGCACCATCCAGTAGAGTTGTCTTGACCGATGGTGCTGGCAAACCAACCAAAGAATCAGAGTTTCTCTCAGGAGTGGGAGCCTCAGTGCTTCCAAATTCGGCAATACCGGCCATCTCGGCAAATTCATCCATGTCAGAGGAAAGGACCTCCACTTTCACCATGACGTTTTTTTCCAACGCCTGAGTCTTGATCCGATTGAGAATGGCGGGAGCCTGCCCCTCTTGAGATGCAGCTAATTGCGCCATCCCAAGACCTCCTTGAGCAACGGTCCATAACCCGAGGGCGGATTGCGCATCCACGCAGTTCACGCAAACCTCCAACCCTAGTTTTTCTTCGCGAAAGCTGACTGAGATCCCTAGTTCCCGGATTCCTTTAACCGCGTTTGCAAGTCCTGCCATGAGTGGGTTTTGTTGGTCGAAATTCATTCCTGGTTGGGTCCAAACCGAGGGAGGCACCTTCATCGCAAAGGTTACCTGCCTGTCTTTTGCCAAAACGTTCAAACAAGCAAATGCCGGATCCAACTTGCCCTTCTTGTCGTAGGCCATGACTTGGGCGGGAAGCCCCAAAGCCAAAACCGAACCCTTTTCCCCCGTGCTCATGGAGATCAACATATCGGAATCGACGTTCGGTTCATCCAAAAGCTCTTTCGGCAAGGTCAGGTAAGTCTTACCGCCCTGAGTCTTGCGTGTCGACTCGACCTTCTTTCTTGCTTCGGGGCCTTCTTCTTCCTCAAGGCTATCCATCATGAGCTTCATTACGGCATCGAAATTAATTTTGCCCTTTGCCTTGACAACGACAACGAACCCCACTTCCGAGCCCATCTTGGGCTCGCGACCTTGGGCCTGAGCAGCCATGATCTTGTCAAACCCGCTGGCCGAGATTTCGATGCTTTCCAAGTCATCGATCTTGAGTCCGGTGAGCTTGGTAAACTCTTTGAAATCCTCATCCTCGCCAGCTTGATCCATAAGCATCTGGGCTTGTGGGAATTTCTTCTCCAAAAGCTTCATGAAGCCACTGTCTCGGATTGAGGTGATATCAACTCGAAAAGAAAAATCCTCGGAGGGCTTACCGGACAAAACGACAAATGGGCTCAGACACAGAAGAAGGAGGGGGGGAAAGTAACGCGATTTCATGATTTAGTTGGTTGTTTGTTTCTGGAAACTTTTAGACGAAGGAAAGGAAATGCAGGCAGATGTCAACCCAAGTACCTGTAAACGTTGGTTTCGCGAGTTTCGAAGCCAAGAGACTGGTACAGCTTGTTGGCGGCTTCCCTGGATGGGCGGGAGG
>TARA_B100001057_G_scaffold433095_1_pt1 | contig 16402 bp, 11 predicted proteins | sample TARA_B100001057 | Tara Oceans TARA_B100001057 (sample SAMEA2621839) | marine metagenome | biome: marine biome (ENVO:00000447); feature: surface water layer (ENVO:00002042); material: "saline water (ENVO:00002010), including plankton (ENVO:xxxxxxxx)" | depth 5 m
GGTCGGAATCACCGTGGTGAATCTGGATGATTCCAGATCGGCCAATACATCGGTGGCGATCGCTTCGACTTCAGGTACGACCAAGTCAGGTTTTTCCCTCTCAATTACTTCTCGTAGAGCCGGACCATCCAGCATGGAAACGACATGAGATCGGGCGGCCACCTGCATGGCAGGAGCGTCTTCATAGGCATCAAGAGCAATGACCTCTACCCCATAGCGTTGTAATTCGAGAACGACTTCCTTGCCAAGTTCGCCCGATCCGCAAAGGAGGACTTTCTTAGCCGTGGATTTAAAGGGCGTACCAATGGAAACTGACATGAGGAACATCAAGAAAAGAAAGACCCCATCGGGTCGAGCCTAAAAGCAAACGAAGCCGGATTGGATCAAAAAGAACTCCAAGAATTGGTCTTGTAGCTGAAGATCAGCCCATCCGAAACATAGCTCCACGATTGGTTTTCGTTGAGGTAAAGATGTGGAAAAGTTGAACTCGAAGTATACATCCATCCTTTTTGTTGATTATAAAACCAAAGCGATGACAATTGATCTCCGACTCGATAAAGCCAACCGAGCGAAACATGATAAATCCAAGGAGTAGATGATTCCCAAAACGAACCAAACCAATCAAATGATTTCCATCCGTGACCCAGGACATTTGAATCAGACCAGAGGGGCACTGTTGGTAATATGGACTTCTCAAAATTAGCGATAATTTCAGTGTCAGCTATCACGGTATATTGCAATGGGTTTTCACTTCCACTCGCTCCTCCCGTCCAATGACTAAAGGTGTAGTTCGAACTTGGATTCGCAACGATGGAAACAGTCGATCCGGCTTCATACGACCCCCCTCCCGATACACTGCCAGCACTCTGTTGTGATGGCAAAAAGCTTGTGGAAACAAGAAAGTTAAAGGCAGGTTCTCCTAAACTTCGCCAAGTTTCAGCCAACTTCAAGGCCTTGTATGCATTCACCACCCCTCCCGTAGCTATTTTACCTTTCAAATCCTCTACTTTGGTTACTGATTGAAGCAAAATTTCCCTGACATCCTTGACAAGAAGATCGGGCCGGTGTGAGAGGACAAGGGCAGCCACTCCGCTGACAATCGGAGCAGAAAATGAAGTCCCGCTGTTAAAGTTAAATTCGGAACCCGAATAATCAAAATCAGTTACACCGCTTATATGAAAGTTGTCTACATAAACACCATCCCCTTGAAGTACACCATCCGAAGCAAGCCGAAACCTGAAAAGGACATTTGAAAACCCTTCGAATTTGCTGAGGTCAAAATTGTAAATCGAGCCACCGGGTCGACTCAATCCATAGGTGTAGCCAATCGAGCTCCAGGAATTCCCTCCGTCTGTGCTAACCTCGAAGAAAAGGTAGTCATAAGTTCCATACAAATAATTGTAGGGAAGATTATGATATACCCTCACAAACATCTTAGGACTCCTCACTTTCTTTAGGGAAATAGCAGGACTCCTTAGATAAATATCAGTGTAAGGAGCATAATTGATCGGGTTCCCGAAAAAATCATTACTGTCTGTAACCCACCTATTGCCGAATGAATCCGTATGATAACTCCAAGAACTTCCGCTATAATCTCTAGAAGTCCTGTAGGTTTTCCAATTTGTCGTATTCTCGAAATTCTCAAAGTATATATTCTTTCTTGAAACCGAGGGTGCATAAATATTGTCACCTGGGGCAGCTATATCGACATTTTCCAACCCATAGTTTGAAAAAGGTGTAAGTTCATTATTTTGGTTCGTGGCAGCAACTGATATGATCGCATTCCCATCATATGCCGCAGGGTAAACCGGTGTACTATCGATATTGTCACCCCTTTGATCGGATCCTCCATTACCCGCTGCACAAACCAAAAGGGTATTGTATTCTTTCTCCAGATTGTAAATAGCCTCTTGAAGCGGAAAGTGAAAGGGGTTGCCCTTTGTCAGGCTCAGATTGATTACTTTTACCTCATTCAGGACTGCGTAACCGGCGGCACTAATGATTACTGCATCACTAGCGCCACCAGTTTCATCAAATACCCGAAGTGGCACAATAAAAGAATCCGGTGCCACTCCAGTGATACCAAGACCATTATTGGGATGAGCACCAATGATGCCTGCTACCATTGAACCGTGACCATTAAGATCCTCGGGTAAATTGTCATTATCAACAAAATCCCAACCGACAAAATCATCAATGAACCCATTCCCATCATCATCCACTCCGGGCTTTCCATTCTGCTCTAAAACTTTACCTCCTAATTCCAAAGCGATTTCGGGGTGACGGAGTGCAACACCCGAATCAACCACTGCAACGCCTATTTGCTTTTTGGGTTTGTAAATTTCCATAGCTTTAATCCAATCTATATCTGCTCCAGGAACTCCATTCTTACCATTCACGACTTGCCCATCATTGTTCAAAGACCACTGGCGTGGAAAAAATGGTTCGCTTGAGGAAAACGATTGAAGGGATGAATTCATCCCGTTCAGATCAGCATATTTGACTCGGGAGTTTTTCGTAAGCAAGGGAATCAGTTCCCGTGGATCTTTGCCCGATTTGATTTTGTAAAGGATCGCCTTTGTCAGAATAAACTTAGTTTTTTCCTCAAGCTCAAATTCCTTAATTATCAATGATTTCTGATTTTCAGTAATGTTCTCCTCGAACCTTACGAAGATTTCATCCTTTATGTAAGTTTCGCCAAAAACCCGATCGTTGTTCAGCCCCAAAAAGCAAAACAAAATCAGACAAGAATAAATTTCCTTCATGCAATCCGTGCATACAAAATAAACGGAGAAAACAATACAAGATTAAACAAGGCGGTATTTCTACTATCTAAAACGAACCAGTTATTCAGTCCGTCTCTTCGCAAAGCTTCGCTCCCTTCAGAAGCCGGCAAAACTCCTTTTTGGAAACTTGGACCACTGGTTCTTCCGGAGCGTGCAGGGTAAAGGATAATTTGTACCGGATAGTCATGCGGGCCCATTCGGTAATGCGGTAATACTTGTTTCCTTTTTTCCAAACCTGTCCTTGCTTCAGTTTCATCCAAGCCGACAATAAGCTAGAAGGGACGATTGGGCGAACGAATTCAATCGACGGAACTGGAATCCAAGCGATGGGATGAAGAATTTGGCATCTCGTTATAGGCAAAGACAAAATAGAGTCCGAGCCATAGACACTGACAGTAGGCATAACTAAGGAATGGTAAAGCAATCGCGCCTCCAAAACACAAACCGAGCAACCAATCCATACTAATCCACCCAAGCATCCAAATCAGCAGCAAGGGAACAATCCAAAGCATCGATATCAAGCCATAACTGATGGGAATGCCTCCGATGAAAAAGCCATCTTCACGGCTGTATTCGAAATTACAGTTTGAGCACCGGTCATGGCGTTTGAAGATATTTTCCAAAACCGGACCCTCTCCACAACGAGGACAACGGTTGCGGATCGCACGGCGAAAATAAATTGGCTTCATCAATTAAAAGTTACCAACTCCGCGACTCAAATCAAGAGAGGGTGGTTTGGAAAGGATTGATATCCGAAGATCATGGAACCGGATTAAGTCCGAAATGCGTTCTCATCCAGTTGAGAGCCAAAGGGTGAAATTCCTTATTCACGTAATGCTTTGCCTCGGGGTAAACGAGGAATTCCCTTTTTCCTTTCAGACGGTTGTAGACTGCAAAGTTGGTCACCGGAGGACAAATTGAATCCTGCAAACCCACCCCCATGAAAACCGGGCATTCGATCCAGGGAGCCATGTTCATGGTATCAAAGTAACTGAGCGTTTGCAGCGTGCTCTTCCAAGTACGCGACTCCTTACCCTCAATCCAACGGTCCATTTCCGGCCAGTGGGAGGTCTTGAAGTACAACTCCCAATTGGTCAGGAACGGAATGTGAGGGATGCACAGGCTGATACGCTGGTCCAGGGCGGCGGTTGAAAAGCTCAACCCCCCACCTTGACTGCCCCCCTTCACTGCGATCCGTCTCGGATCGACTTCCTCGCGTGAACACAAAAAATCAACCGCCCGTACGCAATCCAAGTAGGCGCCTTGGTAATAGTATCCTTCCTTGTCGTCGAGTCCGCGGATCCAGTAATCGCGCGGCCTACCTTCGACGTCCTGCTGACTGTTCCCATGTCCGCGAGGGTTGAAAGAGAAAACAATCAGGTCATCGAAAAGATCAACCGGTTTCATATTTCCTCCGTAACCGGGCACGCGTATGAGGGCAGGATGCGGGCCTTTGCTCTTGGGCACTTCATACCAACCCCCGATCCGGACATCCCCATAACCGCGCATCCGCACTTCGTACACGTCGTTTGGACCCTTGCTCAACTTGGGTTGATGAATGAGCCTGTACCGGGGATCGACTTTGGCCAACCGGGCCCTTGATCCATCCCAGAATTTTTGAAAGTCCGCCTCTTTGGTCAAGGGAGGCAAGATATCCTCAGGAGCGTAACCGACTTGAACGGTCTGCTTACCCCGCCCGCCCGGCCATGCACACGCAAGGGTGCCTTTGTAGAAACCCGCCTCTGAAATTTTCGCGGAATATCTCGAGATTCTTTTTTCACCCGCAGGTATTTTGAGCCGAATCGGATCGGATTGGACGACCGGTTTTTTTTGATCGCTCGCGACCTCCCATACCACCTCGAGATCGACCTGGTTCTTCGTTTGGTTCTTCAGGGAAAAGCCAAAGTGAACCTCTTTACCCCGAGTAAAAATTCCATTGGGGGATTTTTCGAAAACCGGTTCCAAGACCACCTCTTTTGCCCCATGGGCGGCGCAGGCGAGCGCCCAAAGGCTCCAGAGGATGACCCTCATCGAATCAGCGCTTGCCGTAAACGGGGGGCTTCCAGTCCTTGGGCAATTTCCCTTGGGGACGCACGCCAACCGCATCAGCGGGGATGGGGTGATCCTTGGGCTGTAAAAGCGGAAGGTCGTCGGGCAAATGTTTGATGAGCATCTCCTTGTACTCGATGGTCATGGGAGGGCCTTTGTGCACTTGCACCGCAAGTACGCCGTCGAGCACCCTCCCCTTTTCGTCAAAGTCAATCAAGTCGGCGGTCGGATGCCCGTCGATCCAGTGACGGTGACGGTTGCCCTCCACCAGAATTCGATACTCGCGCCACTCGTCCGGTGCGAAATCCTTGACCTCGAACCTGCCGATAACCCAGCGTTCCCCCTTGGGATCGATTACTACCTTTTCCCCGGTATGGGATAAAATCCTTCTGCCCTTTTCTTCGTAAAGCATGCCGTTGTATTGTGGTTTGCCCGCGACGACGTCGCATTGGTATCCGGTCAGGGCATCAAGCCCCAATTCGGGGACGTGGGTACTGCGGTACTGAATCCCACTGTTTCCGCCGGCGGAAACGCGCACCTTCACCTTGAGCTCGAAATTACGGACCGTAGCCGCTTTCCAAATAATGAAGTGATTCCTCTTGAGCGTACCATCGGCCTTTCCGGTCAGGACTCCTTTCTTCAAAGACCAGAATTGGGGATCGCCCGACCAACCACGCATGTTGGATCCGAGCAGGTTGGAAAAACCATTGGCCCCCGGACGGTTGGCCACCGTGGCGGCAGCCTTTGGATACGGAGCCGTGGAAAGGCTCAATGAGCCTTTCTTCGGAGATAGCGGTCCTCCCAACTCTTTGACCCGGCGATCGGTCGCCTTGCGCATTTTTGCAAGAGTCTTCGCATGCTTGGAATCCTTGGCCAAGTTGACGAGCTCGTCGGGGTCGTTCTTCAGGTCATGAAGAAACTCGTAGTTTCCCTCGTCGACGTAGCGGACGTATTTGAAACGATCGTTGCGCAAGCCCTCGAAGGGAGGAATGCGGCTCCGGACGGCAAAGTGTTCGTGAAAGGTATGGGTGCGCCAGTGCTCGGCCTTGCCGGAGGAAACGAGTGGCTTGAAGCTTCGCCCCTGATAGCTCTCGGGGATGGGAAGCCCGGCCCAGTCTAAAAAGGTGGAAGGTAGATCGAGGTTCAGGACGGACTGTTCGAGGACTTGTCCACGGGCGGACCTGGGCGAGCGGGGATCGTACACCACCATGGGCACACGAAGGGATTCTTCGTAATGAGACCATTTTCCGGCAAACCCTCGGTTCCCCAAGTGGTATCCATTGTCGGCCGTGTAGACGATAATGGTGTTGTCCGCCAAGCCCTTTTCCTCGAGAACCTTGATGAAACGACCGATGGCGTTGTCGATGCCACTGACCATGCGCAGATAGGCCCGCATGTTGATCCGGTACTTGCGGTCCGAGTTCCAACGCCAGAAGAAACGTTCCCGGTTGATGGTGGTCTTGAGAAAATCGGGCTGGCTCTCGAATATCTTGGGGTCGTTCAAGCGCGGAGGGGCGATCTCGTCCTCCTCGTACATCCCCTCTGCCGAAAAGGGCCAAGGGAAATGACCGACACCCGGGCGGCGGTCGCTGTCCTCGGCATGGCAGGCGTTGAACCACATGTTCAAAGCGAAAGGCTTGTCCTTGGGCTGGTTCTCGAGAAATTCGATTCCCCGGTCCACGATCAGATCGGTCTCGTGTCGAAGAGAACCATCGGGTTGTTTTTTGTAAAAGGGATTGCGACCGATCGGGTTGTAGACCTCGAAGTAATCGCTTGCCTTGAAGCCCTTGGGCATCTTGGCGTGCCACTTGCCCGCAAAACCGGTCCGGTAACCAGCCTTGCGCAGGATGCCCGGGTAGAGATGCTTGATCGACTCGGGGGTAGCCAAGTCATGCTGTCCGGGGGTTCCGAAACTTCTTCCGGTCAAGCCGGTCAAGATGGTTGTCCGGCTGACCCAGCAGATGGACTGACTGACGAAGGAATTGGCAAAGCGCGTGCCGTTCTCCGCCAAGCGGTCGATATGGGGCGTCTTGGCGAGCGGATGTCCATAGCAACCAAGCGAGCTCGAGGTTTGGTCATCGGTAAAGAAAAAGACGATATTGGGACGCTTGGCACCCAGTTTGCAAAAGAGAAAAAGGAAGAGGCAGGCGAGACTGAGAGATCGATAGTTCATTTTATATGTTGGATGGAAGGTAATTGTTCGAAACGTCGGACTAACGGGAATCCTTACGGAATGAGAAAGGAGTAAGAAGCTTTACTTGGCCTTCTTTTCCAAGCCGGCTTGGTATTCTTTGGCCAATTCCTGAAGACGCTTGAGCTCGGCGGGATGATCACCAGCCCAATTGCGCTTCTCGCCGGGATCCTTGGAGAGGTTGACGAGAAATTGTTTTTTGTCGTCCTTGTTCATTTCGTGAATGCCTTTGGGACGGATGTTTTCGCGGGCCTTGGCATAAAGTTTCCAATCCCCTTCCCGCATGACCCACTGGCCGTTTCGGTTGCCCAGTTGCCAGTAATAGTTTTTGTGAGGGGTGGAGGCCTTGGGATCCTTGACCACTTGGGTAATCGATTTGCCGTCCAGGTGATGCCCTTGGGGGATCTTCGCCCCCGTCCACTCGGCCAGGGTCGGGAACCAGTCGGTGCCGGTCACGAACTGTTCGCGAATTTCCCCCTTTGCAATGCCCTTGGGCCAGGAAACGACGCTCGGCACCTTGATGCCACCTTCGAACAGGTTGCCCTTGTGCCCTCGATAAGGCCCGGCGCTCCCTCCCCCGCCAAAGGTTCGCTCCTCCACCGAATGCCCGTGATCGGACTGGAAAATGACGATGGTATTCTCGCGCAAGCCCTCCTTCTCCAAATGATCGAGCACCCGCCCGACCAGTTCGTCGGTGGTCGACATAAAAGCGGCGTACTTGTCGCGGGGATGAGGAAGACCCTTGTATTTTTCCCTCCACTTGTTGGTCGCTTGGAGCGGATAGTGCGGCCAGTTGATGGCCCAATAAACAAAGAAAGGCTTGGTCTTGTTGCGCGAAACAAAGCCCTTGCACTCGTCCACCATCAAATCCCCGAAGTATTCCCCGTCCCGCCAGATTTCCTTTCCTTGTTTCCAAAGATCGTGCCGGTTGGGGCCAACCCAGTAAAAAAAATGCGAATAGTTGTCGATGCATCCGCCCATGTGGCCGAAAGAATAATCAAAACCTTGGCCGTTGGGCATGGTCTCGGGGGTATAGCCCAAGTGCCATTTACCGATGTGCCCGGTAACGTAACCATTGGACTTCATCAGTTCGGCCATCGTCGTTTCGGAGGTCGGCATGCCGGCTGCCCCTTTGGAAGAGGAGACGTTCCCCGGAACCCCTGCCCGGGCGGGGATGCGCCCGGTCAGCAAGCCGGCCCGCGAAGCCGAGCAGATGGCGGAAGGCGAATACATATTGGTAAAGCGGATACCCGTCTCGGCGATCCGGTCGATCGTCGGGGTATGCAAATCTTTGGAACCGTAGCATCGGGCATCCACGCTTCCCTGATCATCGGTATAGACCAGCAGGACGTTGGGCTTGGCGGCCGACAAAAAGGCAGGCAAGCAAAGCAGAGGAATGAAACGCGAGTGAAGAAGGGACATGGTCGGAGGATAAAAGGCTCCGAATCAATCGGGCAACGGAAAAGGGGTGGCCAAGATGTGATTTCAGTCGGGGTCCTTGAAGACGTAACGGAGAGCTTTATGAAGATCGGGGTGACGCTCCTCCATCTTTTCCGGGCATTCGAAAAAGTATTCGGCGGTCACGGCAAGAAATTCCTCGTTTCCCATGGCTGCGTAGGGATTGATGTCCGATTGCCCCTCCTCGATTTCACCGATTTTGCGTTTCATCAACTCAAGCCACGGAAGAACGTATTGGCGGCGAATGATAACTTTGGGAATTCCATCGACTCGACCGTCCATTTTGTCGACAAGATGAACGAACTCGTGAATGGCCGTATTGTCCCCGTCTTTCTCTTGGGCAAAACCCTTCCTCAGGGCATCCCGGCAAAGAAACATCTTCCGGTCCAAGTCACCTGTCCCGAGCAAACCCACCACGCGACCTTCCTCACCTGTACCGGCAAAGTTCCGGTCGAAGGATGGACCGAAGACCACCACCTCGTCCAAACCTCGGTAACGCCATCGTTCGAAGCGGAATACGGGAATCACGGCGCTTGCCCCGACCAAGGCCAGGTCGGTTTCGCTTATGCGCGTGCCCGCCGTGGTGACCTCGTGGTTTTGCAAAAAACGCATTACCCGAAATTCGAATTTTCTTTTTTCACGGGTGGAAAGATCCTTGTAGAAGGAGACCCTTTTACCAAGTATTCTTTTGAGACGGCTCGCGAACGAAACTTGGACTGCGGGCCATTTTCTGCGCCCTATGTTTCGCTCGAAAAATTTCCAGACTGGAAAGGAAAGGACCAAGACGGCGACAATCATTACCCAATTCATCTCTTCGAATTCCCCATCTCCCCATTCGTAACAAAGCCTGCCTTGGCTGAGCAAAGGAAAAACCAAGGAATCGCCTGTTGACTAGGTCTCGATTACCTTGCTAATTCTTTACTCCATGTCTCATTCATTATAAATTTCTCGTCTTCTTGTAATGGAAATCCACCCGGAAACGACTTATCTTGTTTAAAATCTCCGAAAATTCTCCCGAACTTCATCTACCATGATCACCACTATCGTTCTAATCGTCATCGGCGTCATCGGCTTGATTATTTTGATGTCCGTAATCGGCATCTACAACAAGCTCGTCACCCTGAAGAACCGTTTTCAGAATGCTTTCTCGCAGATTGAGGTTCAACTGCAAAGGCGATACGACCTGATCCCCAACCTGATCGAAACGGTGAAGGGCTACATGAAGCACGAGAAGGAAACCCTCGAGGCCGTAATCCAAGCCCGCAACCAAGCAATGGGAAGCCTTAAAACCGCTTCCATGAACCCGGGTGACGCAGGGGCCATGGCCGGTTTGGCGGGTGCCGAAGGAATGCTCGGCGGTGCTTTGGGTAAATTATTCGCCCTTTCCGAAAGCTATCCCGACCTGAAAGCCAACCAGAACATGGCCAACCTGCAGGAGGAATTGACCGCAACCGAAAACAAGGTCGCCTTTTCCAGGCAAGCCTTCAATGACTCCGTCACTTCTTACAACACTTACAAGCAAACGTTTCCCCCTGTTTTCTTCGCCGGCATGTTTGGGCACGGACAGGACGCGACTCTTCTCGAGTTCGAAAGCAAAAAGATCAACGAAGCCCCCAAGGTACAGTTCTAGGAATACGGACTCCCTTAGTCTCATCCGTTCGGATTGATGGATTTTTTCGAGCAACAGGACCAAGCCCGGGCCAAAACGGGAACTCTCGTCTTTTACTTTCTGATGGCGGTGGTCTGCATCATCATCGCGGTCTTTGCACTGTTCTCAGCCGTCCTCATGCAAATGGAGGAATACCGACCGCTTGCCTGGTCGATCGAGCTCGCCCTCATGACGACGATCGGGACGGTTATCGTGGTCTCCTTGGCCAGCCTCGGAAGAATCGCTTCTCTTTCCTCCGGGGGGTCAGCTGTCGCAGAAGCCTTGGGTGGCAAGTTGATCTCACCCAACACGGGTGATCCCTTCGAAAGAAGGATTCGCAACGTGGTGGAGGAAATGGCCATCGCATCGGGAACCCCCGTACCTCCGGTTTACCTGATGGAGGAAGAGGGTATTAACGCCTTTGCCGCAGGGTTCGCTCCCCGGGACGCGGTCATCGGAATCACCCGCGGTTGCGCCACCAAACTAACCAGAGACCAATTGCAGGGAGTCGTGGCTCATGAATTCAGTCATGTTCTCAACGGGGACATGCGTATCAACATACGCCTGACGGGGGTTTTGTTCGGCATCGTCTTTCTCGCCCGTATCGGAGAGATCATGCTCTATGCGGGAAGGGGTTCGAGATACCGCAGGCGAAGTAAAGACGACGGTGGTGCAGCCTTTGTCTTACTAGGAATCGGTCTGGTCGCGATCGGCCTGATCGGCGGTTTCTTCGGATCTCTCATCCGGGCGGCAGTCAGTAGGCAAAGGGAATTCCTGGCCGATGCGGCAGCCGTTCAATTTACGAGGAACCCGGATGGCATCGCAGGAGCTCTCAAGCGCATAGGGGGCTTTTCGAGTGGATCGAACGTAGGGGTGGCCGGGGCGAAAGACTTCTCCCATATGTTCTTCGGTTCCGCGATGAGTAGTATGTTCGCAACGCACCCTCCCCTTCCCGTACGCATCAAACGGATCGAACCGAACTGGAAAAACACTTATCCGGATACCGATAAAATCAGCGAGCAAGTCACCGAATTTTCCGGTTTGTCCGGAGTCTCCGGTTTTGCCTCCGGACAACAGGCTATGGAACCTTCTTCCCAAACGGTTGCCGAACCGCAACCGGCAGAGAAAAGCGAGTCCGCTCGAACCTTCCTTAAAACGGCGACCGTACCGGGCAAAGAGGAGATCGAGCACGCCCGCAATTTACTTGCAGGCATGCCACCTGTCTTGCTCGAACTAGCCAAAGAACCGTTTGGAGCCCGCTGCGTGATTTTTTCCCTTCTTCTCGATTTGGAAAGCCCGGCAGTCATCGGGAAGCAGCTCTCCATTATTTCGGAACAAGCCGAACCCGGTACCGTCGAGGAAACCGAAAAAATCCGCGGAACCATCTTTCCATTGAACTCACCACAGAAGTTCGTACTCGTGGAAGAAGCCGCCGCCGCCCTGTCCCAACTTTCCGCCGATCAATTCACCACTTTTCAAAATATCACGGAAACTTTGATCGGGGCCGATGAAAAAATCGATCTTCTCGAATGGAGTTTGCGCAAGGTGATCGATCATGATTTTGGTCGCCAACACTCGGCCAGAGGGCCTCTGCACGGCAGAGTATCGATTCGAAGCCGGCTCCCGGAATGTTCCATTATTCTCGGAGCGCTCGCGCACTACGGACAAGAAGAGGCGGATCCCAAACCAGCTTTCGAAGCCGGTATTCGGGCACTCGACCGAAACAAAACGATCGAACTTCCTTCCGTCGAAGAATGCGGACTCAGGGGATTGGACTCCGCCATGGCACGCCTTTCCAAGCTCAGCCCAATGGCCAAGCGCACCCTCCTGGATGCCTGTGCCCGGACAATCGATCACGACCACAAGACTACCGACGTGGAGATTCAGATTCTACGTGGCTTGGCCGCTTCCATTTCCTGCCCTCTCGGGCCAGGCATTCTTCCCAACCCTTCTTCGGTTAAGGAAGCAAGCGAATCCAACCCGAGCTAAAGGGCAAGGAACCTTTCCCACCGCGTATGGGTTGCCTTGGCTTCCAAACGCGAAAAGTCAGGATAATTTTAGCTTTTCGCAAACAGTTGAAGTATATTGATGCATAAAACACGCAAATGCATAAAAAAACTATGAATCAAGAATCGATCGACCAACCAAGAGCTACCCTCGAAAGGGAAAAAGTGCCTGCAAAGTCAAATTCCAAAGAGGATCCTTATGGCAAATGGAGAAAATTTAAAATGTCCTCCCTATCGAGAGGCCCATTGACTGCAAACGAACTTTGGCTGAACTACGTTCGCCAATTGGACTCCAATGACGAAAGAGGCGCTTTTTTAACACCGGAAGACCTGCAAGCCGTGGACATCGCGTACATGCGCTTGCAATCATCGGATGGAGGAATCCCGAAGACACCGGGCAACCAAACTCGGTTGGCGAGCAACGCCGACGACGAATTCATCAAACGCAAAATTGCAATCGCTCTTGAAAGGGCGCACATCGTTGCAATGAAAAGACAACCTGATTTCACCGTACTGAAAGACGGGCAACGAAAGTTCGTATCAGTAAAGGTTTTGGAGTACCAAAGAGGAGTGACGTCAGGGAAATGCCTCGTTCTTCTTCCGCAGGGGAAAACCATTGAAAAGAACTTCAACAAAGAAAACATGTGGAAGGCGAAGGTCGAATTCTTTGATGGTGACAAAAGAAAGACGCAGACCATTTACGCCCGCGGGTTATGTATGAATGCAATCGCGGGGGAAGCGCGTCGCCAGTTCAAAAAGGACTCGACTTATGATTACTCGGGAATCCAATTCAAGCCATTGGGAAAACTTAAAAAAAATTCTTTGTACCCCGTTTCAGATTCCTTGGATTACCCAGATCCAATGAATGCGCCGGTGGAAGAAGGTTTCCTCACGAAATTGAGCAAGTTGTTGGGAACCTGACATACTTGCTTGCCCTTCGGTTCGGGGAACGCATGTTGTTTGAACATGTTACCCGGAATCAAACAATTCGACTTGAGCGGACGAACGATCCTCGTGACCGGTGGATCCAAAGGCTTGGGCAAGGCCATGGCGGAAGGCTTTGCCTCGGCGGGGGCCAACCTTTTTCTCGTTAGCCGAAACCTCGATGAAGCCACTGAGGCGGCTGAGGAAATCAAAGGAAATTATCCTATCGAAGCCGTCGGTCACAAGGCCGACGTGACTGATGAAGAGGCGGTCTCTGAAATGGTCAAGGAAGGCTTGAACCACTTCGGACAAATCGACGTTCTGGTCAACAACGCCGGGATTAATCGGCGGGGCCCGATCGAAGAGTTATCCTACGATGATTTCAAAGCCGTGCAGGAAATCAACGTCAACGGGGTTTGGCTTTGCGCCCGTGCCGTGCTTGGACACATGAAGGAACGAGGCATGGGCCGAATCATCAATTTGTCGAGTGCGTTGGGGTTGGTTGGAATCGCAAACCGCACCCCCTACACGGCAAGCAAGGGGGCGGTCACGCAAATGACGAGGGCTCTCAGTTTGGAATTGGCGGGGACGGGAATTACGGTCAATGCGATTTGCCCGGGCCCATTCCTGACCCCCATGAACGAATCGATCGCCCACACCGAAGACGGTATGAAATTCATCGTCGGAGCAACCGCTCTGAAACGCTGGGGCGAACTACGAGAGATTCAAGGAGCGGCCATCTTTCTCGCATCAGAGGCTTCCAGTTACGTGACCGGAGCGATGCTTTCGGTGGACGGAGGTTGGACGGCGTCCTAGGCTTTCTTCAATTTAGGAAAGGGAAACTTCGCTCCCGCCTTTTTCCGCGGACTCGAGGCAGGCCGCGAGAGTGCGTTGGGTCAGGCGGGTGACGTCGGGCCAATGGGAATCCGGTTCACCGCCGAGGACAAGGTTGGAAAAGGTCCGGAAAAGCTTGGATTCCTGAGCGGTCGGGTGACTACTCGAGTATTCCTCGGTCATGACCTGAGTTTCCCTGCGCTCCATGCGAAAATCGCAAATGTCGCAATCGAAGTCCGCATTGGCCACGGTCTGTCCGATTCGGTTTCCGTAGAAAGGCAAGACGAAGTCATCGATTCGAATATTTCCTTTCGTACCGCTCAGGTGAGCAAGTTGCTGATGCTCGGTCAGGAAGGAACAGTAATAAGAAGCCGAAACGTCTCCATCGAACAGGATCTCGCCCGAGAACTCCGTTGGGACCGGCTTGGGGCTGTCCGCCCGCCCGGATGCATTGAGAAGGCGACCGGTAACGGCCCTCGGGACCTGATAATTCATCGCCCAGAGGATGAAGCGAAGGTTGTACCAACCGAGGTCGCCCATGCACCCCTGCGGTTCAAGATCACTGTGCATGCGGATGTTTTCGGTCAGAAACTCTTCGGGCGCGCAAAAACTAAACTGAGTCGCAATTCTGCGAAGCTTCCCAACACTTTCCCCGTCATCCAAAGTTTTGCGAAGGTCCTTCAAGCGGTCGCTGTGCATGAACATGACTCCGTCCATGAATTGTACGCCCGCTTCCTTGCACGCAGCCAGAATCTCATCGAGCTCGGCCAAGTCGATTCCGCAGGGTTTTTCGCAAAGCAGGTGTTTGCCCGCTTGAGCGGTTTTGATCGCCCACTCCGCCCGCAAACCAGTGGGCAAAGGAAGATAGATCGCATCGATCTCGTCGCTGGCCAACATTTCCTCGTAGCTTCCGATGGCCTTGGGTCTGACCGGGTGAGGGACCTGAGCGCTGCAGCGATCGATGAAGTCCTGAGCCCGGGCAACGTCCCGACTGCCCACGGCTACCAATTCGGCATTGCCGGCATGCCGAATGGACTGCCAATTTTTTTGGGCGATTCCAGCGCTGCCAAGGATACCCCAACGACAATTTTTTTGACTCATATTCATTTGAAATTACGAGAAAAACGACTCAGGTCGAGCCTGAAGAAAGCATTACCCGAAAAGACAATCCTCTTCTCTCCTCAATCCAAACCCTTGACCTTTCCTTGTTCGTTGAGCAACTTGCACACCATGATCATTCGCAAGCTCATCCTTTCCCTCTTGTTCACCAACTCGGTCGGCGTACTTTTTTCGGCCGAGAAAAACATTATCTTCTTCATCACTGATGACGAATCCCCCACCCTCGGTTGCTATGGAGACAAAATAGCCAAGACTCCGGCCATCGACGCCCTCGCCAAAGACGGAACCCTTTTTCTCAATGCCTTTGCCACGACCGCCAGTTGCTCGGCCAGCCGTTCGGTCGTAATGAGCGGTTTGCACAACCACGCCAACGGCCAATACGGGCATCAGCATGCCTTTCACAAGTTCGCAAGTTATTACAACGTAATCGGTCTCTCCTTACCCTTGGCCATGTCGAACGCCGGTTACCGCACCGGGCATATTGGTAAATACCACGTCGCGCCGGAAGAGGTTTTTCACTACCAGACTTATCTCCGGGGAAACACCCGGAACGCCGTCCATATGGCGGAGCAATCGCGCGAATTCATAACCGAGCAAAACGACCAGCCGTTCTTTTTGTATTTCGCCACTTCCGACCCCCATCGAGGCGGCGGGAAAGACAAAAACTCGAAGCTCGAGCTCAAACCCAATCTTTTCGGAAACAAGTCCGACCGCAAAGCTCACGACGGGGTCGAGGAAGTGTTTTACGATCCGAAAAAAGTACCGATTCCCTCCTTCCTTCCCGACACCCCGGAAACCCGGGAGGAACTCGCCCATTATTACCAGAGCGTTTCCCGAATCGACCAAGGGGTCGCCCGGTTGGTCAAGATCCTCAAGGAGGCCGATCTCTACGACAAAACGATGATCGTGTTTACCTCCGATCATGGAATGGCCTTTGCCGGTGGCAAGACCACCGTCTACGAGGGTGGATTGAAGGTGCCTTTCGTCGTTCGCAACCCTTATGAAAAAATCCGGGGGGTGCGGCACGAGGCTTTCATCAGTCATATCGACATAACACCCAGCCTACTCGATTTTGCGGGTGGATTGGACACCAAGACAAACCGTCCCAAGAAATGGATCGATCCGAACAAGTATTGGAAGGACAAGCCTTACGCTTCCAAGGAGAACCTAGGCCAGACAAACAAATTATCCTCCTATCATGGGAGATCCTGGCTACCCATCCTCGGAAAACCCGAAGAAGATCATTGGGAAACCGTCTTCGCCTCCCACACCTTTCACGAGATTCAGATGTACTATCCCATGCGGGTCGTACGGGACGACGAATACAAACTCATCTGGAACATCGCTCACCCCCTACCCTACCCCTTCGCTTCCGACCTGTGGGCAG